>Ga0335081_10000486_pt1 | contig 68587 bp, 57 predicted proteins | sample Lox_Sample_35_FD_206713 | JGI IMG/M metagenome (GOLD analysis project Ga0335081, IMG submission 206713) | Soil microbial communities from Loxahatchee National Wildlife Refuge, Florida, United States - Lox_Sample_3.5 | ecosystem: Environmental > Terrestrial > Soil > Wetlands | place: USA...
AGCTGAGATCGATCTGTTCGATCACCCGGTTGACCACCCGCACCAGATGATCTTCCGGGATCAATTCGTCCAGGCTCCGCGGCAGCAGGCTGGGTTGTTCCGTCGTATACGGCTTGAAAACCACACGTTGATTGTTCATGCCCCTATTGTATTAAACTTTTTCACTTTTGAGGAGGGTTCAAAATCAAAAGGAGCTGCCCACTTTTTGGACAGCCCCGCAGCCTTTTCGTCCCAGAATATTTTCCCTGTCTCTTGACACTGCGCTACTCATGGGTAGGCGCTGTGGTCTGGAATCGACGCGGCTCATACACTGCCGAAGTACCTTGCTGATCTGGGGTTTAGACTGGGATAAATTGAGGCTGGTCAAATCAATCAGCGCTGTGCTCTGGAATTGACGCGGCTCCGGCATTAGCAAAAGCAGAAACAGGAATTACTTTGCCTTTTTCAGAGTCACAATAAATGTTGTTCCCTGCTTAATCACACTTTCAACCGCGATCTTTCCGCCCAGTTCTTCTACAATCGATTTCACGATATAGAGCCCAATTCCGCTACCCGGGATCTCCGCAACGGTCACGTTTTTAGCGCGATAGAAACGCTCAAACAGATGAGAAGCGGCCTCAGGCGGAATCCCAAGTCCGTGGTCTGCAATCGAAATGCTGACATCAGACTCGTGTTCCGCCAAGTCGATATGGACCGTTTTTCCCTCTGGAGAGAATTTCACTGCATTATTGATCAAGTTAATAAATACCTGTTCCAACCCCCCCTTATCACCAATGACGCGCGTTGGCTTTTCCGTGCCATTCAACTGGATCACGACGTTTCGTTTCTTCGCAATTGGCTTAACTGCCTGAACGGAATCCAACAAGGCATGCACCAGATCCAGCGGGGTATGTTCCAGCTTCATCATGCCGCTCTCCAAACGTCCGGCGATCAGTAGGCGGTCAATCAGGATCTTCTGCCTGTTGAGTTCACTCTTCAGCGTATGCCAGTACTCGTCCAGTTCTTCCGCCGTCCCCCCTTCCTGAATCAATTCAGCCATCAGGATGGCAGAGGTAACAGGTGTGCGTAGTTCATGCGAGGCGCGGTTGATGAAATCCGATTTCATTTGATCGAGTTGGATCTGTTCTGTGATATCGCGGATCACGATCAGAGCTTCGCGTGAATCGATGGGATACAGGCGCGCTTCATACTCGTCGCGGCTAAAAGGCAGAGTGAATCTTTCCAGCACCTGCGGCGATTTGAATCCCCGCCCTTGACTTTCTCCCATGATCCGCTGAACCACCTCCTCCGGCCATGTCTCAGCCAGTCGCTTGCCAGACATCATATCCCGATGAACATAAAGCGGATGCTCTGGATTCGCACTGTAATCCAGGATGATGCCGTTGAAATCCACGCGGATGAGAAGATCGGGCAGTACAGACAGTATGATTCGATTACGCGCTTCGCTCAACTGGATCGCCTCTTCATAGTCATTGCGCTGCATCGCGGAACCGATCAAATTGGCCGCGGTTCGAACAGCCTCCCGTTCCGACGAAGACCACGAAAGCTCCTGCTGATCATCAAACAGGCCGAGGAAGCTCCCAAGTCTCCGGGTATTTCGAATCGGCACAACGCCAAAGGATAGATCTCCGGAATTCATTTTATCCAGAGCCCCATAAAAATGCCCGCTGGTTTCGCTCAAGATGGAGGATAGATGGGGGGTTATCGCATCGATGATCTTGAAATCAGACCGCTCCTTTTTTATCCACTGGTATTGAACTTCAATGGACGAACGCCCTGAGAAAGTAGTAATTTCAAAGATGGCGCAGCAAAAAACATTCATTGCCCTGCCCAGGGATTCCAATACTTCTGGAAGTCTGTATACTATATTGGAGGATTGCAGCAAACGGGCTGTGGCCTCACTGATCACCGAAAGTATTCGTGCCTGCTTCTTTAGCATTTCCTCGGCATTTATTCGTTCCGAGATATCGCGGGCAATGCTTTGGATGTAGGCTGGCTGCTTATCAGCGGTATAAACCAGAGACGTGCTCACCTCAACCGGCACCGTTCTTCCATCCTTGCGCTTGAGAATACGCTCGTAGAGATTGGGGCCTTCTCCCAGGGAATCATGCGTCAGTTGTTCATCCAATGACATTACCTTGCTGACCGGCATGCCAACCAATTCCTTTTCTTCATATCCCAATAATTGCAAAGCCTGTTGATTTGCCGCAATATAAGTCAAGTCCAATCCGATAATAAATACACATTCCCCGGTTTGATCGAACAAGGCGCGGTAATTCAATGTATTTCCCGCTTGGATGCTCTGTGCCTCGGCCAGTAGCTTCTTACTCATTGGACCGCGTGAGATCGGGACAGTTTTTTCATCCATAGACCAGATCCTCTGGATTGCGTTCTGGCAACCAAGCGCGCACCTTGCAACCCTTGGGACTGTCCATAATCTCCACCGTACCACCCAAGCCGCGGAATACAGCACGAGCAATGGTCAAACCGACGCCCAAACCATCATGTTCACGGTTGTCCCCTTGGCTGATCTGATAGAACCGTTCAAACACCTTTTCCCTGAGATCTGCGGGAATTCCCGGCCCCTCATCTTGCACGAGAATGGTCGCGCCCCCCTTGCTTCCGGAAGCTACCGTCAATCGGACGTTTCCGTTTTCAGGGCTGAACTTGAAGGCGTTATCCACAAGGTGCACAATCGAACGCGTGAATTCATACCGAGGGGCAAGCAGAGTTCCCTGTTCAGGACAATCCAGGATCAAATTCAGGTTCTTGTTCTTATAACGCTCTAAACGTTTCTGAACCGGAACGACAAGCTGGGCGTGCAGATCCACCGCTTGCCTGATCAAGTTGAGATTACCCTGGTCCATGTTGCTTAATAGAATCAGATCTGAAACCAGAGACTCAAGTCGATCTGCGTTGGATAGGGCAATTTTGAGAAAGCGGCTTTGTTCCTCCGGGTTATCAAAGCGATGGTTAGTCGCCAGTTCCAAAGGCATCAATATGTTGGTGAGTGGCGTGCGCAATTCGTGATGATAATTTTGAAGGATCTCGTGCTTCAGTTTTTCCATGTCCTTCTCGGCAATCGCCCTCATTTCTTCGCGGCCGCGCGCCTGTTCCAATTGTACGCGGCGAAAAACCGCCTCGATCCTGGCAAATAATTCCTCAGTCTCAAAGGGCTTGGTGATGTAGTCATCCGCTCCATCCCGAAGTCCGCCGACGCGATCCTCCGCGCTGGAACGTGCCGTGAGAAATATGAATGGTATGGATGCCAGCGCGGGCTCCAGGCTCAGCAGCCTCCGCAGCTCAAACCCATTGGGCGGAGGCATCATGATATCAGAGATAATCAGATCTGGCATGGACTCCTTTGCTTTTCGAAATCCATCACTGCCATCGGTGGCGGTAACCACGGTGTACCCATGCCGCCTGATTCTTGCGGCCAAACCCAGGAGCAGGGCCGGTTCGTCGTCAATGATTAATATCGTAGGCATATATTCCTCGGTCACCCGTCCTTACGCAAGATTCTGGTCGTGCCTCTGGCTCTATCGATCAGGCTGGCGTTGTTATTGACAAACATCATTTGTACGGTGGCCACGGAGATGAGATCCCCTGAATTAAGCACACAGTGATCGATTTTTAGGCCATTTACAAACGTCCCACTCGTCGACCCATTGTCCCGCAGAACATACTTGCCTTCTTCTACGCGGATCTCCGCATGAAAGCGCGAGACGAACTCCTCATGTAGAACAATATCATTCTCCAATTGGCGGCCAATTCGGATTACGGGTTTCTCAAGCGGGATCATCTGCCGGTTAACTATTAAGAATACGCTCTGCTCAAAAGACGATCCTTTTGAGGTTGAATTTTCTTCATTCATAAGTGTCTCCTGATAAGTTGCCTTCAATCAGTATAGGTCTTTTCACTTCCATACTCTTTCAGAAATACCTCCACCACTTTAGGATCGAAATGCTTTCCGCTCTGCTCGCGGATGTATTGCAGGGCATCCGGCTTACTCCAAGCTTTACGATAAGGACGGTCGCTGGTCAGCGCATCCCACACGTCAACGATGGCGAATATTCTCGCCGCCAACGGGATCTGCTCACCCTTCAAGCCTTGTGGATAGCCGGTGCCATCCCATTTTTCGTGGTGGCAGTAGGGGATGTCCAGGGAGCCGCGCAGATAGGCGATGGAATGCAACATATCATACGCAAACTCCGGGTGCTTCTTCATGATCAGCCATTCTTCATCGGTCAGCTTTTCGACCTTGAGCAGGATGCGATCGGGCACCCCCAGCTTGCCGATATCATGTAGCAGGGCGCCGCGCCGCATTTTGACAATATCCTCATCGCTGAGTTGCAAGGCTTTTCCCAAGTGGACGGTCATCTCGGTCACGCGCTGGGAATGGCCCTCAGTCTCTTTATCGCGTAAGTCCATGGCCTGCGACCAGCCCTCGATGGTGGCTTCGTAGGCCACGGCTAATTGCATATTGGCGCGCTGCAGGCTGTCGAACATTTGCGTGGTGTCGATGGCGATGGCTGCTTGGCCGGCCAGAGTTTCAAGGAAACTGCTCCAGGCGGGATTGGGAGTGAAGTCTTTGCGGTGAAAAACGGTCATCACGCCCTTGACTTCCCCTTTCGAGATCAAGGGGATGACATCCATGCACTTGAACCCCTCCTCCAACCAGAGTTTGGAAAGAAGCGGATCTGGCTCTCTTACTTCAGGCTCACGGACATGGATCATCTCCCGTTTCACCACAGCCTCACCGGCAAGGCTGTTTCCCAACTTCAAGCTGGCAATCTGAATAAGATCCGTTTTGAAGCCAAGGCCCGCGATGTATTGCAATGCTCCCCTCTGATGGGGCTGAATCAGAAAGATGGCTGCAGCCTCTGCCTCTAATTGGCTCAGGGTCTGCGTCAATAAAACATCGAGCATCATACGCTGGTCAAAGCTGCCTGCGATGGTCCGGTCAATGGTATGCAGAGCCTGAAGTTGTTTCAGGTGTTGCAGGGTTTCTTCGTGCAGACGCCCGTTTTCCAGCGCAATGGCAGCTTGATTGGCAAGTGTAATTGTCAGCCGTTCATCTGCCTCACTGAAGGCATCCGGTTTTTCGGATTCGATGCTGACCACGCCCACCATGCGATCTTCCACTTTCAGCAGGATATACAGGCCGGAATGGATATTGGGTTCGACATTGACAAAACGCGGATCATGCGACAACTCGCCAGCGCGCACGTTCTGGTGGTGTTGCACCGCCCAACCGCTGAGACCCTCCCCAGCTTTTGAGATCATGGATTTGAATCGTTGTTCAGCTTCCTGGAGTTCCGCTGTAGTCTTCGTGCCTGGCAAATTGAAAGCCAGCAATTCCAGGGATTCATCTTCCGGATGATAGAGGCGCACCGCTGTATGGTGCCAATTGAGCTTCGATCTCATCAGCTCGATGAGCTTCTGTGCGATCTCTTTGGGTGACAGTAGCTGGCTCAATGCCAGACCGTTTTCATAAAGCGTTTCAAGCTCGGCAAGGTGTTGAGATATCGCTTGTTCGGCCTGCTTGCGTTCGGTGATGTCCTGTATGACGCCAAACACGCGGATGGCCCTGCCCCCTTCGTCATACACAATCTCGTCCCGAGCGTGGACAAATCGTATATCGCCATCGGGACGGATAATGCGGTATTCCACCTCATAAACCCGGCTTCCTTGCAGCGCTTCGCTCCACACCTGTCGTTGGAGTGGCTGGTCATCGGGATGGATCATTTCTTGAAATTGAGCGCGGCTGAGGTCGGTAGCAGGTGATTGCAGCCCAAAGATGCGGTGAGCTTCTTCTGACCCTGTGATACGATCGGCGATAAGGTCATTTTCCCAGTAGCCGATGTTCGCGATCTGCTGGGCCTGCTTCAGTTTGCGCTCGCTTTCTTGCAGCGTTTCCTCCGCGCGCTTGCGCTCGGCTTCAGCATCTATCGAATCCAGCGCGAAGGATATATCGCGCCCAATTTCATCCAATAGATTCTGATCGTCATCGCTAAAGCCGTGTGGCTCGGAGGCGTAGACGGTCAGCGCGCCGATGGCATGTCCTTTTTGCCGAATTGGCACCGATGCTGATGAGCGATAGCCCCGTTGCAATGCCAGTTCCCGCCATGGAATCATGCCGGGATCACTTGCAATATCATGGCAGATGATACAACGTCCTTCGCGTATGGCTATACCGGTTGGACCGCCACCCAATATCGGGTCTTGAACCGCGATGCTTATATTCGTCAAATATCCCTGTTCGTCACCCGCGAAAACGGTGGGTTTTACATAGCCATTAACTTCTTCAATCAGGCCAATCCAGGCCATACGAAATTTGCCATATTCGATTGCTACATGACAGATCTGCGAGAAAAGAGAGTGCCGTTCTTTTTCGCGTACGATCACTTGATTGATCTGGCTAATCGTGGCGTACATGCGATTAAGATGTAAAATTTTCTCTTCAGCCTGTTTACGCTCGGTGATGTCACGGATGAGTACGACAACACTTTTTGGAGTTTCGCCGGGTACGAGAATGGGACTGGCGCGCGCCATAGACCAGAGAGTGCGTTCCCGTATCTCAAGGGGAAATTCGTAGGTCTCGGGCTTGCCGCTCCCCAGTACCCTCCGGACCACACTGAGCAGCAAGCCGCCCATTTCCTCTCCCCATAGGTGCACCAAAGTCTTGCCCACCAATTGAGACTTGGGCATAGGCAAGAGTTCTTCGTTGGCGGTCCAGACCTGGCGGTACGTTCCCTGCTCATCCACCTCGAAAACGATATCGTCGAGCGATGTCACCAAAGCCCTCATCTGGCGTTCCTGCTCACGCAACGCGTCCTCCGCATGTTTGTGCTCAGTGAAATCGTGTGCCACCCACATGACCGTGTTTTTTGAACGCGGCGACGCGTTCGCAGAGAACCAGATCTGCTTGTCCCCTATTTGCAATGCATACTCACAATCCACGGGTTGGCCGCTTTGGAGAGCCTCGTGAATTTTGGAGAGGATCAGGTCAGCGGTATTTTTTGGCAGGATTTCATGCAGGGTCTTGCCGAGCATGCCTTCCGCCGGGCGATAGAGATTGGTTGGATTAGTCGGGGCGATCTCAATATAGCGGCCATCTGCATCAAGAACGACGACCACATCCATCATCGCCGCGAACAATGCCCGCAGTTCGGCCTCGGAGGCAACTAGTTGCTCCTCCGCACGCTTGCGCTCAAGATACACTTTTTTCTCTTCCAGTGCATGGGAAACTGCCGCTCCCAAGCGTTTTAGATTTTCCTTGATAACATAATTGGATGCACCGGCTTTCACACAATCCACGGCGGTATCTTCGCTCAACGAACCGGTAATGATGATCAACGGTGTGAAAGGCACGCGCTTCAAGGCCAGCTTCAGCGCCTGCATACCATCAAAATTCGGCAGGTGATAATCTGAGAGGATCAGGTCAGGATTGAATTTGTCAAGTGCCTCCAGATAATCACGTTCGGTTTCAACGCGCTGAAATACGCAATCGCCCAGCGACTTGCGAATTTCACGCATCGCTAGGTCAGCGTCTGGAGGTAGGTCTTCAACGATCAAGATCCGAATTGGCTCACTCATAGGTTCGTTCCTTCTTCATTTTCTTCGACGTCTTCAGGCGTGTAATAAGTTTAGCCCGCATCGTACGTGCCCTGTTTCTGGCGGTACATGTTCGCATCGGCTTCCTTGAGTACATTCAGAAGAGGCCCCGCGCGCTCGGCTGTGCCCAGGCCGAGCGACAAGCAGATCGGCGTCCCCGTTTGGGCATTATTGTGCTCAAGGATCGCCTGCTCTACCCGTCTCAGTAATACTTCAGCGGTCATGTGGCCGGTGGCGGGTAGCAACACGGCAAATTCATCTCCGCCGATACGTGCGATCACTTCTTCGGCTCGAAAGACGGCGATTAGCGCCTGCGCAGTGCGTTTAAGCAGGTCATCCGCGGCGGCATGCCCATGCAGATCATTCGTTTCCTTCAGACGATCTACATCTGCCATGAGGATACTAATCGGGTATCCGCGCCCGCGTTCGGGCCGCTCGATCTCTCCCAGAAAGAAGCCGCGATTAAATGAGCCAGTTAATGCGTCATGGATGCTCAAATATCTGAGTTCTTCTTCCGCCCTGTTGCGCTCGATTCGGATCCTTTTCTCTTCCAGCGCATGTACAACGGCGACCCCCAACCTCTTAATATTTTGCTTAATAACGTAGTTGGCCGCACCCGCTTTCATGCAATCCACCGCAATATCTTCGCTCAACGAGCCGGTAAAGATGATCAGGGCTGTCAACGGCGCGCGCTCCAGTGCGAGCTTCAGTGCCTCCATGCCTGAAAAACACGGCAAGTGATAATCTGCCAGGATCAGATCCGGCTTAAACCTTTCGAGCGCATCCAGATAATCAGGTTCGGTCTCGACTCGCTTGAACGCGCAATTTGCCAGCGATTTGCGGATTTCGCGAATCGCTAGTTCATAATCGGTGGGTATGTCTTCAACGATCAAGATCCGAATTGGCTCGCTCATGAACTACTTCTTTCGTGCATACACTTGAGCGGATGAAAAAGCGGAATAGCCGCATTTCCTAGATCGGAGGATGGTTGACAAGCAACCAATACAAGCCGAGATTGCTCATCACTTCCGTGAACGCTTCAAACTCCACCGGCTTCACCACATAACTATTCGCCCCCAGTTCATAGGCCCGTTTGATATCCGGATCTTCTGAGGAGGAGGTCACAACGACCACGGGAATTTTGCGCGTGCTTTCATTCTCCCTCATCTCGCGCAGTACCTCCAGGCCGTCCACCTTGGGCAGTTTTAAGTCAAGAAGTACAACCTTGGGAACAGAACTGTTCTTGCGTTCCTGGTATTTGCCCCGATTGAACAGGAAATCCAATGCTTCCGAGCCGTCTTCCACGTGGATCAAATTGTTGGCCAGGTTGCGCTTCTTAAGAGCGCGGATCATCAGTTCCGCATCGCGCGGGTTATCTTCCACAAGCAATATCTCGATCACTCTTATTTCATCCATTGGGTTCCTCCTCTCTGGGAAGAGCAAAATAAAATACTGCACCGTGATTTGCGTAGCCTTCGCCCCACACGCGCCCGCCGTGACGCAGGATCACGCGTTGGACAATCGCCAGTCCTACACCGGTGCCTTCGAATTCACGTTCGCTGTGCAGGCGCTGGAACACGCCAAATAACTTTCCCGCATATTGCATGTCAAATCCGACACCGTTATCGCGCACAGAATAGATCGTCTCATCCCGGCCTTGCGTGCTTCCGACCTCGATGACCGCCTGTTCCCTTTTGGACGAGAACTTGAGTGCGTTGGAAAGCAGATTGACCCACACTTGGCGCATCAACCCCGGGTCCCCTATCGCCGCCGGAAGTTCTCCGACTTGTAGATCGATCCGTGCCCGGCTTTCAGGCGTGGTAAGCTCGTGGAACACGGATTGCATCATCGCCTGCATATCAATTTGCGAGTCGCGCTTCTCTGTTCGACTCAAGCGCGAGAAGGTCAGCAGGTCATCAATGAGCTTGCCCATCCGTTTGGCTTCACTGCTGATGACACCACAAACACGTTTACCCTCTGCGTCCAAGGAAGGCTCGTAATCTTCCAAAAGAATATTTGCATATCCAGTGATGGCGCGCAATGGTGCCCGCAGATCGTGCGAAACGGAATAGGCGAATGCCTCCAGTTCCTTGTTGGCAGATTCAAGCTGGGCTGTGCGCTGGATGACGCGCTCTTCCAGCTTGGCATTCAGTTCTTGGATTTCTTGTTCCGCCTGCTTGCGCTCAGTGACGTCGCGGTTGATTTCAAGGATACCGATTGACTGACCCTGTTCGTCACGCTGCAGGACTTGGCGGCTATCCACAACGATCTGCACCCCGTCGCGCCGAGTGTGGGTTAGTTCACCTTCCCATTCGCCCTCAACCCGGAGTGCTTCATCCACCGCTTCCAGTGAATCGGGAAATACGGTGTGCAAGAGGATGTGCTTGACTTGGTTGGATGCTTCCGCTTTCGTCCAGCCATACGTTCGCTCCGCACCTCGATTCCAAAACACGATCTTGCTCTGCATGTTTCGCACGAAGATGGCGTCATGCGCCAGATCGAGAAGAGCGGCTTGCCGCGCCATCAACAGCTCGGCATGTTTTTGCCGGGTGCTATCAGTCAGGCTGGTCATCAAGTAAAGTGGCTTGCCCTGCTTGTCCCGGCGCGCGGATGTGATGACGTCTACCCACACAATAGATCCATTCTTATGGAGATATCTTTTGGTGAAGCGCGCCGCCTCCTTTTCACCGGAAAGGACGGCGTCTATCTCTCTTTGAGTTAGTTCAATATCATCAGGATGAGTAAAATCCCGCCACTTTTTATTTTGGACTTCCTCCACGGAATAGCCCAGCATCTCGCAAAACGCCTTATTTACTTGGACCTCGCCAGAGGGCAAAGCAATTGACTTTCCTTCGGCAGAATAGTCGAAAACGTACTTGAATTTATCTTCGCTCTCGCGCAGCGCTTCTTCAAACTGCTGGCGCTTGATCGTAGAAAGCCTCGGCGTCGTTTTCTGATTCCCGCCCTTCTTCTGCGTTTCACCTGAATTGCGCTTTATTATAACTTTTTGATTTGTTTTCATCAACCTTTACCTTCTCTCTTTGGCAGAAACAAATCGTTGAAGTTCTTTTCTTCTAGATAACTAACCTGCACGCACGAAATAGATAGGCAGGCACCCCGGCACGCCTTCTGAATTATAGGCACCAAACAAGCCAAACAAGTCCTGTGCCCTATCCGATAAGATTCTGTGCTTGGAGTTGCGCCAATCACGACACAACTCGTTAGTCATCCCAAGCAAAGCAGCATAGAAGTGGGGAGGGCAAACTCTGCCGATGGGAAAAATCTTAGACATTCTAAAATATTATGAAATCCGTTGCAAGGAGGTGTGCAAAGAACTTGGTATTTTCAAGATAGTTTTTCATTGGTCAGTAGCAATCAGCGGAATGAACTTTTCCGCGACTTGAGGATCGAAATGGCTGCCAGCACCTTGTCGGATATGCTCCAAAGCCTGCTCCTTCGTCCAAGCCGGGCGATAAGGACGGTCGCTAGTCAGCGCATCATAAACGTCTACCACAGCAAATATGCGCGCCTCCAAAGGGATTTGTTCGCCTTTCAAGCCTCGCGGATAGCCCGTACCATCCCACTTTTCATGATGGCAATAAGGAATATTAAGGGCCGGACGCAAGTATTCTATGGGTGAGAGTAGCTCGTATGCAAATATAGGGTGCTTCCGCATAACCTTCCATTCATCGTCAGTAAGTTTGTCTGGTTTGAGCAGGATACTATCGGGAACGCCCATCTTGCCAATATCATGCAGCAGCGCGCCGCGCTGTATGTGAATCAATTCAGCGCCGCCGATGTTCATCGCCCGCGCCAGTTGCAGCGTCAGTTTGGTGACCCGTTGAGTATGGCCTTCGGTTTCTTTATCGCGCAGATCGAGCGCCTTTGACCAACCCTCAATGGTGGCATCATAAGCCATATGCAGTTCAACATTAGAATGTTGCAAATTCCTATACAAGCTTGCGTTGTCAAAGGCAATTGCCATCTGCCCGGCTAAGGTCTCCATGAAATCAAGCCATTCTTTTTCTGGATTAAGCGGTGCGCGATGAAAGATCTCCAGCACTCCCTTGATTTCACCTTTGGCAATCAAAGGAACGCCAAAATAACAGAAGAAATCCTCCTGATGAAACATTGGCGAACGTAAAAAATCCGTTGTCCGTGTTTGTAGATCCGAAATGAAAATAGTTTGTCGTGCCAATGCCGCCTGTCCCGCGTAGCCGTCTCCCAATCGGAGGCGCGTATATTCGAGCGCGTTTGTCCGCAGACCCGCCCCTTGTATGTATTTTAGAACCTGTTCGATTGGATCGTATAAGAGAACAACTGCGGCATCCACGCCCAGTTCAGCAATCGTCTGATGTAGAACAATATCTAGTACGACACTCAAATCTATGCTTCCGGCAATGGCTTGGTCAATTTTGTGTAAAGCCTGGGTGTGGCGCAAGTGGCGTCGGGCATCCTCCAGGAGACGCTCTCTATTTACTGCCGTCGCCGCCTGATCGGCGAATAGGCTCACCAGACGGATCTCATCCCCGGAAAATGAACCGCTACGCGAGAGATCAGAAACGTTAATTACACCGATCACTTGGTTCTTGACTTTTAGCGGCACTCCCAACACGCGGCGGAAATCAGAATCATTGTAAGCGCTTGCACGTCCCTGCCACTTTCTATAATCCTCAACCGTCAATGCTTCACCGGTTTGCGCTACTTTGCCGGAGAGGCCTTCACCTAATTTGATTCGAGTACCAATGTAGCGTTGCGGCATGCCATAGCCGCTCTTCAAATGGAGAGTTTGACCATCAGGTTCTAATAGATAGAGCCCGGCGCTTTCAACGCCCAGCAAAGAGGCAGCGCGTTCGACAATCACATTGAGCAGGACATCCAATTCATTTTGGGCATCGATCTCTAATGAGGTTTGATAGAGAGTCTCTTGTTCACGAGCTCTTTGTTGGATTACCTCCTCGGCGCGTTTACGATCGGTGATGTCATGGGCAATCCAAATTACGGAATCGAGGGACAGAGGCGAAATGGTACACCAAAACCAAACCTCCGCTCCCGCAATAGGCAGACTGTATTCAAAATGGGTTGCTTGTTTCGTTTCCAGTGTCTGGCGAATTTTTTGAAGGAACAAATCAGCTTGTTCGGATGAAAATACTTCCTTTACGGTTTTGCCAAGCAAATCCGCTAGCGGACGATAAAGGTTGGATGGATTGGTCGGCGCGGTCTCAAGGTAGCGTCCAGCTGAATCGAAGATGATGATGACATCTGTCATGCTGGCAAATAGAGTACGCAGCTTGTTCTCGGATTGGCGCAGTTGCTCCTGTGACTCATGTAATTTCTCCTCTGCCTTCATACGACCGGTAACATCTTTTTGGACCGATACGAAGTTCACAATGCGGCCCTCCGGAGAGTAAATGGGCGAGATCGTGGACTCGGCGAAGTAGAGCTCACCATCTTTTTTACGATTAACGAAGGTATTGAACCACGTCTTGCCACTGAGAATGGTATCCCACATGTGTTTATAATACTGAGGCGGATGCGTGCCAGACTTCCACAGACTGGGGTTAAGGCCCATGACTTCATTCGCAGTGAACCCAGTGACGTTCGTAAACGCGGAGTTGATGTATTCTATTTTTCCATTCACATCGGTAATAATGACTGGGTCGGCGGTCTGTTCCACGACGCTCGAAAGGATTCTCCATATCAGGTCGTCTTCCTTCCGCTCGCTGATATCACGGTAATGGACGATGATCGATTCCACACCCGGTTCGCCAAGCAGATTTGTGCCGGTTACTTCCAACCATTTCCAGCGTCCCCCTTTATGGCGAAGTCGCAATTGGGCTGTCTGTTTGCTCCCTGATTCTTGTAATAGCTGGTCGAACAATTGCCGGGCAAGCGACATATCCTCCGGGTGCACGAAATCGAAGACGCTTTGTCCTAGACGTTCTTCGGGCGTATACCCCAAGATTCGACCGACAGCGGGGCTCTCGTATGTGCTTTTGCCGTTTGCACTGATCAATGTGATACCGTCGAAGCTATTCTCCATCAAGACGCGAAAAAACTTATCGTTGGTTAGCCTTTTCATCCTAGCCCCGATTGCAACCGTCGCGGACCTCCGCGATTCGTTTTTCTTGCCGGATTTGGGTACGTTCACGTTACACCTCCCTCTTTCTCTAGTATCTTGGCGACAACCAGCCTGAACAGAACTCCCAGACTAAATCTTCGATGCGCGATCATATGGTCTCCCTGCAATTCATCGAATCGCCTTCCCATGTTGGTAGTGCCGACATAAGTGATGTCTTACTACAACCTAATGAAGAAAATGGTTCTATGGTTTGAGCCATATATTATTTTCTTTTGGCAAATATTCCACATGAGAAGGCAAACCAAAATCGGAGGTTGCCTATCCATAATTGTAACACCATCACCATCTTAACTCCTGCTTCATAAAAGCGTATGGTGATATGGTAGGTGGTTTTTCCGCAGTTTGTCGGGTTGGGGCCGACCATCATCAGTTCGCCATTACGATCGCGCGTCAACGCTGCTCGGATCGGTTAATGATCAAGCATGTCGCCAATCAAGCGCATTCTGTTCTTGGATCCTGCGCTCGATGGCGGGATCGAAGACTTTTGCCTTCATCCCGGCGTTCCTTATGTTCCGCGGCATAAATCCGAAGTACATCCGCGGACGCGATAGCACAACATTACCCCTTTAAGGTCAGCCTTGCATCCGTGTAAACCGACAACAAAATGGCGGCAACCCGCCATGCTGGTAGCCGCCGCGCAGCGTTGAAATCGCCTGAATTCTTGCGGTTAGTGTATCTCACCCCCACCAAGAAGACCTTGTCTCACGGCATAAGCCACCAATTCGGCCCGATTTTGAAGTCCGATTTTTCTCATGATCGCGGAGCGATTTCGTTCCACCGTGCGCACACTTAGAAATAGCTCTTCAGCAATCCCCTTATTCGTGCGACCCTGCGCGACCAAGCCCAATATTTTGCGCTCGCGAGCTGAAAGTTCTTCGTAGCCGCTACCGCCGCTGCCAGCCACGCGCTCAAGATATTCACTTGCCAGGCGTGGGCCCAGTGTTCGAGGAATGGGTATCCCGCCGTGGATTACAAGCCGCAGCGCCGTCAGAAGCTCACTGACCGAAGCGCCCTTGAGCACAAAGCCCGCGGCCCCGGCTTCCAGCGCTTGAAAGAAATATGCCTCATCGTCGTGAACAGTAAGAATGAGCACTTTGGCTTCTGGCGCAGCCGCCCGAACGTATGTGATCGCCGCCAACCCTCCTATGCCGGGCATGGAAATATCCATGATCACTAGATCCGGGTGTAAACGGGTTGCTTGCTCAATCACCTGCTCAGCGTTTTCAGCCTCCCCAACAAGTTGAAAGTCCTTTTCTTTTTCAAGTATCAAGCGCAATCCAGCCCGCACGATCGCGTGATCATCACAAATGAGAACTTTCCATGTCGCTATGATTTCGTGCTCCTGTTTCATAGTGGCATCTCCACACGTATCGTTGTACCCTCTCCGGGCTTACTCTTCACTTGGAACGTCCCTCCCAACTGCGCGACACGTTCTTGGATGCCGATGAACCCAAAGTGACTGGCGGGGACCACCAAGTCGTCATCAATCACGATATCGTCGCTTTGCCGGGATCGATTGTTCTGCATGTCAAAGCCAACGCCATCATCCTGGACTGCTAACACCACGCGCCCCCATTCCTCTGCCAACGAGATGGTGACGCGACGAGCCCGGGCGTGCTTGCGAATGTTTGCACACGCTTCCTGCGCAATACGGAAAAGTGCGACTTCGATAGGCATGGGTAGCCGCTCTGGAAACCGAGCTGCTTTTATCTTGATCGCCGCACCCGTGCTCTCTTTCAAACCATAGCCAAGCCGACGCAGAGCTGGGACCAGGCCAAGATCATCCAGCACGGGTGGCCGTAGGTCGGCGATGATCGAACGCGTCCGTTCCATAATCTTCTCGACCAGCTCCTCGGTTTGTTCCAGGATCGTATGCGCCGATTGAGCAGATTTAGGCAAAACGCTTTTAGCTGTTCCCAGTTGCATCATTAAAGCGGTCAGCATTTGGCTGACATCGTCGTGGATCTCGCGCGCCAGACGCCTTCGTCCGGACTCTTGCACGTCCACCAGGCGACGCGCGAGCACCTTCAGTTGCTGATGGCTAAGCTGCAGTGCACCAAACAGTCGTTCTCTTTCTGCTTCAACCCGTTTGCGCTCGGTGACATCTTGGGCGCAACCGAATAGAGCTGATGCAGCACCTGTCCCGTCCTTCCTAACGTAGCCAACCTCGAGGATATGAGTCAATTTACCACTCCGGGTCGTGACGCAGTATTCAACCTGAAAGGGTTCCCCACTCAATTTGGCTTGGGCGTGGACCTGCCTGACACGATCCCGGTCATCGGGATGAATTGCTGACAATAATGATTCATAAGTACCGCCAAAAGTTGTTATCTCGACATCGAAGATCCGATAAAGCTCGCCCGACAATCGAACCGTATTGGTGGCGAGATCCAGGCTCCAACTGCCAAGCCGTGCAACCCGTTGCGACTCTGCCAGATCGGATTCTCTCTGGCGCAGTGCCGCCTCAGCCTGCTTCCGGTCCTCGATGTCGGTCTTCGTCCCATACCATCTCACGATCGTTCCGGACTCGTCACGGAGAGGCAAGGCACGGATCAACAACCAGCGGTAATCCCCAGAGGCGCGCCTCAGGCGCGCTTCCGTCGTCAACTCCTCTCCTGTCGCTAATTGCGTATGCCACTGCTCAATTAACCTTTCGCGGTCTTCGGGATGGATTACGGCTGTCCAGCGCCAGCCCCCCACATCCTCCAAAGTGAGTCCCGTAAATTCCCGATGACGCCGATTGATGAAATCAAGAGAGCCGTCGGGCTGGGCGCTCCAGATCAACGCCGGCGTCGCGTCGATGACGGTCCTGAGATAGTCTTCGCTCCGGCGCACAGCTTCTTCGCTCTGCTTGCGCTCGGTGATATCAAGGCTGGCACCCAATATGCCGATAATGTTTCCCCTGACGTCGCGAAGCGGCGCTTTGATCGAAATGCATTGACGGTTTCCCATCGGTGTGTCTGGCAAAAGTTCCTCAGATGAAACCGCAGCGCCGCTTTTGATCACAGACTGATCTATGGCCCGCAACGCTGCGGCAGTTTCGTTCGGTAAGAGCTCTGCATCGGTATGACCGATGGGATTGGTTGCCCAATATTTTAGGTTTTCCTCGTTGCTGCTTGTATAAATTCCATTAATATCCTTGGTGAAAGCAGGGATTGGAAGATGGTTGAATAGGTTGCGATATTGCTCCTCGCTTAGGCGTAATCTCTCTTCCGCACGCTTGCGCTCGGTGATATCCTCAGCTATGACCAAGACGGCATTTCGTCCGTTGAACTTTAACAGGTGCGATGTGACTTCCGCATCAACCATGCTCCTATCTTTGAGGAAATGCCGCCATTCGCTGGAGTGCTGGAGCGTTGGCCGAGCGCGTTCAAAATCTGCGAGCAGATGGTTCACCTCCTTTCTCGGGAGAATTTCTTTGACGGTCGTTCTCTTGAATGCGGCATGGGAATAGCCGAATATGTTCAGAGCCGCGTCGTTGACTTCCAAAAAAGTCAGGGAATCGCGATCATAGATCCAAATCGGATGCTGGTTGTCTTTTAAAAGGATATTTAATGTCTGAATGTCGAGGGACGCCTTATTCATCCTCGCTTTCGAGGTCCGCGGTGCTTTCTTGATGGATGTTTTCGAAGCCATTATATTTTTCCTTTCATGCTGGCCGGGTTTTCCATTAATACACTACCAGCCAGATTTAAATAATAAGAACAAATATTTATAAGGTTGCCTTGCGTTGAATCTTTGTTAGTCTTGAAAAATTTCATCTTCATTCATCAGTGATTGCCAATAGCTGTGTGGATGGCTCACTACAAAAGGGAACGTTGCAAAAAGTGGGATGATTCTTGAATAGCACGCGCGAGGTCCTTTCGTTTGGTGCAATTTTCAGTTTGTTTCTCCGGACGATTTTTTAGGAGGTCATATCAGGTTGCCCCTGCCTCATCCGAGCCAGAAATCACTGTGCGGTTGCGTCCGCTTCGTTTGGCTTCATATAACGCGTCATCGGCTCGTTGAATGAGGCGCTCGACGTTATCACCCGCTGACTCAGACCGCTTCTCGACGATGCCCATGCTCAAGGTTAAGGCAAAGGGTTCTTTGTCACCGCGGAATGCATCTACGGGTATGGCGGCCACACCCGCCCGGATGCGCTCCGCGACGGCCAGCGCCTGTTGCGTGCCGGCATAAGACAACATGATAATGAATTCGTCTCCGCCGTAGCGCGCCACCAGGTCGGAGGCGCGCGCCTGCGAGACCGCGGTCCCCGCCACCTCCACCAGCAACCCGTCACCGGCGGCATGTCCGAGCATATCGTTGATCTGCTTAAAATAATCCAGGTCAAACATGACGAAGGCTAATGGATACTGGTACCGTACCGATGCTTGGAATTCACGCGCAGCCAGTTCAAAAAAGTTGCGATAGTTGCACAAGCCTGTCAAGCCATCGGTGTTGGCCAGTAATGTCTCGCGTTCCAGTGACTGCTGGAGTTTGAGCAAGACAGTTTCGAGATCATCTTTGGCGCGGCGCAATTCCTCTTCCATCTGCCTGCGCCCCGTGATATCCGCGGCGAAGCCTTCATAGTAAAGCAATGTTCCAGAGTGATCACGCACAGCTCGCGCGTTTTGTGAAACCCACATCATCTTTCCATCTCTGCGCTTGGCCTGATACTCAAATCCATTAATCCAACCATTTTCGTTCATCAGCCTCACAAATTCGTCGCGGTCGCTGGCATCCACATAGAGCTGACCGGCAATATCCTTGATGCTCGAGATCAGTTCTTCGGGCGAGTCGTAACCCCACATGTGAGCCAGTGCAGGATTCACAGTAAGCAATTGACCCTCAGGTGTGGACTGGAAAATTCCTTCGACAGCTTCACTGAAGATCGCGCGATACTTTGCCTCTGCCCTTTGCAAAGCATCTTCCGCCTGTTTGCGTTCGGTGATTTCGTGAAATGACCACACCCGGCCCCGAACTCCCATTTCTGGCAACATGGGACGCGAGCAACATTCGAATACCCTTCCCTCCTTAAAACATAAGGTGTCGAAACTTTCTTCATCCGACTGATATAGTTCCTTGACTCTTTGGGGAAAATCCTGGGGATCGGATAACTGATCGAACACATATTGGAGCAAGGGAGCGTCATCCTTCGAAGCTATGATGTTCTGCGAGACCAACCACATCTCGGCGAAGCGCTCATTGGCGAAAAGCACCTCGTTTTTCGAGTTGACCACAAGAATGCCATCTGAAGTAGATTGTAAAATCCCTTGCAACAAATGGTACCTTTTCTCCATAGCGCGCAGCGACTCGACCTCCCCGTCTAACGTTCTGCTACCAACGACGGGGAATCTCTGATTCATTGCATCTGCCTTGGCGGACGCCGCGTAAAGTGGGTTGAGCGCCCACCTTTTCAGCTTGGGAAATTTTCGCCTTGTAGCCAGACGATCCTTTTTACGCATCTTGGACTTTCCGCCGATCCAGATTAGCTAGATCGGACAAAGAATTTTGTGAGTATCCTTGTATTCTCCTCAAATAGGGACTTCATAGGTAGCAGCGGAACTTCCAAAGTCACCATGTGGTGATAAGAAACAACCGCCTTCTTCTGTTGGGATATTTCGGTGTTTCACTATTATGCAGGCATCCACCTCATCAGATCTATATTCCACGGCAGGAAGGGCATTGGGCCAGTATAGATAGCCAGGCCTCTTGGTTCATAAATATTCTTCATACTCAGATGGTTCCATCTTTTCAAGCTCAATTCGGGTGCACTTCAACTTGATACGATCGGGAGTAGTCTCTTGTATCTTGTCAACAGGCACAAGAGCTTCGTGAAACGGTGGCCGGTTGCTTTTTACCACCAGGTGTGTGATCTGGCGGTTAATCGGGTTGCCGGTCACGTAAGTGGAGCACCCAGCAGCGCCATCCGAACAGTCCACTTCAGCTTTCGTCGGAAGATCAATCATTTTTCCTCTCAAACCATCAGGCTTTCCTATAAAGGAAGTATCATAAGATTCTGCTAAAAGGCCTCGGCGATCAGGTCGCCAACATATCTGCTCAAAAGAATCACGATGATCGCGACCAGTACATGTCTGATGATTTCTGAAATAGAGCTCTCATGATTACTTTTTGTGATTAAATAGCTGATAAAGGTAAGTAATAGCAGCCCCCAAACGATTCCAACCGTAATGGCTTGAGATATGGGAAATAATAGAACAATCGCAACAAAACTCAGACAAATCACTAGGCGGGAGAGAAAATTCAATATCGTCGCAAGCAAGGACAGCCTTTTCTCGCATCCTTCACTTTCCTTGTACATATGGATTCCAAGAGAATCAGAGATATTATCCGCCAGAGCGATTGTCAGCAATCCGCCGAGGATCGCTCCTTTGCTCGCCCGGGCTGCTCCCAGTCCCACGATAAGACTGACTTCTGTGATTATGGCTGCCGAACCGCCAAAAATATAGTTTGTCAGATTAGCGAATTCTGACTTATCAACGAGCGAATTCGCGATTTGCTTCTCACACTTTGCATTGGTTTTTACTTTCATAGTAATTTTCTCAAATGATTTGCAAGTCGTTCTGACCGCCTTTAGCGATGGATAATCTCATGAAACCCAGAATGCCAGCATCTTCGGAGGAGGGATGAGTGAAACTATCTCCACATTTCTCAATCCGCAATCGAGAGTTTATTATCCACCTCGGTAACCCCAGGAGCTGACCAGGCTGCGTTCTCTGCCTCCTCTTTCTCCACCCAGGAGCCGACCATGCCTTCCAAAGTGACCTTGCCACCGTCGGTTTTTACCCGAATTCCTTTAGTATCCAAGGAGGCTTGGCGTTGGATGGCTGCCTCGATTTTTCCTTTAACGGCGAAAGGCGTCATACGTGGTTGCACGGCTATATTGTTGGTGACCCCTTTTACGCCCATCAGTCGAGCAACTGCTTCCTCAGCAGCATTCCTCTGGAATCGCCATTGAACTTTACCGGTAAGCATCACCCAGCCATCTTCCACCACCGCCTGTAAATTCTTCGGTAGAAGAATATTCCAATCCAATGCCTCGCAAGCCGCACGGGTGAGGTCTTCATCTGAACGGCGGCTTTCGGTGGACAATCTCACTTCAATAACATTGACAACTGCCTTCACGCCAGAAACCCGCAGGGAGGCTTTTTCGGCCTCCCGCTTTGCCGGTAAGTTATCGGCACTCCCAATGAGGGTCACTAGACCATCACGGGCGATCACACCGATATCCGGTGCAGATACGCTCGGCTCCCAGGAGATCGCGTCCAGCACGTCTCTTTGCAGCTCCGTGTCAGTCTTCATATGGGTCATTCCTTTTCAAGAAATTTCCTTGTTGGCAGAGATCGTGCCTCGGCTACACTGCTATCGAGTTTGCGTAACAGGCCGCGCAAACGGAAGGTGAAAATCATCTCCAAGATCCCGGCGGCGATGGCGTAGATGCCAATCAACCAGATCAAGCCGACTGCACCCGCGGTTGGGAAAACAAACAGCAAGACACCTAGGAGAACTGAGAGCAGGCCGTTGAGGATCGTTGCCCATTCCCCCGGGATCACATGCCGGAAGTGAATCGCAGCTACGATCTCAAAAATACCCGTGATGATCGCCCAAGCGGCAATGAAGAGCAGCAGGACGATTGCGGTCATAGTAGGCCAGAAGAAGGTCAACGCTCCGATGATGATTCCCGGCAACCCTTCGAGCAACAACGCCCACCACCGTTCAAAGTACTTATGGAAAGTGATGCCGGTGGCAATGGCAAAGATGCCATCCACCAGGGCGAAAGCTCCGAACAGAATCACCAGGGCAAACTTCATCGGTTCAGGCCAGATCAGCGCCAGGACACCGAAGACGATGGCGAGCGCTCCTCGTACCGCGAACAACCACCAATTACGAAACAGTTGAGCAAACATGTTAGACTCCTTTTGACTTGATTTTGATGAGACAACCCTAGAATACCTTCGAGAAGATAAGCTGTCATGAATCCAAAGTATTATTAAAGTGTCATTTGTTGCTTTTCTCGTGATAAGGCTAAAGTCCAGATCAGTTCGGCTGCCTCGAAGGCCGCCCGCGGGTGTCCCAATCGAAAGGCGTTTTGAGCCTGCTGCTTATAGTAGAGCTTATCTTTTTCCAGCCAATGACAGATCGTTTCCAGGACGTCGATCGGATCTTGAGCAAGCACACCCGCGTTGCCGGAGACCACGTGGTCCGCATTACCGGTTTCCTGTCCAGGGATGACATCGACCAGGATCAGTGGTCGGCCGCATGCCAGCGCCTCGGAGACAGTTAACCCGCCGGCTTTCCCCAGAATACAGTCCGCGGCCATCATAAATGTTCCCATTTCATCTACAAAATTGTAACAATGAGTATCCGCGTGCCATTCGGTCCCCTGGATGCGCTGGTAAAATTCATCGTCCCCGCCTGCTACCACCACCAGTTGCAATGGCAATCCCGAGTGATTCAGAACCCTCAGCGCGTCATACAAATGCTCAACACGCTTACTTCCAATGGCTAGAACCGTAAATAAATCCGGATGCCATCCTAGCCTCATCCGAAGCGAGCTCCGGTCTTGGTTTCCTTTCGTAAGTTCTGTACGGACAGGAATACCCGTGATCTTAATCTTTTCGGGTGGCAGACCGGCCTCGACCGCCATGTCATGGACAGTTTGGGTGGGCACTAGGCATAGGTCCACGACCGGATGGAACCATAACTTGTTTACTGTAGCTAAATCGGTCACAACAGTAAGCAATGGAATGCGGTGTTTTTCGAGGGTGAATAGTGCGGACAGAATGTCTTGGTAGAAGAGATACGTGCAAACGATGACGTCAGGCTGCTTCTCGTGAATGATCTCGCGCAGGGCATTGAATAGCACGAGCGTCAAACTATCTTTGATGAAGCCTCTTACCACCCAGGTGTCACCGACTTCATATCCCACCTTATACAGGTCGGGTGCCGCTCGAACTATTTTGTCGTAACTATTCTCTCCCTCGCGCAAGAAAGCTGGGGCGCGTGGATCATCCATGGGATTGACGATTTCCACGCAACAATCCTTGCCATATATTTCTTGCAGCGCTTCGGCAATAGCGTTCGCCGCACTCCGATGTCCATAACCATAATCGGCAATCAAAATGAGGATACGCTTCATATTTCTCCTTACGGTGTTTGTCCGTTGCTTTGCCATACTACCTTCTACAGGATACCCACTCGAGCGCCTCTTGTCATGAATCCAAAGTGCTATAAAAGTGCCATTCCTGCCCTCAAACTGACTGAGTGGGCGTGTGATGGAATTGAAAAAGTATTTTTGCGGCGTCCGGAGAATAAGCGAGCGTGATGATGCAATCATATGAATTCAAATATACAAGACAGTTTTTAATCATCCTCTTGGTGGGGTTGATCTCCCTGTTTTGGTTCCGCCAGGACATCAGCGGATTTCTCATGATAGTCAGGACATACCAGAACATAAGCTTTGTCATCGGCCTGTCCTTGTATGCCTTATTGGCCGCGACCATCATCCCCTCCGCATCACTCACTCTCCTCCTGATGACACTTTATGGACCCATTGTGGCCGTGCTGATTGCCACGATTGGAAATACCCTGGGGGCGCTGCTCGAATTCTTCATTGTTAGAAATAGGCGATCTGGCTGAGTTTGAAAAACGAAAGGCCAAGCTGCCGTTTCATCTTGGCGAGATTCCTCTGCAATCCCCGTTATTCCTATTACTGGCCATAATGCTCCCCGGGTTGGACCAAAATTTGTCAGCATGACTTGTGGAATCTATAAAGTCCGGCTCACGTAGACTACCCTCATCTCCAACCTGATCGGGGCAGTTATAGTTGTAGCTGGTGGGTATGGCCTGCTAAAGCTACTTTAGGCGCTCACAGCGCTAGCTTTCCAAATCAGAGACTCCAAATCCCCGTCTTTCCATGAGCTTTATTCCATACGCTTTATTTAAGAACTGGTAAACAATCCAATCGTCTTAGTAAGGCGGAAAACGTCATGAATCCAAAATGTTATATTGGCGTCAATTCAGGGTGGGAAAATCAGAGGATCAAACCCAATTGCCGGGCTTTCGATACGGCCTGAGTCCGTTTCTTTACTTCGAGCTTGGTGTAAATGTTATAGGCATGGCGCTTGACCGTGTTCAGCGCTAGATACAACTGGGCGGAAATTTCCTGATTGGATTTGCCTTCGGCGATCAACGACAGTACTTCCATCTCGCGTGCCGAGAGCGAAATGGGTAGGCCATCCTCCATGTGGGCAGTTGTTGGTGTTGCCTTCCTTTCGGTTAATTCTTGATGAGTCTCTTGCTCAATCCCTCCGGGCCTGATGGCCTCCAGCAAGCCATCGATAAATGCGAGGGATGGGAGATGGCTGCCAGATTCTTCTTGTACGGACCTGCATTGGTGCAGAAGTTCCAACAATCGCCAGCCTTCATCCAAATAAAATCGCCGGAAGCCCTCCGGCTCGCCAAGCGCAAGGGCGTGCAACAGGGTCTTTGTTCCTCGTTCATTTCCGATCGCATATTGTGCCATTGCCTGCAAAATCAAAATTTGAATTTGTGATTCCACCCGTTGAAACCGTTCCGCTTCGGGCATAATTGTCCCTAATAGCTCTGTAGCTTGCTTTACATCGCGCACCCGGTCTGTTTCTTGACCCCTGACGAGCAGGAACCTGGCTTGGGCGATCAGCAAATATTCAAAGATGTGGTAAGGATAATTCTCTAAAGCGATCGGGGTGTTAAGATCGGGGAATCTGCCTTTTTTCCACCACTGTTCAGCTGTCGCCAAATCGCCACGCTGAACGGCCAGCCGAACTGCAAGTCCGGAAGCGAGGGCGTCATCCCACTGACTGGCGTCTGAACGGAGGGCCATGCGCGCGATTTCTTCAATGACGTCTTGCGCCTGGGAAATATTCCCTTGCGCCTGGCGAAGGCGTGCAAGGAAAGTCATTCCTCGCAGGCTGCCAAGATACCATATAGACTGGATGACTTGGCAGCCGCGCTCCAAGGAGTCGCGTGCTTCCTCGAGTTTATCGCGTTCGAACAATATCTCGCCCAACACTATATCGATTAATCCGGACAGTGAGTGAGGTTTTCCATCTGGACTGATGGCTAAATACTTCGCTTTTTGGAGTGTCTCCCACGCTTTACTTAATTGGCCTTGGGTCGCTTGCGCAACTGCAACTTCGCTGGCAGCAATGATCATCACGAGCGGATTATTCGCCTGTCGGGCGATACGCGCCGTCGCGTGCAACGACTCAATCGTTTTCTGGGTGTTGCCGGATAAGATGTAGGAAATGCTGTCATCCAACGAAATAAAACTGCGGAGATATACGTTCTCTTCTGGAAAATAACTGGCCGCCAGCTTGGAGAACTTAGCTGCCTGTTCCATTTCGCCCCTCAACATCGCCATGTAGGATTGACAGAGCGCTAATCCACCCCGAATTCCAGACACTTGGACTTTTTCAATATCATCTTCAGTTTTCAATTCTCCTAAGGTCGGCGCTTCCCCTGTTTGTTTTTCAAGCTGTTCGACCGACTTTAGGACATCATCAAGCCAGTATTGAGCGAGGTCAAGCCGGTGGGTCAAGATCATCGCCCAGGCGTAACCTATGCTGAGGAGGGTGCGTTTGTGAGTGATCTCCTCAGGTAACTTGCCTATCCACCGAGCGAGCGCAGACATTTCGCCAATATTGATCATGGCTGGGACATTCCGTTCGATCATTTCTGCCGCCCATACCATATCACGGGAGGCAAGCGCGTGCCGGAAGGCTTCATCCAGATCACCGTTCCGTTCGAGCCACATCGCAGCCCGCTTATGTAACTCGGGGATCTCAGCTGGGTTGATTTCCGCTTGGACTTGGCGCAGAAAATCGGCAAACAGGGGGTGATAGCGGAACCATTCTCGCTTTTCATCGACAGCCGTGATAAATAAATTGGCATGTTCCAGGCGGTTCAGCATGACGGAGCCAAATCCCGGCTGGGCGTCTGGGTTTACGACCGCCTCGCACAGTGGACCTGTGAGGGTTTCCAAGATGGAGCTTCTCAGCAGAAATTGGCGGATCTCCCCCGGCTGGCGGTCCAAGACTTCTTCAGCCAAGAAATCCGACAGGTAATGTGCCTTGCCTTGCAGGTTGGCCAGCAGCGTGGTCGGATCTGCCTGGTCCTTTAAAGAGATCGCCGCCATTTGCAGTGAAGTGATCCAACCGTCCGTGCGTTCCTCCAATGCCTTGACCGTCTCAGGTGAGAGTTCCAGGTTGAGCACTTGTTGGAAATACCGAATGACCTCCTCGCTGGTAAAGCGCAGATCATCAGCGCCTAATTCGAGCACCCGGCCCTTGGAACGCAGAAAGGCCAGATCCACTTCGGGTTCGCTGCGGCTGGCGATCACCAGATGCAGGTTGGGTGGGGAATGTTTGAGCAGGAAGTCGACCCCCTTCAGAGCCAGAGGATCTTCCAGAACATGGAAATCATCAAGCACTAGGATCGTTTCTTTTGGAAGAGTAGATAATTCGTTGATCAACAAGGTCAGTCCAACTTCCAATCCACTGCCTTTGGAAGATTGGATCAAATCCAAAGCCTCTTCCCCCAACCCCGCCTCCAGGGTTTGCAAGGCGCCAACCAGATAGCGGAAAAAGCGGCTGAGATCATTATCGTCGCTATCTATGGTCAGCCAGGCAATGGGAAGGCTGGTCTCTTTTGTCCATTCAATCAGAAGGTTGGTTTTCCCAAAGCCAGCAGGCGCAGCGAGAAGCGTCAGCGGGCCATTTACCCCCTGATTGATCCGATCCGTCAGCCGAGGCCTGTGAACGAATTCTCCCGGTAACGGGGGAATAGAGATCTTGGTCTTTAACAGAAGCTGCCTTAGTTCGGTATCCGGATTAGAGGGCATTCGATCCTTTACACTTATTGACTCTACAGCATTTGACAAAAAATGTTAAGTGTTTATCCCCTCATTAAACCACATTCTTGGGAAGTGGAGCACTTGGTATTCAGAAAATAGTATCGGGGCTTATTTTCTTGGTGTACTCAATAGGGAGACGAAAAGCCACAAACCTGCGCCAATGACCGGAACCGGGCCCATCATGACCAACCACCGGAGTAGGCTGCCAGGGGTTGTGAGGGGCGCCAGCATCGGCAGTCCAATGATGAATGCAGCGACCAGGACGCTGAGTGAAAGACGTGTTGCCAGACGGTCCAGTTTAGTCAGAATGCGATCGGTGTCGTTGATCTCCATATGAAGCGGCTCATTTTGTTCCATACGTTCGATCATCCGGTATGCTGCGCGTGGCAGACGGTGGATTAGATCCCGCCAGTTGACGCTATCCATCACGAGCGTAGAGCCCAAACCTACATCAGGCAAAATCAACTGCTTCATCAGGCGTTTTACATAAGGTTCAGCAACTGCGAAGGTATCGAAGTCGGGGTCCAGCCGCAATCCAAGCCCTTCAAGCATGACAATTGTTTTTCCCAGAAGCCACCATGTACTAGGCAATCGCAAGTGATAACGAAAGCAGATGGCTGTGAACTCATTGATCAACTCCTGGGCGCGAATATCTTTGAGGGGCATGCCATGATATTTATTTAGAAGGCGGTTGAAGTCGAAGACCAACCCGTTCCGATCCACAATGTCTCCTACCGCTCCCATCCGGGTTAATTGATCGACGATTCCCTCGGCATCAATCTCTGCGCAGACGATATAAAGCCGGATCAGATTCAGTCGATCCCGGTTGCCCAAGTATCCCACCTTGCCGAAATCCACGACACCAATCATCTTCCCAGGCAGCACCATGTAGTTTCCAACATGGGGATCGGCATGGAAATAGCCATCCTCGAGCACTTCTTTGAGGATCATGTTGGTACTTTGCAACGCAAGCTGATGACGGTCATAGCCTGCGGCATCCAAGGCGGTGATATCGTTGATCTTAAGGCCATGGAGACGCTCCAGTACTAACATTCGCCGGGTACTGAAGTCCCAGTAGACCTTCGGAACACAGACATGGGCTTCGCCGGCAAAATTTCTGCGAAAGCGGTCCGCATTGCGTCCTTCCAGTCTATAATCTAATTCGTTTTGCAGGGTGAAGGAAAAATCATCTGCAATGCTGACGAAATCATATATCTTACCCAGGGATGTGGCTTGTGCACGTGCTGCTAGTATCGACAGGATCTCAAGGTCGGTCTCAATAACGGGGATAATGTCCGGCCGCTGAACCTTGACGACCACCTCCTGCCCGTCGGGTAGCGTGGCGGCATGGACCTGCGCCAGCGAGGCTGCCCCTATGGGTTGCGGGTCAATTGTTGAAAACACCTTTTCCGGCGCCTGCCCCAACTCACGGACCAGTACAGTGCGGATTGCATCCCAGGGTTCCGGAGGGACTGTATCTACTAACTTGGTCAGTTCAGCAATGAAAGGCGGCGGCAGGAGGTCGGGCCGGGTGGAGAGGAGTTGTCCAATTTTGACGAAGGTTGGTCCCAATTCCTCCAGCGCCAGCCTGAAATGGATTGCCAAATCTTCAGGCTGGGAGGCGGACTTTCTTTGAATTGGAAGTCTCAGCACCCGGCTCCAAAAATGTTGTTTCAGCCCAAGCTGGTCGAACAAAAAGCCAAAACCATGCCGGATGAAGGTGTCCACGATCTCGCGGGAACGCCGCAGATGACGAATGGAAGGCCGAGAATTAATCATCAGCGCCTATTCGATAATAAATACCATGCCAGGACAAACAGTCCCGTCCAAAGGAGCACAATAAACCCATGATGAACCAGGTTTGATGATGGATTCATAAAACGTACATCCCCTCGAAGGATTTCGTCCAGGGCAGGTTGCGTTAGACCCCATGGTTTTCTTTTGCAGCCAACTGCTGTAAATCCTCTTTCGTAGCCACCCCCAGATCGCCCAGGACGGCTTTTGCCTCATCCCGGATGATTTTGCGGAAAGCCTGGCGTTCTTCCTCGCCGCGATGGGTGAGTTGGTCGACCCACTTTTCTCCCTGCTCTTTTTCAAGTCCGCCTTGCATGCTTAGATCATTCACGATCTTTTGCGCTTTTTCGCGGGTCATGGAGAGCAAACCGATCCCTGCTAGAATGCTTTTTTCAAGATTTGTTTTCATTTGAACTCCTTCCAAAATATCAGGTTGAGACATGGCTGTTTCATAAGCCGGAACCCGTGTCGGTAGATATCAGCACTATATCAAACTAAGGATTAATTGTCATGAATCCAAAGTGCCATTAAAGTGTCATCTTGTGCTCCGGATAAAATAATTGTGAGTATTCCTTCAGAACAAGTACATGTTTCATAGGCCGTTACAAGAGGCTGGAAGCTGATATTCTCAACGAATTACTTGCCAACAAGGGGAGTGACCAAAATAGAAAGGTTTAGGGATAGGAAAAATTTTCGCTAAACAGCAAAAAGCGGTATGATCGTTTATGGGAATATTTAAAACCTGAATTCGGGATAAGAAAAATAACCTCATGAAATGTGTCACCCTGAGTGCAACGAAGGGCCTCCGCCACTTCGCAACGGGATTCTTCGGTCGCTTTGCTCCCTCAGAATGACACAAAATTCTTTATCCCGAACTGCTGCTCTGTTGCAAAGTGTTGCTCGAGCTGATAAAACTGTGGCATGAGACCACGAATTTCGCATTATCAACTTGTCGCTGAACTCGCCCACGATTTGGCGAAGAAACAATTGCCATTGTATCGCCATAAAAATAGTCCGCATCGTTACCAATGGCCACAACTTGTGGCTTGTGCAATACTGGTCTTTTAGCTGGATCTAGTTATCGCGATATGGAAGATTGGCTTTGGACCCGCGATAAGATTTGTGCGGTTTTGAATATCAAGGTCATCCCCGATCGTTCGACTCTATGTCGCGCGTTTCAGAAGATTGGAATTGAAGTCTTACGCTCCATGCAAAAAAGTTTATTGGGCTGAACGCGCGAACCTCGTTGCCCAAGCGAGGCTGGACGGTTTATATGGGCAACGTTGGAAATGTGAAACGATCAATTCGGTCATTAAGAGAAAGTTCGGTGACACGGTTCGTTTAAGAACCTCTCGTTACCATTTTCGAGAAGTTTTTGTTAAGGGCCTGATTTACAACATTCATGTTTGTTGATTCTTGAACTGAACACACTTTGCAACAGAGCACGAACTGACGTTTTGAACGAAAACACCCTAATAGGTAGGGGTGTTCATTCGTTTCTTTATGGTTTATTCTCGATTTATTCAGGTTAACCTTAGTTGCCTAACATGAAGACCAGCGGCGTGAAAGAAACTGAGCAACAGATCCGGACGGCGTCGCAATCGGGCAAAGCCGCGGTTGAGCATGGAGCGGATCTCTTCTTTGTGAGCTGGGCGAGCACGGCGCAGAGGTTGCTTGACGTTTCCATGACCATATTCTTCCGCATTGAGCTCGGGTGCATAAGGCGGCAAGAACTCTTGGTAGATCTCAGGGTGCCCTGCCAGATACGCTGGAGCCAGCCGCCCCGTGTGAGTCCGGGATCGGTCCCAGATCAGAATCATTTTGCCTCGCAGATGTTGTTGCAGAGGCTTAAGACAGTCCACCATCTGATGGCCATGAATCGATCCTTCAAAATGTCGCTTAAAGATCTTGCCCGACAGGGTGAACGCCACCGCGGTCGAGATTGCGCGCCGGTCGGCGTTGACCTGGTAGAGGATGGGTCGACGTCCGCGCTGGCCCCAAGGGGTCGCGGGCTGCTCTTGAAAGGAGAAACCAAATTCATCCCAGAACACGATTTCGGTGCACAGCCGCTGCGACTTTTTTTATCCTGGGCAAATCGTGATCCGGCCCAGCTTGCACGAGCTCACGTTCCTGTTCGGTGGCCCGCGGCCGCGGCCTCTGTACGCGGTACCCCAACCGCTTCCAGAGCCGATTGAGGTAGTTCGGATGATAGACCACCTCAAACTCCTTCTGAATCAATTCAGCCACACACACCAGGGTCCAGCGATCCGTTGGAAAATCACAAGCCTCGCCCCGCGATCCAGCAAGCGCTTCAGCTTTTGCCATTGCTCCTTCGTCAGTTTAGAAGTGCCTCCTTGCGCTTTGCGCTTTCTCAAGGCTCGCAGACCACCGGCTTTGATCGCCTTGGCCCATTCGCCTACCGTCGCTCGACTCACCCCCACCGGCCGCGCGATTTCCGCGTGCGACAACTTTCCAGCCTTCAACAATCGACCACCGGCCAATCGACGTCCTTACAATTGTTCGCCTGTCCAATACGATGGTTTCCATGTCATCCATCAATTGCAGGTCAATCCAAGTTAACCTGAATAGCATGGATAATATAAGCGGGCGGAATTTATACCTGTATACCAGATTTTTACCGCGCAGGGCAACTATTTGTGTGGTTGTGGTTGGCGGTGTAGGAACGCGAAGATCAAAATCTAAAATCGCGGAAAGCTCAATTGCCGCTAAGACCCTACTATAGATTTCATTCCTCCATAAAGCCCCCCGCCTCCCTAGAGTAGTGGCTTAGTTGTCGGTCCATCACTGATCGAAGTAGTGTACCCAATCGTACAGGTGGATTCGTGCTGAAGGCACGTTTGATGATGAACCCAACCTGCTGATGAAGGCGTTCATTTTGTCGAACTGCCTGCTAATTGGGATTCCATTTCATCTGGTGAATTGACAGGCCTTAGACAAACAAAACCCTGGCAAACATATGCAGTAGGTAGATTGTTGATGAGAGGGCGATCCTTCAGCAACGTTGGTGATCCCGGTCCCGGTGGGGTGGCAGAAATAGCTGTCACTTGTCGGGGCCGGAAACTTTTCCAAAGCGTCTTCAAAAATTGATGAGTGTTGAAATTATCAAGATCGCCAATGATTGCAACTTCATACGTTGGCCCGACGGCAAAATCAGCGGCGCACAGCCATTGCGCAAAGGCGGTTGGGTAACGCAACATGGTATTCTGCACGGAGGCAAGCATGTCCTCTGCAACACTACGCCATTCGTTGCGATCACCATAGGTCGCCAGCTGGAGCAGAGCAGTCGCCGCGAGTGCATTTCCGGAAGGGGTAGCATTATCTTGGATATCCTTCGGGCGAACGAGCAATGCTTCGTGATCATCGCGAGTGTCGAAAAAACCTCCGTTGGGATCAATAAAATGTGCGACCATTTCATCTGCCAATTTCAGTGATGTCGCATACCATTCAGGATTCGGGTCGGATTGATAGAGGGTTAGGAGCGCCAAAATCAAATCCGCATAGTCCTCGAGATAGGCATTGTGTTTGGCTTGCCCGTCCCGCCAGGATCGCAATAAGCGGTCTTCAAGATAGAGGTTATTCAGCAAGAAGTGGGCGTTGCGAATCGCTGCATCCAGATAGTCTTTTCTGTTAAGATAGCGACCCGCTTCGGCAAATGCTGATAATGCCAGGGCATTCCACATGACTAAAACTTTATCATCAGTGCGGGGGCGGATACGACCATTTCTTGCTGCGAGAAGTTTGGAATGACAATCGGTTAATTTCTCGCGTACCGTCTCAAGATCCAATTTGAAGCGGGCGGACAATGTGGAATCATCCATGGCGCGCTGTAAGATCGTTTTCCCCTCCCAGTTTCCTTGTGGGGTAATTCCGTAGGCTGATTTGAAGAAATCGAAGTCTGATCCCAGAACACCTTGAAGCTCATCCTGTGTCCAGACGTAGAATTTTCCCTCTTCGCCTTCCGAATCGGCATCCAGGCTGCTATAGAATCCTCCATCCGGATGCGTCATCTCACGCAGAATGAAATGCAGAGACTCCTCACACACTTGACGATACTTTATCTCACCTGTAACCAGATAGCCATGCAGATACACGGATGCGAGCTGAGCATTATCATATAACATTTTTTCAAAATGCGGCGTTCTCCAGAAATTATCGACGCTGTAGCGGGCAAATCCGCCGCCAATGACATCATACATGCCGCCGCGTGACATGGCATTGAGAACGTGTCGTATCGCTTTCAGGATTGGTTCGCGTTGGGGCGAATCGGATAGGGATCGCCGAAGCAGAAATTCGATTGTCATTGGCTGAGGAAATTTCGGCGCGTTGCCCCAGCCGCCGTAGCCCCAATCATAAGAGTCCAGCAGGGACTTAGTAACTGCTTCCAGAGTTTCTGGGCTAAGGGTGTTCTTATCATGTTCCATTATTTGGGGCTGGATATGCTGAAGCACCTGGCTACTAACCCGATCTACTTCATCTCGCTCTTCGCGCCATACCTTTGCTAGGCTAAGCAAGACTTCTTTGAAGGAGGGCATGTTGTAGCGCCGCACCGGGGGAAAGTATGTGCCGGCGTAAAACGGACGCAAGTCTGGCGTGAGAAACACGGACATTGGCCAGCCGCCGGAACCGGTCATTGCGGTTGTAGCCTGCATATAAATGGCATCGAGATCAGGCCGTTCTTCACGGTCTACTTTGATGTTGATGAAATTCTGATTCATCAAGGCCGCGATTTCCGGATCCTCAAAGGATTCATGCGCCATCACGTGACACCAGTGGCAGGCGGCGTACCCGATGCTGAGAAAGATCGGCTTATTCTCAGCCCGCGCCTTGGCCAGAGCTTCCTCACTCCATGGATACCAATCCACGGGATTGTTTGCGTGTTGAAGCAGATAGGGTGATGTGGAATTGATAAGCTGATTCATGGGCGCTATTATACTGGTTCAGTAGCTGGCGCTGGAAATAAAACAGCCATCCCGCAATTCGTGGGATGGCTGTTTTCGCTACAATCTATTTGACTGTCACTACAATCGTGTAATCCACTATCATGCCCGCCATCGGCACCACCTGGATAATGTAATATTGTGAGGATGGAAGTTTCATACTGAAGGTTGTCTGCTCCGTCACGTATCGTAGATAAGGCTGCCCATCACTAAAACCGTAAATAGCCAGCACGGCATTTTTGCCGACGCCATTCAGGTCAATTTCCATGTTTTGACCCTGGTTTGCAAACAGCGCATAAGAGATGTCGAAGCCGCTTGGAGGTGCGATGGTGAATCCGCCTGCGGTTTTTCCAGATATGGTGGCACTGGTTTTGCCCACTGCAAACTGAATAAGAGATGGTGTATCGATGGACAGGTTGAACGTTTCCGATGAGGCGCCGCCATAGATGTAAAAGTAATAGTCTTCAGTGATGGGCAAGCGCATGTTCAGGTTCTGCCCGTTCGTGACCAGGGCTGTGCCGCCAGCCGTTTTAATGGTCATGGTCACGTCGTTGTTCGTGGAATTAAGGTCGACGATCATGGGCTGACCTTGCGCGGCATTCAAAACATAATAGAGAGTCTGGCCCGGCTGGATGGTGCCGGTGACATTGCCTGCGGTCGCTTCCGCCACGAAACTCAGACGGGTGGCAGCAGGCAGGACCGGCGCCGGAGGAAGAAGCGGTGCGGTGGGAGAGGGGGCAATGGTAGGCGCTGGCGAAGTCGGCGTGGCCTGTGCTTGGATCGCCTCCATCGTCGCGGCAACCACAGTTGCAACGTCATTGGGCGAAGGCGATGGAATCGCGGAATTCGAGCCGGTGCATGCAGCAACAGCCGCGAAGATTCCCAACAGTGCCACGACCGGTTTCCAAAGATTGGTGGGATATGATTTCATGACAATTCTCCTTGTCGATAAAGATGTTGCGTTAACCACAATCATAGACGAGCCGGGAGGACGGTTTGTTCCGCATCAGATTACAGAAATTTGGCGGCCAGATTGCCTCTGAAATTAATCTTTGAATCATCCCCTCGAGAATACGGGGTCTTTCATTTGTGCGATGAGGCTGAGGCTGATGAGGATCAGCCCAATTGCCAGCAGGAGCGATGGAGTAAATGAGCCGCCTGTGGTCTTCAAAGCCACCATGATGGAAACATAGACCACAGAGGCTTGACCAAAAAGCTGAATCAATCCATTGGAAGTTCCTTCGGGAGTTGGTTGGGTGATCTCAGCCGCATATTGAAAACCGACCGGGCTGGTACTGATGAGAAAGAAACCAAGCCAAAAGCCGGAAAGCATCAACAGCCAATAATTGGTTGCGTACGTGATGCCGAGCAACCCCGGAATGGCGAGGACGAAGCCGATAACCAGATAACGCACGCGTTTGCGTTGCTTATCGGAAAAGGAAGGCATTACGACCGCGCCGATGATCCCGCCGACCACCATCAAAGCGCCGAGCGTACCTGCATCGGTTGGCGTGAAGCCGCGCGGACGAATGATATCCTCCACCCATGTTGAAACGCCGTTGAAGATTGCGAGACCGATGAACGCCACGAACAAGAAAAACCAAAAGTCTCTGATCGTGAGCGCATGTTTCAAGCCATCGAGCATGAGTGCGCGCGTCTCTTGTCCGGCTGGGCAAGGAGGCGTAGCCGGCTTCTCACGCGCGAAGATCAAGAAGAGCAGGGACGAAAATGCGGCGATGCTGCCAAAGATCAACTGCTCTCTTTGAATGGACATGCCACCTTGCAAGAGAATCGGAGGCACGGCTTCGCCGATTGCGATGCCAAGCAGATTCGAAAGTGTGACCAGCCCAACCATCGTGGCGCGTTCTTCGATTCCAAACCATTGCGCCGGGACTTTGGTCCAGGAATTCAGCAGGAAAGGTTGAGCGACAGCGAGACCGACCGTGCTCCACAAGATCAACGGATAACTTCCTGCCAGCCCCCGCAGCATTCCGAAGATCGCCATCAGGACAGCGCCCAAGCCAACGGCGCGATGAATGCCGTAGGTGTCAATGGCCCACGAGATGGGAAGCGAGAGCGGGACAAAAGCAATCATGAATAATTCTGCCAACAGACCGATCTGCGCATCGGACACGCCGTAAAACTGGGCAGCGGGAGTAGTGATCGGTGCGTACGAAATCCACAGAATTTGCATGGTGAGATTGATGAACATAAATACCGCCAGCACTACCCAGCGGTATCCGTATAGACGATAACCTTTTTCGGCCATGTTTGCTCCAATTTATGGAATAGGATGTTCTTAGATTACAACACCAAAGTGGGCGTTTAGCAATGCGCGATATTCTTCGGCACCCGCTACGGGATGTTCGCGTCGCCGGCCACCTTCTGTGATAATAAGTCTGCCCGCCTCCAGTGAGATGCGTCCGTCCATGGTCGCACGACTGATGATACCCTGCCGTGTGAAATGAGATTGGGGAGAGGTTTGATGATATAAGCAGGCGGCTGCATAGTCGTGTGGAAAATCCCTGGGCTGCAGATCGAAGAGATATTCTCTATTCCAAAGCCCGTCATTTCTTTGCCAAATGGTGTAGCCGTCTGATGTTTCTTCCAGCCTGTAGGCGCGCAAGCCCTGGGTCTGTGCACCCCGATCCTCCAACCGGAGTGGTTCCATGAACGAATCGCCGAAGCCCACGTCGGCCAGCCAGCGTGCGGACTCGCCTGATGCGTGTACCAGCAAGGCCAGATGGTCGAAATCAATGCCAAGCGATCCGTCATGCGTAAAGACCCGCCCGTTAAGATAAGTGACCCCAAAACCAATTTGTTTCAATAGCCATGCAAACAGGCCGTTGAGTTCATAACAAAACCCACCGCGGCGGCGGACGACGATTTTATCCCATAAGGATTGTTCATCCAATCGAATAGGTTTGTGAAGCGGCATGATGTCCAGGTTCTCGAATGGCACGTGCAGCATGTGAGCACGATGAATCCCGCACAGGGTTGCGTGATTTGGTTGAACCGCTTGATCGTAGCCGATACGTTTAAGGTAGGTTGGTATATCCATGAAGGGCGATTATACTTCTTGCCAATTCCTTCAAGGATACAAATTCATCTGAGTCTTTGTTACAATCACCGGCATGCCAACCTTGACTCGCTGGTTCATTAGAACATCGTTTATTTGCCTGGTGCTCGCAGCGATGCTTGCCTTGCTCATGGCCATCCTGCCGATGTTCAATTTCGGCAATGCAGGCAATCTGTCTGTAATTTATATTCACCTGTTTGTGTTAGGCTGGTTGACCGAGCTGGCCTTTGGTGTCGTCTACTGGATGTTTCCCAAGTATTCGGCAGAGAAACCCCGCGGCCATGGAGCCCTCGGCTGGTGGACATACGCCTTGCTTAATCTTGGACTGCTCTTGCGCGCGATCGCCGAGCCATCCAATGCATCTCACCCCAATTCTGTCAGCGGATGGGTGCTTGTACTTTCCGCGCTTCTGCAATTCCTGGCGGGATTGTTTTTTGTCATCAATAGCTGGTCGCGCGTGAGGGGAAGATAATGCCCCGACTGAGCATTTGGTTCATACGCGCCTCGCTGATTTATCTTTTGGCCGGCTTTACACTTGGTGCATTGATGCTAGCACAGGACGGCGTTTCCTATTACCCGGCCATCTATCGGGCACTGCCCGTCCACATGGAATTTCTTTTGGTCGGCTGGTTGGTGCAGTTGGCCATGGGTATGGCTTTCTGGATGTTCCCCCGCTTTGGATGGGCGTTGCCGTATTCGCGGGGAAATCAAACGTTGATTTGGTGGTCGTTCTTCCTGCTGAATACAGGCGTTCTCCTGGTTGCCTCGCAACTCTGGCTTCCGCTCGCTTTATTGATTGGACGAACATTGGAAATCGGCGCGGTAATTATTTTCGTGGTTGGTTTGTGGAGTCGCATTAAGCCGCACGGCGCGCCGGCCTAAATCTCGCAAATCGAAACGGCAATTTGGAACGACACGAAGCAGCCTTCGAAGATTCTTCGCAGTTTTGATTGCAAATCATCCTTCAGCTTGCAATAAGGTGAAAGTAGTGGACTAGTCCTCGCACAATTTCGGTATCCGCTTTGGCACAAAACCGCGATGACGGAGGAGGAGCAAAATGAGTAAAACGGAAGACTCGCGATCATTGTCTCCCTGACGGCGCGTTGGCGTGCTGATTTCCCTGATCTTCGGTTTCTCCGTATTGATCGGCATGACCATCAGCGCCCCTCCGGTCGCGCCGCCGATCCCGATAAGGTCGTCGATGCGAACGGCGCCACGCTTTTCACTGACGACGACATCCGCGCGGCGCAAACGATCTCCCTCAACTATAGCTTGCTGCTGATGGTTTTGATCTTGCTCTTTCCCAGCCGTGTATTGCAACTCGTTGACTCCCTTAACAACGGCTACTGGCAGGCGCGCAGTCAGGCATTCCTCGGTGGCAGTCTCATCCAGTTCTTCGAATGAGCGCGCATGATACCGGACTTAATCTTTGGCGTCACGGGCGTGGTTCCGATGGTCCTGGCGGCGCTGTTGACATACGTGACCACGCAGAGAAAACCTTTGAAAGCACGGTGAAACGAGGTCTCGGAAATTTCCAAGGTCCCCGAGTCCTTTTGGCGAGAGCCTGATCCGGCGATTCGCCTAATTCGTAGTTGATGCAGATCGGGCCGGCATGAATATCCATCTGATAAAAATAGGATACCACGCTGCCAAAGGATCGATAATCATCACTGTGGAGGATCAAAGATTTGATGTATAAATACGGCGCGTGGATACCTTCCAGAACACATGAACAGAAGGAGAATGATGGTGAACGTTAGACAAGCACTCATCAGTCTGGGAAAGTTGTTGACGTGTGCCTTGGCCCTCGAAATCGGTACGATTATCGGCGGGATAATCGCCGTAGCGCTAAAACTTCCGATTCCCAAGTCTCCAGCGGGCGCGGATATGAAATCCATTCAACTTTATATGTTGCTGGTCACGCCTCTTTATGCGCTTGCGCTGGCTATCGTCGCGCGCGGCTTGAGAGGAAATTTCCTGGCGCGCACCTTGATCCTATTTTCGCTGGCGTGGGTTTCATACACCCTGAATACAGAATTGGAAGCATCAATTGTCTCAACGTATGCGACCGGAATCTGGTTTGCGTTGATCTCTGCTATTCCCGCCGCGTTGTTCTGTGCAGCTGCGACCGCATATTTCTTTCCGGTAGGCGAACCGGTAAAAGAAGCGGTCGCGGCAATGAAAGAATTTTTTTCATCGCGTTCATTTCTGGATTGGGTCTGGCGATTCGTCCTCGCGGCGGTCGCGTTCATGCCCATCTATTTCGTCTTCGGCTTGATGGTGCTTCCGTTCACGGGCGAATACTATCGCCAAAGCATGTTTGGACTCGCTATGCCCACCCTCCAACAACTGTTGCCGACTCTTTTTGCGCGCAGTGTATTGTTCTCTCTGGTTTGTCTGCCGATCCTCATCTTGTGGAACAAGTCAAATCTCAGTTTGTTCTGGAATCTCGGCTTAGCATTATTCCTGCTCGTCGGCTTCATCTATATGATGATTTCGACTTGGCTGCCTCTCTATGTTCGATTCCCGCACACGCTCGAAATGCTCGCGGACGAATTTGTGTACGCTGGAGCGCTCGTGTTGTTGATTGCGAAGCGTAATCCGGCGTGATGAGAATGGTTTGAGTTTTGTTCGATCAAAATTAAGAAATCTCGGAAGTCCAAGAAGCTTCCGAGATTTTCGTCGTAATCAATTCGCCGCAAACACAGGGTCTTTCATTTGAGTGACGACCAATAGGCAAATGATCAGGAGGGCAGTTGCCAGCAGGAGCGATGAGGTAAATGAGCCGTTCGCGCTCTTCATCGCCACCATCACATAGAAGAATCCGATGGAGGTTTGACCGAAAAGTTGGATCAGCCCATTCGAGGTGCCTTCGGGGGTTGGATGAACGATCTCGGCTCCGTATTGAAAACCAATGGGCCCGATGCCGACCAGGAAAAAGCCCAGCCAAAACCCTGAAAGCATTAATAACCCGAAGGTGGTAGCGTAGGCGATGCCGATCATGCCGGGTATGGCAAGCAGGATACCGAGAAAAAGAAATCGCCGACGCTTGCGTTGCCTATCCGAGAAGTAGGATAGAACCACCGCGCCAAAGATGCTCCCGACAATGATCAAAGCGCCAAGCGTGCCTGCATCCGTTGACGTAAAGCCGCGTGGAAGAATAATCGCTTCGATTAAAGATGTAACGCCATTGAAGATGGCCAGGGCTGTGAAAGCGATGAATATCAGGAGCCAAAAGTCTTTGACGGTGATGGCATATCTCAAGCCGTCAAACATCACGGAACGACTTTCCTGACCGGGAGGGCAGGGAGGCGTGGCCGGTTTGTCGCGCGCCAAGGTCAAGAAAAGAACCGATGAAATTGCAGTTACGCCTCCGAAGATTAATTGCTGAGTCTGGATGGGCATCCCGCCTTGTAAAAGAATCGGCGGCAGAGCTTCGCCAACCGCGATGCCGACAAGATTGGAGAGAGTGACCACACCGACGATCGTGGCCCGGTCTTCAGGCGGGAACCAATGTGCCGCGAATTTTGTCCATGAGTTGAGCAGGAACGGCTGGGCAATGGCAATCCCGGCAGTCACCCAGAAGACCTGAGTGTAATTGACGGCAAAGCCGCGCCAAACTCCAAAGACAGCCATCAATACCGCACCGAAGCCAATCGTAACGTAGATGCCGTAGGTATCAATTGCCCAGGAGGCGGGGATCGACAAAACTAAATAGGCAATCAACCACGAAGTGACCGCCAATGCGGCAATTTTCGTATCGGAGACATTATAGAGTTTTGCCGCGGCTGTAATGATAGGCGCGTAGGAAATCCATAAGATTTGAAGGGTAAGATTGGTGAACATAACCACCGCTAACACCACCCAGCGGTAACCGTATAGACGATAAGCTTTCTCGGTCATATCTGCTCCCGTAACAATAAGATAAAGAACCTTTCAAAAGGTAAACACCGGTAGGTTGAATTGGTTGCTAGGCGTTGCGCAGACACACAGCCAATTGAATATAGGTGACGAGTTCGATGAAGGGGAAGTGAGGATTGGTCATTATAAACAACAATAAGCAAAACTTGTTAGGCGCCGCTGCACCCATGGAGCTACGCAAAAAGATCATCCAGCGTTCGACCCGAAAAATACGAGAGCGTACGAGAATGTGGAGTCAAAATACCCGCCTCATGGCAGTTTGGAAGCCAGAGAAATGGAATGGTTGCAACGCTTGTGCGGCAAACCTCATTTCCCAAAGGTCCTGGTTTTGAATGCTTGCTTATATGCATTAAGGAAAAGAATATCGAACCAAGTTCGTCGCTGACTGTCCACGCGCTCGCCCGCAAATTTGCCTCAGGCTCCACGACGTATGGTGATGATATCAGAGCTAAAAAGGCGCAGAACACAGAATAATTGAAAGCCGAAGCGTTGCAATACCAATAAGGTTTTCAATTGCTTTCGGACGTTTCCTATCCGGCTTCTAAACAGGATCACAGATAGAACTGTGATCGTCAGGTTATGAGCTTAACCACTTTCCAGCTTCCCGCGATAAATTGACGGACGGTCCTTGTTTGAGCGTACAATGCGGCAAGGACTCCAAGAACAATCGTCCATATTGTTTGGTCAGCACCCGGCGATCCAAAATTGCCACGATGCCGCGGTCGGATGCGGTGCGGATCAATCGTCCAAAGCCCTGACGGAACTTCAGAATCGCTTCCGGCAAATAATATTCATTGAACGAATCTTCGTACAACTCCGAGCGCGCCGCGATCAATGGGTCCGTCGGCACATCGAAAGGAAGTTTTGTAATCACGACCACCGACAACGCCTCACCCGGGATATCCACGCCTTCCCAAAACGAACGCGTGCCAAGCAACACCGCGCGCTCGGTGGACTTGAATGATTCCAGCAATGCGTTCGGCGAAGCGCCGTCACCTTGTTCGTAAACATAAATATCTTCGCGTGCCAGGGGCCCCGTAACGGCCTGCGCGGTCTTCTTCAACGCCGTGTACGACGTGAACAACACGAGCATTCGCCCGTTCGTTGCTTTCGCAGTTGCGATGATGGATCGGTCGAGCATTTGCTGGTAGCCCGTAACGTTCGGCTCAGGTATATCGTTGACGAGATAGAGCAATGTGCTCGACTCGTAGTCGAATGGCGAACCGAGCTGCATCTCATCAGCTTCGTCCGCGCCGAGCGTGTTGCGCAGATATTGAAACTCGCCGTGCGCGGTCAATGTTGCAGATGTGAGAATGACGCTTGCTTTCTGATGCCAGATGCTTTCTTCGATCATCGGTCCGACTCTCAGCGGCGCGGCGTTGAGCGAAAGTTTCTCGCCCCGCGGGTTGATCTCGATCCAATACACCAGGCCTTGATTCGGCTGGCTGATCATTCCGGTCAGATTATTGTAGGCTTCATTCAAGCGACGATAGACATTGCCGATGTCACCGATCACATCCTCGAGATTGTCGTGGCCATCCGCATACAAATCCGAGGCCGCCTTGTGAATCTCTGCGATGCTATTCAATAAGAGATTCATCGTGCCGCCGGTCTCATCCCATTTGATCTCGACTTCGTCCCAATGCGGAAGTGTGCGCGTGGCGGGCAGGATGCGCGCCTGCCATGAGTAAGTGGATTGCGGCTGTCCTTCCCGTTGAAATTCGGCGAACTCCGTCAGCGTGTTGAAGAACTCGCGGTCCTGCTCCTGTAATCGAAACGCCATATCCGTGGCGCGGCTGGCCTTTTGCTGAAGGAGGCCGAAGTCGGAAGGCCGCAGCGCGTCTTTCGTCTCGCCGAGAACCCGTCCCAAGACGCCCGCGTTCGACCCGCCGATTTCCTTTAACATTCGTTCCATGTCGAACTGCGTCAATCGAAATGAAAGCGCACTGGTTGTCGCGGTTTCAAGGTGATGCGCTTCATCCACGATCAGATAGGAGTACTCAGGCAAGACTTTGCTGCCTGTGGCGACGTCCGATAAGAGCAGGGCATGATTGACGATGAGCAAATGCGCCGTCTGCGCCGCAGATTTTGCTCGGTGAAACGGACACGCGCCGCCTGTGCGTTTGATGCAGGTTTCCGCTGTGCAGGCGTCATCTTCGGCTGAAATTTTCAACCAGACATCGCGTTCGGGATTGCCGGTCAGATTGATCTCGTTGCGGTCGCCGGATTCGTTCTGCAGCCGCCAAACCAGGACTTTGGCAAGCACGCGCATCTCGTCCGCGTTGCGCGGCCCATATTGGCGAAGGTTTTCAAGCCGGCGCGGGCAAAGATAGTTCGCACGTCCTTTCAGCACGGCCGCACGCAAATCGAGGTTGAGCGCGGCACGCAAATCGGGAATATCTTTTTGAATCAGCTGATCTTGAAGATTGATGGTATTGGTCGAAACGACCACGCGCGTATTATTCTGAATTGCAAACAACGAAGCGGGAACGAGGTAGGCAAACGATTTCCCGACACCGGTTCCGGCTTCGACCATCAAGTGGTTGCCGTTGGAAAGTGCGTTTGTGATCGCCTTGAGCATTTCCACCTGCTCGGGACGATGTTCATAGGATTCAAAGTACTTCGAGAACGGCCCGCCGTATTCAAGGATCGAGGCGACGCTTTCTGCATCCAGCGCACTTGGCGTTTCCGGATTCTCCAACGGTGGATAGCGATCACTTCCATCATTGAAGATCGGCCTTTTGGCCTTGACTTTCTTGGCCGTTATGCCTTCCTTCGTCCGCGCCCTCAGGATTTCTTGAAAAACAGTATTGGCATCCCATTCCAGCCCCTCACCCAATCGGACGATTTCTGCAATGACATCGAGCGGCAGCTCCCGCGCCATCTCATACAGACGATTGAAGACACCATGTGTAGCGCGTGCGTCATCCAAAGCGCGGTGGGTGGCGGGTAGCGCGACGCCTAATTGTTTTCCAAGCGCGCCCAAGTTGTATCGGCTGGCATTCGGCAAGAGGATGGACGCCAGTTCGTAGGTGTCAATGATTTCATTGAGCGAAAATGGAATTTGTTTTTGCAGGAAACCCAGATCAAAGCGGATATTGTGCCCCACGATCGGCGCCTCACCAATAAATGTCTCAAGCTCGTGCGCCACATCGCGCAGGCGCGGCGCCTCTCGAACCATGGCATCGTCAATGCCGGTTAAGCCCTTGATGAATTCCGGGATGTGACGGTTGGGATTGATCAACGACGACCATTCCTCTTCGACGCGATTGCCTTTGAATTTGACCGCTCCGATCTCGATGATGGCTTCGCGTTCATTGTCCAAACCCGTGGTTTCGATGTCAACAGCAACGACTATATTCATAGAACAAGTGTACCATAAAACAATTATTTCCCTGCAGGTAAAGCTTTAAGCCATGACACGTGCGCCTGCGCTGCAAGTGCGTGTGGGCAATCTCGGTCTTCTGGGCAGGGATTGCTTCGTCGATACCTGCTCGCGGTGACCGGACGAGAACTAGTCTTCCTTCGGCAAAACCGATTTTATTCTATCTAATGTCAAGGAACCAATTGGTTTGTCTTTTGCTTTCTGTCGCAGGAAATCCTTGAGTTGTTTGATTTTCAGCGCAGGGGTTGGCGCATCGTTCTCTGCGATCTCCACCAAGTCGTTCGTAAAAACCAGCGCCCCCTGAATTTCGGGAACATCCGCTTCGCCCTCCAACTTCTTGACCAGTTGTTTTTTAACCGAATCCATCTCGGAGGCAATCTCAAGCTCGGGACGGCCGAGTCCCTCTTGTCCAAAGATGGACAAATATCCCTGCATGAATCCGCCGCCCGAAATTTTCCAGCGATTCTTCTGATAGATCACATGCCCGCGTTGATGAAGCGGGAGCAGAACCCAAACCCCAGCGGAGCCGACATAAAGATGCGAAGCTGGCGTGTTGTAATGATAGATCGCATCTTCGTTCGGCAAGCCCTTGAGGCCGGAATCCAATTGCTCATCCGGTCGGGGACTGCGTCCCCAGCGGTTGCTGAAGAACATGCCCACTTGAGTCATTGCAAACCCCACCACCAGAGAAGTGATGGACCACGCGAACAGGTCGGACCGGGTGAAGGAAATATACATGCCGACGCCCAGCACGGCCAACGCTCCGATGCTTGTCCACTGGCCGATTTGGCCGTTGCGTTTGATGAGTTTTTCGTTCTTGATGATTTTCATTTTGTGTACTTTTTGCACCCTGGGCGCGGCCGGATCCTTGCTGCTGCGCGGTTCAGAATGAATTATCCCTTCTTTAAGCTCTCTTCAATAGCCGTCTTCATCGCCTCTATCACCTTTGATTCCGCGGCATTCTTGGCGAGGCGGACCGCGCTCTTGATGGCGGTTGCGTCCGAACGTCCGTGACCAATCAGTACTAATCCGTTGACCCCTAGCAAAACGGCGGCCCCCTGTTCGCTTGGATCGAGCAGACTCTTGAGACTGGTCAAGGCGGGCTTGACCAGCCAGCCGCCGAGCATCGTCAGCGGCCCGCCGTTCTTGACCTTGACCTTGACCTGATCCAAAATCAATTTGCCCACCGCCTCTGCGGTTTTGAGCATCACATTGCCGGTAAAGCCGTCGGTCACGGCCACATCCACTTTTCCGCCAATGACTTCCTTACCCTCCACATTGCCGTAGTAATTCAACTTTGCATTTTTGAACAAAGGTGTTGCCGCGCGCACCAATTCGTTCCCCTTGCCCTCTTCTTCACCGTTTGAAATCAATCCGACTTTCGGATTCTTCACGCCGCGCACTTTTTCGGCGTAGACGCTGCCCATGATCCCGAATTGCAAGAGGTTTTCTGGTTTGCAATCTGGGTTCGCGCCGATATCCAGCACAACACATGAACCGGTCGCGGTGGGAAAGATCGGCGCAACGGCCGGCCGATCCACGCCTCGAATGCGGCCCAACCGAAATAGTGCTGTGACCATTCCCGCGCCGGTATTGCCCGCCGTGATAAAGGCGTCCGCATCACCGTTTGCGACAAGGTCCATGCCGACAGCCATGGAACTTCTTCCATGCCGGGCCTTGAACGTTAGATTTTCACCCTTATCCTCCATCGTCAACATCTCGGGCGCGTGTACGATTCGGATGGGCAGGCCGCCGGGATTCTGCGCGTCCAGCACCGGTTTGATTTTTGATTCGTCGCCGACCAGAATGATTTCCACATCACATTCGCGCGCTGCGCCTACGGAACCCTCCACGTCGGGCGTTGGAAAATTATCACTTCCCATTGCGTCCACAACAATTCGAGTCATCCATTATCTCCGGAAGAATATTCCTTGCTTGACAGGCAAAGCAAGCCGATTATAATACGCCTGCTTGTACGATAGGATTGCATTTGCGCTGGTGCTGGAACTGGCAGACAGGCATGGTTGAGGGCCATGTGCCGCAAGGCGTGAGGGTTCAAGTCCCTCCCAGCGCACAAAAAGTCCCTGGGACAATTCAGGGACTCTTGATTCAGGGGGTGTTAATGAAGTATCTGGCTAAGGAACAATCGCGTGCGATCCGAACGCGGTTTGGCGAAGAACTCGTCTGGAGGAGCTTGTTCGATGATCTGGCCCTCATCCACGAAGACGATGCGGTTGGCGGCAGCGCGTGCGAATCCCATTTCGTGTGAAACGACGATCATGGTCATCTCGTGGGCGAGCTCCTTCATCACATCGAGAACTTCGCCGATCATCTCCGGATCGAGGGCGGAGGTCGGTTCATCGAAGAGCATCAGGTTGGGCTTCATCGCCAAGGCGCGTGCGATGGCAACGCGCTGTTGCTGTCCACCCGATAACTGATTGGGATATTGATCGCGCTTATCCACCAGGCCGACGCGCGCCAGCAATCGCTCTCCGTCTGCACGGGCTTGTTCTTCTGGAATCTTGCGGACACGCGTGGGTGCTTCAATGATATTCTCAATGGCAGTCAAATGCGGGAACAAATTGAATCGCTGAAACACCATGCCGATCTCGGCGCGCTGACGCGCTATGTTTCGTTCGCTGTCTTCCGCCAATCTGCCATTGCGATCATGGTAGCCGATCATGTGGCCATTGACATAAATATGTCCGCTGTTGATTTTTTCCAGATGATTGATGCAGCGCAAGAAGGTGCTTTTGCCAGAGCCCGACGGGCCGATGATCACGACTACCTCGTTCTTGCGGACTTCCAGGTCAATATTCTTCAAGACATGCAGCGAGCCAAAATACTTGTTGACTTTTTCGGCTTTGACGATGATGTTGCTGTCTTTCAGTTTTGTCTTGGGCGTAGCCATTTTAGCGCGCTCCCTTTCCGGTTGAGCCAGAGAAAAGGCGTTCCATCATGCTTGGCCCGCGTTCCAGCCCTTTTCTTTCGCCGAGCCCGGATTCGATCCGTGCCTGAATAAATGACCAGATAGTGGTCAAGACGAGATAATACAACGAGGCCGCGATAAACAGTTCAAAGGGCTTGAAAATGCGCGCATTAACTTGCTCGAATCCAAAAAATAATTCTCCGGCGGAGATGACCACCATCAAGGAAGTGGTTTTCATCATATTGTTGAACTCGTTTCCCAAGGGCGGGATGATCACCTTGGCGGCCTGGGGCAGGACGATGCGTTGCATGGCCAGGCCGTACGTCATGCCCAACGATTTGGCGGCCTCCATTTGGCCCGGATCAATCGACTCGATCCCGGCACGAACAATTTCGGCCATGTAGGCTCCTTCGTTGATGCCCAGCGCCAATGTGCCTGCCTGGATGGCTCCCGTGATGGTGATGGCCCCAACAATGAGATCGGGAAAATCGTAGATATGCGTGACGCCGAATCCAAAAAACAATAATGACATCTGAACGATCAGAGGTGTGCCTCGGAAATACCAAATATAGACTTCTGCGAGCCAACGCAACGGGGCCAGCTTCGACATCTTTCCTAGAGCGGCAAAAAGCCCTAGCACCACGCCCAGTGCTTGCGCGATAACACTGACGACCACCGTGACGATCAGACCATTACGAATTAACGGATCCTGAAAGGCAGTGGGGGGCCAGATGTATTGCCAGAAGACAGACCAATCGAAATGATACATGAAATGCCTCGCATTCTCAAAAGGAAGGAATACAGGCCTTCCGGAGGCCTACCCGATCGGCCCGTATTCCTCAATTGCAACTCTATCGCCACACCAACTTGATTAGTTTATGGGAGCTGAACCGCCGACTGCTGTGCGCCATATTTTGTAAGGATATTGGCATACGATCCATCGGCCATCATGCTCTTGAGTGCTGTCTGGACGGCCTGACCAAGCGGGGTTAGAGGCACGTTGGTGCAATCACTCGCGCCGCCGCATGGAACACCAATGCCGACTGGTGCCGGCTCGATCGGCTGGCCGATTAACTGGAATTGATCCGGGAACTTGGCCACGTATTGACCCGCGACCGGCGTGTCCGCGAAATAGGCGACCACTTTGCCAGCCTGCAGTTGCTGGAGAGCGTCCGAATCTTTCTCGGTCGCGACCACCGTGACTTGCGGCTTGCCAGCTTTTGAACAGTCGGCAGCGAGGCCCGCGCCTTGATAATCACCAGTTCCTTGCAGGTAATCCACCTCGGTGGTGCCGCTTTCCGCCGCCACACTCTGACCGCACAGATCGGTCGCAGCACCGATGTTCTTGGGATTGCCCTTTGCGACCAGGATGGACTGGCCCACATCCAAATAGTGAATGAAGCTGATCTGCTTATTGCGCGTGGCTGTGATGTTCATGTCCGACATGATAACATCGCATTTGCCGCCGGTTACAGCCTCAATGGTTGTATCGAACACGGTGTTGATGATTTGCGCCTGAAGTCCCAGACGGCTGGCAAGCCCAGTTGCCAGATCGATGTCGAGACCGGCCGGATTGCCGCTATCATCGTAGAATTCAAAGGGCGGATACGGTATATCCGAGCAGACGGTCAGCTTACCCTTATACGCCAGAGTGGATGGATCAACCGTGGCAACCGGTGTTGGCGCGGCTGTAGGCTGAGGGGCAGCCGTTGGCGCCTGAGTGACTACCGAGGTCACAACGACGGTCTCCATCACCGGCGGTGCCGCCGTAGGCGCCGGGCCGCATGCGGCAAGCAGGCTGGCCAAAATCAATACACTCAATATTGCATAGACCTTTTTCATCTTTTTCTCACTCCTTTATTTTTCTTGATCGACTTGGCGATTGTTGCTTAAGCTTCAAAGCATAGACCCATTTTGCGCATTGCGCAAGGGGATGTTTCGACTTTTTCATCAATTCTTGGCCCAGGATTTGATGCCGCCCGCAATTCCCATGAATCCTCACTTGGCTCCGCCAGAGCGATAGCGTTCGATCAGGGCTTGGGTCCGCGGATCGTGCGGCGCATTGAACACGCTATCTGGCGCTCCTTGTTCAATGATCTCGCCCTCAGCCATGACCACCACACGGTCTGCGACTTCGCGGGCGAATCCCATTTCATGGGTTACTACCAGCATGGTTGTGCCCTCCTGGGCGAGTTTTTTCATCACGTTCAGGACCTCCCCGATTAATTCTGGGTCAAGGGCGGAAGTTGGCTCATCGAACAGCATCACCTGTGGCTCCATGGCCAAGGCACGGGCGATGGCGACCCGCTGCTTTTGTCCGCCCGAGAGGCGGTTTGGATACTCATTCCTTTTGAAGAGCAGGCCGACGCGGTCCAAATTCATTTCAGCGATTTTGACCGCTTTGCTGCGATCCATTTTTTTTACGGTGATTGGACCCTCCGCCACATTTTCTAACACCGACATGTGAGGAAATAAGTTGAACTCTTGAAATACCATACCGGTTTTCAGACGGATTTCGTGAACAAGCTTGCGATGTTCGCGGCCCCTGTTGCCTGCTTCGACCACCAGGTTGTCCACCATGATTTTTCCAGCGGACGGCTCCTCGAGGAAGTTGATGCACCTCAAGAGGGTACTCTTGCCCGAACCGCTTCGACCAATAATGCAGACTACTTCGCGGGCCTGGACTTCAAGGGAGATCTCGCTTAATACATGCAGCATGCCAAACCATTTGTGCAGGCCGGCGACTCGGATGAGTGGTTCAGCGCTCATAGGCTTGTGCCATCCGTTTTTCCAGCCGGCCTTGAAGCCATGAAGAAAGGATGGTCAATATCCAGTAGGCGGCGGCCGCGACCAGGAACATTTCCATGTATTTGCTGTCGCGGCGGGCATAGCGATTCGCAATGAACGTAATCTCCCAGACGCCCATCACGGAAACCAGAGCCGAATCTTTTTGCATGGCGATGAATTGATTGCCGACATCGGGAATGATGATGCGGATCGCCTGCGGCAGGATGACTCGCCTCATCACCTGCCAGGGAGTCATGCCCAATGCAATGGCGGCTTCGCGCTGGCCGTAGCTGATCGACTGCAGGCCGGCGCGGAAAATTTCCGTCATATACGCCCCATAGTTCAGACTCAACGCCAGGATACCCGCCGGGACGGCATCCAGGATGAATAGCTTGCCGATTGCCGGAAATCCTAATCCCGTCAGCTGCTCGCCGATTTGCGGCAATCCCAGATAAATAACATAAATTTGAATCAGGAGCGGTGTGCCTCGAACCAAGGATACGTAGAACCCCGAAATCCCTTGCGCGATCGGATTGGAAGACAGACGTGAAATAGAACCAAAAAGCGCCAGGATCGTGGCAATCGCGATCGAGACCAGCGAGACATAGATGGTGGTTCCTGCGCCCTGCAGGATGACATCATAATGCTCAAGCATATAGCTTGGCGAGATATGCAGCATCAACATGCCGGCTGTGACCACGGCAATTAATCCGATCCACACTCCGGTCACTTTCAGACCCTGGATCACGCGTTTCCTTTGCTGCAGCGCGACCAGCGACTCGCCCATCGCCTGGTGCGGATCCTCCACGGAAGCCGGCCCTTCAAGATGTTCAGTAGTCATAGTCTCTCTTATGCGGGTTTCTCTTGCGCGGATTGTGCGATCAAGATCATTTCTGAGAGGTGGCGTAAAGAAAGATGAGGAGTTGTTCTCAACTCCTCATCTTAGCGTAAGCCTTACTGTCCAAACTGAGATGCGTCGAAGGTTGCGGCAGCCGTTGTCAAATCACTTCCTTCCCACTGGACGCACAATTTCGAGAGGGTGCCGTCTTTGTGCAGGCCCTGGACGACCTGCGACACGGCAGCGATGAACGAATGAGGATCCAAAGACGAACTGCGGTCAATCGCTGGAGCAAGATACTCGTAGTAAAGGGGATCGCCGAGTTGCTTGAGGGGCTTGCCGTTCTGGATCTCAGCCTGACCGGTCGGCTGAGCAGTAATGACTGCGTCGAGGCGAACGCCGTCGCCGAGTTCGAGGTCTGCCAGAGCGGTGCTGTCCGTATCATAGGTTTTGACTACCGCGTTCTTGACCACAAAGTTGATGTTCTCGCCTGGCAGAACTAATGAGTTCTCCAGGAAACTTTCGTAGGTGCAGCCGCCGCAAACACCGATCTTCTTTCCGCTTAAATCAGCGGGTGAGGCGTAGGTGGTATTGGCTTTATAAACGAACATGGCGGCCGGTGTCGTGTAGTAGGGTTGTGCAAAATACAGAGCCTTGGCGCGCTCCGGTGTGATCGTCATCGAACCGACGCTGATATCCCAGCGGCCAGCCCAATTGCCTGCGACGATCAAAGTCCAGTCCGGCGTAACCCAGCAGGGTTCCACACCCAATCCTTTGGCGATCGCGGCGGCAACATCGATATCGAATCCTTCCATTTCACCAAGAGTTTTCTGGTCGGAAGTGCACTTCGTTCCCGGTGTTCGGACGGGACTGGCCTTGATTTCAGACTGAGGCGGGTAGGCCGGATCAGTGGAGATGACCAACGTGCCGCGCGCTTTGATGGTGGCCAGCAGATCAGGCACGACTGTATTCGCCGCCGTGGGCGGAACCTGGGTTGGTGCTGCCTGGGAGACCGGTGCTGACGTTGGTGGGGGAGCAGGTGTGGGCGCGGAACCGCACGCGCTGAGAACGAACGCGGCCGCCATGATGACTGCCAGAACTGTGTACAGTTTCTTCATGAGAATTCTCCTCCAATTGAGAAATTTATCTTAGGTCGAAGTAATCAATCAGCAAGATAGAAAGAGCGTCCGCAGCACGACACCTCCTTCCGATTGGCGAATGATGCCCAAATCCAAGCATAGACCATCTTGGTGAATTGTGCAAGAGTTGGGTAGGTTAAAATTTCAACCTAGCTCGTAAGTGCGAGGACTTTGCATGGAGTGGTAAAATATTTCCCAAGCTATTGACAAAGGAGAACGGTATGCCTGCTGTGTTTCCATCCGCTGACTGGTTGAATCTCTTGGAAGACAAGCTCAATAACGATTCGCATTACAACGAGGTGGCGAAAAAATGGGAAGGCGATTTACTAATTGACATTCAACCGGCGGGCACCTTGACTCAACGATTGCTATTATATTTTGATCTGTGGCACGGAAAATGCCGAGGAGTCGAATATAATCCTGATCCGGCGAAGTATGCTAAGCCTACCTATATTCTTCGCACGACATATGATGATGTCACGTCACTCTTGCGCGGCAAACTTGACCCGATATCTGCCCTGATGGTGAACAAGCTAAAATTGGATGGAAACCTTGCTTATATGATGCGCAACGTGCCCGTGGTGTTGGATTTTATGCGTTGTTGCCGTGAAATCACCACCGACATTTTATGATCATGCAGCCGATTCTAAGGGTTGATCTTTCCACCGGTACATCGCAGGAGTATAAAATTCCTGAGGCATGGGAGCGGGCTTTTCTTGGAGGCGCGTCGCTTGCGGCGCGCTTGCTGTATCCACACCTGACCAAAGATCTTGATCCATTCTCTCCGGAAGCGCCATTGCTCTTCATGAATGGCCCGCTGACCGGGACCTCCGGTCCGACGGTTGGACGTTTTGTGGTCTGCGGCAAGGGACCGGCTACCGGCCTTTGGGCCGAATCCAATTGCGGCGGGTTTTGGGGACCTGAACTTCGCTTTACGGGATACGACGGCCTGTGGCTGACGGGAAAGGCCGAAGAGCCAATTTATCTTTGGATTGAAGATGGAAGGCTCGAGGTCCGGAACGCGGCGCACCTATGGGGCAAGGATACGTATGAGACGCAGGATTTAGTCAAGCAGGAAATCGGCCGGCCTGGTGTGCACGTGGCGGTCATTGGTCCGGCGGCCGAGCACGGCGTTTTGTTTGCGGGAATTTATTGCGATCACGGACGGACCGCGGGACGGACCGGACTCGGCGCCGTGATGGCCTCGAAGAATCTAAAAGCGATTGCGGTCCATGGTAGACAAACCTTGCCGCTCGTTCATTCCGTTCGTTATGGGGCTCTGCGATCCGAATCCAATCGCACGCTGAAGCAGGACAATGAAGCGCGCGTATTGCACGAACTGGGGACCGCCAGTGCGGCCGATTATTCCGAATATGTCGGCGCGATGCCCGCCAAATATTATCATAAGGGCGGATTCGAATCCGTTGATAAGGTATCCGGCTCGACGATGGCCGAAACGATTTTGTCGGGGCAAAGCGCATGCCATGCCTGCGTCATCGCCTGCGGGCGCGTGGTCAAGCTTGAAGACGACGCAAAACGCAAGGGTCCAGAATACGAGACGATTGTATCGTTCGGACCAAACCTGTTGATCGATGATTTGAATGAGATTACGCGTCTGGGTGAATTATGCGACCGCTACGGCATGGATACCATCAGCACGGGCAATACGATCGGTCTTGCATTTTATTTGTTCGAAAAGCGGATCATCACGACACAGGACACCGGCGGGCTCGAATTAAAATGGGGCGACGCGGTGGCGGCGCGTCAACTGGTGAGGATGACCGCCTACCGCGAAGGAATGGGAAACCTGGTGGCGCAGGGCTCGCGTCGATTGGGAAAATACTTTGGGGCGGAGGCGGAGGCAGTTCAAGTCAACGGATTGGAGGTGGCCTACCATGACCCGCGCGGAGTCTCAGGGATGGCTTTGTCGTACGCCACCTCGCCGCGTGGCGCCTGCCACAATCAATCCGATTACTTCTTCGTGGATTGGGGCCATACCACTCCCGAACTGGGCATTGAATTTTTTCCGCGTAATGGCGACGGCGCCAAAGCCGCGAACGTGGCCCGTCATCAAGACTGGCGTACGGTTTATAACGCGATGGTCATGTGCATCTTTGCCAATGTTGCGCCTCAAATGCAGGTGGACTTGATTAACGCTGCCTGCGGCTATGATTGGACCATCGAAGAAATGATGAAAGTCGGCGAGCGCGGCTGGAACATGAAGCGCGCCGTCAATAACAAATTGGGCTTGACCGCCGCGAACGATAAGCTGCCGAAAGCTTTGCTTGAACCGTTGCCCACTGGTGGCACGGATGGATTCGTTCCCGATATTCGGGCGATGCTGGGTGCTTATTACGAAGCGCGCGGCTGGGACGAAAGGACAGGTTATCCCACCAAAGAAAAACTTCTCGCACTTGGATTGGATGATGTTGCCATGGATTTGTGGGGATGATGCCATGTCGTTGCGAGATCCGCGTAGCGGGTCGTGGCGCCGGGTTCGATCGGCACCTTCGGCGCCGCTCGACCAGCGCACGCCACTCCTCGCAATGACATTTTTCTATTTTCTTTTCCTTGACTCGAAACTCGACGATCTTGCTGACTAATTTCAGCGGCAGGGGTTCATCGAGCGGAAATTGGATCGCTCCTTTTGTGCTGGCATAGTTTGCCGTCTCTTTGATGAATGCCTGCACTCCGCTCGGCGTTGGATAAAACCCGATGTGATTCTTCAGCGCTGCAAAATGGACGAGATTGCCTTCCAGATAGAATGTCGGCATCCGATAGCTGATTTTCTCGATTGCCTGCGGCGCGGCAGCATGGACGGCCGCACGCATTTGTTTCAATTTTTCCTGCACACCTTTGGGGCAGGCGGCGATGTATTCGTCAATGGATTTAGCATTATTGGATTCCACAATTTCTCCTTATGAGCGACTCTTGTGTTTTTCATTCGGCAACTCAACGAGCAGATTCCATGAATTACGCAACACGATGGAAAAGAATACAATCAAGATCAACGCGATGTTCGTTTGAACTTCGTTGGGGTTGTCGCCACGACAGAGTTGAAATCCGAAATATGCCAACAAAAGATACGCGGCAAGTGGTCCAACCAATAACCATAGTGTTTCTATCACTCGTTCGCGGCGTTGGCTGATGCTGCGCCATATCGGAAGCCACGTTGCAAAAGCGCGCACCGCGCAGAAGATCACGACGATAAAAGTAAATGAGGCGTGTCCGGCGGTTCCGAGATTTGGTATCAGGAAGCTCATGGGCAGAATAAAAAGCAGAACGTACATCGTAAATGTGGAACGTGCGGTGAACTTCCAGCGACCGACGGGTCCATTCCTGAGTTCGCCCAGGCGAAACTGGACTCCGATAAACAGCAAGCCCATCAATGTGGCTGCTGCACCTGCCGTGCCCAGATAGAATGTTGTCCAATCCATGGCGACTCCAGTGCTATTAAAGAAAAAGAATTTGTTTCGGCACTTTGTTAATTATTCTTCCATCAAGAACTTCTTGATAACCCAGATTGGATCACGATAAATGGGAGAGCCAATAAAGTATTAACTCTCCTCCCAAAGAACTGGCGGCATTCATGATGAAACTTAAGACATATGCGCGTTTAATTGTAACCCATTTATGCGTTCGAGGAATGACATGAACGCCCCTTCAAATATGAAGGCAAAGATTTCCCCAATAATCCATTCGATAGGAGCATGGCGGTTTACCAGTGGAGGGATAACGAGCCATGCCAATGGTGCGGTCCTTATCTTTGCAAAGAAATAACTTGCTGCCGACAATAGAAATGTTCTCAACGTGAAAACGAAGATAAAAGGTCATGAAGCCTGCCGGAGGACCATCTGCTTTAGCTGAACGTGGCGCAATGATTACCGTCGCTAGTAATAGCAATCCCATATGTAGGACGATCCGATGACGGATAGATTTTTTTCATGAAATTTGTCCCGATGCCTGATCCTTTGAACTTGAAACCATAGGAACTGGACAACAAACCGATTACAATGAAAGCACAGCATACGATTCTTAATGAAGGAAACGATATGAAACTTGTTGCCGTATCTCAAATGAAAGCGATTGAAAAAGAAGCCGATGCCAGCGGCTGGACCTACGATCAAATGATGCAGAGCGCCGGTCAGGGATTGGCGGAAGTGATTCAGGATCTGCCGATTGAAGAAGACGAACGCGAAGTCTTCGGTCTGGTCGGCGCGGGAAATAATGGCGGTGATACGCTGGTTGCACTTACGCGTCTCGCCGCGGACGGCTGGCAGACGCGCGCCTATTTGATCAAACGTAAAGATGATGCGCTGGTCAAACACCTGAAAGACGCGGGCGGCGAAATCATGTGGGCGGACGAAGATAAAGACTTTCGAAGCCTCAGCGAATTTATTCAAACCGCATCCATTGTTTTGGATGGTATGCTTGGTACCGGAATCAAGCTGCCGTTGAAGGATGACGTTGCTAATATCCTTGCCCACGCTTTGGGCAGCATCGAGGAAGCGGAAGAGCTGCCGTTCGTGATCGCAGTGGACTGCCCGTCCGGCGTGGATTGCGACACAGGCGAAGCCGCCGATGAGACCATTCCCGCAAATCTCACCGTCACGATGGCGGCGGTCAAGCAAGGCTTGCTCAAACTTCCGGCGTATGAATTGGTCGGTGACTTGCAGGTTGTGGATATTGGCTTGCCTGCGGATATGAAATCGTTTGCGTCGTTGCAAACTGAAGTTGCCGAAGAAGAAATGGTCGCTGGATTGTTGCCGGAGCGTCCGCTCGATTCGCATAAAGGGACATTCGGCACGGCGCTGATCGTGGCGGGATCGGTCAATTATACCGGAGCTGCTTTGTTATCCGGTCAGGCCGCGTACCGCGTCGGCGCCGGACTGGTCACGCTCGCCGTTCCGACCCCGCTGCACGCCGCGCTGGCAGGTCAATTCCCGGAAGCGACGTGGCTTCTATTGCCGCATGAACTGGGCGTGGTGTCCGCAAGCGCGGCAGAGGTACTCGTGAAAAATCTTGAACGTGCCACCGCGATATTGATCGGTCCCGGCTTTGGAATGGAGAACACCACCAAAGAGTTCATCGAAAATTTGCTGACCGGAAAGTCCATGCCGAAGAAAGCAAGCGGACGAATCGGTTTCGTTCACGAAGAGATCGAAAAGACCGACGAAAAAAGCGGGACGCTGCCGCCGCTGGTTTTCGACGCCGACGGTTTGAAGCTGCTGGCATCCATTAAAGGCTGGCATAAGTTGTTGCCCGCGCAAACCGTGCTGACACCGCATCCGGGCGAGATGTCGGCGCTGACCGGTTTGTCGAAAGAAGAGATTCAAGGAGACCGATTTGGAATCGCGAGTCGATTCGCGAAAGAATGGAATCATGTGGTCGTATTGAAGGGCGCGTTCACGCTGATTGCGTCGCCGGATGGGCGCGTGACGATGATTCCGGTTGCCTCACCGGCTCTGGCGCGTGCCGGAACGGGCGACGTTCTCGCCGGCCTGATTGTGGGCCTGCGCGCCCAGGGCTTGGAGGCGTTTGAGGCCGCGGTGGCCGGTGCCTGGATTCACGCCCAAGCTGGTCTCTACGCCGCAGACGATTTAGGCACTCCCGCCTCCGTTCTCGCCAGCGATGTGTTGAATTCCGTGGTGGATGTATTAAGCGATCTGGAATAGATTTACGAAGTCAGAATCAAAAAGAGTCTGGAGCGGCCAGACTCTTTTTCGTCTTATATCTTGAACTCAGCTCTTTAGGAAGTCTTCCACCGCTTCCTTGCTGATGCGATAGGCATTGCCAAGCTTCTTGGCTTTGAGCGAGCCATCCTGAATGGCCGCCATGACATCTTCTTCGGAAACTTTCAAGAAGCCGGCCGCTTCGGAGGGGGTCATCACATCGGGCATGCTTCCGCCGCCACCACTCGATGGTCTGGCAGCTGCTGCGCCGGCCGCACCGCCTTGTGCAGTATTCGCCATGCCGCCTTGAAGCGCAGATCCCATCAAGTTGCCAATGCCCATTCCAGCACCGATGCCTGCTGTCAGGCCTGCGCCGCCACTTTGATTGTTGGCCGCGTCGCGCATCGCATCCGCCGCTTGCAGTTGGGTGTAGGTCGCCATATCGAGCATGCCCATGTCGCGCAATTCCTGAGCTGACTTATCAGAAGGCTTCAAGTTGCCGATGTAGAACGTCTTGAGCTGGATGCCGAGCGCGGCGAAATCGTCCTGCGCCTTGGCGCGGACGCCGGCACCAAGCTCTTCGGTCAAGCCAATCATCTCAAGCACGGAATGCTTCGCGCCGGTCTCGCCCAGGATGTCTTGAAGTTTGGACAGCAACATGGTCCGCAAACGATCTTCGATATCGGAAGTGTGGAATGTGCCCTGCGTGCCGACGATCTTGGTGACAAACATTTGCGGATCGCTGATCTGGAAGGAATAAGTTCCAAAACCCTGCAAGAGAGCCACGCCCAACCCCACACCGGGATTGCGGACAATGATCGGTTGCGGCGTGCCCCATTTCTTGTTGGCCCATTCCTTCATCGAGACGAAATAGACTTCAGCGGGGAAGGGCGTGCGGTCGTTGAACGCTTTGCCGATCCAATTGATGAGCAACGGCACGTTAGCGGTTGCAATGGTGTGGCGCCCGGCATGGAAGACATCGAGCGCATTTCCGTCGCGGAAGAAGACCGCCGCCTGGGCCTCGCGCACGATCACCTGTGAGCCGATTCGATAATCTCCGATGGAACTGTCATCCGGGAAGCGATGGACGAGTTCATCGGTCATTTCATTTGGATATTCGATAACATCAAAAATTCTGGCCATGTCTAACTCCTTTGTTTTGGCATGATCTCTTCAGCGAGAACGGCCTGATTATAGCCGATGGACGGGGGCGTTACAAGCACCCATTTGTCTTATTCTTATACGCACCGGGCCGACCAACGTTGCAGGGAAACGGCCGCTAGGACTTCATGGCCTTGCCGCTGCCACCATTCTGGATCATCAAAATCTCAGCCATGATGCTGACCGCGATTTCTTCCGGCGTTTCGGCCTGCAGTTCCAGGCCGATCGGGGAATGGACGCGGCCGATTTTTTCCTCGGTCTCGCCGCGGGCTTTCAGGTCTTTGACCGTGGTTGCCCAGCGACGTTTTGATCCGATCACACCGATGTAGGCCGCTGGAGAATCCAGCAAAGAGCCGAGTCCGGCTGCGTCCACGGACGAGCCGCGCGTGGTCAGGATGAGATACGTGCGTTTGTCAATCTTCATCTGTTTCGGCAATTCCTGCATCGGGCAAATGAAGAACGCATCGGCATCAGGGATCAACTCCTTGTTGCAGAATTCGGGCCGGTCGTCGGAGACCAAGACGCGAAAGCCCAGCCATTTCGCCAGGTGCGCGACGGCTTTACCGACGTGTCCGCCGCCGATGACGACGATTGCTGCCGGGGGCAGGATGGGTTCCACAAACACCTCCACTTGTCCGCCGCATACACCCGGGTCACCGCGCGATGGATCGGACATATTGTAGGAAAGCAGACGCGATTTGCCGTCGGCGATGGCCATCCAGGCCTCGTCCATGACGCGATGCTCAAGGTCGCCGCCGCCCACGGTGCCGATGAAATGCCCATCGGGATAAACAAGCATCTTGCTGGTCACATGCCTCGGTGTTGAGCCTTGGCTCTTGACAACCGTACATAATGCAGCCGGTTCATTGCTTTTTTCTAGTTCTTCAAGCGCTTGATAAATGGTCTTCATGCTGTCTGCATTTTATCATTATCACATGGTCACGCGAGTGGTTTCCCGAAGCAATCTCGCTTCGCATGAGATGGCCACATCGCTGACCTGCGCTGGCAGCGCAGGTGTTGTGCCTCGCCGTGACATTCAAATCATGGTCCCCATTCCGGCTGCCAATCGGGCTCCGTGTCATTGGTAAGTTGATGTTCATCGGTTCCGTCGGAGCGCATGATGTAGAGATTGGCGTTATTGTTATTGCGAAGGGAATTGAAGACAATGAACTGCCCATCCAGGGAATACGCCGCGGCGGCGTTGTTGAATCCGCCGTTGGTCAGTTGAATCGGTACTTCGTTATTGATGTCGGCGCGATAAATGTTCTTCAATTTGTCGGGGCCGGCGCAGAATAACAGATTCTTCGCGTCCGGTGACCAGACCAGGCTGCCGTCGATACCGGGCAAGCCCTTGGTGATTCGCTGCGGAGGCTGCCTGAGATCATCGACGTTCAGCAAAAATATCTCGTATGAATTCTGCTGGTCGACTGCCATGGCAAAGGCAATGCGGTCCCCGCTGGGTGACCAGGACACGGCGACAATGGTGTTTGTTCCGGTGTAGATCGAATGCGGATATTCTCCATTGCGTCCTGAGATCCACAGTGAATAGGGCCCGCCGCCGACGCGGTTGACGAAAACAATTTGCTGTCCATCCGGCGAGAAACTCGGTGAAAAAACGTTGCCGATGTTGTAGGTCAATTGCGAAACGTTGCCGCTGTTGAGATCTACTGCAAACAGATCGAATCCGCCCTGATAGTTGGCGGCAAAGACCACGTTCTGGCTTAGCGGATCGAAGGCTGGATAATAATCGTTTCGTTCGGCGTTCGTGATCTGCCGGAAATCCGTTCCATCGGCGTTGATGCCGCAGATGTGGTTGGTGTCGCCGCGCGTGCAGGTGAAAACAATCGTCCCGCCATGTGCGTTGACCGGCCGCGGCGTGCGCGTGATCGTTGGCAGGATTGGAATTGGCGTGAAGGTCGGAATGGAAACGTTGATCGGCAGAGAATTCCGCAGGAAGTCTGTCGGGATGAGCGAGAAGAAGATGCCGAGCAAGGCGGCCGCGATAATCAAACCAATTGGCAAGAGTGGCCCGCGACGTTTCCTGCGAAATAAATGGGTACGGTGCTTGCCGGCGTCATATTTCATAGGTATAAAATATCTTATCAAGAGACCTGATGGAGGCAGAACCATCAGGTCTCTGTGCTTATTTTCCTCTCATTGCCTTCCAAACTTTTTCAGGGGTGACCGGATTATCATCCACATTGACTCCGATGGCGTCCAGGATGGCGTTGCCCACCGCCGGCGCGACACCGTCCATCGGAATCTCTGCCACAGCCTTCACTCCGAACGGATGACTCGGCTCAAAGGTTTCCACAAAGATCGTTTCGAGCTCCGGCATTTCGTCGGCACGGAAGATATGATAGCGGTCCAGATCGCGTTCGATGGCCCTGCCTTCTTCATCGTAACGCATTTCTTCGCAGACAGCGTAGCCCAGAGCTTGGGTCATGCCGCCTTCGATTTGTCCCGAAGCGGTCAGCGGGTTCACAATGACACCTGAGTCAACCGCCATCACGAGTTTCTCCACCTTAACGGCGCCGGTTTCGCTGTCCACGGTCACTTCCGCGAATTGAGCAGCGAACGGCGGAGGTGACGACGGCGAGACATGCGAGCCGATGCCCATGATCTGTTCCTGTTCATTCCTGTGCAATGTATCCAGCGCAATTTCTGCCAGCGAGATGGACTTTCCGTTTGGAGCGATCGCGGCTTTGTTGGCGAGCTGAATCGTTTTGTAATCATCTACTGCCAACATTCTTGCCGCGCGCACTTTGATTCGTTCGGCCGCCATTTCCGCCGCTTTGACCGTCGCCGCGCCGGAAATATAGGTTGTGGATGAGGCGTAGGCGCCTTTATCGAATGGCGTGAAGTCGGTGTCTGATGAATAGCAGATAATGTCTTCCAGCGGCACTCCCAGGACTTCAGCAGCCATCTGGGCCAGCACAGTATCTGAGCCGGTGCCCAGGTCGGTCGCTCCTACCAGCAAATTGAATGAGCCGTCATCGTTCATCTTGATCGATGCACCACCCATATCCAGATAGGGAATGGCCGTCCCTTGCATCACCAGCGCAACGCCGATACCTTTGCGCCGTGCATTTTGGCCCAGGTGCCACTCTCTATTTCCAAATTTCGAATCCCAGCCAATCGCGGCTTTGCCCTGTTGAACACACTGCTCGAGTCCAACGGTGTGAATGATCTCCGGCCTCGGCTCGCGGCCCTCGTTCCACGCGGTGGAGAATGGATGGTATTCGCCGGGATGAATCGCGTTCTTCAACCGGAATTCGAGCGGGTCCAGGTTCAAGGCGCGCGTGATCTTTTCCATGTGACGTTCCACCGGCCAATAGCCTTGCGGCACGCCGTAACCGCGGAACGCGCCGGCCGGAGGCGTATTGGTGTAAACAATATCGGCATAGAAGCGGATATTCGGTGATTTGCGATATTCGCCATCGCCAACATATAACGCCATGGATTTGTGTCCGGTGTTGCCGGTGACGGTCAAGGCGTGACAGCCGTAGGCGCCGGTATCGGACAGCGCGTACATCTCGTTGGCTGTGATCGTGCCGTCTTTCTTCACGCCGGTTTTCATTTTTATTCGCATGGGATGGCGTGAACGCGCCGCGATGAATTCTTCCTCACGCGTATATTCGTAGATCACGGGTCGCTTCGTTGCAATGGTCAGATGTGCGGCCACATCTTCCATCAGTACTTCTTGCTTGCCGCCGAAGCCGCCTCCGATGCGCGGCTTGATGACCCTGATTCTCTTCACGGGAAGTCCGAGCACGGGTGCAAGCTGGCGGCGCACATGGAATGGAACCTGTGTCGAGGTGCGGATCACCAAGCGATCGTCTTCATCCCAATATGTGACACACACATGTGGCTCAATCGAGACCTGCTGAACCTTCGGCACTTCGTATTCGCCTTCAAAGATTTGATCCGCCTCTTTGAATCCTTTTTCGACATCCCCGATGTCGATGCGGATTTCCGCCGCGAGATTCTTTTCGGGGTGTGAATCGGCGAAGTTGACAAATTCTGGTTCATCGTGAATTCGAATCGCGCCCGCCTTCATCGCCCGGCGCGAATCAAGAATGGAATCCAGTACTTCATATTCGACTTCAATCAAACTCAATGCCTTCTCTGCGATCTCCAGCGTCTCGGCCGCGACGAACGCTACACGGTCGCCGACGAAGCGAACCTTGTTGTCGAGCGAGAATGTGTCAAGCGGACCCGGTATTGGATCGGATTGGCCAGCCGTCGAATAGACCACGCGCGGGATATCCTGCCATGTCAATACGGCTGCCACGCCTTTGAGTGCGCGCGCCTTGCTGGCGTCAATCTTTCTGAGACGGGCATGGGCATGTGGCGAATGCAGAACCTTGGCGTACAACAAGCCGCGCTTTTCAATGTCGGCGGTGAAAGCAGGCTTGCCCTGTACCAATTTAATCGCGTCCACTTTCTTTTCGGGCTTGCCAACAGTCTGATATTTTTGAGTTTCAGGCGTGATGACCACCTTGGGCTTGGTCAATAGATTTGCGAATTGGTCGCTTCCCGACTCAGAAATGCGTGGGTTCGTTTCCGGCGGTCTTCCCAAATCCCAATTGACCGATTCCCAATTCACGGGCTCATCGCCGCGCATGATTGCGGCAGCTTTTATCACAGCCTGCACTGGTTTGAGATAACCCGTACATCGGCATAAGACACCGGAGATGGCTTCGCGGACTTCGTCTTCGCTCGGATTTGGGTTTTTATCCAGTAGGGCTTTTGCGGCGAGGATCTGTGCCGGCGTGCAGTATCCGCATTGGATCGCGCCGGATTCGACGAACGCCTTTTGCAGCGGATGCAACCCTTCGGTTTTTTTCCAGCCCTGATCCGGGTGCTCGCCCAGGGCCTCAATCGTGACGATGTCGTGGCCTTCGGCTTGCGCGGCCAGCATGGATCCTGCGTTGATCGGCTTGCCATCCAACAAAACAGTATCGGCGCCAGTCAATCCATTTTCGTCGCCAAATTTGATTCCATAGAAACCAAGTCGGCGAATCACGGAAAACAAAGTCTCACTTGGATGATATTCTATGTTGTATGAAGAGCCGTTAAGAGTTAGGTTGATATTCATGGTGATCCTTAAGCCTTAAATACTGAGATGCATTCACGGAATTTGAGTGTAAAGAGTCATTGGCTGAATGGGCCTTCCTGTCACAGGAACAAACGTGCTATTGGATGGATATTGAATCTGACTGACGTCCACGCACGTTGTCTTCTCGAAGGGGCCCCTATTATTATCCATGACAATAACAGCAAAAGGTGTTGAATTCAGCTCCTCCTTGAATCTATTTAACTGCTGCAGACTCTTGTGAGAGTACTGCCCGGCGAATTGATCGTAAGCAATTATGTTGAAGTACATTTTCTTGCCTGCGAACAGGGCTAGATAATTGTGATATGGAACAAGAATGTTTCCTGGGGCTGCCTTTAATTCTGATTGGACTGGAGATAAGCTTAGCCAACTGACTCCCAGTCCGGCTAGGATGCTGAGGCCCGCATACGCTGGAATCGCGGCGTTGTCATATGCTCCTGGGTAAATTAATCCCATTGCCGATGCCGCTATCATCCCCCCAATTGCAAGATAATAATGACGGTGTAGCCTATCTTGCAAGACTTTGCGAGGATTAAGCAGGAATGGGAGGCAGCTAACGACCAGCATCAAGGCCTCTATTCCAAAACCTCTTGCCAGCAAAGTAGGCACGGCGGACCATGTTATGCGGTTGGCGGCGGGCAAGACAAAAATATAGAATTCGTACCAGCCGTTTGTCAACCTGTTGATGATGAAGTATGCCACGGCAGATAGCACACCAAAGCTCACCAGGAATTGCAGAGCCTGTTTGGGGGACGAGATCAGCATGGATAGAAATGTTGCGGCAAGTATTGCCGTCACGGTCTGCTTTGTCAGGAAAGATAGGGCAAAAAATGCGCCTGCCGCTATTGCATTCCAATTTGTTGCTATTCCTGACAAGTAAATCCCGCATAAACTCAAAAAAACGAAAAGCATGTCCACCCGACCAATATCGAACCAGGCCCCGCCAGCGCGGAAGGTTGCTGCAAACAAACCTACACTTACAAAACCAATCCACTCTGAGTTGGTCTTGTTCTTAACCATACGGTAAATGATAATCATGCAACCCAATGTGGAAGCCACTGAGATCGGTCTCAAGGGCAAGAATCCAATACCGGTAAAAGCTGCAACCAAGGCAGCCAGGAAGAAATATAAGGGCGGGTAAATTGTCGAGACAAATGCCGGGGACGCGGGGACGTAGATGCTTTGGCCGTTCATTATTCTATAGACCTGGCCGAGGGATACGCCTTCCATCCATTCCAAATGATATCGGTAATCGATCCGCGAAGCGATAACGTAGATAACGACCGCCAAATAAATGGTCGCCAGTAAGATCGCGAGGGTCCTCAATCCGCTATGCAAATTGATTGAAGTAAAAGAGGTCTTTTGCATCGCCTGCAATGCTCCGCAATCTTAATGACACGTGATGATTAAACTCGGGCGGCTGTTCGGAGGACCGGCAACCGGTTCGAAAACAATTTTATCAGCATAGCTGATGGGTTGTTGCCTGCAATCGACGATCATGCTTTTGATCGGCAGTGCGAAATCAACCATGATCGCCGCGGTGCCGGGAGCATGAATCAAATCCTTGATTTGTGGCTCCAACCCTTTCCATTGTGGCATCGGATATAAATTGCCCTGTCCGCTGATTTCGGACATAGGCATCTCGTTGAAATAGGGTTTTTTGCTGGCATACAGCGCCAGATAATTATTGTCCAACAAAAGGACGTCGCCTTGGTAACTTCTTATCTTGTCAACCAAGGCGTCGCCCGCCGCGCGATCTTGTTGGGTTGGGATGGTTTTGGTTTGGAAATACGCTGGGCTGAGAATCGCGAATTGCGCGGACAGGAAAATCCATTCGACGAGAATCAAAATGGGATGGAGGTTAGTTTGTTTGGCAAATTGGATCAGCCAACCTGTTTCCAAGCCAATCAGAAGTGCAATGCCCAGATAGGACGAAACGTACACATTGGACCCCGAAAAAGCATTCAGTCGGCCGACGATCCCCGTCACGATCAACGCCCCAGCCAGGGCAGCATAATAGCGGTACGGCCCGTCCTGCAGCAGTCTGCCGGGCGTGACGAGCATTGGCAAGAGCCCCACAACCAGGAATATCGGAACGGAGCCAAACTGGCTAAGGAGCACGCTGAAGATTCGGCCCAGGCTGATATCGAAGGCGTGGGCCGCAGGAATCGTGAACAAGTAGTAATTAATCCAGCCCGCGCTATTAAGCCAGAAGATCCCATACAGAATGAATAGGGACAAACCGAAAGAGAGCATCAGCGCGACGGCACGTCGTCGGTTGAAAAGAAGATAGTAGGCAACCGCGGCCAGACCCACGATCAGAGCGCTCTGTTTCGTAAGGAATGCCAAGGCAAAGACAATGCCTGAACAAAAGGTGGCGACGATGTTCTCTTCCGTTTCGCGCGCCAGGAAAATTCCGAGCATTGAGAGCCCGGCGGCGAGCATGTCGGTGCGGGCGATGTCGAGCCATTGACCCGTGAGCATGAATGTTGATGCAAAAGACCCCGCCCCAAGCACCGCCGCGAATCTACTGTTTGTCTTTTCTTTGACTGCAAGAAAAATGATCGCCGCACATAAGACCGACGATAAAAACGAAACAAGTCGCAGTGCGCCAAAGCCGAGACCGATAACTTCGGCAACCAATGCCGAGAAATAAAAATATAACGGCGGATAAATGAGCGGAACGAAGTCCACCGAAGGCGGAACGTATAGTGTCTTGCCCGCCAGTATGCGACTCACTTGAACGAGCCCCGCGCCTTCCATCCACTCGAGTTGATAAGGGTAGAACAGGCGCGAGGAAACAATGAACAGAACAAGCACGATAAATACAAACGACAGGACAACGACCACTCCCTGGAGAGTCTCGGTGATGGTTGGCAATATAGCTGTTTTGGAATGGTTCATGCCAGATGTATCAGCGGTTGAATGCCTTAACTAACTGGGCATTTCTGGACTGATTTCGACGTAGAGTTAGCGTGTTTTCAAATTAACCAGGCATCTCTTTGCCAGCGTCGCGGCTACGTCCATCCGGTATTCAGCAGAAGCCCATTCATCGGTGGCTTCGTGGAACGCGTTGTGCGCTGCCGCTTCGATGCCTTCCGCCTCGGTTCCATCCATGGCAAGCATCGGCGCGTGAGCGTATCCACCCACGGCCAGCCGCGTTCGGCCGGAGGTCCATTGCGTTAATGCAACGCAGACCATGGGTTTATCAGCAGGTGTGCGCGAGACAGAGTCGAAAGCAACCTTTACATTTGCCGGTATGGAAATCGATGTGATGAGCCCGCGCGGGCGGAGGGGCAGGTAGCCGCCGATATTCATTTCCGGTGAATTCGGGACTGTGATTTGGTTTCCTGACGCTGGCATACGATTGGCGTTTCCGGAATTCTGGATGTCGAGTTTTGCATCCAAGGCCAGCAATGCAGTAACAAAAGTGGACCTCCCGTCACAGGAAACGATAGTCCCCGCCACTGTGGCCGCGTTGCGGAGGTTGAGCGGCGCCTCGAGTCTTAGTGCTGTTTTCACGGCCTCCGGACAGTTCGCATCTTCGAGCAGCTGTTGGAGGGTCGCGGTCGCGCCGATGTCCAGATTGTTACCAGTCTTCTTGATCGAGCTCAAGCCGAGGGCTTGCAGGTCCACCACCTCGACGGAATCCGTTTTGGAATGAGAAAGGAGGGTTCCGCCGCCGAGCGGTAATGTGTTGGGTCGCGCCAACAACTTCAAGGCTTCATCTAGTGATTGAGGACGATGATACTTGGTAATCATGGTTTGCTCCCAAAGGAGAACAGGCGTCTTTATTATACAAGATACCTGTCCGCCATGGAGATCAGTCGTCTGGATAAACTCTCCAGCCCAGTTGCGGAAGCATGGAGAGGTCAAATTGGTCCTCCGGCACATTGATGTGCAGCGCGTTCGCTTCCGCGAGCAGTTCGTTGGTTTCCGGATCGTAAATGCCGGCCCAGCTTTCCGCCATCTTACTTCGGAGTTTTCCGGCCCTGCCGATGATTTTCAGCGGCCTGCCGACCGGCACATTCTTACGATACTTCACTTCCAATTTGCCGGTGAACATGAAACGCGGACGCACCGGATCGCTGCCCATGTGGGCTCGCCCGCTGAGCTCGTCGAGCAGTGCCGCCACAATTCCGCCGTGCAGGACGCCGGGGTAACCTTGAAAGTGGTCGGGTGCCGTGTAGGTCGATTCGACTACTCCCGGTTCGGTTTCATAAATGTGCAAATGCAAGCCGACGGGATTTGCAACGCCGCAGATGAAACACATATTCGAATTGGGCTGTTTCGTTTTCATAGTGCTATTGTATCAAAACCCGATCAGGAAAATGAGATCATTGACATTGGTCCCGGTGTAACCGCATTGAATCAAGTCGCTCAGCGGATCAAAAAAATTGTATGCGTCATTGCGCGCCAGGTAATCAGACGCCGACATTCCGAGCTTTTGCGCGCGCCGACGTGTCTCACCGTTTACGACCGCGCCTGCTGCGTCGGTCGGACCATCGTCGCCGTCGGTAGCAAGCGACACAAACAAAATATCTTCGATGCCACCTAATTCATCGACAGCGGCTAATGCCAGTTCCTGATTCCGTCCGCCTGTGCCGTTGCCTTTTACCGTGACCGTTGTCTCGCCGCCGGCAATCAAACAGAAGGGCGATTTTCCGTTTTGCCTTTCCTTTTTCAAGCGTTTTGCGAGCCGCGATCCGGCTTCCCTCACTTCACTTTGGATTTGCAGACCCAGAATTTCGGAAGCAAATCCTTCGACGGCGGCTTGTCTTTGCGCGGCCTGCGCCGCGACTCGAATATCACCGACGATGACATTTTGCACGCGTTGGCCCAAGGCTGGGTCAACCGTTAAACCGGATGCGATCGTTTCCAGGGAATTGCCGATCACGTCCGATAAGATTAGGCTGATGACCTTCGCCTTGGTTGCGCGCACCAATCCACCGCCTTTAATGTGATCCATTTTTTGGCGCAAAGCGTTGATCTGCTGGATCGTCGAACCGTTCGCAAGAAGTTTTGTTGTTTGCGCCTGAATATCTTCCAGGGTTATTCCGGCGTTCGGCGCGGTGACCAGTGCCGAGCCTCCGCCGGAGATCAGGCAGACCAGTAGGTCATTTTCTTCAAGGTTGGAAACAAAGTCCA
>Ga0335081_10000487_pt1 | contig 68539 bp, 57 predicted proteins | sample Lox_Sample_35_FD_206713 | JGI IMG/M metagenome (GOLD analysis project Ga0335081, IMG submission 206713) | Soil microbial communities from Loxahatchee National Wildlife Refuge, Florida, United States - Lox_Sample_3.5 | ecosystem: Environmental > Terrestrial > Soil > Wetlands | place: USA...
GAACGTAAACCGGCGTCAGTTCGCCTGCCCTGAAGAGTCGTGCCAGGGTAACGGCATCGCGCCGATCCGTCTTGACTCGATCGCCGCTTTTCTTCGGTGTCATCGACGGCGCGATAACATCGCAGTGGAACCCTTGAGCAGTCAAATGACGGTAGATCTCATAGCCGCAGGGACCTGCTTCATAGACAAAGCGAAGCTCAGTGCCAGCACGGCGAAACTTGCGGATCGCCTTGTCCAGCGAATCCAGATCGCCGCCGATGGTGCCGTAGAATCTGATCTCGCCGTTTCTGCCGTCATCGGCCAGGGCGATATCAATAGAATCTTTGTGTACATCGAGTCCAACAAAAATGGTAGAATGTTTCATGACCTGCCTCCTTGGTTGTGGCTCTGTAATTGGGAACCGGATTTCCAATTATAACCCACGTTGCAAGGGGCAGGTCACTTGATTTTCAACTGCCAACCATTATGTCTACGCAGGTTGTCTATCGAAGTGCATTATTGTATTATTCCATCTTTCGCGTCAAAAGCTTCACAGCCATGTCTAGGTCGCGGTGCGATCCGATGAGTACAACAATATCGTCGGGTTGGAGCATGAAATCCGGGGCGGGATTGGTGGTTGCTTCCCCGTTCCGCGCTATGGCGATAACCGTGGCCCCTGAATTTTTCCGGATATCGAGGTCGCGAAGCGTCTTCCTTGCGGCAGGAGAGTCCGATTCGAGCTGGATATTGTCCACCGTCGCACCAGCTAGGAGCGCTGAAACGCGTCCGAGATGCTCCTGATCTAGGGAAAGTCCGCGCAACATCTTGTATCCACCGAACCTTATGAACTGGATCTGATTTGCTATGATATTGCCTGGGATATGATACTCGTGCAGCACCCGCGAAAATATTTCGATAGATGTCTCAAATTCCTCAGGGATAACCTGGTTCGCACCGAGACGGATTAGTTCGTCTACTTCAGCGGCATAGCGGGTTCTGACGAGGATGAAGATCGCCGGGTTGAGCTGGCGCGCTTGGCGAATGGACATTCGTGTTGCCGCATGGTCTGAGATCGCAAAGACAATGACTTTGGCGCAGTCCACTCCCGCCCGTTTTAGCACGTCTTGACGGGTGATATCGCCGTAGATGATCGGTTCTCCTTCTTCCCGTGCTTTGCGAATAGTGTCCGCATTCACTTCAAGAACCACATAGGGTATATGAGTCGCTTTGAGCGTTTTTGCCAGGTTTCTTCCATTCAGCCCGTATCCCGCAATAACCGTGTGGCCAGTAAGGCCGCAGGAGTTGCGCCTGTCCCGGTCATCGCTGGCCCGTCCTGTCCATAGCGCCGTAATCCATGGACCGGCCTGGATCAGGAAAGGGGAAGCGAGCATACTCAGAATCGAGGTATTCACGAACGTCTGGAAAATATCCGTGCCCATCAGACCCCGGTCATGACCCTGTTGGGCAAGGAGAAAGGAAAATTCACCGATCTGTGCAAGACCGAATCCCGCGAGCAGTGAACTGCGGAGCGGATACCGCAGCAGAGCTGCGGTGGTGGCCACCAACCCTGTTTTCAGGACAATCAGAAGGAGCGCCATCGCGACGAGCATCAGCCAGTGAGCGCAGAAGTAGGAGGTGTGCAGCAACATGCCAACAGAGATGAAAAAAATGCTGGCGAAATAATCCCGGAAAGGTGTGATTTCGGCTACGATGTGGTGGCTATACTCCGATTCAGAGATGATGAGCCCGGCGAGAAAAGCGCCGAGGGCAAGCGACAGTCCGAGACTGTAGGTGACCCAGGCCGTGCCGAGGCAGAGGAGCACCACGAGGAGAAAAAACATTTCGCGGTTCCTGAGCCGGATTACCTGGTGGAGGAGGAACGGCACCGCCTGGCGCGCAGCGATATAAACGCCCACAAGACCCAGGACGGCCTTACCCAGTGAAAACAGGATCGAATGGAGAGAAACGGCTCCTGCAGCGCTCGCTTGGCCGAGAACGGGAAGCATAAGCATCATAGGCACAACGGCGATGTCCTGGAATAGGAGGATGCCGGTGCCCAGCCTACCGTGGGCTGTATCAAGTTCGGCGCGATCTGAATACATCTTGAGGACGATGGCCGTGCTGCTCAATGACGCTAGAAATCCGAAGAAGATTGCCTGGGGCATGGGATAACGCAGCGCTGCCGCGATGCTAACGATTGCCGCAATTGTGAGCAGCACCTGTGTTGTGCCGCCAATAAAAAACTGGCGGCTCGATTTCAGGATGTCCTCGATGGAAAATTCGAGTCCCACGGCAAAGAGGAGCAAAACCACGCCGACATCAGCAAGACGCTCGACAACCCGCGTCTCGGTGATCAGAGAAGCTCCGTAAGGTCCGATAAGCACACCCGTAATCAGAAACCCCACAAGAGCCGGAAGTCTTGCCCTATGAAAGAGGTAAGTGATTGGAAGCGACACTGCGAGAAGAATGATCAGCTCGCGCAAAATGGTCATTTCTTGGTCCTGCATGGATGATATGATACCACATTACCGGCTAAAATGAGGGGAAGGGATTCAGAGAATTTGGTCAGGCGCTGACAATTCAATTTGTTGGCATCAAAAGAACGGTTAACGCTGTTTTTGCCACAACGTTTTGGCTGATAGAGGGTATTATCCACTCTTTTGTAGCGTCGAAGGTGTCACCTTGCAGTAATTGGGCTTTCAGATTATCGGACTCCGCCTTGAGCACGTAGTCGCCTACCTGATGCCCATATGTATTGCTGACATGCTTCAAGTCGTCGAAATCTGCTGCTACATAATCATGATGAACTCGGCAGAGAAAACCGCAGCCGTACGATATAAGATATACGAAATGACGGTGACGGACAGTACAAGGACGTCATTCAAAAAATGTGAAGCGGTCATAAATAAAAATCAACGAAATGCCGGCGGAGGAGGGGGGTCACTGTGCTGAAGAACCCCGCCATGCTGCAATTTTAGACTGGTTCAAAATGGCGACCAGAAATACGATGCCGCAGATCAGCCCGCCTAAGGCGAAAGTGTGAGGCGCTTTGAACCAATTGGCGAAAGAGCCCGCAAACATGCTGCCAAAAGGCGTCAGCCCCCCAAAGGCCAGCGTGTAGATGCTCATCACTCTACCGCGGAGCCGGTCTTCAGTGTTCAACTGGACTGTGGTGTTTGCCAAACCGAAAAACGTGACCATGGCCCAGCCCGACAGTGCAAGCAGCAGGGCCGACAAACCGAAAGATCTCTGAAAGCCTATCAGTATCAGGAAAAGCGATAATCCCATGCCGCCGCCAAGCAGCATAAAGGGCTTAGGCCCTGAGCGGCTCAATGCGGCAAGAGACACGGCCCCGATCAACGCGCCGCATCCAAAGGAAGACATGAGGAATCCGAACGCTGTCGCATCGCGATGCAGTTCCTGCCTGGCGAAAACGGGAACCAGGACATTGAAATTAGTGCCGAAGATGCTGATAACGGACACAAGAAGTATTGTAACGAGAACGACAGGCGTATTCCTGATGTACGTTACGGCCTCTCTGATATCTTCCATAATATGATGGGACTTCCGAAATCCACCGGCAGGTTCGTCGAACTGCATGAGAAGAAGGCCCCACAGCACGGCCAGGAAGCTAAGGCCGTTCACGAAAAAACAGAATGCGGTACCAGCCGCGCCGATGAGCAAACCGGCAATAGCCGGTCCCACGGCACGCGCAGCATTGAATATGGAGGAATTGAGAGCAATGGCATTCATGAGGTCTTCCTTACCAACCATCTCGATAATGAACGCTTGCCGGGCCGGCATGTCGATGGTGTTGACGACCCCGAGGAGTGAGGCAAGAATGACGATGTGCCAGAAGCGGACCGTGCCGGTCCAGTCGAGGACAGCAAGAATGAAGGCCAACAGCATCATGGCCGTCTGGGTTCCAATGATGATCCTTCGCTTCGGGATGTAATCAATGAAGGGCCCTGTGAAGAAGGAAAGGAACAGTATGGGCAGGAATTGTAGCGCCGAGATCACACCGAGCTTGAAGGAGGAATGGGTCAGTTCCAGTACGAGCCACGCCTGGCCCACGTTCTGCATCCAGGTCCCGATGAGGGAAACGAGCTGACCCCACCAGAACAAGCGGAAATTCCGGTGGCGGAGAGCAATGAAGAGTGTTTCGAGTATCGAAATGTTCCGCATAATTCCGATTATCTTCCTTCATGCAAAGTATAACACCGACAGGATTTGTATGGAAATGCAATAGAGGGGAAACAAGGCGATGGGGATGCGCGTCCGCGCCGCACCCCGGTGAAGGGAACAGCGCCGTCGTTCGCCATTATTCCTTTTTCTTTGATACAAACATGTAGTCGATGTAACCCATGACCTGAATCTTAGCTTCCTCAGAAACCTGCCGCAGCTTTCTTATTATGTGGATTTCCTCGGTGCTCATGATCCTCGCGAGGTAATTGCATTGCTCCTCGGAAAGCGGATATTTACGTTTCTCCCGTCGTAATTTTGTCTCTGACGGCGCGAGAAAAAAACCCTTTACCTCGAAGGGTACTTTTTCCTGGTGGGCAGTCAGGATCAGGACAGTCTTATCCAGACCGAGCTTATTCGCGATCAAGATGAGGGTTTTGTCCTTCGGAATATGGCCTTTGTTCATCGTGACCCGCAGGAGCTCCGGGCTTAGCCCAAGGGCCTTTGATGCATCCTTTAGATTGCGATACCCCTTGTTTTCAAGTGCCTGCCTGACCATATCGGATAATTTCATAACAGCGCCTTTCTGCGGCATCAGATTGGAAAAGGCCGCTTCGTTCATGGTGTTGCGTAAGCGGATTCTGACAAGCTGTCCCTCAGCCTCTCAATACTCTTTTGTCTCCGACCCGTTGGGTGAGCTTCAAGGAATCGAAATATTCCATGAGAGGCACGGCAAATTTGCGGGAAGTTCTGGCAAGATCGCGGAATTCCGCCATGGTGATCTCTTTTTTTTCTTCGAGATGTCTTTTGAGATCATCCCTCACTTTCTCGAGGATCTCTTTATCGAGATGGAGGGAATCATTGATCCTGACCGTGCGGCCTTCCTCGGCAAGGAGCTTCAGCAGGTCCCTGGCGTCCTTCTCGCTGATACCAAACAGTGCAGGAAGTTCTTCACGGACTGGAGGCTGGGTGCCGCCCTTTCTGATCGCCTTTACGATCTTGTTTTTGACCTCATCCTGGATCGCGCCGTATGCAGCCTTGAACCCCGGGACCTTGAGCTTCGGACCTTCTACTTCGATCAGCTTCTTTTTGACCAATTCGTCGACCACCAGGTTCAGGATCTTGGCGGGAAGTCGCATCCTGAGCATGCCTTTCAGCTCTTCTTTATCAATGCCCGGCTTGAGCGGATTGTCCTTATGATACCGGTTGATAAGATCCAGAATTTTATTTTCGAGCGTCAAAAGCTGCGAAGCATGAACATACAGATTGTCGACCCTGAGTAGTGTCTTTGACTGGGTTAGAGAGGCGAGTGCCGCGAGGATTTCTTGTTTGTCGGCAACAATTGCTCCGATTGACTCGGCCTCTGTCATGCCAGTGAGGCCTTTTCCGGAAACGAAGATTTCGATTATATCCTCGAGGCTTCCCTTCTCCAGGACACCGAGATTCTTGATCGATTGCTCCATGGACGTCTGTTTATGCCTTCGCGTGTGGGGGTTCAAGACCATGCCTCCGCCCAATGTCTCCATGGGAGAATAAAAACGCAGGATATACCGGTCGCCGTGCTGAAGAATCACGGGTTGTTCGAGGCGGAGTTGAGCATAGGCCTCGCCGCCAGGGGAGATTTCGTTCATTCCGAGAAGGGTAATTCTGCCCATAGCTTCCTGGGTCGTATTGTAAAAGCGGATGCGCGCTCCGGTCTTGAGTCCCCGAGGGGCCTGCTTGAGCAAATAGAGTTTCGTATCGAGCGTCTTAGTCGGCGTCAAAAAGCCTGCGCTCACGATAATGTCGCCGCGAGAAATCTGGTCCTTGTCGACGCCCTGGAGATTAACGGCCGTGCGCTGTCCAGCAACAGAGCGCTGAACCACCAGATTATGGGACTGAATGCCGCGAACCTTGGTTCTGATGTTCCGGGGCAGGACTTGCACCTCTTGTTCCGTGCTAATCGTGCCCGAGAGCAGGGTGCCGGTGATGATTGTGCCGAATCCTTTCATGGTGAAAACACGGTCGATCGGGAGGCGCAGGATTCCGTTTGGTGATTTCGGGGAGACCTCTGTGGCCAATCCGTCGAGTACCTGCACGAGGAGGGAAAGGTTCTCACCGGTCTTTGACGAAACCGGGACGAGAGGGGAATTCTCAAGGAATGTGCCTTTTACATATTCACGCACTTCGTCCTGGACCAGGGCAAGCCAGTCCTTTTCAACGAGGTCTGTTTTTGTCAGGACGATCAGTCCCTTTTTGACATGCAGCAAATCGCAGATAGCAAGGTGTTCGCGCGTCTGGGGCATGATGCCCTCGTCGGCGGCTATCACGAGCATGACGATGTCGATTCCGCCAACACCGGCGAGCATGTTTTTGATCAGCCCCTCGTGTCCGGGCACATCAACGATGCCAAGGCGGCTGCCGCTGGGGAGGTCAAGGGAAGCAAAACCTAGGTCAAGGGTGATGCCCCGTTCTTTCTCTTCCTTGAGGCGGTCCGGGTCAATGCCGGTGAGAGCTTTTACCAGGCTGGATTTCCCGTGGTCAATATGTCCGGCAGTGCCGAGGATGATGTATTTCATGAGGCAGAAGATGTTAACAATACAGGGTAGATAGGCGAAGGCATGAAGACAAAGAACAAACGCAGAATATATTCCCAAGCCTACCAGCTAGCATGCTGTTTCCTCGAGAATTCTCCCCATTGCTTCTACGATTTTTCCGATTTCCTCATCATTCAGCGTTCGCGGGTCAAAAATGACCATGCCTTCTTTGATTCGCGTGATGATGTGCGGCTGGCCGAGGCGGAGGCTCATTTCGATCCGGTTCGCGCTCAGACGCCTGTGCCGTATGCAGACAGTTTTTGTCGGGAAATTTCCGGTTGGCAACGCACCGCCGCCGCTCTGGGAGCGGTCATTCTGCATTGATACCGACAGCCCCTCATCGTGTATATTCTGAAAGCCCTTTTCCAAAAGCAAGGCTTTACGTTCAATTTCGCTAAGGGGCTGGGTCAGCATCCAGAGCGTTGGAATTTCCCGCACAGCCTTTTCCTTGTCCAAATACTCATTGAGTGTGGTGTCAAGCGCGGCAAGGGTAAGTTTGTCGATCCGAAGCGCGCGGGCGAGGGGGTTGGACCTAATTGGGTCGAGATAGGATTTCTTGCCAAGGATAAGGCCCGCCTGTGGACCGCCTAGGAGCTTGTCACCGCTAAATGTGATTATGTCGACGCCGGAATCGATAGCCTGCTGCACGGTGGGTTCGCTGCCCGCGCCATAGATTGAAAGGTCAATGAAACTGCCGCTGCCCAGGTCCCACATGACCGGAATACGGTGTTTTCTGCCGAGCAGGGAAAGCTCTTCAGGAGAAACTTCCTCAGTGAAGCCAACGATTTTGTAGTTGCTTGTATGGACTTTCAGGATCAGAGCCGTCTGATCGTTAAGAGCTTTTTCGTAGTCTTTCAGGTGGGTCTTGTTCGTGGTCCCGACTTCACGAAGAATGGCACCGCTTCGCTCCATCACATCGGGCACGCGGAAGGAGCCGCCTATCTCAACCAGTTCGCCCCGGGACACAACGACCTCCCTCCCGCGGGCAAGTGTATTGAGACAGAGAAGAACAGCGGCTGCGTTATTGTTCACAGCCGTTGCAGCTTCAACGCCGGTGAGTCGCCTGAGCGTGCTCTCTACATGAACGTAGCGTTTTCCCCGCTCGCCGGCGAGAATGTCGTATTCAAGATTCGAGTAACTCCGACTCACCTCGGCGATTCTCCGAAGCGCTTTTTCCGACAGAATAGACCGTCCGAGGTTCGTATGGACGACAACGCCGGTTGCATTGATAACGGGTCTGAGGCTTGGTTCGGATAATTCCCGAAGAATAACTTCGGCATCATCGAGGACAGCATTCAGGGAAGGAGCCTTGCGGTCGGCCTCTTTCGCTGCTGACTGAAGGATTGCTTTTCGTCGTCTATCGACGGCAGTCCTGATTGCTTCGAGTACCAGGACCCTTGGGTACGTTTCAAGCCACGCAAGCGTCCTGTCTTCCTTCAAAATATCGTCAATCGAGGGCAACTGCCTGAGCAACTCCTTCATGAAGATTAACATAGCATAGCCGAGCGGGAATTTCAACAATCCATTGCCGTTATTAATCGGCTTTTTTGCCCTTGACATCCGCTTGAGAATATGTCAACTTGACAGCCATATCATCTGGCTACGCTCTCGTCTCTGTCCGGTTTGCTGCCCATAGATGTACGAATAAAAAAATCCAATCGAGGTGCTCATGAACAGGCGAACATTTTTGAAGGAAATCGCGGCTGCCGGCATCGCGCTTGCGGCAGGAGAGCTGTTCGTTCCTTTTGCTGAGGCGATAGACATTACCCGATTCAATTTCGCTCACATCACGGACCTACATCTCGACGTCGACGGAGATAGCACTTGGCAATACCGCGAGAAGAGCGTACCTCTGTTCATTGAGGCACTCCGTCAGATTGTCCGGCTTCCGAAACTCAATTTTGTGGTATTCGGTGGAGATCAGATTCATTACGGCGCCCGGGACAAAGCATCGTTGAGCGTGTTTCAGGAATGGACTTCGCAGCACCTTAGCATGCCCTACTATATCCTGCTTGGTAATACTGAGGTCTCCCCCGTCGCCGGTGTTTCCAAACTAGGCCGCGAGGAATACCTCAAGGCCTGGAGCGGCAACGGGCTCAGGCCGGGAAACTCGTCCTGGGCTTTCAATCCCGTTCCCGGTGTCCGAGCTATTGGGTTTGACGTGACAGTCGATGGGAAGCCTCATGGTCTCGCAAGCGCGGCGGGCCTGAAATGGCTAGAAAATGAACTAAACGAAAACAGGCAGGCGAAACTTATCATGGTATTCACTCACCAGCTACTGATGCCCACAACCGGGAAAGACAGCGGTCCCGAGTGGGGTGTCTGGATGGTCAGGAACAGCGACAAGGTGCGAAGCATCCTCGAGCAGTATCCGAATGTGAGGCTCGTCGTCTCAGGCCATCATCACGCTAGTAAAGTTACAACTGCGGGGAGAATTACCTATGTTTCCGATCCAGCCATCGTGACCTATCCCTGCTCGTTCCGTTCTTTTTCCGTGACCAAGGATGGCGTCCATCTAAAAAATATCGCCTTGGAAGACAACGCAATCGTGAACCGAGCCCTTGAATTGCTCGTTAGTGATCCCTATGCAAAAATATACGATGCCGCCGAGCCGCAGAAAGTGGCTGACTACAGCAGGGGACTGACTGCGGAGGACCGTGAGACGACTATTAATCTATAGCGGATTAGAGGGTCTTTGAATACTTTATTAGCGCAGCCCGCACGGCATTTTTCAGCTTACATAACGGATTAAAAGTTTGCGGTAGGGATAAAGAAAACAACGTTGATTATAGGTCCATCTTTAAAAAACTTGACAACATCCTTAGAAGAGGGAGGAATGTGCAACGAGGGTTTCGACCAGTTATTCGATAACAGTCGCAATTTATTCGAAATCCCTCATAAGGAAATCCTCCTCCTTCATCGAAGTTTAGTACCCCCCCCTTTTACTCGCTTTCGAGCGAGAAATCGATTCTCTTCCGGATCGTATCCACGCGGTCGACGCATACCCTGACAGTATCGCCGATTCGGTAGACGCATTTTTTCCGTTCACCGCGAAGGCAATGCAACTTCTCAATGTAGTGGTAGTAGTCACCAGTCAACGCCGAGACATGGACCAATCCCTCTACGAAGAGATCGCGCAACTGTACGAAAAAACCGAATTGAGCCACGCCGGTAATGATGCCTTCGTACACCTCGCCCAGCTTGTCCTCCATGAATCGGAGTTTCAGCATAGTGATCACGTCGCGTTCGGCTTCCATGGCCTTGCGTTCGCGCTGCGAACAGTGCGACGCGGCTTCGGGCAGCATCGCGCCAAGTCGATCGGCATATCTCTCATCCTTCAGCATGCCTTTCATGTCCGCCTTCAGAATCCGGTGCACGATGAGATCCGGGTAGCGTCGAATCGGGGAGGTGAAGTGGGTGTAGGTTTCGGATGCAAGGCCGAAGTGGCCGGCGTTCTCGGAGGAATAGCGTGCTTGTTTCATCGTGCGCAGCAGCACGGTGTTGATCAGTGTTTCTTCAGGGGTGCCTTTGGCCCGGGCTAGCGCTTTCTGGAGATGGATCGGCTTGATTTTCTTGCCCGCGGGAAGCAAAATGCCGAGTGTGGCGAGGAATTCCACGAGGTCCGCCATCTTGTCCTCGTCTGGATCTTCATGGATGCGGTAGATGAAAGGTGTTTCCCTCTTCTCGATATGGGTTGCTACAGTTTCGTTCGCGGCGAGCATGAATTCCTCGATGATCTGATGAGCCATGTTGCGTTCCGCTTGGATGATGTCGGTCATCCGGCCCTGGAGGTCGAGGACGATTTCCGGCTCGGGCAAGTCGAAGTCGATACTTCCCCGCTTCGCCCGCTTGGCGCGCAGGATTTCCATCAGTTCCGCCATAAGCTCGAACTCTCGAATCAAGCTGGCGTACCGCGTCCTCTGCGCCGAATTACGGTCCACAAGAATTTCACGAACCGCAGTGTAAGTCATCCGCTCGTTACTGTTAATGACGCTTTCGTAAATATCGTACCGCAAAACGGCACCGACTGGCGATATGTCCATCTCGCAAGTGAGTGTCATCCTATCGACGTTGGGGTTCAGACTGCATATGCCGTTCGAGAGCTGTATGGGGAGCATAGGAATGACTCGATCGGGCAGGTACACGCTCGTTCCCCGCTGATATGCCTCTTCGTCGAGCAGCGTGCCTTCTTTGACATATTGAGCCACGTCGGCGATATGGACATGGAGCCGGTAGCCTGTCTTGATCTTTTCGATCGAGACGGCATCGTCGAAGTCGCGCGCTTTTTCGCCATCGATGGTCACTGTAGGCAAGGCCCTCAGATCGCGTCGACCCCGGCGCATAATGGGTGACACCTGCTGGGGAATCGCTTCCGCTTCACGCAGTGCGGCAGGGGAGAACAGGACGGGAAGCTCATATTGTTCGATGATCAGTTCGGAATCGATGCCCGGCTGGCCGGGTTTGCCAATTATTTTGATAATTTTGCCTTCAGGCGGCCTGCCATGCAGAGGATAGGCTGTGATCTCGGCGGAGACTATGTCACCTGGCTGTGCCTCCCCAGAATGCTCTCTGCTGACGACCAGGTCATGGGTCAATTTTGCATCAAAGGGCATAACGTAGCCGTATACTCCGGTTTTCGTGCCGGGGACATCGTACATTCCAACGACCCTTTTGCGCGAACGCTCAAGAATGCGGATGATCACGCCTTCCCTTTTTCCGGAGATTTTCTTTTTGCCTGTCGGCGGTGTTACCCGCGCTATGACTGTATCGCCATCCATGGCATCGATCCGGCTTTGCGCGGAGATGTAAATGTCGGTCTTGCCTTTCTTTCCCGGCATGACGAACCCGTAGCCCTGGGGATGGGCCTGGAACACTCCAGTTTCGAGGTCCATCTTCTCGGGTAAACCGTACCGGTTTCCGCGGGTCTTGATGATTTCGCCGCTCACCACAAGTTCCTTCAGAACCTGCTTGAGTTCGCGCCGGTCATCCGCCGTGAGTCTGAGGTGGCGCATGATCTCGCGCACTAGCATCGGCTTACCGAGTCGGATTTTGATAAGGTCGGTGATTTGTTTGTGGGTGTAGTTCATAATTATAGTTCGGAGTTTGTAGCTCAAGTGGACTTTTTTTTATTATTCCGGACTCCGGACCCTCGTTACCGGACCGATTCTCAACAGTTTACCTTTCGCTTTCGCGATGACGACCGGACCGCGTTCTATTCTTGCTTCGGCGAGGATCAGCTTTTTTGTTTCCTGGGTGATCATTCCCGTGATGAAGAGCTCTATTCCCGGGGTGGCAGGCGCTTTAAAGGTAACAATGATCTCGGCGGTTACAGCAGGAATCCCGAGGTTGAAGGCTAGCTTGACCATGGCTTCATCGAGAAGGGAGGAGAGGATGCCGCCGTGGACGATTCCTTCGTAGCCCTGATGAATGTCCGAGGGTGTAAACACAGCGCTTATGCTGCGTGCTTCCGCGTTGATCACAAAATCGACGGCAAGACCCCCAGGATTTTTTTTGCCGCACACATAACATCGCTCGTTGTCTCGTAGTTGATTCATAGGCGGCACGGGAAACGAATCAAGCAGCCGGTTTTCTTGCCGGAGTACCGGATTCTCCGTATATCTTCCGCACCGGCGTCCTGCTTGTATCTCCCGCTGCTTGCAAGTATAATATAAAAAATGACTTTTGACAATCAGATAAGAACTTCCAGAGAGCAGCTACGTAAACTTGGCATTGAGAATGATGCGCAGGCTATAAAGAACCTTGAGCTTCTCTCCGCAAAGCTCGGCGTCGAGGGATATGACGCCCTTGCGCCGGTTTTTTTCGCGAGTTTGTCCAAAGCCGCCGATCCCGACATGGCCCTCAATAACCTGGAACGTTTTGTGGATAGTCTCAGCGACGTTGGGCTCTTTGTTTCGTGTTGCCGTGCGAGACGTGACGTTCTCTGGCAGTTTGTCATAATTTTCGGCGCAAGCCGCTTCTTTTCAACCTATCTTATGGCAAACGCCGATAACGTTCTGGTGCTGTTCTCAGATCCCGACTATATTAACTATCCCGTCGGCAAGGCGATACTATCGCAGCGACTTGCGGGGATGATCGACGAGGGGGGAGAAACCAAGGCTTTCTTCCGGTCACTTCGCCTTTTTAGAAAACAGGAGATGCTCAAGATCGGCCTGCGCGACCTGCTCGAAAAGGCTGATCTTCAGGAGACGATAACGGACCTCTCAGATCTTGCCGAGGTGAGCCTCCAGGCGGCATTCGAAAGGGCCAATCGGGAGCTTCTCATGCGATACGGTAAGCCTATGGTTGAAATTCCGGGGGACATGCCGGAAGCAGCGGGCTTTGCGGTCATTGCCATGGGAAAACTCGGCGGACGAGAGCTCAATTTCAGCTCCGACGTGGATCTCATGTACGTTTATACCGCTGACGGTGAGACCGAAGGAATCAGATCTCCCGACGGGACGGTTTCGAACCGGATCACGAATCACCAGTACTTCATCAAGCTGGCGGAAAAAATAAATGCAGCCATCGGTGAGAAGACGGAGGATGGATTCGTGTTCCGCGTGGACCTTCGTCTGCGTCCCGAGGGACAGCGAGGCCCGCTAGCCCAAAGCCTGGGCGGATATGAAATATACTATGAATCATGGGGAAAGGCTTGGGAACGATCGGCGCTTATTAAAGCGAGGCCGGTCGCGGGAGACGAGAGAACCGGTAGAGAATTCATAGAGCGGATCACCCCCTTTGTTTACCGAAAATATCTGGACTACGGTGCTATCGCCGAAATACGCGACATGAAACAAAAGATTAACAGGGATGTGGAACAGAAGGGGAAGACCTACAAGGACGTCAAGCTCGGGTATGGCGGCATTAGGGAGATCGAATTCGTCATCCAGGCACTGCAGCTTATTTATGGCGGCCGAGACCGGTCCCTGCGGGAGAAGCCGGCGCTCAGAGCCCTCCATGCGCTTTCGCAAAAAGGGCTGATAACCTATCAGGAACAAGAGTATCTGTCAAAGGCATATGTTTTTCTGCGCACCATAGAGCACCGCATCCAGATTCTCGACGATCTCCAGACGCAGACAATGCCGTCTGATGCACAGAGTCTGAGATCGCTTGCGCGCCGTTCGGGATACCTTGAAGCCGGCAGGGAAACGGAGCTGCTGTTGAGGGACTATTCAGAGCATACCCAGAGGGTCCGGCGCATCTACGATGATCTGTTCGCCTTCACCGGTGAAGAGACGGCGGGAGGCGTTGTTGCCGGCGACTTCGGTCTATTGCTCGATCCCGACAGGACTGAGCAGGAAGCGCTAGCACTGTTTGAAAAGTACGGATTCCTCGATCCTGGAAAGGCATATCGCAACCTGATGCTGCTTCGGGAAGGCCCGGCGTTTGTGCACCAGACACCCCGGAGCCTTAAACTGTTTCAGGAAATTTTCCCGCAGCTGTTTGCGGCAATTGTCTCTTCCACCGACCCTGACATGGCGCTCAATCATCTGGAGTCGTTTCTTGCCGCGCAGGGGTCATGGGAAACATTTCAGTCCCTTATCAATATCGATGCCTCGGCGATAAAGGTGCTCGTCGCTGTTTTTGCCAGCAGCGAATACCTGTCGCGGCTGCTGGTGAGCCGGCCCCTCTATCTCCAGAACATGCTGGAGTCCCACAAATTTTCCGGTGTCGGGACCATCAAGAGCTATATGGAGGGACTCAATGAGATGCTGGGTCACGAAAGGGGATTGCCGGAGAAACTAGACGCCCTCCGAAGATTCAAACACCTTGAAGAAATCAGGATTGGCATGGCAGACCTTCTGTCAGGGCTGAAGCTTACGGCCGTGTTGCATGAGTTGTCCAAACTGGCCGAGGCCTGTCTTGGTGCGGCGCTTAGACTGGCGGCTGCTGAAACCGGACGGCTGTATGGCATCAGCATCTCTGTCGGAGGACTTGCCGTCATCGGTGTGGGAAAACTCGGTGGGAGAGAATTGACTTACGGATCAGACCTCGATGTGCTCTTTGTATATTCCAATGATCGTGCAGGAGTTCCCCCTGCTGGTCTTTCCACGTTTGAGTACTACAGCAAAATGGCGGAGAAGATGATCGCTTATCTATCAACCATAACGCGTGAAGGTTTCGTCTTTCGCATGGATGCGAGATTGCGCCCTTCGGGTACCAAGGGCCCGCTTGTACAAAGCATCGAGGCCTTTAAATACCATTATACTTCCCAGGCTGAGACTTGGGAACTGCAGACCATGATGCGCGCGCGGTTCGTCGCAGGTGACCGTGCGGTAGGCGCAGCATTCTGCTCAGCGATACAGGAGCTGATCTATCGTGAAGCTGACAGGCCTGCTCTTGCCCGCGATATCCTCGCGATGCGCAGGAGGATGGAAGAGAAACTTGGAAGGCAAAGCGACTCTTATTACAATATAAAGCAGGGAGCGGGCGGAATAGTGGACATCGAGTTCCTGGTGCAGTTTTTCCAGCTTCTTCATGGGAGGCGTCATCGAAGAGTCCGAATTCCAGGAACATACGACGCGCTGTGGGCACTAAAGAAAGAAAAGCTGCTTTCCGATGAAGAACACTCAGTTCTGCGACGAGCCTATTTGTTCCTGCTTCAATTGGAGAGCAGGATGCGGATTATCTCAAATGAGGCGACGAACAGGTTGAGCAAAAATCCAGAGGAACTCCGACTGCTCGCGCGTCGCATGGGGTATGCTGACGGAAAATTATCTGCAGGGCAGCAGCTTCTTAATGATTACGAAATCTTCACCAAACAGATAAGAACCATCTTTAATAATGTGCTTAAAGAATGATGCAAAAAGCTCACCCCCGCAGCGTATACTCTAGCCTGCAGGAGTCCGAGGCAAGGAGCTGTTTGTCGTCGGGATCATTGGTGGCGTTCGTTGGGTTCGCCGTTGCTCTGCTTGTTTCCGGTGAAGCCTTTACCGGCCCGGTGTTTCAGGGTGAGGCAAAATAAGCGCCATCCCGAGATGCGGTGCTGCCGCGATCGCCCCGATCGCCGGAAATTCCTGCAAATCAAAAAAGCCCTCTGATTATCTGGATTAGCGGACTTTTATTCGAGTTTTTTCTTGACAAAAAAGCGTAATAGAATATACTACGGCGTCGTAGCACGGTTTTGAAAACCCGATTTTTGACAGAGCGAGAAATTTTTTAAGATGGAAACGGAACAACTTCTTTTTTTTTGTATTGTATTGTTTGCTGTGGGAGCCCTCAGTGCACTTGTCCCGGTCAAGACTTTCAGATTCATACCTTATCTTTTCTCACTCGCTGGTTCGCTCACCTTCCTTTTTCTAGGACTGATTCTCACTGGAATTACGCCGGTATCCTACCAGGCTTTGTCCTCATCATCGATATTCGAATTTTCCCTTCGAGGAGACGCACTAGCTGGTTTTTTCATTATTACCATCTCCCTGGTCGCATCGGCGGTTTCCGTGTATTCCATTGGCTTCACGCGCAACTCGGTTTACGCGAGTCTTTCCGGTTTTTTTATAAATGTTCTGATATTGAGCCTGTATGCAGTCGTGCTGTCCGCGAACCTCTTCACTTTCCTGATCTCCTGGGAAACGATGGCGATTGCATCCTATTTTCTCGTAACACTCGACCGGAGCGAGGAAGCGTCACGCGCGGGCCTCTTCTACGCCGTCATGACCCATATCGGCACAGCATTTATCATTGCGCTTTTCTTTATACTCTACCGGGCCACCAACAGAATGGATTTTGAAGGAATGAAGGCTGGTATTACTGCCATGCCGACAGCGGTCAAGACGATTATCTTTATTTTCGCTCTTATCGGTTTTGGAACGAAGGCGGGCATCGTTCCACTTCACACCTGGATTCCCCGCGCATACACGGTCGTGCCTCCTCACGTTGCCGCATTGATGTCCGGCCTCATGGTCAAAATGGGCATTTATGGCTTCCTCCGGATATCCTTTGATGTCCTGGGCCAGGGTCCCGAGTGGTGGGGAATCACAGTCATCTCCGTCGGTGCGGTTTCGGCGTTACTGGGGATCCTCTATGGCATCATCGAAAACGATCTGAAACGCTTTCTGGCTTACTCCAGCGTTGAAAATGTCGGTATTATCCTGCTTGGCATTGGTGCCTCCATGATGTTCAAGAGTAACGGACTCGCGGCATTATCATCCCTTGCTCTGACTGCAGCGCTTTTTCATGTGCTGAATCATGCGCTTTTCAAAGGCGTCCTTTTTCTTGGCGCTGGATCGATCATCCACAGCTCGGGCACGGGAAATATGGAGCACATGGGCGGACTGCTAAAGCGCATGCCCGTGACCGGGTTGTTTTTCCTAAGTGGTGCACTCTCCATCTGTGCGCTTCCGCCGTTCAACGGATTTGTGAGTGAATGGCTGACCTACCAGGCACTTCTGCTCGGATATCAATCTCCTTCTATAACGGCCAAAATCGTGTCACCGCTCGGAGGAGCCGCTCTTGCTCTCACCGGCGCTATTGCGGCGGCAGGGTTTGTGAAGGCTTTCGGTATTACCCTTCTCGGTGCGCCGCGAAGTGATAAGTCGCGGGATGCAGAGGAAGTTTCGTTTTCTATGTTGGCCGGCATGGCGATTCTTGCAGTTCCCTGTCTTGTGTTCGGCCTTATCCCCGGCCCGGCGTTATCGCTTCTGATGCCCGCGGTGTATCTTCTGACAGGTGCGTCAACCACGCTGGAGCACCACGGTGTGTTAGGTATCGGCCAGACATCGGCTGCACTGTCACCAATAGGCATGCTTGTTACCATGATCGTCATGATGATCGCGGTCCTGGTGTTCATCAGAATAAGGGGTGGGAAAAGAAAGATTGTTTACGCCGATTCATGGGATTGCGGCATATCGGGGCTCACACCGCGGATGCAGTACACGGCCACAGCCTTTACCAAACCTATCCGGATCATTTACAAGCGTATTTACCTCCCGAGCCGTGACATAAAAGTACAATATTTTCTAAAACCCTTCTTCGTCAAATCCATACGCTACGGAGGCGAGATTACGCCTTTCTTTGAACGTTATGTTTACGAACCAGCTACCCGGTTCATTCAAGCCGTTGCCAGCAAGGCCAAGCTCCTGCAGTCGGGCAGTCTGAATTTGTATCTTGCATATATACTAATAACCCTGATTTTGCTTTTGATTTTTGCAACCTAAAAACAGGGTTAAGGAGCATGAGTTTCTGGAAGGCGTCAATTGAGCGCGATACCATGGGATATCTCCAATTTCTCATAATAATTCTGTTCTCGCCGCTGGTGAATGGAATGATCAAGAAACTGAAGACGAACATGCAGGGCCGTGTCGGCCCCGGCGTGCTGCAGCCCTACTATGACCTCCTTCGGCTCCTGAAGAAGGATATGGTCGTCTCTACAACCACATCCTGGCTTTTCAAAGCCACGCCGTACATTGTGTTTACGGCGACTGCTACGGCCGCCGTCATTGTCCCGGTTCTGTCAACGGAATCGCCCTACAGCATGATGGGAGACGTTATCACTCTGATCTATCTGCTCGCGCTGGGCCGGTTTTTCATGGCCCTTGGGGGACTCGATGCTGGCACGGGTTTCGGGGGCGAGGGGAGCAGCAGGGAAATGACGGTCGCCATTCTGGTGGAGCCCATGATGATGCTTGCGCTCTTTACCGCCGCTATATCGGCCGGCTCCACGAACATTGTGCTTATCGCCACGGTCCATCCCGCAGCTTTTTCACCGTCGCACTTGCTCGCGCTAACCGCTTTTATCGTGGCGATCGTTGCAGAGACGGGCAGGGTGCCGGTTGATAACCCCGACACCCATCTCGAACTCACCATGATTCACGAAGGCATGATTCTTGAATATTCCGGACGGTATCTGGCGCTCATGGAGTGGGCGCATTACATGAAACAGATGATACTGTTTACACTCGCAATCGATATTTTCTTTCCGCTGGGAATTGCACAATCCGGGAATCCAGCGACGCTCGCTGCGGCCGTCGCGGTTTATGCTGCGAAAGTAACCGGGATGACGCTCTTGATGGCGCTTGTTGAGTCATCACGGGCAAAAATGCGGTTCTTTCAGCTGCCGTCTCTCCTGGGCGGAGCGTTTGTTCTTGCGTTTTTGTCGCTCGTAACGCATATCATGATGGGGAAGTAACGTCGTGCAATGCACGACGATTAAACAATTGGAACGGTGAGCCGTGAAATCCTGGATCGAGGCTTTTTCCATTATTGATTTTATCTCCGTCGGCATTCTCCTGACAGCTGTGATCTTAAATGCCTTCAAGAGCATCGAGTCTTACGTGAAATCGTATACTGTCAACTCTTGGCTTCTCGCGGGCCTCATCGCCGTTGTCGCGGTCCTTGTGGGAGAAACCCACCTCTATATAGCGGCTCTCTTGACCTTGGCAACCAAGGGAATTATCATCCCGCTTTTCCTGCGTGGGATCGTGCGCCGGATGAGGGTCACCCATGAGATCCAGCCCTACCTCAGTAACTCTCTTTCCCTGGCCATTTCCGGGGTCCTGGTAGCCGTTGTTTATGCTTCGCTGAAGGAGGGGATTTTTATCACCGGTTTTTCAAAAAACGTGCTCCAGATTTCTATCGCCGTTATTCTCATCAGCCTCTTCGTCATGATTACCCGGAAGAAGGCTTTGACGCAGGCCATCGGCCTTCTGTTCATGGAGAATGGTCTCTTTCTCGCGGGGTTCTCTTTGACATTCGGTATGCCGACGATGATAGAACTCGGTGTGCTTTTCGATATGCTCATGGGTGTCATCATTCTGGGCATTTTTGCCATTCAGATAAAACGGGCTTTTGCTTCTGCTGATCTGGATAAACTGACGGTGTTAAAAGGATAGCTCAGAGTTCAGGGCAGGTGAGGGTTTACGTGCTTTTTATACTGATCATACCACTCATTACCGCTGTTGTTTGTTATAACATAACGAAGCCTCGCGTTGTTGGCTATGTGAGCCTTGGAGGAACGACTGCGCTTGCGGTGGCCGCATCCCCGGCCATTGCTTTGTCACTGTCAGGAACCGTATCGGCGCTGGGCGACACTTTCTCCATGGACGCCCTTTCGGGATACATCATGGCCCTCGTGATTCTCCTGAGCCTTGCTTCAGCTGCCTATTCCATCAGTTACCTTGAGCATGAATACGATGCCGGATTGACCAATGTCCGTGGCGTCAGGACTTATTACGGACTGTTCCATCTTTTTATCTTTACCATGCTCCTGGTAACCATGGCGAACAACCTCGCCATTATGTGGATCGGCATAGAGGCCACCACCATCGTATCGGCCCTTCTCATCGGCCTCGGCTTCCATAAGCGTCCGCTGGCCGTCGAAGCGGCATGGAAATATATCATCCTCTGCACCGTGGGAATCACGTTTGCCCTGCTTGGGACCTTTATCGCCTACTACGCGTCGACAGCGGTAATAGGGACCGAGGGAGCGCTAAACTGGACCACGCTCAGGGATATGGCACACCGCATGAACCCCGAGACCATGAAACTCGCTTTCATCTTCGTTCTCGTGGGATACGGGACCAAAGCCGGGCTGGCACCGGTGCACAACTGGTTGCCTGATGCTCACAGCCAGGCGCCGAGCCCCATCAGCGCGCTACTCTCCGGGATTCTGCTGAACACGGCGTTTTATGGGATTATGCGCTTCGTTTCGATAGTAGAGCCATCGACGGGCAGCGACTTCACTGGTCATCTACTGATTCTCTTCGGGCTGATCTCTATTGCCATTTCAGCCATCTTTATTCTCGTGCAGGAAAACTATAAGCGGCTTCTCGCTTACAGCAGCATCGAACACATGGGAATCATTTCGCTCGGCATTGGCATCGGCGGCCCAGTGGGGATCTATGGGGCGCTGCTGCATGTCCTGAACCATGCGCTGTCCAAACCGCTGATGTTCTTCGCATCGGGCAAGATACAATCCCGGTTCGGGACCACGAATATCGCGAATGTGAATGGAGTCCTGTCGTCTATGCCGCTGCTCGGGACGTTGACCTTTATCGGGGCATTGTCGTTGTCAGGCACACCTCCTTTCAACATATTTGTGAGCGAGTTTACGGTCCTGAAAGCAGGTGTTGACCGCGGGTTATGGCCCGTGGTGGTGCTTTTTCTGATATTCGTGGTAATCGTGTTCTACGGCGTGTTGTTGGGCTTCGGAAAAATGCTTTTCGGCAGGCCCGGTGACGGCGCAGCAGCTCAGGCCGAACATCATCCCGGGAGGGGTGGTGCGAGTGAATGGCTGGCCAACGCCGTGATGATATTCATGGCTGTAATGGTTATCGCGCTGGGTTTTAAAGTCCCCACTGTTATTGATGAAACCATAAGAACCTGTGTGCAGGTTCTTGGAGCAAAGTAATGGAGAGAATTCGTAAAAAAGCGGTGAAAACCTGGGAATACCTGAATGAGTCTTCCTTTGAAGTCAGGATGGACGATTTCAAGGATGTCTGCCGTCATTTGTATGAAGACCTGCATGCAATCCTGCGGGTCATGTTTGCTTGCGATGAGCGTGAGAAAGATGGCTTGTTCAGGATTTATACTGTATTCGACTTGCCCGGTCACGATCGTTTTTTTATCATAGTTCTTCCGGTGCGGGAATCAGATCACCGTTTCCCTTCCTTGACACAGACCATCCCTGCAGCTCACTGGTACGAACGGGAGATCAGCGATCTGTTCGGGCTGTCGCCGCAGGGTCATCCCGATGGACGAAGGCTGGTCTTTCATGAGGCTTTTCCCGCCAATTCCCATCCACTTCGCAAGGATTGGAGCATGTCCGAAACGGATAAACAGGAATGGGGAGGAGGAACAACGATCAAGGTCCCCCATCCGTTCATGGAGGTTTCGGGAGAAGGGATTGTCGAGATTCCGGTTGGACCGGTGCATGCAGGCATCATCGAGCCAGGCCACTTCCGGTTCAGCGCCATCGGGGAGACAATCTTTTATCTCGAGCCGCGGCTGTTCTATACCCATAAAGGCACGGAAAAACATTTCGAGACACTGGCATTCCCTGATGGAGTGAAATTGGCCGAACGGGTATCAGGGACCTCATCCTTTGCTCACGGAGTTGCTTACTGCATGGCCGTCGAGCGCATGCTGGGGATCGCTATCACGGAAAAAGCATCTGCCGTGAGAACACTTGTTCTTGAGCTGGAACGCATTTATAACCATATCGGCGATATTGGAAATATGTGCGCGGGGACGGCGCTTAATCTGGGCTACATGAAAGGCGCCGCTATTAAGGAACGGCTCATGCAATTGAACGAGATCCTCACCGGGAGCAGGTACCTTCGCGGTTTGAACGTCGTCGGTGGTGTAACGAAAGATGTTTTTAAGCAGGCCGATGATATTCTCAAAACACTCGATGTCACAACACGTGGTTACAAGGTACTTATGGAACTCCTGCTCGGATCGGTTTCTCATATCGAACGTCTTGAGAACACGGGGAAACTTTCGAAAGACATCGCACGCAAGCTTGGCGTCACCGGTGTGGCAGGACGGGCCTCTGGTCTCTCGGATGATCTGAGGAAGTCCCATCCCCATCTACTCTACGACCGCTTAATTTTTGAGGCCCATACCCATGAAAAAGGAGACGTGCTCGCGCGCATGATGATCAGAGCCGAGGAAACAGAATGTTCCCTTTCCATAATCCAAGCTCTTCTTGAAAGCGGCTACAAGGGCGACTTAACCGTTCCCTTGAAAACTGCGCCTCCCTTTGCCTCTGCGCTGGGTTACGTGGAAGCGCCGAGAGGGTCCCTATTCTACTGGGTGATGGCAGGCAAGAATGGCAAGCCGCTCCGGGTTAAGCTCCGTTCTCCATCGTACTGCAACTGGCCGGCTGTGCCGTTTGCAGTCCATGGCAACATTGTCCCCGACTTCCCACTTTGCAACAAAAGCTTCAACTTGTCCTACTCGGGGACCGATATGTAGGGAGCATAGAGGGTACACTAACTGCAGGCTGTAAGATATGGAACTGCAATTAAGAATATGATAAAAGAAATTTTAAAAAACGTTTTTTTGAAAAAACAAGCCATCCAGTTTCCTGAAGGATTCAATATATCTCCCGAGCAGACGGTGAAGATTGTTGACTTTCAGAAAAAGGTTGATACAATCTTCCATAGGTCGCTGCGTATCAGGCAGGTTGATGCAGGTTCGTGCAATGCCTGTGAATGGGAATGCACGGCGCTTATGAACCCGATTTACGACATCCAACGGTTCGGCATCGACTTTGTCGCTTCACCGAGACATGCCGATATGCTTCTTGTGACCGGTCCGGTATCCCGCCAGATGGAGCTTGCGTTAAAGAGGACTGCACTTGCGACCCCGGAACCGAGGCTCATCGTGGCTTGCGGCGACTGTGCAAAAGATGGCGGTATATATAAAGGAAGCTACGCGGTCACGAACGGCGTGGCAAACGTCATCCCCGTGGACGCCGTTATTCCCGGATGTCCGCCAACGCCGACAGCAATCATCTTGGCGCTTGCCGAACTCATCGACAAGGTTGCACGATGAACTGATTACGCAGTTATAGTATGTCATGAACTGATTGGTTTCAGCTTGAAGATGCTAGAATGACCAGGGAGGTTAGGGCGTGCTTCTCTCACCTATCAGTATCATTTCATCGTCCTTTGCAGTGCTTTTGCTGGTCCTGGCGCTGACGCCGTTTCTGCGCCTTAACCAGCGCCTCCTCATCAATGTTGGTTTCTTTCTTGCCACTATCGCGTCTTTTTTTGCCGCTGTGGCCGGTTTCTGGTCCTTAGCGGATGGCATGACGACCCAGATCATTCTTCCCATTGGTCTGCCTGATCTTCCGTTTCATTTGAGAATCGACCTCCTATCTGGATATTTTCTCGCTGTGGTGGGACTGCTCGCATTTTTTGTATCTATCTATTCCATCGGATACGTTAAGGGGTTTCTCGGCCAGCGTTCGGTGACGCATCTGTTGGTTTTTTATGTTTTATTTCTCGCCGGGATGCTTCTCGTCGTTCTGGCCGATGACGCCCTTTTCTTCCTGATTGCCTGGGAAATGATGGCTGCATCATCCTATTTTCTCGTGCTTTATGAGGACGAGCGGGTCGAAAACCGCAGGGCGGCGTTCCTCTATCTCGTCGTTGCTCATGTGGGAGCCATCGCAATCCTCCTATCCTTCGGTGTTTTGGCCGGGCTCACCACCGGTTTCTCCGGATTCCAAAACTATACGTTCGACGCCATGCGCGCAGCGCATCTTCCGCCGGAACTGGCAACGCTGGCGTTCCTGCTTGCATTTGTTGGCTTCTCCGCAAAAGCGGGCGTGATTCCGCTGCACATCTGGCTCCCGGAAGCGCACCCCGTTGCTCCTTCGAATGTATCAGCGTTGATGAGCGGCGTGATGCTCAAGACCGCGATCTACGGCATCGTCCGGATTGTGTTCGACCTAATCCACACATTCCCGTGGTGGTGGGGTGCAATGGTGCTCGTCTTCGGCCTTGTTTCAGCGGTCATGGGCGTTCTGTATGCTCTGATGCAGCACGATCTCAAGCGGCTGCTTGCCTATCATTCCGTGGAAAACATCGGCATTATTCTGATAGGTATTGGCCTTGCGATGATCTTTACGTCTTTTAATATGTCGCTCCTCGCTGCCCTGGCATTGATCGCGGGCCTTTATCATACGCTGAACCATGCCATGTTCAAGGGCCTGCTTTTCATGGGAGCGGGTTCAGTACTTCACGCTACCCATGAGCGAAACATGGAGGATATGGGCGGCCTCATCCGATTCATGCCTTGGACCGCTGTTTTTTTTCTGATTGGCTGCATCTCTATCTCGGCCCTACCGCCTTTTAACGGCTTTGTATCGGAATGGCTCACCTATCAGGCATTCCTGCTCTCTCCCGCTCTTCCCAGCCCGCTGTTGAACCTGATGATTCCGCTCGGGGCAGCGCTCCTTGCCCTCACGAGTGCTCTCGCTGCAGCCTGTTTTGTCAAGGCCTTCGGCGTGACGTTTCTAGGACATCACCGCGGACACCATGGCGGCCGCATTCATGAAGCAAAGTGGTCCATGCGGCTGGGCATGCTGCTCGCAGCGCTTGCTTGTTTCGGCCTCGGAATTTTCCCGACCTATATGATCAGATGGATGGATCCTCTCGCTGAGAAGATGGTGGGAGGAAAGATCGCGGCTTCGGCCTCTGGCCTGGGATGGATGTGGCTCACCCCAATTGCTGCCGAACGGGCCTCCTATTCCGCCCCCCTTGCATTCATCGGAATTCTCGCCGTCGTGATCGCGACCTATCTTTTGCTTCATGCGCGGCCGGGCGCCATCCATCGGGCGCCGCTGTGGGATTGCGGGTTTGAAAAGGTCACAAGCAGAATGCAATACACAGCAACTTCCTTTGCCATGCCGCTCCGGAGGATTTTCGGTTTTCTGTTCAGCATCAAGGAGCATGTGCGGCAGTTTCCGCCAGCTCCTCATCCCGCCTTCCCGGACCGGCTTCATTATCATCTCCGCGTACGGGATCGATTCTGGACCTGGATGTACCAGCCTGTGATAGATGTGAGCTTCTGGCTATCCCGGAGAATCGGGAGAATGCAGCAGGGGAGGATCCAGATATACCTCATTTACTCATTTGTGACGATTTTGGTGCTGTTGATATTTACATGATAGCCTAAGGGAGTTTTGCTTGAACATCGATCCGTTTATCGTAGAAGTCTTCCAAGTTGCTGTCCTGCTGATCGTTGCTCCGCTTTTCACGGGCTGGATCAAAATGTTGAAATGCTGGTTCCAAGGACGGACTTCTCCGAGCCTTTTCCAGCCCTGGCGCGACATCCTCAAGCTCTTCACGAAGGACGTGACGCTAGCAGAAAATGCCTCATGGATCTTTCGCTTTACACCGTATCTCGTCTTCGGCGTATCGGTTATAGCGGGCGGTATCATTCCCGTCCTTTCGATGGACCTTCCGCTGTCAGCCACGGCCGATGTCATCGCCCTGGTGGCGCTTTTTTCCATAGCGCGTTTTTTTACTGCCCTGGCTGGCATGGATATCGGCACAGCCTTTGGCGGCATGGGGGCGAGTCGGGAGATGACGATTGCCTCGCTGGCCGAGCCGGCCATGCTTATGGCGGTCTTCGCCGTTTCCCTGGTGGGCAAATCGACATCACTGTCGCAGATGGCTATCGTCATTTCCCAGGGACATTCTCTGCTTCGGCCGTCACTTGCTTTTGCACTCCTTGCCTTTATCCTGATTACCCTGGCGGAGACAGGAAGGATACCAGTTGACAATCCTGCCACCCATCTGGAACTCACGATGATTCACGAGGCCATGATTCTCGAATACTCGGGCAGACACCTCGCCCTCATAGAATGGGCGAGCATGATGAAGCTTTTTCTTTTCGCCGTGCTGGGGATCGCGTCCTTTTTCCCCTGGGGCATCCCCCGGAATGGAGAGTTGTTCGCCGTTGCCGTTGCATTACCTGTCCTGTTGTTCAAACTCGCGGGGATCGGGGTGGTACTCGTGTTAATCGAGACCGGGCTGGCAAAGATGCGGATCTTCCGCATAACCGAGTTTCTGGGAAGCGCGTTTCTCTTCGCAACAATAGGAATGCTGTCGTATTTCATGCTGGAATAAGACGTAGGAAAAGAAGGGTTTCATAAAAGCCGGAGTGGCTGGATTCTTGAGTTCGCCGTTTTTATTGCAAAATCATAAAAGAGGTATGTCATGAACGTGCAGCTTGCATCACATCTTAACAGCCTACTCGCCTCTTTTATTCTCCTGACGGCTTTCGGCCTGGTCGTTCAGCGGAGGATGAACGCTCTGCTGCACCTCTTTGCATGGCAAGGTTTCTTTCTTGCCGTGAGCACAGCCATCGTGGGGTACCTGGGCGGAGCACACGATCTGTACATTTCGTCGATCCTCACCCTTGCGATCAAGGTCGTCCTGTTGCCCTATATTTTGCACAGACTTATCGTCAAGCTGAAAATCCACAAAGAAGTGGAAACCGTAGTGAACATTCCTGCGACCATGCTCATGGGAATCGTGCTGGTGATCTTCTCCTATCATCTGACCGCCCCAATCCGGGAACTCTCGACGTTGGTTACCCGCTCGACCTTGGCAGTGGCACTGGCCACGGTCATGCTGGGCTTTTTGATGATGATCACCCGCAAGCATGCAGTCACGCAGATCATCGGGTTTCTCGCCATGGAGAACGGACTCCTTTTCGCAGCGACCAGCGCCACCTACGGTATGCCCCTGGTGGTAGAACTGGGAGTGGCGCTTGATCTCTTGATTGCGGCCTTTATATTCGGGATGTTCTTCTTCCATATCAGCACCACCTTCGACAGTCTCGATGTGGACCAGATGGCTCGGCTAAAGGAAGAAGATTAATCTGGAAGTTGTTTCTCAGAGGCGTTGGGAATAGCGGAAAATATTTGAATTTCCCTGTTTCCTCTGCACCCTCGTTTTCCTGCTATTCTGCTGCAAAATATTTTTTATGAATTGAGGTTCGGCGTGGCTCTTCTCATCCTATTAGTCGTTCCGCTCGTCGCATCCTTGGCGCTGGCCTTCATCGGTGACCGGAAGTTCGCTCCCGAGGTAAACATCGCAGGTTCCGCCGCAACCTTTGTAACAAGTATCGTATTGGCCCTCCAGGTCTACGACCAGGGACCGATGCTCGCAGGGAACAATTTCTTTTTCGTCGATGCCTTCAGCGTTTACCTGACGGTTCTCACTGCGTTTGTATCCATGACAACGTCCGTTTTCAGCAGGCGGTACATGCGGCGCGAACGGGAACATGGCACCATAGGCCATCGGAGAATTCGCTTCTACCACTCCATGTTCCAGCTCTTCATATTCGCCATGTTACTCTGCCTCCTGACCAACAACGTGGGCATTCTCTGGATTGCCATGGAACTGGCAACGCTCTCCACGGTCCTTCTTGTTTCCCTTTACCGCACACCTGCGGCGATCGAAGCCGCATGGAAATACTTCATCCTCTGTGGCGTCGGCATCGCTCTTGCTCTCTTCGGGACGGTGCTCCTGTATTTCGCCGCGGAAAAAGTACTCGGTCCCGGGGGCGAGGCGCTCCATTGGACAAACCTCGCACAGGTGAGCGACCAGCTGGAGCCGACGATCCTGTCGCTGGCCTTTGTCTTTCTCGTGGTCGGCTATGGCACGAAGGTGGGGCTCGTTCCAATACATAACTGGCTGCCCGACGCCCACAGCGAGGGCCCCACGCCGATTTCGGCCGTCCTCTCCGGCCTTTTGCTCAACATCGCTCTCTATGCGCTTGTCCGGTGCAAGGTGCTGGTCGATGGTTCGACGGGCACCCATCATTCGGGCACTATCATGATGGGTTTTGGCATCATATCGATCCTCGTAGCTTCTTTCTCACTTCTGCGTCAGAAGGACATTAAGCGGCTCTTCGCCTATTCATCCATCGAACACATGGGCATCGCCACCTTTGCCTTCGGTCTCGGAGGACCAGTTGCGACCTTCGGTGCGCTCCTCCACATGCTGGTGCACAGTCTGACCAAGTCGTCCATTTTTTTTACGGTGGGCCACGCATCCCAGATGCACAGGACGCAGGAGATGGAAAAAATCAAGGGGCTCATACGGGGCAATTCGCTCGTAGGATGGGGGCTGGCGCTTGGGGTCATGGCGATCGTGGGGATGCCGCCCTTTGGCGTGTTCACGAGCGAGTTTCTGATACTCACGGCAACAATCAAGGACGCGCCTCTATTCGCGCCCTTTCTTCTTCTTGGGCTCGCTGTTTCCTTTGCCGCACTGTTCCGAAGGGTGCAGCCCATGGTTTTTGGCGAGGTTCCGGCCTATCAGAATCATTTAAAGGCGGCGCATGTCCCGGTGATACTGCATCTTTTCGCGGTCCTCATTCTCGGTTTGTATATGCCAAAATTTTTAGCAGAGTGGTTTCATACAGCGGTCGTACTGCTGAAATGAAAGGAATGAGGATAGGACCAGATTGTTAAAAAAACAAATTAGTCGTCTTAACTAGAGACCATCAGACTTAATGGTAGAGCAATTGATATGATCAGACTCAAGAACCTCATTATGAACTTGCTGGGAGCCGATGCGCGGGAAGACGAAAACCTCGCTCCGTCAACCGTCATGTCACTTGTCGTTCCCCGTCATCGGTTCTCCGAGGCAGCGAAAGCACTTAAGAAGGAATATGCTCTCTTGGCTGCGGAATGGGCTTCCGACGAGACTCTCTTCGGAAGGGGATACGGTATTTACGCCTGTTACCGTCGGGAGCGGGAATACCTGGTAATCAAGACTGAGGCACCGGTAGATGATCCGACGTTTCCCAGTTTGACGAAAAAATTCGTTCCGGCCTATCGATTCGAACGCCAGATGCAGAGTCTCATGGGGGTTGCAGCCGTTGGACATCCCGATGTACGGCCATGGATCAAGCATGAAGACTGGCCCCAAGATGCGTGGCCGCTCAGGAAATCTTTTAATGCTAACAACCGGTTGCCCCGGGTTCACGGCGAATATCGATGGATACGCGCTGAAGGCGAGGGTGTATACGAAATTCCCGTCGGTCCGGTGCACGCGGGCATCATCGAACCAGGACATTTCCGGTTCCAAGCCATGGGGGAAGACGTACTCAACCTCGAAGAGAGGCTCGGTTACGTTCACAAGGGCATTGAGAAACGATTCGAATCGCTCTCCTGGAAAGAAGCTTTCCGCCTTGCCGGCAGGGTATCGGGCGATACGACCGTTGCGCATAGCTTGGCCTATGCCCAAGCGGTCGAGGCAATTACGGGTTGTATTCTACCTGACCGGGCTCTCTGGCTCCGAGCGCTTTTTCTTGAACGGGAGCGTATTGCGAATCATCTGGGCGACCTTGGAGCCATCTGCAATGACGTGGCTTTTGCCTTCCTCCTCTACCATTTCCACCGTCTGAAAGAAATCGTCGTTCGCACGAATCTGAAGCTTTTCGGTCACCGTTTTATGATGGATCAGGTGGTTCCGGGCGGCGTTATCCCGGACATTTCCGCCGATGGAGCGCAGAAAATCCTTCTCGAGATGGATTGGCTAGAGAGAGAATTCGAGCGACTCGTAGCAATATATGACGAAAACTCATCGCTGGAGGACCGGATCAGGGACACAGGCGTCCTGAAGCCTGACCAGGCACGGGACCTCTGCGTTGTAGGATTTGTTGCGCGGGCAAGCGGGCTGAACTTGGACTGCCGCATTCATCATCCTTTTCCGCCCTATGATCGGATCGGCATCACCATCCCCGTGCTCGTATCCGGGGACGTTCATTCCCGGGCATGGGTCCGCGTCGAAGAAATCCGCGATTCCATACGGATCATTCGTGAGATTCTCAGGACGCTGCCCCCTGGGAAAATCCTGGCGCCCTTCGATGCGCCGATGCCAGACCGGTCCGGCTTCGCCGCAGTTGAAGGGTGGCGTGGCGAGATTCTTTACTGGGTACAGTCGGGACCGGCGGGCGAGATCAATCGCTGCATGGTGAGAGACCCCTCGAGCGTGAACTGGCTTGGACTGGAGCAATGCATCCACGGCAACATTGTTCCCGATTTCCCCTTGTGCAACAAGAGCTTCAATCAATCATACTCGGGGAATGATTTGTAAGTACAATATCCCTGGAACATCGAAGAATCAATGACACAGGGCAGGATTCAAAGCACTAATCAAGAAGAAAACACTGCAGAGTCGGATGCAACGACCATTTGAAGTTTGAATCGATGTTTGGGTTTTAAGCTTGGAACAATCAGGAGTCCTATGATATCCATTCTTCGACAGATATTCCATACCGGAATCGTTACAGAGCGTCTTCCCGCCATCACCGATCCGGAGATCGAGAGGATTGGAGTTGCGCTCACCGATGCTGTCAAACGCCGCTTCAAGGGGAGTCTTGCCATCCGACAGGTCGACGCAGGATCCTGCAACGCATGCGAGCTCGAAATCCATGCGATGAATAACGTCATGTATAATTGCGAGCGCTTCGGTATTCATTTCACCGCGTCTCCGCGGTTTGCGGACCTCCTTCTGGTCACCGGCCCTGTTTCGCACAATATGGAAATCGCCCTCAAGAGGACCTATAACGCAACACCAACACCAAAAATCGTACTGGCCGTTGGTGACTGCGGATGTACGGGCGGCATTTTCGGTGAGAGCTACGCCTCCCTCGGCGGGGTTGAGAAAGTAATCCCTGTCGATGCGCGCATTCCCGGATGTCCGCCTACACCGACTGTCCTCCTTCAGGGCATCCTGAAGGCGATCGGTGGATTGGAATGATATACGCGCAAAACCGAATCCGTGCGAATGGTTGCCACATATTTGGCAAAGACAGCTCTATCGCTGCTAAAATAGTATTTCTGCTATAATATGAGGCAATGCCGGTTTGTTGTATAGTGAACCACTAACTGCAGGGACAGGAATGCATTAAAAATCAAGTTGGCGGCTTATCTTTTTTCTCTTGGCACGCCAATTGGCGCCATGGCGTGACCGGCGGGGGTAGCATTTGATCTTTTCCCCCGCGAGTGCCGGCAAGGTGCTGTTCAGCCATGATTTACACCTAAAAGCAAAAGGGCTCAAGCCTACGCGTTGTCATTATCATGTCTTTCAAATGTCCGACAGATCCTGCAAAATGGACATGTCCAAGATAACGAAGGGGGATTTTTACGACAACTGCCATAGCGGACAAAAATCACATTTGATGTGAAGGATTTCAAGAACTGTACGACATGTCACAGATCGTAAGCGTGGACTTCTTCGACCAGGAGATACCAAGATGCCTTCGAGGTACTTTTTCTCGATTGAAATAGTATTGCTTCTCTCCTACTTGTTCCTGCTGAACGGTTGCATGCAACCCGTTCGGATACCGATCGAGACGATCGAGTACGACGCTCGAGACATCCAGGGTTCGCGCATGCTTTTTGTTTTTTTGCCAGGAAGAGGCGATTCCGTTACGGTTTTTCAGAAAGAAGGGCTCATCCAAGCGGTGCGGGAACGGAGGCTTCCGGTTGACGTAATTGCAGTGAATGCACACGTGGGCTACTATATGAATGGAACTGTCTTTACGCGGCTCAGGGAGGATGTGATTCAGCCGTCCAGAGCCAGAGCATACAGCCAGATCTGGCTTATTGGCAATTCTCTCGGAGGCTACGGCTCCTTGACCTACGCCAGAGAACACCCGGATGAAATTACGGGAGTGGTACTCCTGGGGCCTTTTTTGGGAAGTCAGTCGGTCATCCATAGTATCGCGGAAGCAGGCGGACTGGAGAAATGGAATCCTGGCGAAATCAGGATGAATACCGAAGAGCAGTGGGACAAGCATTTGTGGATGTGGGTCAAAGATTGCGGCCAGCAAAAAGAATGCTTTCGGAATATCTATATGGGATACGGACGTGATGACCGGTTCTCCGATGCACAGGCTTTGCTGGCGTCCTCCATGCCATCGGGCCATGTGATCGTTATCGACGGGGGACATAGCTGGAGCACTTGGAAAAAACTGTGGCTGACGTTCCTGGATGACAAGATATTCACTGCTCGGAATGTGTCAGGAGCAACTCCCGCTGAAAGGGCTCACTGATCTTTTGCATCAAACCAAAGTATTGGTTCAGCACGCCCGAAGTTGCTTATTTGTAAGTTCCTTAATTTTGGAAGGTTAAATTTTCCATGTCGCGATTCGGAGCCTACTGGGGACTGGCAGGGGTGATGTTCCTGCTCGGCAGCGCCGTATACCGGCTGACTCCGATTGCAGTTGAAGCCCTTTCGTTCGAGTGGTTCTGGTACCACAGGATCGCCTTTATCCTCATCTTGATCTTCATGGCTTATGCGGAAGGATATCGGGCGTTTCATCTGGCCTTCTCACCGCGCGTGGCGGCACGGGCGCGGTATCTGCTGACACATTCCAATTTCCTGCATATCGTGCTTGCACCGCTGTTCTGCATGGCTTACTTTCACGCTCCGCGCAGACGCCGGATTACCTCCCTGTCGGTTACCGCAGGAATCATTGTGCTGGTCATCCTGGTGCGGCTCCTTCCTCAACCATGGCGGGGCATCATCGACGGCGGGGTGCTGGTGGGTCTGGCATGGGGGCTCGTATCGCTGGCCATATTCGGTTACAAGGCGCTTACGCGCGAGGAATTCGCTTATGCTCCTGAAGTCCCTGAAGAGACGATGTAAGAAATCATAGTCCGCTTCGTCATGCTGACAGGCTTATCAGTATCCCACGAAAGGAGATTCTCGTGGAACAAGAAAGAAAACACTTTCCCGGCAGACTGGTAGTATTTCTTTTCGGTGAAACTGAGAAAAACCTTGAGGCCTCAGACGTAGTGGAGATCAAGACCATCAAGAGCGCACCAAGCTATCCCGACGTCATCCCAAAACAGAAGGTTATTAAAGTCGATAAACGCATCAACGACGGCGTTGAAGTCAACTTTATTGTTAAGGCTTATCTGCCCGATGTCGTGGTCGTCGAAGCTTCTCTAAGTACGGACGATATCCTCGCCAATACAACGCTGGAACTCAAACGATCGCTTATTAACGTCTGCAGAAAGACTCTGGGAGAGTACGGCTGCGATCCACAGTTCGACGAGGAGTACAGTGTCTATTGCATCTCCGATTACAGCGGGGATCCTGAAATCTGCCTTTCCCTGTATGGAGACCGGATCGCCGCGTTTTTGAAGAACGAGAAAATAGAACTCGACGAGGAAGAGGTAAAGTCCACGCTCTCGACCAACCTGAAGTACGGCAAGGACGACATTACGATCGTGGACTGGGACGGCGCGTTTATTTTCGATTCCTCGGGAGATTTCGACAGCAACATCGAGCTCTTTGAAATTGCGAACCTCCAGCTCCTGAAATCGAGAATTCTCGACTTCGACCTCGATGAACGCCTTGAAAAAACACTCCGACTCATATCGGTTCCCAAAGGCCTGCCGATCATACGGGCGCGGGAAGTCAGGAAAGTCATGAAAGAGATCATCGAAATCCGGACGCAGTCCATTCTTGAGTCAGAGGCTGTGGAGCGGAACATCAAACTGATCGGAGACTGGTATTCTGCGAAACTCTACTCCCTGATCTCGAGGAAATTTCATCTCGACAACTGGAAGTCGGAGATCAAGGAAAAGCTCGACACGCTCGAAGACGTGTACACCATGGCAACGGAGAATTTCAGCGTGTCGTACCGCGCAACTCTGGAATTCGTCATCCTGGCTGGCTGGTTTGTGTTATTGCTGCTGTATGTTGGCGAGTTCTTGTTCCTGAAATAAGATAAATCTCGTGACAAACCATTCTCTCTTCTATCCCTATATCCTCTTCTTTGTGCTATAAACAACTTGTTTCAGTCAAAAAGTGGAAAGCTATTACATTGATCAGTCAGGCTATTTTGACTCTATTCCATCCCTCTGCCTTTGCCCGATAGAGCGCATTATCCACCTTCTGTGTGAAGGGGTCATCATTATCTAAATATAACCGCGCAGGTCACAGGCGCACCCTGGCTCGCCTATTGAGCTTCTGAGCTGTCAAGTGCGCTCTTCACAATGCGATGTAAAAGAGTTGAATCAATTGGCTTGCTAACATATTCATAAAGACCCAGACTGAGTGATTTTAAATAGTTTTCGACTGAAACATGACCTGTGAGCATGATTACCGGTACTGATGGAAGGACCTTTGTGACTTCGTTGAAAAATTCATGGCCGTCCATTCCGGGCATTGAGTAGTCTGTAATCACAAGATCAATATTAATCCCTTTCTGGATAGTACATAGGGCCGATAGAGCATCGGTTTCTGAAATTATTTTGTATCCACCCGATTTCAAGGTAAGCTCAAGATAATTCAGTATATCGCGATCATCATCGACTAATAGTATCGTTTTCATATCCCCAACACACCTTCATGACGAAATTAAGGAAAGAATTTTAAATATTATAAATTCGTAATCGTTCGTATCAAATTTCAAATGCCATAGAAAATCGACTTTCGCCGGTCTTTGCCAGATCTTCTGTCTTTCCCACTCCTCCGGTCTGTCCCTTTGTAATTTGGATTATTGAATTTTCTTCGATCCTCACCCGACCTGCGTTTCATACAATCCTCGTCGAAGTTTAATCGCTGTTAAGAAATACGTCGTACAGCAGCTCGGCCGAAGAACAGGCATGACTGGTTGTTAAATGAAAGATTCCCCGACTGAGATAGGGAAACCTTTACAGATTTGATCAAATGCCAATTAAATTTGCGCCTTGTAATCAGATTTTGTTCGCTGGACATATGCAAAATAGTCATAATTTTTTTTATAGGTTTCGCTTCTCTAAACGAAACTACCCTGAGGTCGCTCGACGCACATTGTTTTCGCAACTATCCAGCACATGCAATAATTATCCTTTTTAACGGCACGACAATCTTTTCCCATCCCCGCCGCGATTCTCAAATTCCCCGCATTTCATTAAACTTGCCAAGACTTCCTTGTTCACTATTTTCCCAATTATTAAATACAGCTGACAACTAAGCGATTACGCCCTGAACGCTTTGCCTGGTAAAGCTCCTCCTCCGCATGACACACGCAGTTATTTTACTGTCTGCGTAGCTGACATCCGCTATCCCAATGCTGACAATTCTAGGGGGCACTGTCGTCTGTCAGGGTGATTATTAAACACAAATTTATGAGATGCAATCCTCACAAGAAAGATAGCATAATTATATAAGAAACGCTCACGAATTTGTAACAAATTGTTTTATTGCCACTATACTGATTATAATATCCTGGTCAAGCGAAAAGTACTCCGAATTTAAAGCGTCTATGTTTGTCTCGCCGACAGGCAAATTGGCGTGGGAGGAGATAACAACAAAGTTATGAAGTTAATAGGAATAGAACCTGTTAGAGGCAGTGGAAGATGTAACAAACTACCGCATTTTCCGGTAGAAGTGTATTGCATGCTGATTGCCTGCCGCATTGCCAAGAACCCTTCATAGTGGAAAATTGGTGCTATACTATACTCATCGAAAAGCACTCTCTTGAGACAGAATGACTCTGCGCAATAAACCTGAAGGTTTGATACCTTATGTGGGATTACACTGAAAAGGTCAAAGATTTCTTCCTTCACCCGAAGAACGCCGGGGAGATCGAGAATCCCGACGCCGTCGGAGAAGTAGGCAGCATTCTCTGCGGCGATGCCCTCAAGCTGACCCTCAGGATCGATAAAGCCACAGGCAGGATCATCGACGCGAAATTCCAGACCTTCGGATGCGCTTCGGCCATTGCCAGCTCGTCGGTCCTCACCGAACTGATCAAGGGTAGAACCGTAGACGATGCGCTCAAAGTTACCAACCAGGACATCGCTGAGTATCTCGGAGGCCTTCCGAAAGAAAAGATGCATTGCTCGGTCATGGGCAGGGAGGCCCTCGAGGCGGCAATCGCGAACTACCGGGGAGAGGAGAAGCATGCTGAGGTGGAGGGCAAGGTCATCTGCAAATGTTTCGAGGTGACCGAAGAAAAGATCCGGAAGGTGGCCCTTGAGAATCGCCTCACCACGGTTGAAGAGGTAACCAACTTTACGAAGGCCGGTGGCGGATGCGGCTCCTGCGTCCCTGACATAGAGGCGATCCTGAAGGACCTTTGGTCCTCGCCAATAATTCAAAAAATGCCTCAGGCCCCGAAGTCCATGACCAACCTCCGGAAGATCGCGCTGATTCAGGAGGTTCTGGAAGAGGAGATCCGTCCGCGGCTCCAGGCCGACGGCGGCGATATTGAACTCAAGGACATCGTCGGCAACCGGGTGATCGTCTCGTTTCGTGCCCTATGCGTGGGTTGTCCCATGGGGGATATCACAATTCAGGGAATCCAGGAGAAGCTGCGGGAACTGGTGAGTGACGACATCATCGTAGAGGAAGAATGAACCCTGTCTATCTTGACAATAATGCAACGACGGCGGTCGCACCCGAGGTCCTTGAGAAGATGCTCCCGTACTACCGCGAAAACTACGGAAATCCGTCGAGCATGCACACCTTCGGCGGCCAGGTCCATCATGAGATCGAGAAAGCCCGCGCGCAGGTTGCTGCCCTCATCAACGCCGAGCCCGAGGAAATCGTTTTTACGAGTTGCGGGAGCGAGAGCGATAATACGGCCATCATGAGCGCGGTCGAGTCCTTTCCCCACAAACGGCACGTCGTGACTACCCGAGTGGAACACCCCGCTGTCCTGAACTTCGTCCGCTATCTCTCCAGAAAAGGCCTTCGGACAACCTTTCTCCCTGTTGACAGATTGGGCAGGCTCGATCATGATGTGTTCCTGAAAGCGCTCGATGATGATACGGCAATCGTCTCAATCATGTTTGCGAACAACGAAACCGGCGTAATATTCCCGATTGCCGAAATGGGAGAGATCCTTAAGGAAAAGGAGATACTCTTCCATACCGACGCTGTCCAGGCCGGGGGCAAGCTTCCTCTCGACGTAAAAAAGCTGGCAGTGGATATGCTCTCCCTGTCGGGTCACAAAGTGCATGCGCCAAAGGGTGTCGGCGCACTTTATATCAGGAAGGGAACGCGATTCCATCCCTATCTCATCGGAGGCCACCAGGAACAGGGAAGAAGAGCAGGAACGGAGAACGTTGCCTCCATCATCGGCATGGGCATGGCCTGCGAGCTTGCACGGGACCATATAAACGTCGAAGCCGCACGCCTTGCAGGGCTGAGGGACAAGCTGGAACAAGCGCTGCTTCACACCTGCCCGGACGCGCGGGTGAACGGCGATGTCACGAACCGCCTGCCAAACACAACAAACATCAGTTTCGAGTATGTTGAGGGAGAAGCAATCCTCCTTCGGCTTGATGAGTACGGCATCTGCGCATCGTCAGGCTCCGCTTGCTCCTCAGGCTCTCTGGAGCCGAGCCATGTGCTCCGGGCCATGGGAATCCCCTTCACCGCCATCCACGGCTCCATCCGTTTCTCGCTCAGCCGTTATACGAGCGAAGCCGAGATAGACCGGGTCATCGAACTTCTGCCGGGCATCATCGGGGAGCTGCGACAACTGTCACCTTACGGCCGTGATAAAATCATGAGCAAGACCTGCGGTTGACCGTATTGAGCACAAAAAAAGAGCAGGTCGGCCCGGTCATACTCTGTAAGCCCAACCTGCTGAAAAATGCTGCTCCGCAGGAGCGTCTATGCCTGCTTCTCTTCTTTTTTCGCTTCCACCGTGTCCCCATCCTTCTCGGACATGGCTTTCTTGAATCCCCTGATGCTTTTCCCGAGCCCTTCGCCGATCTCCGGCAGCTTCCCCGGGCCGAAGATGACCAGCACGATCACCAGGATAAGAAGCAGATGCATTGGCTGAAAAAGACCTCTCCCCATATTATGTCCTCCTCCTATTCAGGCTACTTTTTCGTCCCGCCCGAAGACGGGGACTTTTTTTTCAACGACATCAAGATAAACAATATGATGAGAAATATCCAGACAAATTTCAGGGTCAAAAGCGTGAACGACAAGTAGATAAATTGCTTTATCGACTTTAACGCCAGCCCTGCGATAAGAATAAGACCGAAGATAAAAAGTATTTTATCAAATTTCATAGCATTCTAAGAAGTGGCCGTATTTTATATCAATTCTTGTTGTTCCGCAATCTCTTTTTGCTCAGGTGGAACGACCATCAAACTTTTACCAGAAACTGGGTCCGCGACGTAAATCACGATATATTCGGTAAGGGTAATTTACCATCCCAATCGTCAATACCGTCTTTTTCCATAACGATCTAAGTGTTTCTTCTTCCATGCCTTCCAATTTAAAATTGACAGCATGCTTTAATGCCAGTATAATACCGCTAGATAAGGAGGAATTATCCTATGTTTGAAGGGCTGTTTCAACCAATGCATCTGATATTAATTTTGCTTATCGTCCTCATCATTTTCGGCCCCGGTAAACTGCCTGAACTCGGCGAAGGGCTTGGAAAGAGCATCAAGGCTTTTAAAAAGGCCATGAATGAGAATCAGACCGACAAGCCGAAGATTGAGGATAAGGAAGAAAAAAAAGCGTAGTTTTCCGTTGCAACTCTCGCCAGAGCGTAACGACAACATGCAAACGGTTCGGGACCCAATCCTAGGCCGTTTTTTGATTGTAGTGTTTTCATCTTGTTTTTTTCGTCCAAGCAGCCTAGGCCACGCAAAAGAATGTCATTGATATCATCGCATAGTGATGAATTTCAGCCAGTTTGAAATGAATATGTTGAGACTGCCGCGGCAATCAAAGCGGCAGTTTTTTTGTCTCATCGATGACGGGACCCGGCTCAGTCCCGCTCAATGATTGGAGACGATCGCTGAATTTTTCAAGCCTCTTATCCGCATCATCATATTTCGTTTTCATGTTCGTCAGATGTTTCCCCAGCAGCTCGAAATCTGATTTAAACTTATCGAAATCTCCTGAAAGTCTTTCAAGACCTCTCAGGATTTCCTGCGCTTGCTCCTCGATATGCATGCCTTTGAGGCCCAATAAAATAGTTTGAAGATAGGCGTAAAAACTATTGGGTGAGACAGGGATGACCCTTTTCGTAAAGGCATAATTCAGCAGGCCTTTGTCCGTGTCGATTGCTTCGTCTTTGATGATGAGTTCGTAATATACGTTTTCGGCAGGGATGTACATAAGTGCGAAGTCGAAAGTGCCTTCATCGGGAAGGATATACTTTCCGGCAATGGCGTCGATGTGTTTTTTTACATCACCGATGAACCTTTTCCTTGCAATTCTGCGTTCTTCCTCGGTTGCCGTCTCAACAACGCGCTTGAAATTTTCGAGTGGAAATTTGGCATCCACGGGAACAACGCTGCTACCGAGCTTGATGACGGCGTCCACGGCCTCGCCGCTTTTGAAACGATGCTGGAGGGCGTAATGCGAAAGCGGGAATATCTGGGCCAGAAGGTCACCGAGAAAAAGCTCGCCCAAGCCACCACGCAGTTTGGGCGAACGAAGGATTTCTTGGAGGCTTGCGATATCTTTGCCCACGAGGAAAATCTTTTGGGTCGCCTCCCCGAGGCTGCCGAGACCTTTGCTGACTTCCTGCACTACACGCGCTGCATTATCGAGACGGCTGTTGAGATCGCCCGTAGACTTCTGGAGTTGCTCCGTCACTTGGCCAAGACGGCTGTTCATCTGTGATGCCACCTGGCCGAGCTGGGTGTTCACGAGGTTCGTGACCTGGACCAGCTGGGTGCTTACCTGATTCGAGAACTGGCCGAGCTGCTGATTTACAGTCTCCTGGTTCCGCTGCATTGCTTCGGTCAGCTGGCCGCGTAGCGACTGAACTTCCTGCTGGAGCAGGTTGACGGTCGGGTCGACCGTCTTTTTCTGGGACTGGAGAACGAGCCAGAGCAGGATGAGGACGAAGGATGCAAGAAGTATGAGGATGGCGGCGGTCATAATAATAAAGTTGAGTGTGCAGGGTTCATGGTTCAAAGTATAAAAAAAAGAAACGATATCTTGTGAAGGTTCATGTCATGAAGTTCTGAATGGAAAACTTTGAAATGTCACTTGATCACCAGCATTCTGTCCAGCGCACGTTTTGCCTTTATGCGGATGTCCTCGGGCACTTTGATCACGTACTGCATTTTCTCCATGGCCGTGAGCACGCTTTCGAGCCTTGTCCGTTTCATGTTTGGGCAGACCATCTCCTTGTTCAGGATATAGAACTTTTTATCGGGGCTTTCCTTTTTCATGCGATGGAGAATGCCTTCCTCGGTTCCGATGATAAACTCCTTATGGTTCGATTCCTTGCAGAAGCGGAGCATACCGGAGGTGCTTGCGATTTGGTCAGCCATGTCCTGCACTTCTGGCGGGCATTCCGGATGAACCACGAGAACAGCGTCGGGATGATCGGCTTTAGCTTTTTTCACGTCTTCCACATCGAGGTGTGCATGATGCACGTTGCAGAAACCGTCCCAGGAAATGATATTCTTCTTCGTCCGCTTGGCGGCATAGGAGGAGAGGTTCCGGTCAGGGATGCAGATGACCGTATCCTCCTTGAGCGATTCAATGACCTTGACGACATTCGATGATGTACAGCATATATCGCTCTCGGCCTTCACCGCCGCGGAAGTGTTCACGTAGGCGACAACGGGAACGCCGGGATATTGCTTTTTCAAATCAATAAGCGTGAAGTCATCGGCGAATTTAAAAGCAATGCCGAGGACATCGCTGTAAAGCTCCCGCTTTGTCTTTCGAGGGCCTTTAACCGTTACCATGTCTGCCATGGGGCATCCTGCGCCGATCTCGGGCAGCAGGACAGTCTTATCAGGCGATAGGATTGAGGCACTCTCAGCCATGAAATGTACGCCACAGAATACGATCACGTCATAGTCCGTTTTTGCCGCTGCGCGGGAAAGTTCGAGGGAGTCACCGGTAATGTCAGCGATGTCCTGCACCTCGGGTCGCTGGTAATTATGTGCGAGAATGATGGCGTTCAGGTCTTTTTTTAGCGTAAGGATTTTATCGCGAAGGGCGTTGATATCGGTTTTCTCGGTCATGGCTGTGTGATAATACCGACAATCGCGGCTGATTGTCAAATAGAAAGTGAAAAAGAAAGGATTCAGGGAAGGGATAAACGGCTGAGAGATGGCAGATTTTCGTTCTGCAACATGCTTACCCGGCTTTTCTATTGCGCGGGCAGGTGATTTCGGGTATTCTAACCCCCATGACAGAGAATAAAAAATTCAAATCAGGATTCATTTCCATTATCGGCAGGCCGAATGTAGGGAAATCCACACTACTCAACGCCCTTCTGGGCGAGAAGATAGCCATTATTTCCGACAAGCCACAGACCACACGGAACCGGATTATCGGCATTGTGAACCAGTCTGGAGCGCAGATGGTATTCATGGACACGCCAGGCATCCATAAACCAATGCATAAGATGAACGAGTTCATGGTAAACACAGCACTCAGGACGTATAACGAAGTGGATGTGATCCTCATGCTTGTTGAAGCGACCGAACGGCCCGGAGGGGGGGACAGATTCATCATCGAAACGCTTCAGAAGATAAAAACACCGGTGTTTTTGGTCATCAACAAGGTCGATCTTGTAAAAAAAGAGACGTTGCTGCCGCTCATGCAAGAATGCAGCAAGCTCTATCCCTTCGCGGAGATCATTCCTATCTCAGCTCTCCAGAACGATCTCGGCGGTCTGATCGAGGCGATTACCAGAAAGTTGCCCCAGGGACCGCGGTATTTTCCCGATGACCAGCTTACGGACCAGCCCGAACGTTTTATCGTATCTGAAATCGTCCGCGAGAAGATATTCGAACTCACGAAGGAGGAAATACCCTATTCCACGGCCGTGGTCATCGAGGATATGAAGGAAGAGCCCGACATCACGCGCATTCATGCCGTTATTTACGTGGAGCGGGATTCACAAAAGGGGATCGTGATCGGCAGGGGCGGGACCTTGCTGAAGCAGATCGGTACGCTGGCGAGGCATGATGCAGAAAAGCTGCTCGGGACCAAGATCTTCCTGAAGCTCTACGTCAAGGTAAAAAAGGGCTGGCGCGAGGACGTGGGCATGCTCAAAAATATCGGAATTCTCCAGGAGGGAGATTAGCAATGCATGAACTGATCATCTGGCTGGTGTTGACCATCGGCGCGCTGGGGTATCCTGGAATCTTTCTTCTCATGGCCATGGAAAGTTCTGTCATTCCTCTTCCGAGCGAACTCATAATGCCACCCGCAGGCTACCTTGCCCAACAGGGCCAGATGAACATGGCAATCGTGATTCTCTGCGGAGCGGCCGGGAGTCTTGCAGGAGCCTATGTCAATTATTTTGCAGCGCATTATCTGGGCAGGCCATTGGTCCTCAAGTACGGAAAGTATGTATGGATCACGGAAGAGAAGTTCGCCAAAGTGGAACAGTATTTCGAAGATCACGGCGAGATATCGACCTTCATCGGGAGGCTTCTGCCCGTGGTGCGACATCTTATCTCGCTGCCTGCGGGCCTTGCGGGCATGAATCGCCTCAAGTTCTCGCTCTATACCGTGCTCGGCGCCGGACTTTGGGTTACGGTTTTATCTTGTATCGGGTATATCATTGGTGCCAATCAGGAACTGATCATGAAATACTCCCATCAGGCATTGATCGGCGTTGTCGTCGGAAGCATCGTAATCATATATTTCTATGTGAGGGCGCATAAAAAGAAGAAAGCCGTAAACACGGATATCACAAGCTAAATGCTGAGTCTACTATTACCCTTGGCCGTTCAGGTGTCACCGGGCGAATATCGTCGCATGGTGATTTATGCTCGTTGCAGTAGTTATGCCCGGTGTGTTCCGTTCGGTGCGTTTGTCCGGGTTGGGACATGCGATGAAATCAAAAACTGAAGCAATCATCATAAGCAGCATGAACCTGGGAGATGCGGACAAACTTGTCTCCTTTTTTTCGCTCGACCGCGGCATGCTAAAGGGCGTCGCGAAAAATGCGCGAAAATCTTTCAAACGCTTCGGTGCGGGACTCGAGAGCTTCACCCTTGTACGGCTTCATCTGTACGAACGGGAAAACCAGGAGCTTGTTCGGCTCGAGTCCTCAGAGATTATCGAACAGCACGCATCCATCGGCTGCGATCTGGGCCGTGCAGCAGTAGGAGCGGTTATGCTTGAACTGGTACGTGAGATGTCTCCCTTGGGCGAGCGCAACACTCCTGCTTTTCTGCTTCTCTCACACGTCCTTCACCTTTTGGATGAGGGAGAAGAACCGCTCTTCCTCCTCAGCGTTTTCATGATTAAATTCCTGTCGCTCCTGGGTTATCAGCCTAAACTTGATCATTGCATTTCCTGCGGAACCCAGCCGAAAGGGGAGGCTATGTTTTTCGGCATGAAAGGCGGTATTCTTTGCCCCTCCTGCATGGGCTCTTCAGAAGAACCGGAGATCCGGTTGTCCGCCGGGGCCGTGGGATTTTATTACCATGTCCTAAGGATGGATATGGATAGGGTTTCCCGGCTGAAACCGTCTTATAACATTATCCGGGAGCTTGATCGTGCCTTCGCTGCTCATACCTTTTATATCCTCGGCAAACGCCTCAAATCGACGGATTTCTTAAAAACAGTCTGTACCATATGAACTAGACGGTCTCTGTTAAGAGGATCGTTATGGCAGGAAAACGAACGTGTGCGTTGAGGGATTCACTGCGGCAGGGGACGCGGAGGGGGGAATATTCAGCGATGCTTAAGGAACGGTTTCTCCCGAGGGTTTGCAGCCAGCATGACCAGCGTGAAAAACACACATCCGTAGGAAAAAAGATCGCCATAACGGGTGTAAATAGTTTTCTTCGAACCAGGAACAAGTCTGTGCGTTAGATAAGCTTCCGTAAAAATTCCCGAAGTTTCAAGGATCCTTCCCTGCGCATCAATAAATCCCGATATGCCCGTGTTTGCTGCGCGCGCAACGGGAACGCGGTTTTCCACGGCACGGAAGACGGCCATGGAAAAGTGCTGATACGGGGCGGCGGTTTTGCCGAACCAGGCATCATTCGTGATGGTTGTCACAACGGAGGCACCCCGGTCCACGAATGTTCTTACAAGATTGGGGAAAATGATTTCGTAGCAGATGACAGTGCAGAGTCTTGCTTCCTTTCGCGCGACCGAATCGCCGTAGGGAACGGTCATCACCGTGTAGGTATGGCCGGTTTCAGTATCGCCGACTGCCTGCGTAATTTTATTGATGAAGAAGAGGATTTTTTTCAGCGGCACGTACTCGCCGAAGGGGACAAGGTGGATCTTGCTGTATTCCGCAGCAATCTGCCCCCCTCCTGATAAGAGAAACGCAGTATTCCGGCTGATGATGTGATGGTTCGGCAGAATTTCATCCGTGGGGCTTCCGAAGAGAAGCGGGATCTTGTTCTGCTTTACGAAAGTGACGAGATTCTCTGTAAGGGGCGCGTCATTTCCGGATATCCCGTCGAAATTGAATGGCGTGGCCGTTTCCGGCCAAATGACAAGGTCAGGACGCTCTTTGAGCGCTTCCAGGGTCAGTCGCTTGTATACGGCAACAACATCTGACTGGTACACTGGGTCCCACTTTTTGTCCTGCTCGATGTTTCCCTGCACGACTGAGATGTTGATGCCGTCGGACTGCTCCGCCGACTGCAGTTTGACGAACCCGTATCCCAAGGTGAGTGCCAATGCGAAAATTGCGGCGACGATTGCGGTCCAGTTTTTCCTGTTTCCCATAAACTCCGCCGCGGACACATTCACCAGCACGATCAGGAATGAAACGCCGTATACCCCGGTGATGTCGGCGATCTGAATGACCGAAAGCACGCTGTACTGTGTGTAGCCGAGCAAAGCCCACGGGAAACCACTGAAGATGTATGTTCTAGCAAGTTCTAGGGCAGTCCAGAGAATCGGAGCCGAGATGAAGAACAGCGCTGGATTACTGCTCCTGAGATGCACGGACGTTGCACCGAAGAGCGCAGGGTACAACGCCAGGAAAGAGCAGAGAAGAAGCGTGATCAGTGATGCCGGGATAAGCGGAATGCTTCCATAAAAATGAATGGAGTTGGTTACCCAATAGACCGTTCCGGCGAAATAAACAATGCCTGTAATCCCGCCGAGCCAGAACCCGGTTTTTACAGTTTGCCCCCTGAGGGCGAAGAGCAACGGGACAAGGGCAAACCATGCGACAAAATGCAGATTGAAGGTGGGGAAGGACGCGGCCAGGAGCAGTCCGGAGGTAATAGCCAGCGGCGTGGATCGGAGGTTCATTCTATTGAGTCGCCTTTTGCTCCTGCATCCACTTCAAGAGGCCTTCCTTCATGCCATTATTGATGCTCTGCTCGGCAGGGGATAGAGAAAGAGGCGTGGAATTCTGCGCTGGACGAGGTTTGTGTGCCGCGCTTTTCTGTGATCTAGCTGCTGTTTTTGCAGATGCCGGACCGGCCGGCACCGATTGGCGTTTCTGCTCCTCCTGAACAGCAAGGGCAAGGGAAGAGACTGCATGACGATAGAGTATCTCCCGCTTCTGGCCTTCCACAACAATAACATAACTGTCGAAAGCCTTTACTTTTCCCGAAACGCGGATTTTGTTCTGGAGTGTCACAGTTACGGGGGTTTGTTCGGCAAGGTAAGCGTTTAGCATGCGGTCGAGAAGATTTGTTTCCATGGTAGCCACCTCGTGATCTGAAAAAAATGTTCCAGTCTACCGATTTATCGTGGTAATTGCGTGTTTATAATACAAGTGTTGCCTGCCGCCTTCCGAGAGCAGAAGCGTAAAACTATCATATCCTTCAATATGTGCTTTTATCCGTTGACCGTTCACCAGGTAGAGAGTAAGGAGCTGGTTTTCCCTGATGGCTTTATCGAGAAACTCCTGTTGTATGTTGGGACGGTTGGCGACGGTATCCTGCAAGGTCGTCGATGGTTCGGAACAGCTTTGAGGCGGTTGGAGCGCTGATCGGAAAAGGACTGGTTGAGGAGCGGAAAAATAGGAAATTTCCTGTTTGAGAAGCGTGATGAGCGCGCCGTTTACTTCAAAATTGATTTCGTACCGACCGACGTCATGAATCAACCCTTCATATTCGGTTTTGTTCATCTGCCCGATACGAAGCCTGATCCCGTTTACTAATGCCTTTGACAGGAACTGCGATTCGATGGTTTGTTTTGATTCTTCCTTCTGCACTTCCATTGGAAAAATCATATCTGAATTTAGGCACTTTTGCAAGAAATATTTCTCGCGGCTACTCGGAGCACTAAGGAAGTCCCCATGACGACATGCGGCTTTTTCCTTATTGACTTTTCACGACGTATGTCCTATTATCCAACGCTATGTATGAGCTTATGGTTGAATCAAAATTTGCCGCAGCCCATCAGCTGCGGGGGTATAAAGGTAAGTGCGAAAAGCTCCACGGACATAACTGGCGCGTAACCATAGCCGTGACTGCTGAACGTCTGGATGAAGTGGGGCTTGCTGTCGATTTTCACGTCCTCAAGAAATCACTTCGTGAAGTGCTTGACCAGCTGGAGCATACGTTCTTGAACGAAATCTTTCCTTTCACCCAGATCAACCCCTCATCGGAAAACTTGGCAAAGTGGATTTACGACACCATGACGAAGAAAACCAACGATGACAACATAGAAGTCGCGAGCGTAACCGTCTGGGAGTCGGACACGGCATCAGCGAGCTATTTCGAATAAAACCCTTAAACTGTTCACTGCAGTACTCAAAGTTCCCAGAGGAGGCAGGATGGACAAGAGAACTGCTGAAAAAATACTCTCCTTTGCAAATTCATACAAGACCGACGCAGCTGAGGTTTTTCTCCGTTCTTACTCTTCGACTACCATTGAAATAAAGGATCAGAAAGTTGATGCATTCGAACGGGCGCGGGACATTGGCGCTGGCTTGCGCCTCATTGTGCAGGGGCGGCTGGGGTTTGCTTTCACAACCGATCTTTCGGACCGTGCTCTCGCCACGCTTGCTCGTGCGGCATTTACGAACATGCAAAATACCGTTCCGGACCCGTATCACTCCATCCCTCAGAAAACGGCAGTTCCGTATCATCCCGTCTTGATCTATGATTCCGATATCGTCTCGTTGACGGAAAAGGAAAAGATCGACCGAGTAATGGCCATGGAACGCGAGGCATTCGCTGTCGACAAGCGAATAAAACACATCCGGAAGGCATTCGCCTCATTTTCAGATGCTGAAACGCTGATCATGAACAGCCTGGGTGCGGAAGTCTCCTATAAAAGCACAGCCTGTTCATCAAGTATTGAAGTAGTTGCCGAGGATGGGGGAGAATCCCAGGCGGGCTCGGACTTCGATGTGAACCGCTTTTACCGAAAACTCGAGATCGAGGAAGTTGGTCGACGGGCTGCCCAGAAGGCCCTCGACCTACTCGGTGCAAAACACATTGCATCAGTTAAGGCGCCGGTAATCCTTGAAGCGACAGTAGCGCAGGAGTTCCTTTCTATGATGGCGAGCGGCTTCTCGGCGGAAAGCGTGCAGAAAAAGAGGTCGCTTTTCATCGGCAAACTGGGAGCAGATGTTGCGTCAACTGCCATTACCGTGCTCGACGATGGACTGCGGGAGGGTGGACTTGGCACAGCCCCGTGTGATGACGAGACGGTGCCGATGCAAAGGAAAACCATCATTGAAAAAGGCAGGCTTGCCCTGTTTCTTTACAATACCTACACGGCGAACAAGGATAAAACCGTATCAACGGGCAATGGCATGCGCGGCGGTTTCAAAGGCCTGCCTGGCGTCGGTTTGACGAACCTCTACATCGAAGCGGGACGGGATTCTCCAGACGACCTTATTGCATCAATCGACAACGGTTTGTATGTTACCGAAGTCATGGGGATGCATACCGCCAACCCTATTTCTGGTGATTTTTCAGTTGGCGCCACGGGCTTTTGGATCGAGAAGGGGAAAAAGGCCTATCCCGTGCGCGAGATTGCGATCGCCGGCAACATCCTTGACCTGATGAAGCATGTTGATGCCGTGGGCAGCGATCTCCGTTTCTCGGGCAGGATCGGCAGCCCTTCGCTCCGCATAAAGGAACTCTCGATCGGCGGGAAATGACTCGCCGCACCAGAGGGGCAACATCAGGGTCCTCTTCAAGCCGAAATACATGTCAGCCGTCCTCTTAATAATGGTATACTAAAAATATCTCCGGTCTCCCTTGTTTTTGAGGCATGAAACCGGGTTAAATTCCTGAAAGAAATTAATTTATAATCAAATTCGCCTTTTCCGGAGAGGAACCTTATTGCCCATCAATGACTGCCATGACATCGCCATCAGACGCCATCAAGAAGGAAATAGCAAGCCTCAGCCGGGAAATCAACGAGCACAATTACCGTTATTATGTACTCGATGCCCCCGTCATTTCCGATGAAGAATATGACCGTCTCTTCAGGCGGTTGAAGGAGCTTGAAGATCGGCATCATTACATCCTTCCCGATTCGCCAACGCAGCGGGTTGGCGCCCCACCGTTAGACAAATTCGAAAAAGTACAGCACATCGAACCAATGCTCTCGCTTGATAATGCCTTCTCTCATGACGAGCTGCGCGGGTTTGACCAGCGGGTGAAGCGCTTTCTGAAGTCGGACCAGGACGTAGAATACACTGTTGAGCCGAAGTATGACGGCCTTGCTATGGAACTTACCTATAAGAAGGGATTGTTTGTCAGGGCATCCACACGTGGAGACGGATATGAAGGGGAGGACGTTACGAACAACGTTAAGACCATCAGAGCCATACCAATGAAAATAGAAAGCGTTTCCGTGCCCGAGGAGATCGATATCCGTGGCGAAGTGTTCATGGACATAGAAGAATTCGAGAAGCTCAACAGGGATCGGGAAAAAGACGAAGAAGCGTCATTTGCGAATCCCCGGAACGCCGCAGCGGGTTCTGTCCGTCAACTCGATTCATCGATTACAGAAAAACGAAAACTCCATATGGCCTGTTACGGAGTCGGAGCCATGAAGGGGATCGAGTTCAAGAGCCAGCAGGATTTCATTGCATGGCTTAGGAAGGCCCATTTCCCAACGCCGTTCGTATTCGATATCGCTACCGGCATAGAGAAGGCCATAGAGTCGATCCGGAAAATTGAAGCACAAAGACCGGACTTTCCTTTTGAAACTGACGGAGCGGTCGTAAAGGTGAATGATACTCGACTCCAGAAAATGCTTGGTTACAAGACCCGTGAACCGCGCTGGGCCATTGCGTACAAGTTTCCGGCTCATCAGGGAACAACGGTCATCGATAATATCATTGCCAGCGTCGGAAGGACCGGCGCGATCACGCCGGTGGCGATGTTGAAGCCCGTACGCATCGGAGGCGTGACTGTGTCGCGGTCAACACTGCATAACTGGGACGAGATAGAACGCAAGGATATGCGCATTGGTGATACGGTGATCGTAGAGCGGGCTGGTGACGTGATCCCTCATGTCGTCATGGTCATCAAGGAAAAGCGGGAAGGCACAGAAACAAAATACGCACCCCCACGGCAATGTCCGGTATGCGGTTCACAGGTCGTCCGGGAGGAAGGCGAGGTTGCATACCGGTGCATTAATTTAAACTGCGAAGCACAGGTTGTTGAGCGAATCATGCATTATGCATCCCGCGGTGCAATGGATATCGAGGGGCTCGGTGAAAAAAATGTTGAGCTTCTGTTTAATCAGGGTCTCATTAAGCATTTTGTGGATCTATATAAACTCAAGAAGGCACAGTTGCTGAATCTTCCGCGTTTTGCCGAAAAATCCGCCCAGAATCTGATCGGGGCCATCGAGAAGAGCAAAAAGACAACCCTTTCACGGTTTCTCTATGCTCTCGGAATTCCTCACGTCGGCGAGTACGCGGCCAAGCAGCTGGCAAAGAACTTTAAGAACCTCGAAGAATTATATAAAGTCTCCCCGGAGCGTATTCTGGAGATTAAACAGATGGGGGAGAAACTCGCTAAATCTATTTCCGGATTTTTCAGCGAAAAAGAAAATCTTAGAACATTTGATGCGCTGAAAAAACTTGATATCACGATCTCGAATCCCGATTACGAGGCAAGCCGCTTGAAAGAGAAGGGACCGCTCGACGGGCTCACCATTGTTGTAACAGGGACTCTATCACGTCCAAGAAACGAGATTGAGGAACTCATCGAACGTCTTGGCGGCCACGCCGCAGGATCAGTGTCGAAAAAAACAAGCTATGTCCTTGCCGGCGAAGATGCCGGCAGTAAACTGGAGAAGGCGAAGAAGCTCGGTGTCAAAGTAATCAATGAGAAGGAATTCTATAAAATGACCGAACAATAAAGATCTTCGTTCTGTTCGCTCCTCAAACACACGGTAAAAAAAGATTTATGAAACTCGGATTCCATGTTTCCATTTCTGGCGGTTTCTCTCTCGCAGTCCAGCGGGCCTTCGAGCTCGGCTGCACCTGCATGCAGATCTTCAGCCGCAATCCCCGCGGCTGGACTGTCAAGCCTCTTGACCAGAACGATATCGCGGAGTTTAGGAAACTTCGAGAACAATGGAACGTCGGGCCGGTCTTCGTGCACACGAACTATCTAATTAACCTTGCTTCGCAAAAATCCGATTTGTATGAAAAATCGATTGAGCAGCTGGTGATTGACCTCGAACGCACAGAGCAGCTGGGCGCAGAATACCTGGTCACCCACCTCGGCTCTGCAAGCGGCAAGGATGCGGCATGGATGATCGAGCGCGTGTCGTCGGCATTGAATATGGCTATGCGGCTTCATCCACCGGAAGCGACAATTCTCCTGGAAAACACGGCAGGCGAAAAAGGTGACATCGGTTACGAGCTTGAACAGGTCCAGGAAGTGATTACACGTCTCGAGGATGCAAGGAACATCGGCGTCTGTTACGACACCTGCCACGGTTTTGCGGCCGGATATGATATCCGGACGAAAAAAGATGTCGATGCCCTTGCAAGGAAGATCGAAGCAACCGTGGGCTTGAAACAATTGAAAGGCATGCATTTGAACGATTGTCTTCGTGAATTTGGTTCCCATGTCGATCGTCACTGGCACATCGGGGAAGGGAAGGTGGGCCTCAACGGTTTTAAAATCCTGCTGAATCATCCGGCATTCAGGGATGTGCCGAAGATCATGGAAACACCAAAGGAATCGGAAGAAGACGATCCGAAAAACATGAAAACGGTGAAGTCGCTTATCAGCGGGAAATCATAGACCTGTATCATGAAGATGGGAACAACCGGCATCGATTATTTTGTATTTCTTATGATCTTGCTGAGGCAGCGTTGGCTGGACAAGGAGTTCGATAAGGAGGCTTTGCAGGTAGTATTCGGAGGCCCCTCAAATCGCCGAATCACAGTTGTCTTTATGCGGCTATCGAAAGTGAGCGGGGGATGTTTCGCTGGTCGTTCAGCGTATCTTATGGCAGGCGGGGTCCTTTGGTTTACTCCTTGAAATGGTCGTTAATGAACCGTTCCGATCGCATAAAATCGGCCTCGCATTATTGAGCGCAGCTATTGATCATGATGGTCTGCAAGACGCAGACGTTTTGGATCCTGCCTTGTGACAGGAGGCGGCACGCCGATCCAATGAAAAAAAACAACATCGCGAAAAGGGTTTTTAAGAAGGCGTTGTGAGGTATTTTTTGGCAAGGGGCAGGAAGACCATCATTTTCATAATGTTCATAGTGGTCTTTCCGACTGCTGCCGCACATGCCAGCGGCGATGACATCTTGGGATTGTGGAACAACCAGGAAAAGGACGCACGAATTGAAATATACCATTGCGGCGAGAAATACTGCGGCAAGATGTTTTCATTAAAGGAACCGAACTGTCCCGAGGGATCCACAGAGGGAGTGTCTGGCACCCTGAAGCTAGACCATAACAATCCTGATCCAGCCCTCAGGAAAACACCGATAATCGGGCTTAAGATCATGCAGGATTTTGTCTATGATGGCGATAATAAATGGGTATCTGGAAAAGTCTATGACCCGACGAGTGGAAAAACTTACAGCGGCAAGATGACGCTGGTCTCGCCAAACCAGCTCAACCTTCGAGGTTTTATCGGCATATCGCTCATCGACAGAACAGCCATCTGGACGAGGTAAGATAATAGTTTAGAGTTCTAAGCTCACGGAAAAAGCACATCATATGGTTGAAGGGATGAATAAGGCGATGCAATCCAGATTGAATCAGGCGCGGGAGTCCTTGGAGGAAGCCAAAGACTTGTTAATGCTGGACGCTGACGTGAAATTTGTGATGAATAGCCTGTATTACGCTTTCTTATACGCTCTCTGGGGATTGCTGGAGTCGCAAGGGATATCAGCACCAGCGCATAGCACGGCTATTTCCCTCTTCGAGCGGGAGTTCGTGTTGACAGGAAAGATCGAGAAAAGGTTTCACGACGCACTTCGAGAAGCTTTTGATCTTCGGCCGGCTTGCGATTGCGAAGGTAAAAGAAAGGTAATCGTAGAAGACGTAGAGCGATTATTGCCGATTGCCGATAAGTTTCTCCATACCGTTGGTCGGTTCGCCGGATAGAGTTGTTCACGTCACCCAACAAGCCGGAGTTGAGCGGAGATGGCTTATCCTCGAATGGCGCGTTCCAGCCATTGTTCGTCCAAATTCCCTTCTGGATTTTTCCCCCTATCTCTGGTATATTACTAAAACTATAAGTTTGTCACTGAGTTGCCCCCTGGGTCGAAGTATGAATGTGGTAGAACAGAAAATTAAGAATATCTCGGTGCGGCGCTATAATGCCTTTGGACCGCATATGAAAGCCCTGTACGGCCTGCCTATCTATAAGGTGAATGTGGACGCGGGGTTCACGTGCCCGAATCGCGACGGTTCTATCGCCCTGGGGGGGTGCATTTATTGCAATAACGACAGTTTTAGGCCTTCAGCATGTTCCAGCACAGCGTCCCTGCGCGACCAAATCAGCAAGGGAATCCCTTATCTTCGTTCCCGCTACGGAGCTGAGAAGTTCATCGTATACTTTCAACCCTATACGAACACCTACGCGTCCGTCGACATCCTTGAACGGCTCTACCGTGAAGCGCTTGATAACCCCGGAGTGGTGGGACTGGCCATAGGCACCCGCCCGGATTGCGTGGACGAAGAAAAAATCGCGCTTCTCGAGACACTCGCAAAGGATTCCTTTATTCTTGTGGAGTACGGGCTTCAGTCCATTTACGACCGGACACTCAAGTTCATTAACCGGGGCCACGATTTCGCCTGTTTCCGGAATGCTCTAGCAATGACCGCGGGGAGGGGCATCAGGGTCGGGGCTCACATTATCCTTGGGTTTCCGACCGAAACGCGGTCGGAAATGCTGGGCATGGCAGACGAGCTGTCAACGCTTCCGATAGAATTTCTGAAGATCCATCAGCTGCAGGTCGTGCGGGACACGGCACTGGCGGATCTGTATATATCAAAACCTTTTCCGACATTCGGATATGAGGAGTACATAGCCATGCTTGCCGATTTTTTTGAACGGCTGGATCCGAGGATCGTCCTCCAGCGTCTTTTCGCAGCCGCACCAGACGATATCTTGATCGCGCCTGTATGGAACAGGACGCGAAACGAATTTCTGAACGATCTTGACGCTTACCTGGAGAGTCGCGGGAGCTATCAGGGGAAATGCCGCTCTCAGGGCGTAGAATCGTGATTTTCGCAAATGGAGATGGCGCATTTGCAAGAAGTCGTCTTTTTCGTTTAAGGGGATGGCTTCATGACCATCCAAAACGATTTGTTGAACCGGTGCCGTGCCGATGCCGGTTTTTCCCTTGTCGAATCTTCTATTCAGTGAAGGTGATATCATGATTGATCTCCATACACATTCTCTGTTCAGCGACGGTGTACTGGTACCGTCCGAACTGGTGCGGCGCGCTATCACAAAAGGATACGAAGTCATCGCGATCACGGATCATGGCGATGCGTCGAACCTTGATTTCACAATTCCTCGCGTCGCTGCGGCGTGCAAAATTCTGAGCAAACAATGGAAGATCGTTGCCCTTCCCGGCATCGAGCTTACGCATATTCCGCCAAAAACATTCGGCGAACTTACCGAACGGGCCCGTTCGCTTGGGGCGGCGATTGTTGTTGCGCACGGTGAGACACTGGTTGAACCTGTGCATCCCGGGACGAACCGTGCTGCGATCGAGGCGAAGGTGGACATTCTTGCCCATCCGGGGCTTATCACGAAGGAAGAGGCCTCGCTGGCTGCCCGCAACGGCGTACACCTTGAGATATCATCACGGAAAGGGCATAGCCTGTCGAATGGCCATGTGGCCAGGATCGCCGCGGAAACAGGCGCGAAACTCGTGATCGACACAGATACCCATGAGCCAGGAGACCTCATCACCGACGAGTTTGCCCACACCGTTCTTCTCGGCGCCGGGATGAACGATGAACGGATAAACGCTGTTCTGCGAAACTCGCGGGAACTGGCTCTCCGGGCGAGCTCTGCGATCGGGAAGTAATAGAATGATCGCTTGCAGGGGAACTGTCGAAGGCACATTCCATAGGGGAAAATAGAGTTGTAATTCAACGAAGAGGGGGAAATTGTAGAGATGGCGAAAATAAAAAAGAGGGGAGATGCGGCATCTACACAACCTGAACAGGAGATCATGACGTTTGCACGTATGTGTTCTGATTTCATTGCGAAGTATCGCCTGCAATTCACCGTCGTTGCAGCCATCGCTGCCACGCTTCTGGTGCTTTATGCGGGATTCACGTTAATGAAATCATACCAGGAGCAGCAAGCCTCGCCGCTGGCGGATGCCGCTTACAGTTATTATAATCCCGCGAATGGTGCGATTGCCGACTACGGAAGAGCTCTGGAGCTTTACCGTAATATCCAGAAAAAGTATCCTAACGCGGTGAGCGGGGCAATCGCCCAGTACTATATCGGAAACTGCCTGGTAAATTTGGGACGGCCCGAGGAGGCGCTGAAAGAATACGACGCCTTTATTAAACAATATTCGGGCAGGACGATTCTTGCTGGTATTGTTTACCAGCGGATGGGATACGTGTACGAGGGGATGGGCAAGTCAGATGAGGCACGGAAATCATTCGAGCAGGCGGAATCGCTGTTGGGCACAGGCGTAGCCACGGTCGAGCTTGCAAGACTCTATGAATTGGCAGGGAATCAGCCGGAGGCGGAGAAAAAATATAAAGAGGTATCTGACAAGCTTATGGGTACGACCTGGGCCATGGAGGCTTCCAGCAAAGTCCAAAAGATCGCTCCGATGCCTGCACCGTCATCAGACAAAGGGGAAAAGTAGTTGAGATCGCAGTCCCCGGACTATTATGTTATCGGGGCCGCCGCTCATTGGTTGTCAACTTTCAGACAGGTATCAGAGAAGGTAACGGATCAATAGATCCATCGTTAACCCTAACGTCATTTTCAAAAGTCCCTTTCTGAATCATTTAACATCCTTTCTTACCTATTTGTCTGCATCAAGAACAGCTAAGTTGGCAAAGCAACCGGATGACGAATGTGTCCTCATGGATTTCGGGTATATGCTGCTCATGGGAAATAAGGAAGAAGTGCGGAACACAATAGCAGTGATTCTCCTGTCGAGTTCGCACCGAAGGTTATGTGCACGATTGAACTCTTCCGGCATGTTTACCTGAACGGAGACCCCTTTGAAGCCGTGATCATTGTTCTCGCTGTATCTGGCGGGATGGGAAGATGTAAAGCACTAGTCGGGATTCTTGACATCCATCCGGACGCGAAAGCGATTATGTCAAAGGGGGATTCGCATGACCCGATCATGGCCGACTACCAGGCATACGGGCTTAAAGGCATGGTGACAAAGTCCTATCGAATCAGTGATGTTGGAGAGACCTTCCATAAATTGCTACGCGGACATAATTTGCGGTGCCTCCGGAATAGCTGATCGTCCTTTGGCCTGTCTCGATGGTTCTCAGCACCGGTCATTTGAAAACAAAAAGGGACGGGATTTTCTCCGTCCCCTCGTTGTTCGATTGTCTGTTGTCCCATTCAAAGCTGGTCAACATCCACAACAAGTTTGATTTTCTGCCCGACCCTGACCGTGCCGATTCCTTTGTTCCATTCCCTGATATCGGCAACGGTCACATTGTGTTTTCTAGCGATTTTGACGAGCGTCTCGCCGCGACGAACGCGGTAGAGTATCTGTTGTTGCCTGCTATCCTGACTGGGCGTCAGATAGCTCGTATCCTGCACCTTCCCGTTTAGGTCGATGGGAATAAGGAGATGTTTACCGGGTCTAATGCGGTTCCTTTTAAGCCCGTTGATATCCCGGATGGCCTCAATCGTGGTATTGTACCGTTTGGCGAGGCTGGAAAGCGTTTCACCCCTTCCGACCTCATGCCGTTCCCATTTGATCTTTTGTTCTGGAGGAACAGCCGCATAATTCGCGAGGAACACTTCTTTCTTCCCGGCCGGGATTCTGAGATCATATTTATCGATGTGCGGTGGCGTCACCCAGCGCCTCAGTTCGGGATTCAATTCCTTGATTTCCTCATACGTGCACTCCGCACAACGGGCGATGAGACGGAGATCGGCGCTTTCCTCGATTGTGACAACATCGAAATTGAACGGTTCGTAGTTCGTGACTGTGAAACCGTAAGATTCGGGGTTTTTTGCAATGATTGTAGCGGCCATGTACTTAGGTACGTAATTTTTTGTCTCTTTCCGAATATAGCGTGAGGCCTTGAGATCCCAGAAATCATCGGAACGGGTCCTGAGAACGGCCCGCTGAACCTTGCCCGCTCCGGCGTTGTACGAAGCAAGCGCGAGAGGCCATGAGCCGAAGAGATTATGCAAATCCTTCAGATGTTCAGCTGCCGCGTATGTTGATTTGATGGGATCCTTGCGCTCGTCGATCCACCAATCGATTTTCAGACCGTAGAGTTTTCCGGTTGCTGGCATGAATTGCCAAGGACCGACGGCCTTTGCCCATGACACTGCGTAGGGATTGAAACCGCTTTCGATCATGGAGACATAGACGAGGTCCTCGGGCAGGTTCTTCTCGCGGAAAATATTTTTCATCACGGGGATATAGCGCGCGGAACGATCAAGCCAGCGCTGAAACACTTCCCGTCCCCTCGTCTTGAAGTATTCGAGGTGGTTCTCCACGCTGTCGTTGAGCATCAGGGGGATCAGGTAGGGCTTCTCCTCAGGAGAAGTATTATCGTCGGTTTCGTCGAGCTGTGCAACGTCTTCCGAAGGCGGTTTTAACTGGGTGGGGATGCTTGGGGCTACTGCTTGACTCGACTGAGGCAAGGGATCTGCTGTGGCGGGCGCGAAAGGGAGAACACATGGAAGAATAAAAACAAATATAATCAATATGTTGCTGAGCTTCATCTAACCTCCTCATTAAGTATTAAGAATATCGCATTCACACCCGTTTGTCAAGAAGTAAAGCCTCCCTTATCGGCAGTTTGTTTCTACCTCTTCTTATCGGTTTTTTCGAGAATTTTCTTAAATCAGCGTCAGGACCTAAAGTTGTTAATGGGCTATTGAGTCTCTTGTAATTCAGGGGATAGTTCTGTATTATTGCTCCATGATTTATGCCAATTTAAACGAGGTGTTTGCATCGATACAGGGTGAGGGGGTACGTATCGGAGAGCGTCACATCTTTGTTCGCTTTCAGGGTTGTGATATGAGGTGTTGTTTTTGCGACACTCCGGCTTCGATAGCTTCTGTCGATAACCCCGTTGGACAGGTCTTATGCAGCATTCAGGTTTCACGGGAATTGTCCAGTACCCGTGAACAAATTCCCAATCCTGTTTCAGTTTCTCAGCTCGCCGAACTCTGTTCGCGTTTGGTCGTGCCCGGTCCAGGGCGACCCATTCTCAGTCTTACCGGTGGAGAACCGCTGCTGCAGCAGGAGTTCCTGGCGTACTGGCTGCCGCAGGTGAGGAAGGATTTCCGCATTTATCTTGAGACGAACGGCGTCCACGTCGATGCCATGAAAAAAATCAGCAGTGCCATCGATGTTGTGAGCATGGACTTTAAGCTTCCGTCGGCAACGGGGCTTCGCGCGTTCTGGGATGAGCACAGGCGGTTTCTTCTCGCCGCGGCGGGAACGGATCTTTTTGTGAAGGCTGTCGTAACCCGTGTCACGCATAGTGAGGACATCCTGGTTTCCGCGCGGATTATAGCTGACATCAATAAGTCCATTCCCTTTGTTATCCAGCCGGCGAGTGGCTACCTGAAACCCAACCCTCAAATGCTGGTCGAATTTCAGAATGCGGCTCTCGGGACCATCGAAGATGTCCGAGTCATTCCCCAGACCCATAAGATTTTGGGTGTGCCGTGATAACGGGTTGATAAAAGTAGGGGAAAGGAATGCTTCCATCTCTTGCTTCTGCCGGGCTCGCCATGGGAGGGGACTGACGTGCAACGGAAAGGCAACGGCGATTCAATCGGGATATCAAGAAATCCATATTTATTCACGTGGGCACAAGGGACAGACCATGGATTATTATCTTCTTACGAAAATCGCAGAAGAACTTTCCCTGAGCCTTGCCGGAGCGAGGCTAGAGCGAGTTTTTCAGGGAACGGATCGTGATATCTATTTCCTGTTTAGAAAAGACCGTAAAGCCTTTATACTGCTTCTTTCACCGCAACGCTCTTTGCCGCGGATACATCTCGTAAGCAGGAAACCGCAGTCCGTGAGTGATCCCCATCCTTTTGTGCTCTACCTCAGGAGCCGCCTGGTCGGAGCGCGTCTGATACATATAGGTCTCCTGAACGAGGACCGCATCATTGTAATGCTCTTTGAAAGAAATTCCGATAACTTTCGCCTTATCCTGGAACTGACCGGATCATCATCGAACCTTTTCTTTACCGACAACAAACACAATATTCTTGCCTCGTATTATTCCGTAACCCCTTCGGAACAGGGAGCGCGCATGCTCCTGTCCGGCAGGCGGTACGTTCCGCCTCAGAAAAAAATGCGTGATAATTCCCCGAAATTGGAACTCGAAATCGATGCTTCAAGTTCTCTCAACGAATGGGCTGAACAGCATTATCTGAATTTCATTCAACAGAGGAAATCTGCGACTATAAGATCGGAACTGCGTTCTCACATACTGAAGGCGACCAAAAAAGCGGAACGCAAACGCGATGCACTTATCGCTGACCTGGAGGCACTGGGGCAGGCAGAGGAGTACCGGCATAAAGGGGAACTGATCCTGTCGCATCTTCAAAAGCTGAAGCAGGGAATCGAGGATGCTGTCCTAACAGGATATGATGGAATCGCTGTTCTCATTCCCATGGATCCAAGACGGACGCCGACGAAAAACGCCGAGCTGTATTTTAAAAAATACAAAAAGGCGAAAACAGGAATGCCCCTCATCACGGAGCGCCTGGGTGAAACAGAGGAACGAATCTCCTGGCTGCGTGCCATGTCGATCCAAGTTGAGAATGCGGCTGATATAGATTCTCTGAACCTCCTGCGTTCCGCACTTGTAGAACGCAGCCCCACCGAGAAGGGAAGGGGGACGAGGAAACAGGCCTCTTCTGCGGCGCTGAATGGGATCAGGGTGTTTATTTTTCAAGGATGGGAAATTCTCGTCGGCAGGAACGCCAACGGGAACGACCGTCTCACCACCAGACTCGCGAGAGCCGACGATCTCTGGCTTCATGCGGAAGGTCAGCCGGGATCCCATGTGCTCATCAGGAATCCGCGCAAAACGGAAATTCCGCTTGACATCCTCGTCAAGGCCGCGTCACTGGCGGCGTTTTACAGCAAGGGACGGAGCGCCAGTAAGGTTTCTGTTACTTATGCGGAGGCTCGGTTTGTGAGAAAACCGAAGGGGGCAAAACCCGGCCTCGTAACGCTTTCCCGGCGCAAAACGATCATGGTGGAACCGGCCGGTGATGCACAGGGGTGATTAATCCCCTTCGACGGTCACGGGCTGGCGATGATTCCTTCGCTTAAAGCTCTTCTTACTTCCCCTTGCTTTCTTGCCACAGCGTTTCCATTTCGTCGAGTGTCATATCGTTCAGTGATTTTCCCGCATCAGACGCATGTTCCTCGATGTATCGGAATCTATGTATGAACTTGCTGATGGTTTTTCTGAGCGCATCCTCCGGATTGACACCAAGGAACCGAGAGATGTTCACGAGCATGAAAAAAATGTCGCCGAGTTCCTCTTCGATGCCCGCGGAATCTTCTTTTTTCAACGACTCCTTGAACTCTGCGATTTCCTCATCGAGTTTGGGCAGCGCTTCATCGATGTGACTCCAGTCGAATCCCACGCGCGCGACTCGCTCCTGCAGGCTATGGGCGCGGAGAAGTGAAGGAAGATGTCGTGGCACGCCCTCAAGAATTGATTTCCGTTCTGTGAAACCTTTTTCTTTCTTCTTGATTTCTTCCCAGTTCGCCAGGACCTCTTTGTCCGAGCTCACCCGGGTATCGCCGAATACATGAGGATGGCGGCGGATCATTTTCTCGTTGATGGATGTGATAACATCGCTGATCGTGAATCGGCCCTGTTCCTCGGCTATGCGCGCATGGAAAATGATCTGGAACAGGAGGTCGCCGAGTTCTTCCTTAATCTTTTCAGGTGAGCCCTCGTCAAGAGCATCAATAACCTCGTAGCATTCCTCGACCAGAAAGGGCTTGAGCGAATCAGGAGTCTGTTTGAGGTCCCAAGGGCAACCATCGGGCCCGCGGAGCTTTGCCATGAGGGCGACAAGATTGGAAAAATTATCAGCCATAAGAACCTCATTACACCGTTTTGCATTGATCCTTGCTTTTTCCAAAATCCTGTCGTACCTTACACAAAGAACACTATGTTTGCAAGCTTTTTTCTTGAAATAAGAACGCGTTATGTGGTATGGTGTGGAAATATAATCATCATTGATCTTGAAAGGAGACAGGCTATGCATCGGCGGAAGATCGCTTTGCTTTTGATCCTTGCGGCGTTTATCCTGCTTACTGGCATGGGGGGGACGGGAGGGTTTGAACGGGCGCCCCGCGTTGAAAAGAACTTTGACGTCACGATAATTGACACGATCGGCAACAAAATCGATGGCGGAAAGTTCAGTTGGGAGGGCCGGATCCAATTTGCAGGCTATATGGGCATGGCGCAGGTGACGATGCCTTTCGAGCGGATTAAAACAATATCCGTGGGTGAAACGCGGGAGCGCAAAGTGAGAGTTACCGCCATGCTTATTGATGGCACCGAAACGAGTTTTGATATCGATGCGAAGTCGCGCTGCTTTGGAGAGGCATCGTTCGGGAGTTTTATGCTCGAAATGGATGAGATAAAGACAATAACCTTCAAACGTTCTTAAGGGCCGCGCAAATTGACCTCGCTGTTTAGTATGCAGAATAAACGTTTGGTCCCGTGAGAAGGAAACTTCTGCTGCTACCGATCATGACGGCCATACGGCCTTATCAACGACATTGCCATGATCTCGAAACATCCATATCTCTGATTTCCTGAAACTGGGTACCTCTGCTGCCTTCTTAACTCTTGAAATCATGTTGTATCGTTGATCATTGGCTCTTCCATTAGAATGAAAACCGCCCTGAGTTCAATAGGATGAAAACAAAAGGCGCCGTGCAATCAAATACACCGGCGTCGGAGGCGTCGCTGCCATTGTGGAGTGGACGGGTTTCGGCATGCTGGTCGGCGCAGTGCACGTCTATTACCTGACTGCCGTGGTCCCGAGCCTTATCGCAGCTACGGCTACAAACTATGTCCTGAGCGCCAGGTTTGTTTTCGTTCGCGGTCGCCATTCGCCCTTTAAAGAAGTTTTGCTGCTCTACCTGGTATGCGCCGACAGGGCTGCTCTCCAACTTGATCCTTATGTGGCTTTTTGTGGAGCTCCTGAGGATGCACAAAGTAACCAAGATAGATTGTTGCCCTTCCGTCTATTTTTTCATGGGGTTGAAAAAATCGAGTTGTCCATGGTGTCAGGCAAATCAGTTTAATCGTCTCGGTGCTAATGTCCGCAGGCTCGCCCTTTGTTTATGTTTTAACGCCCTACGATCTGCGCAGGCAACTGAATCCCGCGTTGCGACATCTTTTTCGCAAATGTGGCCTTGTTTCACATTCTGCTTTTTTTGACTGTCAAAGCACCGGGAAAAGTTTCTATGGTTAATTAACAACGGGAACCGGGCAGTAAGACATACGCTTTACGGAAAAGAGACACGCACATTTATGACTGCCGAAATAAAGGATGTAGCTCTTCAATGATCAATAAGCAACAGGACAACTATCTGATCAATACCCCCGCGGGCATCAGAACCATGCTTCAAGAGGAAAATGAAGTGATCAGGGTTGCGCACTTTGGCGGAGCCGGGGGCAGCGAGATCGTGCAGCGACGCACAGGTCTCATAGACCGAACGCTCCGCGAAGCGCACGCCCGTCTTTCAGCCGCCGGAACCATGCCCTCGCTGGTCGCCATCGGCGGCTATGGAAGGGGAGAATTGAATCCCCATTCAGACATTGACATTATGCTTCTGTGCAAGGACGAATCGGACCGGAAACGATCCCCGCAATTGCTTTACTTACTTTGGGATGCGGGACTCGATGTCGGCTATAGCGTACGAACTGTAAAGGAATGTGCAGCCCTCGCCCGGCAAGACATCAAGATTCGCACCTCCCTGCTCGAGTCACGTTTTGTCGCCGGTGATCCTGGCCTCTATGATGCCTTTTCCGAAACGATGCGCAGTGAAGTGTTCTATTGGAAGGCTGCCGAATTCATCCATGAAAAAATCGCGGAAAGGAATGCGACACGAAGAAAACTTGGCGGTTCTGTCTATCTGAGGGAGCCGAATATCAAGGAGGGTGAAGGGGGGCTGAGGGACTTTCACACAGCTCTCTGGGTCTCCTTCGTACATTTTCGAATATCCTCGCTCGCCGAACTGGTTGCGCGCAATGTTATAACCGAGGGCCAGTACGCTGTATTCCAACGCTCAAGAAATTTCCTCTGGCGCGTTCGAAACGAGGTTCACTACCTTTCAGGCCGTAAGAATGATCATTTGACCTTTGACTTACAGGAGCGCGCAGCGTCGGATTTTCACTATCGGGACTCCGTTCACCTTTTTGCTGTAGAACGGTTCATGAAAGCCTATTTTCTTCATGCGCGGAACGTCAGGGAGTTTACCAGCATCGTTACTGAAGCCGTTCTGCCGAAACCATCCCGCCGCTGGTTCGAACGCAAATTGTTGATCGGACCTTTCAGCCTGATCGGTAAAACGCTTGTCCCCCCCGCGGATGACATTTGCCGCGACGACATGTCGCTTGTTCTTTCCGCTTTTGAAATTGCCCAAACCCGACATGCGGTGCTGTCCGATCATTTGAAGTCGTTAATTCGGGGATGCAAGATTGACGATCAAGCAAGGGTTTCCCCCTCGGCGGCGAAGACATTCCTGGCCATTCTCAACAACCCCGACGGCCTGTCTGAAACGCTCAGCCTCATGAAGGAGCTGCGTTTTTTGGGCAGGTATCTTCCGGAATTCCGTGCGATCCAGGCGCTTGCACGGCATGATTACTACCATCTCTATACCGTGGATGAACATATCCTTCTTGCTATCAGGAGCCTCCAGAAGTTGTGGACGGGAAATTATCCCGGTCTCGTAACGCTCTCTGACGCCATGCGGACGCTGAAAAAACGATGGATTCTGTTTCTTGCCGTTCTTCTCCATGACCTTGGAAAGGCTTTCCGTCACGACCATGAAAGGGCGGGAGCGATGTTGACCGAAACTATTCTCACGAGGCTCGGCATTGAAGGCGAAGACCGCCAAAGGGTCCTATTTCTCGTTAAAAATCATCTTGTCATGTCTACCTTGTCCCAGCGCCGCGAATTGACGGACCGCAAGGTGATGACAGATTTCATCCGCCTTGTCCAGGACCGGGAAAATCTTTCCCTCCTCTACCTCCTTACCTATGCCGACATCTCCGCGGTAAACCCGACCGCCTGGACGCAGTGGAAGGCTGTGCTTCTCCAAGATCTCTATCTAAGAACGCTTGATTGCATCGAAAAAAGCACTCTTGCCGGGGAAGAAGATAAAGAGCGGCTCGCTGCCCAGATTGCCAGGATCAGGACCGCGGCTGCGGATAAGTTTACGCTCAGAGAAGTCGATGACTTTATCTCTGTCATGTCAGACCAATATTTTCTCTATACATCCACCCGGAAAGTCATCTACCACATGGAAATGATGAGGCGGCTACGAGACGAACAGCTCGTGATCGATCATCGTCATTATCCCGAAAGAGGCTACACGGAACTTGTTGTTTGCGCCTACGACGCCTATGGGATGTTTTATCGTACGGCAGGTGCGATCGCGTCCAAAAATCTGAACATTCTTCGCGCCCAGGTCTACACATCGAAAAGCGGAGTCATGCTAGATACATTTCAGATCACCGATGCCGACGGGAAGCTCTGCGACTATGAGCCGGCATGGGAGAGCGTGCTGGGTGAACTCCGGATGACCCTCAAGAACAAGTCACGACCGGCGGAACCAAGTCTATATGGCCGACGACTTCAACCAGCAGCCGCGATAACCCCGGTCGTCGACTTCGACAATGATACCTCGGAGAGCTTCACGATTATCGATATATCGGCCCGCGACAGGGTAGGGCTGCTTTACTCAGTGACAAAAGCCCTCTATGAGCTCAGCCTGGACATCGGTTCGGCAAAAATCGTGACTGAAGGATCGCGGGTCATGGATTCCTTTTACGTGACCGATTACCTGCACGGGAAAATCACTGAGGAACGCAGGCTGGAGAAAATCAAAGAGACGCTTATGGCTGTTCTGGGAGAAGGGGAGCCCAGATCACACCCGGAATAAGTTGAGGAGAAAGACGACGGACCAACCAAGGTCGAGATACGATGATACCCTCCCGCTCGCCATCGCCGCCTGGGTGACGTCTTAAACAATGAAAAGGGTGTTTCTTATCATACTTGTCCTCGGCCTCACGGGCTGCCTTCGCCGCACTTGAGATCTACATACAGTCAGATGACTTCGCTGCTGAAATCCGGACCTTGAGCTTAAGCCATGCCGGACCTGCCAGTGACAATAATCGGCATCTGTCATTATTTTGCGATCCTTGCGAGTGATTCCTCACAACACCACCCGGTCGCAATCGGCCATCAATGAGCTTCATCCCAGTTTCTACCGACACCCATATCGACTTTAATGGGTATCGAGAGCGCAAGCGCGCCTTCCATTCTTTCCTTGACCAACTGTTTCATGATCTGAATCTCGTCATCCGGCACCTCGAATACCAGTTCATCATGAACTTGGAGGATCATTTGTGACCGCAATTTCTGCTGTTTCAACTCGGACTGGATGTGGATCATGGCCAACTTGATCAGGTCCGCCGCGGTACCCTGGATAGGGGTATTTACGGCAGTGCGCTCGCCGAAGCTTCGTACCGACGCCGTTGAAGATGCCATCTCGGGGATGAACCTCCGTCTACCAAATAGCGTAGTTACATATCCCTTTGTCTTCGCATCGTTTATGGTACGATCAATGAACTCGCGGACGAGCGGATATCGCGAAAAATAGCTGTCGATGTAGCGTTTTGCCTCGTTGTTCGAAACGCCGATGTCCTGCGCGAGCCCGAAAGCGGAAATGCCGTAGATGATTCCAAAATTAACAGCCTTGGCCTTGCGCCGCATTTCAGGCGTTATTTCATTGGGTGAAAGTCCGAAAATCTCGGATGCGGTACGTGTGTGGACGTCCTCGCCCTCCTGGAATGTCCTGATGAGGGCCGGATCTCTGCTCATATGGGCAAGTATGCGCAGTTCGATCTGTGAATAATCGGCCGAGAGCAGGCTCGCACCGGGCTCCGCGATAAAGGCCCTCCTGATTTCACGGCCCACCTCGGTGCGAATGGGAATGTTCTGGAGGTTTGGATCACTGCTTGAAAGCCGACCGGTTGCCGTCACCGTCTGATTGAGCGAGGTGTGGAGTCTGCCCGTTCGGGGATTGATCATGGCCGGTAAAGCATCGACATAGGTGGACTTGAGTTTTGCGAGTGTCCGGTATTTCAGGATTTCGGCCGGGAGGGGATGGAGATGGGCGAGCTCCTCGAGAACATCCACATTCGTTGAGAATCCCGTTTTTGTTTTCTTTAGAGGTGCAAGCTGGAGTTTGCCGAACAGGATTTCCGCGAGTTGTTTGGGAGAATTGATGTTGAAAGTCATGCCTGCCAGCTCATAAATGGTTTTTTCAATACTGCTGATCTCCCGCTCGAGCTTGAGCGACATGGCATTGAGAACAACGGGGTCGATCTTCACCCCGGCGCGCTCCATTTCCGCGAGTACTTCCATAAGAGGCATCTCGAGTTCATGGAACAGCTTATCGAGATTCTGCTCCTGCAGTATCGGAGCCAATTTTTGTTTGAGCCGCAAGGCGATGTCCGCATCTTCCCCGGAGTAATCTGTCGCCGTCTTTACATCAACGGCGGCGAAGCTGATCTGTTTTTTGCCCGTCCCGGTGACTTCAGCGTAAGTAATGGTTTTGTAGTTGAGATACTCGAGCGCGATCGCATCCAGACTGTGGGAAGCTTTTCCGGGGTTGAGCAGGTACGAGGCGATCATGGTATCAAAAGAAATGCCTTGCACGGCGATGCCATAGCTACCGAGCACGAGCAGGTCGTATTTAATATTTTGCCCGATTTTTTTTATCGTGGGATTTTCCATGATGGGCTTGATCGCCGTCAGTGCATAATCTGTGGTTAACTGGTTCGGTGCACCAGGATACTCGTGGCCGAGGGGAAGATAGTATGCCTTTTGAGATGCCATGGAAAAGGAGATGCCGACGAGGGTGGCTTGTAGCGGATCAAGAGATGTCGTTTCAGTGTCGAAACAGAATTCCTCGGCGGTGGACAGGGCACGGAGCAGATCCTGAAAAGCGGATTCTTCCAGAATTGTCACATACTCTGCTTTCTGCTCAGGTTCCCGGGCAACATACTTCAGGAGCGCTGTAAACTCGAGCTCTTTCAAGATTCCGAGAAGTGCAGCACTGTCTGGCAGCTTCATTTTAAGGCGTTCATAATCCACGTCTAAAGGAACATCCGTTCTCAGCAGGGCAAGTTCACGACTCAGGAGGGCAAGATGCCCAAATTGTCTAAGAGACTCCCTGAGTTTCGACCTTTTAATTGTTTCTGCATTTGCGAGCAGCTTTTCGATTGTCCCATACTCCTTGATGAGCGCCTGTGCGGTTTTTTCACCGATGCCGGGCACCCCGGGGATATTGTCAGACGCATCTCCCATGAGTCCCATGATTTCCACCACGCGGTCCGGTGGTACGCCGAATCGCTCTTCCACATCCTTTGATTCATATACTTTTTCTTTAAGCGTGTCGTAAACCCTGATATGGGGGCCTATAAGCTGAAGAATGTCCTTATCGCCCGTGACAATCGTTATATCCATCCCCCTCGCTTCGGCCTTGCGGGCCAGCGTAGCGATGACATCGTCGGCTTCCTGGCCTTCCTGGATGAATACGGGGATGCGGAACGCCTCTACGAGCCGGTGAATATAGGGAATTTGCGGGACGAGATCCCTGGGCATGGGAGGACGATGCGCTTTGTAATCCTTGAATTCCTGATGTCTCCGTGTGGGTCCTTTGGGATCAAATACGATGGCAAGCAATCCCGGCTTTTTTTCCCTAACAACTTTGAGCAACATGTTGGCGAAACCGAAGACGGCATTCGTTGGCAGACCCGATGAGGTGGAGAGTCCCCGAACAGCATAAAAAGCTCGGTATATGTAAGAATTCCCGTCTATGATGTATAGAATATTTGTTCTGTTATCCGGAATATTTTCCATAGGTTGGGAGTATATCGCATCCAGATTCAAAACACAACGGGAGAAAGAACGTTTAAGAAGATAGTATCTGAAAACATGAGAATTTTTCAACGGCAGCGAGCGGGGCAGAGAAGATCATCAGAGCACGGCATTCCTTTGCCATGTTCTTGACTTGGCGTGGCAAACAATTCTGGTCAGTCGACGGACCGCCATTCCGACTTGGGCGAGGGTTGAAACTGCTGTTGTTGAAGCCATCGACCGCGTTTGAGAAAACCAAACCATCCCTCCAAAAAATTAAAAACTTCCTCGTTTTTTCGATTCGTTCTGTAACTTTTCCTAGTTTGGATTCCCCGGTGATGAAAAAACGATTTACGCTAATACATAGCGTACGCAGGTCCTTAAAATGAGTATGCCTTTGCCCCTTCTCTTCAAGCTATATCATGGATTCTGCAGATGTCCTAACGGTTATTAAAAAAGGAAAACCCCGAAAGATTTTCTTGACAGCTAAAGCCTGAATAAGGTATAAACTACCGTCAATTTATCCTGCGCCTTCGCCTCTCAGGCCGACGTAGCTCAGTGGTAGAGCAGCTGATTCGTAATCAGCTGGTCGGAGGTTCAACTCCTCTCGTCGGCTCCATTTTTTCAA
>Ga0335081_10000488_pt1 | contig 68395 bp, 64 predicted proteins | sample Lox_Sample_35_FD_206713 | JGI IMG/M metagenome (GOLD analysis project Ga0335081, IMG submission 206713) | Soil microbial communities from Loxahatchee National Wildlife Refuge, Florida, United States - Lox_Sample_3.5 | ecosystem: Environmental > Terrestrial > Soil > Wetlands | place: USA...
GCCAGGGCAGTGGGGATCGGACGCCCGTTTCTGTGGGGATTGGGGGCGTTCGGGCAAGCCGGCGTCGAACGGGTGCTCGAAATCCTTCAAGGCGAGCTGAAGCTTGTGATGGGAAACTGCGGCACGCTGACAATCGGAGCCATTGAGCGCTCCTACGTTGCAACACCGGACTGGCGCCTCTGAGTTGCGAAGTGACTGTCCGCGGAGGCAGGCTCACCTGCCAGTTCCTACTCGCGCGATTAGCTCTTCCGGAATAATGCGAAATAGCCGGGCATGCCTCCTTCAGGCTTGCCGATCACTAAACCGATCGTGGGAGTCTAATTCTTGGGGTGAAATGATGGCGAGATATGGCGCTGGGGTGCCATACCGTACATCATCGATATCATGACCAAGGCCCGTTCAAAGGAGGGGCAGCGCCAACTGGCGGTACCGTCCAATGCTCCGATTCAAGCCAGACACTCCCTAACGGCGCTTGCGAAACTGCGGCAAATGCTGCGTTGGCGAAGAAGACGATCAGAGCCCGAAACATTGGAACCCCTCGTGCCGCAGCATCGAATTGCTCCGGATTCAACCGCAAGAATGAATACAGGAATAGGGCGGTCGCACGCCGGTGTCACGCACATCGGCGCCACGGAAGACCAGGTCAACATGGCAGGCACCGTGCCCGAGCGTGTCGACAAGCACGGCACCAAGATCGAGGAAATCGCCGGCACCGGTCAGCACGATTCTTTGGGAGGCTAACAAGCCCGCGATTCTTGTTCCGCAGGCCGGTCTAGGTACTCGCTCTATGGGCGCACCGCACACCGCCACCACTCTCCGCCTTTGGCGTCTATGTACTCACATTCACCTTCCGCCCGTCCTCAGCGGTCGTACCGCTCGACGACGTTTGGTCCCTTTCCATTGCAGCGACGAGTTCTTTGGCACCTGATCCCCAACGGGAGAGGGTTTGGATCGCGCGCACGAAAGGGACGTTCAGCGGATGAACACGATCCGCGCTGAGAATATAGACGGCTCCGGTGAAAGGCGTGGGCGCAGAGGGGACGAAAACCGTGAAACGCCCGTCATTAAGTCGTTCAATGATGAATGCAGGGACGAGAGCCTCCTCGATCTCAGCCAGCGCCGGCTTCCACACTTGATCTTGAGTCTCGCCGGCCAGTCGCGCAGTGAGGCTTTGAAACAATACATAGCCTGGGATCTTCTGGAACAAGGAAGTGTCTAATCGCTTCCAGGTCGCTCGCCCTCTCGGAGTTCGAATCGTGATCCCAATGAGGAAGCAGATAATTAACACAAGGACCACAGAAAGGATATGTTCAGCGGGCAACCATGCCGGGAGCAGCCTTGCGATGGGCCGCACTAATCCTGATAACGACGCCGCCGCCTTGAGCAGCAGCAAGGCGGCGAGGTAAATCGGAGTAATCACAAGCAAGCCAGCCAATAACCCTCCCGCGACGAAGCTGCCGAGCTTTTTCATAGCCGGCCCAGTCCTTTCGACTTTTCGTAGCCTATGATGCGTCTCCGGCGGAAGGGATGGTTCTTTTGGGGACTTCCGCAGCGGAAGCGGCATCTGCTGGGAAGTCGCCCGGTAGTCACTCCGATTTCGGCCGATCAGTGGCTTGTGCCGGTGAGATCTCGATCTCGACATTGCCTGTTATAGGTCAAGCATCCTCAGCACCCGGATATTGGTTCCGCACAGTAAGTTCGGTCCACGCCCTATTTCCCGTTGTTCTTTGCTTTAGGTTTCCTGATGGCTTCTCCGTGTGGGCCGCACCTCGTGTCATTGCAGAAACAAAGATCCAACCGGCAGTATTTGAAGCAGGAATCCTCATCTTGTTTCCCGACGGGGTATCCGTCTTCGTCCACTTCGCCGCCGTAGGTTGTTGGGTGTTCTAGAATGTCACAGGCCTCGGGCATCCGCCGCATGCACTCTTGTCGCTCTTTGGGCGTGCGAGACTCGCGGTCGCAGGTCTCTTCATGCGCCTCTTGGCGGCGCGCAACCATCCGTGGGCAGTGACATTCGTGAGCACCCCGTTGCGGCCCGCATTGCTCGCCGCTCTCATCCTGTTGACCGGTGACGATCGGGATCAGGAGCAGACCGCCAAGCAGGAAAGCACCTAGAGCGCGTCTCATGCTCTGAAGGGCGCGAAGCATAAAATACTCTTTCAAAGGCCGCGACAGTGGATTGGGGCACCAGGTTGTCTTTCCCGACATACGAATCGGATGATTGGCGATGACCGGTGGACCTAAACAATTCGGTCGGTCCAGTCAGTCGTGAATTCCTGCGCCGCTATCCGGTTCTCACCATCTTTCCTAATGGAGGGCGCCTTCGGTGCTCATGGCGCAGGGGCCGGTCCGACCATCCAAAGGTATTGAGACCTATGCGAGTATGGACGAAAGATTCCCTGGAGCACATCGTTGAGCAACGGATGCGTGGGGCCAAGTTCATCGCGGTATCAAACCGTGAACCATACATCCACGAGCTCGTGCACGGCCGGATTGAATGCGTAAAGCCGGCCAGCGGGTTGACCTCTGCAATTGACCCAATCATGCGCGCGTCGGGCGGCATTTGGATCGCCCACGGGAGCGGCACTGGGGATCGCCATGCGGTTGACGCGTTCGATCATGTGCTGGTTCCTCCGGAAAATCCGGCATACAGTTTGCGCCGTGTGTGGATACCGGCCGATGTCGAGGCTGAATATTATTACGGACTGGCCAACGAAGGCCTTTGGCCACTGTGCCACATCGTTTTTCATCGTCCCCAGTTCCGTCGCAGGCAGTGGGACAGCTACAGAACGGCAAACCAACTCTTTGCGGAAGCCGTTCTGGAGGAAGCGAACGGAAAGCCCGCTTTTGTCTTTATCCAGGACTACCATCTCGGGCTCTTGCCAGGGATTTTGAGGCGCGCAAATCCTGAACTGACGATCGCTCAGTTCTGGCATATACCGTGGCCGAACAGCGAGACTTTCCGCGCTTTTCCGTGGAAACAGGAATTGTTGGAAGGCCTCTTGGGTAACGACCTCCTTGGCTTTCAGCTTCCCCATCACTGCGAGAATTTTCTCGACAGCATTCAACGCAATCTGGGCGCTACTATCGATCCCGATCGCGTCCGTGTCACCCGAAAGGAACGCCTTACGTCGGTTCGAGCTTTTCCCATCAGCATCGACTTCGAGCAGTATGAGCGCATGGCATCCAGTCCAGATATCTTGCAGGGTCAGGCGGCATGGAAGGCCCAAATCGGATACATACCGGCTATTCTCGGGATTGGTATTGACCGAATCGATTACACGAAAGGAATTCCGGAACGTCTGCAGGCGCTCGATCTGTTGTTCGCAGAGCATCCGGAGTACCTGGGAAAACTGACCTTCGTGCAAGTAGGTGTTCCCAGCCGAACGGCAATTTCCGAGTACCAGCAGTTGAACGACAGTGTCGTCGAACAGGTCAATGCAATCGGTCGCAAATGGGCGCGCGGCTCATGGAAGCCGCTTCTCTTCATTCATCATCACGTCGACCAAGAGGCCCTGATCGCCCTCTGCTCGATGGCAAACTTCTGCATCGTCAGCTCCTTGCACGACGGTATGAATCTTGTGGCGAAGGAGTTCGCGGCGAGCCGGATCGATCAAAAAGGTGTGCTTGTCTTGAGCGCGTTCGCGGGTGCCGCCCGGGAGCTTACGCCGGCCCTGATCGTGAACCCATTCGCGACTGAAGAGATGGCCGCGGCAATCCATGTTGCCATAACAATGCCGCTGGCGGAACAGCGGCGCCGGATGACGAGAATGCGGTCAGCCATTGCGGTGAACAATATTTACGCATGGGCTGCAAGAGTCGTCCACGCGCTATCGACAACGAGAGCAGCCGTGAAAAAAGGAGCAGCCAGAAATGCCGCGCACCGCTCCGTTAAACTAGGGGCCGCATCGTGAAACACGCTGTCGCCTATCTGTCCGAGATCGACCGTCTAATTCGGGGACAGGACCGTCTGCTGGTTGCCTCGGACTTCGACGGCACTCTGTGCCAGATCGCGGATTCCCCGTCCAATGTGACCGTCCCCACCGCAATATTTGAGACTGTGCGGCAGCTTATCGGTTGCGAGCGGATTATCTTGGTGATCATTAGCGGTCGGGCGGTGAAGGACCTGGTGACGCGCCTACCGCGTCCTGTGATCCTCGGCGGTAACTACGGACTCGATATTTGTGGCCCCAACTTCCGGATGGAACATGCGGAAGCGTATGAGCTCCAAGCGCAACTGACTAAAGCGTGCCGCGATCTGGCTCAGACCGTTGCCATGTGGAAAGGCGCTTGGGTCGAAGACAAAACGCTCACGGCCACGGTCCATTACCGCAACGTAAATCCGGACGAGCACGATTCTGTGGTCCGAGCCGTGCGCCGCTCGATGGCTCCCTACCGGACGCGCTTGGGGATGCGGGCTGGCCAGATGGCTATTGAGATCCACCCACGCGTCGCGTGGAACAAGGGCTCTTGCCTGACTTGGATCAAGCAGAAACTCGGGCTCGAAAACCATGCGTGCGTTTGCTTCGGCGACGATTCCACTGACGAAGCGATGTTCCTGGCGAATGCCGGCCAAATCAACATCAGAGTCGGCACATCCGGACGAAGCGCGGCGGAATTTTATGTCTCTGACGTGTTCGAGGTGGGAGACGTGCTGGCACACATCACCCAGGTCATGCGGCCGAGCGGCGCCGGAGCGGCCCGATAGTAGCGCTTCCCGGCATGGCGTGCGGTGGGCGAAGTTCAAAGCTTGACCGCTGGCACGCAGCACCTGAGACGTTTGCCGCAAAATTTTGCACCAGGCGGCCACAAACTTCCATCAGTGTTCATGAGGGGTCGTGAATCCCCGAAAGGTGTTTGGCCCCGTTCAGAGGTTGTGGTGATAGGCCGGACGGCTCCAGACAACGGCGGAACAGCAGGCATCTCGTGACGCGAGAGACCGCACCTGCTGACGCCTGTGCCGGATCCTGTCCGAGACCCGAACGGGGCCAAACTGGCGTTACATTCGAACTGCGCTATTGCTTGGCCAGTTTGAGGAGGGCACGGGTGAGTTCATTCACGGCGTGTTCCTCCACACGGCGGCTGGCTTCGCTGCGAGGCAGTGCGGCAAGATCGAGGTGTACCAGTTCGTGCACCACTGTAAACTCCATGTCATCCAACATCTCGGAGAACGGGAGTCTGTAGTCATAGCTCGAAAGGACTCCGATTGTGGCTTGTTTCGTATCACTATCCCAGTGGATGTTTCCCAGGGTTTTGGGCTCCAGAGCCCTGGGACGAACCAACTTCACCTGAATATGCCAGTCACTCAGATTCATGCGTTCTTGCCAGAGCTGTAGCTTTCCTTGGACGAACTTGTTCGCCACCGCTTCGCGTTCTTGCGGAGTGACGGGCTCGGCCGGGTCGGCGCTCGGCGTAAGTCCGGCGCCAGATGCCAAACCCAATGTTGATAAAGAAATGAAGAAATGGGCGGCTATCCTCAGAAGAGCGGAAGCCGCGAGGTTCCTGCGTAGCATTTATTTACGAGCGTATCACGCTTAAGTACGTTTTGATTCTTTTCAGCTACGCATTTCACCCCTAGCAAGTCTGTTGAAAGAGCCAAGAACCGCTACTACGCGCGCAGCTCGGAAACGCGGCATCGAGTTCACAGGCTCGGTAAGCGCATGACCTGCCGTTTACCGAGCCGCGACCAAAGGAAGCGGTGCTTTTGGGCAACCCTCCGCCGGCATCCTTCGATCGCGCCAAGGGCTAAAGAGAGTCGGCTAGTCGCCGCCGGCCGCATAATTTTCAGCCGTCCCCCGATCATTTGCATCTCACGTTTCGTGATGAAAGCGAGAAAGTGTCCGGTCATCGACATCTTCACTGCGCTTCAAATGCGTCGTTTCCGTTCCACATCAAATAAATCTGGAGAAATAGACTATGTGCGATTATTCGTTGCATGGATTGCCTAACCGTCTCGCGATTGAAGGGGAGCAACTGGTTACCCACCGGTTTCCAACTCTTTCGATTGGTCTCGCCTCACCGCGCGACGTTATGGCGATTCAATATGTTCAGCAGGAAGGCCGCAGTTCCTGGTGGTCCGTGTGGAAGCGCTGCATCCCATCTCGAAATAAAGTGGTGGTCCCGGCTGTCTGCATTCCTCCGGGAGCACGCTTACGGATGTACACTTCGCCCAGCCACTCGCTGCGGCATCTGGGTGTGCGTCCGATTGAAGAGGTTACCTTCGTCCAGACGACTGCCACACCGTTCCAATACCGCGACGGGATCGAACTGCGAAACGGTTTGAGAATCCTCCTTCAGGCTCTGCCGGAAGGCGTTCGGTTCGATGTGCTTTCCACGGATGCCGATAAAAGGACGTCGGGACCAGTGGTTTCCGAGGTGGAACGGATTCTGGCGGACTTCGATCGGGAGGCCAGTCCTCACTGTTCCCCTGACTAGATGACCCTCCGAGCCGGATCCGCGGGCGCATTCGCCAGCTGCTCGAAGAGATTCAGGGCTGCCGGTTCCGGGGATGACCGAATAGCTTTTGCTTCGCGTCGGGCCAGAATTCCTTCACGATATTGGAGAAGGCGTCGGTGCCGAGTTGAATCGAGAATTTTCCCAGGTTCGCCCGCGCGGTTCGGTCGCTCGAGTAGTAGGCGTTTGAGATCCCGACCGCGATCCCATTTCCGAGAATTTCTGAGACGTTGAACCGCGATCCCCCTGAGTCGGTTCGCGTCACGAATATTCTCGAAGTGGCATACCCCATTCGTCTCCAGAACGTTCCTTGGCCGCGTCGAAAATAACGAGGATCTTCCCGTAGCAGACTCGGCATCGCGCCCTCGGTCAACACGTTTCCGATCGTGAAGTCGGCATAGATCCTTACTAAACGATTCCCATAACCAGCGCCACCCTGCCCGAGTGACGGATTCCGGTTCAAGAGCTGGCCAAAGCCGGCATAGGCCGCGCCCACTGCGACCGTTCCCCAATCAAAAGAGTCCTGGGCGGCGATTACCATCTTCTGCCTGGCTGTTATGGCCTGGAACGGGTCAGATCCATTCACGGTCCGGTAATTAGGTATCACTCCGAAGGCCCGTTTTTCGGGCTTAGCTGGTTGGTTTGCCGGCTGGGATACCTGTCCGTGGACCGCAGGAAACACGCAGAAAAGCAAGGGGCACAAGAAGCGAGAAATTCTACGTGCGAAACACCATTCACGGTGCACCACCATAGCGCGGTGGAACTCGGCCATGTCTGGCCGCTCGACCGTTGACTGATCTGGGGTGTTGTGCGATGACATTGTGTCTCCCCGTGGCCAGAAGAAAGCTCTTATTCCGCCAGCTTCGGCCATCCGTGTTCGTGAATCCGAGATTCCTGGTCAACCGGCGCGACTCAACACTTGCACTGACGAGAAGGTGCCGGATTTATCCTTTTTGTGAGTCGGCAGACGAAAGCGATCATCGTCACTACGTGAGGTATGGAGAGCATGGCGACGATTCTAATCGTGGACGACAATCCATCAATACGAACGATGCTCGCCGTGGCACTCCAGGGGGAGCGTCACACGGTGGTCACCGCCGAAAACGGAGCCGAAGCCTTCCGCATTCTCCGTTCGCACAAGGACGAATTCGACCTTGTCGTCAGCGATGTCATGATGCCCGAAATCGACGGGCCGACATTGGCGACCAAGCTCTTGAAAGAGCAACCCACACTACCCGTGCTCTTGATGTCTGGTGGCAGTGAAGACCTTGATTTGGACTCTTTCAAATCCTTCCAATTCCTGGCAAAACCGTTCGACTTGACGATCTTCTTGGCCACTGTGCGCCGACTGTTGATGGAGCGGGCCTCACTGCACGAATATTTTGCAACTGGCTTCGGTCCGCAGAGTCGATAGGTAGCGCGGGGAGATTATCCCAGGGAGATCCGGTGCCCGTTTTCACCTCCCTTCCCCTAGGCTCCCCGCAATCCTCATCAACACCGATGCCCGAAAGAAACCCCACAAATTGGTCCCCACAAATCTAACGCGCATCGATCTCAGCAGAAAGGGCAACAAATTGGAACGAGCAACCGTCAGTTTCGCGTATATCTCGACTCTGATCTTGCCTGCGGCCATTTTGGCAATAGGTGTTTCTGGGCTGATGGCCGAAGACGCCAAAGTCTCTCTAGAGCCGAGGGCCCGTTCCAAGGCCTCTGCATCGAGCCGGGCCGACCGAGTCGATCCCAGCTTCCGCGCTAGTAGCGATCTGGTTTTGATTCCAGTGATGGTCACCGACAGTGAGGACCGGCTTGTGACCGGACTGGAGAAGGAGCATTTCAGACTGTTCGACAACAAGGCCGAACAGGCCATCACTCAGTTCGCCTCTGAGGATGCTCCCGTCTCGGTGGGTGTGGTTTTCGATTGTAGCGGCAGCATGGGTGCCAAACTGCAAGAGTCCCGCGCGGCGGTTGCCGAGTTTCTGAAGATCGCCAATCCCGAGGATGAGTTCGCCCTCGTAGTATTCAGTGATACCGCGCAGCTCGCAGTCCCCTTGACCGATCAAAGTGGAGAGATCCAGAACCGGCTTGCGTTCACGCAGTCGAAGGGGCAAACAGCTCTGTTGGATGCCGTGTATCTGGCGATGCATGAAATGAAACACGCGCGAAAAAGCCGCAAGGCCCTGCTGATCATCTCTGATGGCGGAGACAACGCCAGCCGTTACACTACCACCGAGATCAAGAGCATGGTGAGGGAGGCGGATATTCAGATCTATGCGATCGGTATTCTCGAGCCGTTGGCGCAACGATCGCGCACTCCTGAAGAACTTGCCGGCCCCGAACTGCTCCACGATATTTCCCAGCAGAGCGGGGGGCGGATGTATGAGGTGCAGGACCTCAACGAATTGCCCGACATTGCAGCCAAAGTCGGGATGGCTCTCCGCAACCAGTACTTGCTCGGTTATTCGCCGGCGGCCGCAAAGAAGGATGGCAAGTATCATCGCATCGAAGTGAAAATGACACAGCCAAGGGGAATGCCCCCTTTGCGAGCTTCCTTCAGATCCGGATATTTCGCAGCGGAACCATGAGCGAACGCCGGGCGCGACTGACTGTACCTGGCTCCGGTAAGGGTTGGTTTTATGCAAATTGGGCCGATCCTGATTGTTGGCATACTCTCGGCGCTGCCCTTCTCTCCCGCCGAACAGCAGCCCGCTGCCGGGGACCAGCCAACTTCAATCCGGCTCAATGTCAACTTGGTCCAGTTGCCCGCTACCGTTACCGACAGCAACGGTCGTAGTGTCCCTGGCCTCTCGCTGCAGGCCTTCCGGTTGTTGGTTGATGGAGTCCCGCAACCCATTACCGCATTCCACGGCGAAGATGCTCCCGTCACTGCGGGTATCGTGATCGATAACAGCGCCAGCATGGCTTCCAAGAAGTCCACGGTGATCGAAGCCGCCCTGGCATTTGCGCGCGGCAGCAACCAACTGGATCAAATGTTCGTAGTCCATTTCAACGGCCGTGCTCGGCTCGGTCTTCCTTCAGATGTCCCGTTCACCGGTGACATTACCAAACTGGAAGCCGCCATTTCACGCTTCGAACTCGGAGGAACGACAGCGCTGTACGACGCCCTTGTCTTTGCGCAAGCCCAATTTCGCCGGGCGTTCTACCTGCGTAAGGTGATTTTGGTCATTACGGACGGCGCCGACAATTCCAGTCATGCGCCTCTTCCCGATGTCCTGAATAGCCTACAAAAAAGCGGCGTGGTCCTATTCGTGATCGGACTTTTTAATGAGACGGACCGCGGCAACCCGCGAGTCCTCACTCAGCTTGCCGAGAGCACCGGAGGGCGCGCGTTCTTCCCCGAGGCCGTGACCGATGCCACCAAGGTCTGTGAGGAGGTCGCCCGTGAGATCCGCAGGCAGTACATCCTCGGGTTTCCGGGCGCCGAAGATGGGCAGTACCACCACGTCGAAGTGACGGCACAAGATGCAAAGTATGGCCCGCTTCAGGTTCGCACGCGTCCGGGCTATTTCGCGCTAAAACCGTAATACACGGCTGACTTCGCCACACGCCGCCGGCAAGCTGCGTGAAGTGCACGGATTACCCAGTCTGCGAGAAGCCGACTTGCGGGGACAGATCTGGTGCTATCCCGCCTTGTCCGGCCGGAGTCTCAACTTCAGGACGGGCCGACCATTTACCCGGAACTGCTACCGAACCACCCCAGCGGGTAAGGGCAAATTCCATCACGTGAAGTCTCGACCCACCTCAGCGCAACCGCCCTCGCAACCTCTCGCAGCGCACCCCTCGCCGTGCGATTATAGACGGGATGGCAACAATATTTGGTCCTCTCCATCGCAGCCGCTTGGCTGCTCGATGGGCCAGGCTTGCCTCGCTACTTTCAGGTTCCAACACCCCTGGATGCGGCTCAACGCACAGTAGATCGACTGAAGACTGCGGGAGGCATTCTGCAATCCGCTGAGGCCCCTTACCGCGCGCTGTTCACCTTCGTGAATGACGCCATCTTTGTAGCGGACGCGGAAACGGGCATGATCGTTGACGCGAATCCGATGGCAGAGGCCTTGATCGGCCGTCCTCTGGACGAAATACGAATGCTACATCATACCGAGCTGTATCCGAGCGATGGAGCGGAGCTAGTCTGCCGTGGCTTTGCCGAACACGTTCGGGAGCCGGCTATAGCGGAGAGCACCTTGCAACGCCGGGATGGCCGCCAGATCCCCGTAGAGGTTGTCACCACAGTTTGGACCGACCCCAACGAAAAGACCCTGATAATCGGCCTCTTCCGTGATATTTCGGTGCGCAAGCGGACGGCGGAGGCGCTGCGCGACATCGAACAGTTTCTTGCCTCGATCTACAACACAGTCGGAGATGTCATTTTCCATCTGGCTGTCGAACCTGGAGGTCGATTCCGCTTCCTTTCGGTCAACGCTGCTTTTCTGCGGAGCACCGGACTGAGCCTGGAAGCAGTGGTCGGGAAAACGGTGAACGAGGTCATCCCAGAACCGTCCCTGACGAGGGTTCTGGGAAAGTACCGACAGGCGATTGAAGAAAATACGATCGTGCATTGGGAAGAAACGTCTGATTACCCTTCCGGACGCATTACCGGCAAAGTCAGCGTCGCGCCTGTCTTTGACCACAAAGGCACTTGTACCCATCTGATTGGATCGGTTCACGATGTCACCGAGCGCAAGCGGGCCGAAGCCGCACTTCGTGAGAGCGAGCTGTTTTACAGAGAGGTATTCGACAGTTTCTCGGAATGCGTCTTCGTCCTGGATGTTATGCCGGAAGGCCGCTTCAGGATCATGGGCTTTAACCCTGCCGAGGAAAGAGCCACCGGACTTTCGAACGCCGAGGTGGCCGGCAAATTTATTGACGACGTGTTACCGGAAGACACCGCCCAGCGCGTGATTGCACATTATCGGCGTTGCGTGGAAGTGGGAACGATCATTAACTACGACGAGGAGCTAAATCTGCCGATCGGGGCCCGATACTTCCATACCAACTTGATCCCTTTACGCAATCAGACCGGGCGTATTCACCGGATTGTCGGTTGTTGCCTGGACTTCACCGACCTCAAACGATCTCAGGAGGAAGCTCTGGCCAGGCAGAAGCTGGAGAGCATCGGAACGCTGGCCAGTGGTATTGCTCACGATTTCAATAACCTGCTGGGTGCGGTACTGGCTCAGGCAGACCTGGCACTGGCAGAACTTGCCGCCGGATCGCATCCCGAAGAGGAGCTACAGCGGATCCGGGACGTGGCGATCCACGGCGCCGAGATCGTCCGTCAATTGATGATCTATGCCGGAAAAGAAAGCGAGTCTCTCGAACTGATCGACGTTTCGCGGATCATACAGCAGATGGTCGACTTATTCAAAGTGGCAGTGTCGAAGCACGCCGCGCTGGAAATCGATCTGGCAAAGGATCTTCCGGCCGTCCGGGCCAATGCCGCACTCCTTCGGCAAATTGTTGTTAACCTCGTCACGAACGCGTCTGAGGCGATCGGAGATCGAGATGGAGTAATCCGTGTGGCCACGGAGCACGTGGCCATAGACCGAGCTGCGGCCACCTCGAAAGGTGTCTCTGAGGGTGTCTATGTGCAACTGGAGATCTCCGACACGGGGCCCGGCATGTCGCCGGAAACCCAGGCCAGGATGTTCGACCCTTTCTTCACCACCAAGTCCACGGGTCGCGGCCTCGGACTCGCGGTAGTCCAAGGGTGCGTTCGGAAACTCGGTGGGGCCATCCATTTTGCGAGCGAGCCCGGCAAGGGCACTACGTTCCAGATCTTGCTGCCTCTCGAAGCTGGGGCTGAAGCAACCGCCGGCCCGATCCCGCAGGCCGAGGAGGTGTTACAACCGTCGCTGAAGGCCACCGTCCTGGTTGTGGAAGATGAAGATCCACTTCGGCAAGCTATCGCGAAGATGCTGCGCAAAAGAGGGTTTGAGGTACTCGAAGCTGCGAATGGGTCTACCGCAATCGATCTGCTTCGTGCACACAGTGAAAGGGTTGACACAATTCTGCTGGATATGACCATCCCCGGGCACTCCAGTGGGGAGGTGCTTGACGAGGCCTCGCGAGCCAGGCCGGACTTGAAAGTGATCCTGACCAGCGCTTACAGCGAGGAGACTGTGATGGCAACCATGAGTTCACCGCTTATCCGCCGTTTTATCCGCAAACCGTTTCACCTCGGAGACTTGCTACAGACCTTTCGGAGTGTGTTGTCCTCGTAGATGCTGCATGCGGCGGTCGAACACTTTCGTGCCGGCCCGCCCATCCAATCAAGCCGGCCGGTCAATCACGAATGCTCTGCGGGCACGGAAGACAGGAACGTAGTGTCCCCTGGGAAGGTCAATCATCACGTGATCCTGAGAGCCTTCATAAGCATAGTATTTCTTTAGTTTCGCCCGCAGCCGCCAAGCCTGACTGCGCACAATGGTATCGACCTTTGGATCGAAGTCCGGCTTTCGGCCGAAAACGAACACGCCGATAATCGTCTCCTTGAGATAGTCAGCTTCACCCTCGAGCGTTGCCTTAACCACGAAGGCCAGCAACTGCATGAGCTTCGTACAACCCTTCAAGGTGCGGCTGCTCCCGATTCGGTTGACCGCGGCCCAGATTTCCCCGGGTGAAAGCCCATCAAAAGGCACATCGGTCACTCGGATATCCGCGCTTCGAGCATTCCTCGCCACACTGTTGTTCGATGCCCTGGTTAGAATGTCCGACCTATTTAATGCCTTGATTTGGGTGGCTGATGGGGTTACGCGCGGCGCAACGGAGACATGCCAGGAATGAACACCCGTGCGAAATCTTGGTGACAGTGGGGCAAGCGCCGGCTCACCGGTGCTTTTGCTTCATGCATGATCTTCCAAACGTCCAGGTGGTTGCCAAATGCGGATTTAGGTGGCGGGTGAGAGGGGGCAGGCGGCTAGACACCGGCAGCGTGAGCATGGATTTCGTGGCCTCTTCGTTCCCAGACGCTGCCGAGCACATGCCGCACCTCGCGCTCGTTGAAAGGCTTGGACAAGACATCGTAGGCGCCGAGATTCAGCACTTCCGCCCATAGGTATTCATCCGCCAACCTGGACGTCACGATCAGAATCGGAGGTTTTGGGCACCGGGCGATGTGATTGAATACGTCCTTCCACGTCCCGTCCGGTAATTGGCTTTCGCAGATTACGACCAGCGGGGCTCTCTCCCGAGTGAGATGGATGATCGCATCCGAAAATGTACTGGCAACCGAAATGTGCCAGGCGTTCTCGAGAATATGACGAAGCGTCTCGTGATCGTTGGCTGAGGGGCTAATTGAAAGAATCCCGGCCGGCTGTTGCGCCACCGTTTCCCGGCTGGTTCTTTTGTTGAGTCGCGGCTTGGCCCTATGGGTTCGCCGCGCTCTGACAGATTTCAGTGTTGACATATACTCTCCTACCCCCTCCGCTTGCGATTCAGATTCGATCGTCGGCCAAGCCCAACCCTGCATTGGTCTTTCTAGTCGGCCGATACACGGATACTGTGGTCCGGTACAGACTAGATGCGGCGGATCAGCAGGAGATTTACTTTACTCTCGTATCCGTCACCCCAACAAGTGAACCTGCCCCTTGCCGGAACCATCCTGGTAGACCAGGAGTCCTCGCCTTGCGGCCGTCGATAGTGCCGGAAGTCGTGGAGCATGAAATGAAAACCTCGTTGACTCTGATAGCAATGAGTTTGCTGGTCATTTCGGCCTTCGGCCAACCGGTGCACGATACTTCACCCTTGGGACCCGCGCAACAAGGATTCGTGATCCGTGGCGAGATCACATCGAAGGATCAGCGCCCCGGTTTGTTAACGGTGCAACTGTCGCCGAACGGTAATGCGATGGCCGAAAGGGTTGAGGTGAATCCGGATGGGTCGTTCGAATTCCGTCACGCGCTGCCGGGGATTTACACTCTGTCGGTTACCGATGCCAGAGGCGCGAGCCTTTATGACGAGCGTGTATCAATTAGTGGTTCCAACGACTATCTTTCCATCCCCCTCCCCAGTGTTTCAAAAGCCGCCAGTTCCGGCCACGGGACGGTTTCCATTCGGCAATTGGAACATACCGTTCCTGCCGACGCTCAGAAGGCGTACACCAGAGGCCAACGCGCCGCGTTGAAAGGCGATTCACAGTATGCGATGGATCAGTTCCACGTGGCGCTTAGCATTGATCCTGAGTTTGCGGATGCTTATAACGAATTGGGTGCAGTGCAGGCCTCGCTCGGGAACTTGACTGACGCAGCCAAGCAGTTCCAGAAGGCCGTCGATCTCGTGCCGGATCATCGGCGGGCGCTACCCAATCTTTGTATCGTTCTCGCTGGCCTGCAGCGTTATGGAGAGGCGGGACCCGTGGCAGCCCGCGCCTTACGAATCGATCCCGCCAATGCTAAACTCCATTTCATTTTGGCGATCAGCTTGATCACCGGGCAGCAAGATCCCGACCAGGCATTGGATCACCTGCAACGGGCCGCTGCCGAGATTCCCTCAGCCCATATGGTGGCAGCGGAGTTACTGCTTAAGACAGGCCGGACCGCGGAAGCACGGAACCACTTGGAAGAGTACCTGCGGAGCGTGCCGGCCGACGATGGCCATCGTCCTGCTGTCCAAGCTCTGCTAGACAAATTGCACGAGTGATGGGCGCTCGGAAAGTGTTTGGAAACCGCTGGGAAGAAAAATTCTGAATCCGCCGGTGACCGATGACATCGATCCTACAGGGTCCTTAGCGAAGCTAACATACTAATCTGGCGCGTAGTATCCGACTCGCCAGGAAGCGTGGAGAGAAGGCAAATCCGGTGGTGTGGCAACTCGCACTTGAACCCGCCGGTATTTTCCGTCTCTGCTTGAATTCGTAGAATAATATGCCAGCATGTACTGGTCTCGAAGCGCGGTATTTAACTTGGCTATGGCATCCGGCAACTGGTTCAGGTTGTGTACGGGAAACAGGCGTCCCCCGGTCTCCTCCGCCAAATTGCTCAACAACTTCATGGCGCCCGCGGTGACCATGTGCCCCACGATGCCGATAGCGTAGAGTGAAACGTTGCTCTCACGCAAGAGCATTCGGATTTCACTCTGAGAGTAGCGGCTGTTGTTGTCGCCTCCGTCCGACAGCACTACGATTGCTCTCCGCGGATTCCGTGCTTTCTTTATGCGGCTGACGGATAGGTGTATGGCATCCAGAAGCGCCGTCCACCCTCTCGGTTGAATTGACATGAGAGCACTCTCAATGTCATGCGCCTCGGGAGTGAACCCCGTCAGGACTTTCGGTTTGTCGTTGAACTCGACCAGAAAATACTCATCTCCGGGCATGGATGTGTTCAATAACTGAGCGATCGCCTCCCGGGACTTGTCCAATTTATCGTCCATGCTCTTGCTGGAATCAAAAACGAGACCAACGGAAAGGGGGGTTTCCTGGCGGACGAGGTGCGCCAGGGGTTGTTCGACCCCATCTTCTGTAATATGGAATGCGTCGGACGACAGCCCCAGTACTGGTTTGCCTAATGGGTCGGTTACTGTGACGGGTATGAGTACTACATTCACATCAACGCGGATGTCGCTTCTGGACGCTTTAGGCTCCGGTCCGCGGGGCACAATAGAAACCCGGGGCTCGTTGCCATTCGCGTCCGGAGGGTCCGGAGCAGGTTGCGGCGCTCCATAACTCATTATTGGTATTAGGGTTACGATAGCAAGGTACGCTGCGGTCGGCCGTTGGCGCCCGAAAACTCGATGTAGGCCGTTCATTCTCCTGGACATTTCGGGAGGGACTCCATGGAAGTCTTTTGAATTATAACGGAATGCCACACCCTGCGAGTGGCGCGCGAACAACGCTTGGGATACCCCGCAAACCGTTGGATAAACAATACTTGTATGCAGACCTCGCAGGCCACCTCAATTTCCTACCCAGGTCTTTTCCCTAGGACTCAGCCGACCTCGGGGACTCTAAATCCTGATTGCTGAACCGGTTGGGCGAGTGATATCATCTGCACCTAGTTTATGGGTGGTGGCCAAAAAGTACTAGTAGTGGAGGACGATGAGGGCCTTCGGCGGGTCATGCAGACCCAACTAAGCAAAGAAGGCTACGAAACAATCACCGCGCCGGATGTTCAAACTGCCTTGCAGATCCTCGAAAAATCCCTTCAGCAGCTCATCATCACCGATCTCAACCTGCCCGGCACTTCGGGCATTGAACTTTTGAAGAAAGTCCGGGTAACGTACCCAGGCACCGCCGTAATCGTGATGACCGCTTTTGGAACAGTTCCGAGTGCCGTAGAGGCGATGAAAGCCGGGGCTTACGACTACATCCTTAAGCCGGTACATCCGTATGAGCTAAAGGCTCTCGTCAGCCGCGCGTTGGAGCATCACCGGTTGATCGAAGAGGTGCAAATCCTGCGGACATCTCTCGACAAGAGATACGGATTCGAGCAGATTATTGGCTCTTCTACTTCCCTCCTCGATGCGCTGGATGTGGCTATGCGCGTAGCTTCTACTGATGCCACAATTCTGATTCAGGGCGAAACCGGTACTGGAAAGGAACTCATTGCTAAAGCGATTCATCTCCACAGCGGCCGCCGCGACCGGCCGTTTGCGACCATAAACTGCGCGGCGATCCCCAGGGAACTTCTGGAATCGGAGTTGTTCGGATACTTGAAGGGTTCCTTTACTGGCGCCCTGACCCACAAAAAGGGCAAAGTCGAGATGGTTGAGGGTGGCAGCCTGCTTCTCGACGAGATTGGGGAGATGCCGTTGGACCTGCAGGTGAGGATTCTTCGTCTCATTCAAGAGAAAGAAATCGAGAAAGTGGGTGCAACGTCTCCCACGAAGCTTGATGTTCGAATCATGGCGGCCACCCACCGGGACTTAGCCTCGATGGTAAAACAAAGCACCTTTCGAGAGGACTTGTATTACCGGCTGCTAGTGGTCCCCATCCGGATTCCAGCACTTCGCGAGCGGCTTGAAGATATTCCCGAATTGTTAGAGTACTTCTTATCTAAGGCCAAGCTCAAATATGCACGACCGGATCTCAGGCTGCCCCCCAAGATGCTGCCGTATTTTGCGAATTACAACTGGCCAGGGAATGTGCGCCAGTTAGAACATGTGGTGGAACGAGTAGTCTTACTCTCCCGGGCTTCAGAAATCACGCCGGAGGCACTACCGGAATTCTTGGTGCTCCGACATCCACATGAAGCGATCGCACCACCGGATTTGCCTGACGAGGGGGTCAGCCTGGGCAGTCTCGAACGAGACCTCATTCTTCGCGTGTTGTCTAAATTCGCCGGCAACCAGACGCAAGCCGCCCATTATCTCGGCATCAGCCGCCGGACTCTCGCCTACCGTTTGAAAAAATACAGAATTGCTTCGGAGTTTTACATAAAGGGTACAGCTTAGATATCCCTCCTAAAGAGCAGGAGACCGGTATGGAGTGGCGTCACCTGCACGCAAAATGCTCGTTTGCCGCATTGCGGCCGCTCCAAAACGTACTCTCTCCCGTCACATTCTTGGTTCCCGATACGTAACATATTGAAACATCTTGGGAACCGGTCCTCGAGCTTCGTGGCGATAAGCATGCGTTTTGATCCGTATGTTTGGGTTGATAGAGGACCGTTGGGAAAGCCCTTATACCAGTCATGCCGCCGGAGCTGCATTATCCATTATCCCGGCGGATATCGAAGAGCTGAAACCTGATAATTCAGGAGAAGAGGAGTCTGTAGCCGCTGGAAGCGCAATTCGCGAATTTCCGGCGGATGTAAACGAGCACGCAGTATCTACGGAAGAGGCTGGGAATTCCATCTCGACCGATGAGGATTTGGTCGAGATGGCTCGGTATGGCGACACCGGCGCATTCGGCGAACTGATCAAACGGCACTACGGCGCCTGTCTGAAGCGGGCCACTTTCATGATCCGGAATCGCAGCGACGCCGAAGACGAGGTCCAAAATGCGTGCTGGAAAGCATTCCAGCGCCTGGAACAATATCGCGGCGAGGGCACGTTTTCCGCATGGCTCGGCAGGATCGTGGAAAACCAGTGTCTTATGCGTATTCGCGAGGAACGGAAATCATATTTCCTGTACCTGGATGAAGCCTCTGACTCCAACGTTCGGCTCGAACTCGTTTGCGCGGTGGCCAACCCGGAAGATGAGTTTGGCGAACAGCAAGTGGCGAATCTGGTACGCCGGGAGATTTCATTGATTCCACCTTTGCTGCGCAATGTGATGTTGCTCCGCGATGTCCAGCAGCTACCGATGCCGGAAGTCGCACTGCTGTTGGGACTTTCAGTCCCGGCCGCCAAGTCCCGATTAATGCGCGCTCGTGGGGAACTACGACGACGGATTGCGAAGCACTGCGGGCCCAAAGGCTGCGCTACGCTAACCCAAAGATCCCAATACAAGCAGGCCGCCTACTGTCGGGCCAGCTAGATTCGAAGCCGATCACGAATCCCGGCAGCGCCTCGTTTGATCAAGAATAACTCTCATTGGTCAGAAACATCTGGTTGCAAGATCGAATGCTCGGCGATAAAATTAGTTTGAAACGGCAGTAAAGAAGGTTTTGAGTCCGCCTGGGCTCATCGGTGCTGCCGAACCCGACACTTGGCGCCCGACCAATTAGGATCATCGCAATGGCAACTCGTCTTGGCCGATCTCTCGCATTTCTTTGCCGCCCCGATGGCACTGTGTCCAAGATCCTGCTGGATGAAGGCCTGATTCCTCAATTGGAGCCAGGGGTCTCCTTCACGAGTTTAGTGGACTCCCGAAGTATGGGACAGGCCGTCGATTTTCTGCGAAGAGTACAAGAAACCGGCAGTGTTTTAGGAGAAAAGCTCTACGTTGCACAGCCCCGTCACTGTCCGGCTGTGTTTTTCTATGGCCTCCGGACTATCGAGGGGATCGCGGTGTACGGCGCTACAAAACACCCCAAAATTGCCGACCTTGGGAATGCCAAACTCCTCGCACTTGCGGCGCACGATTTGCGGAACCCGATAGCTGGGATCCTAGCCGCGAGCCAATTTCTCCTCGAAGATGCCCCCAGCCAGCTAAATGACGAGTCCAGCCGCTTGCTGGAGTCCATCGAATCCTCAAGCCTTTTCCTGTTACGCTTGGTCGACGATATATTAGAGTTCGCAGAAATGAGATCAGGCAAGGTCCGTTTTCATTTCGAGCCCACGGATATCGTTGCTCTGATCAATCAAAGTATCGTGATGAATCGATCGCTCACGGAAAGCAAGGAAATCCGAGTAGTTGTAGTTAAAGAGATAGACATCCCATCCATCAAAGCCGACTTGGGACGAGTGAGTAAAATCATCGATCGTCTGCTGACGAACGCCGTCAGGTCCTCTCCGCGTGGAAGAACTATCGAAATCCGAGTTGGTCTCCGGCAGAATTTGACAACCATCTCCGTACGGGATGAAGGATCCGGCATCCCCGCGAACCAACGCGAAAACGTCTTTGAAGCTTTTAGGAAGGACCGCAACGCCGAGGAATCGGGAGAGCGAGGGACCGGCCTGGGTCTCGCCATCGTGAAGCAGGTTGTCGAGGCTCACGGGGGTCAGGTCGAGGTCGAAAGTCAAGTTGGCCACGGTTCGACGTTCACAGTCCTCTTGCCGATTTCGGGCGAGGCAAGCGAACCCAAGGAGCCGCGGCGGCGCGCTCCCTTAGTTGCGGTAAACCGTTCCGCGGCTCAGGGCCAGTTCGAAACTTGACAGGCTACAGTCATCGGGTCTGCGAATTTTTTTCCGCCCGGCAGCCATCATAAGCCATCAACCTAGACAGGCGCTGGGCTGCAACCCTCGGATGCTGCAGTGACCTTCCTGGGGATTGCGGCCCAGCGCTCTTTTCTCAGGACGCGCTTCATCTCCCAAGGGCGCGGCTGGTGCGAATTGCAATGGCACACCCTTCCGATTTTCAAGGTCGAGCGCCCGCCAAGACGGCCCGCAAAACCAAGAGCGTTCTGCAGATCGCCAGGCATGTGTCGGCTACCATCGGAGCGGAGTTCTTCCGCTCGATGGTCCAGCATCTGTCGGAGGCGTTGGCCGCGGATTGCGTGTACTTGGGAGAGTTCGTGGGCGGACCGGTCGAGCGGGTACGTACGCTGGCCGCCTGTGTGGACGGCCAAAGTGATCGCAGTTTTGAATACCCGCTGGCAGGTAGCGCGGCAGCCGATGTCGCCTTCGACAAGCCCTGCCTTTGCAGGACTGGCGCCCAGGAGAAATTCCCCGCCGACGAAATACTACCCAAACTGCATGCCGAGGCTCTGGCCGGCGTGCCTTTGTTGAACGCCAACCGGCAGGCCTTGGGAGTCCTCATGGCCGTCTATCGCCGGCCCATTCCCAGCTTCCGGATTCCGAAATCGATGCTCGATATCTTCGCACCGCGCGCGGCGGCCGAACTGAGTCGCAAGCAATCGGAAGAACAGTTGCGTGAGAGTGAACAGCGGCATCTGGCGTTTATCGCGGCGAACCCGGACGGGCTCTGGCGTGTTGAATTTGAAAATCCGATCCCGGTCAACCTGCCCGACCGGGAGCAGGCCGATAGAATTCACCGTTCTGGTTACATAGCGGAGTGCAACGACTCCTTGGCACGATTTCTTGGATGTGAAAAAGCCGGAGAACTGATCGGCTGTCGCCTCTATGACCTGGAGTCGCTCGATTCTGATATCAGCTTGCGCGAGGCCACCCTGGCCTTGGTGCGGGCCGGCTACCGGCCCACCACTATGGAAACACGGCCGCTAGACCGGAATAACAAACGCCACTACAGGTTGCGCAGCCAATGGGGAATTGTCGAGGACGGTTTACTGCGCCGCATTTGGGGCACTACCCGCGATATTAGCGAACTCAGAAAATCCGAACTGGCGCTGAATGCCTCCGAGCAACGCATGGTGGACTTACTCGAGACCGTTCACCTGGTAGTCGTGATGCTCGACCTCAATGGTTCGATCGCATTTTGCAACGACTATCTGTTGCAGCTCACTGGCTGGAAATCGGCAGAGATCCAAGGCAAGAACTGGTTCGACCTGATGATTCCGTCCGATGAGCAGAATGCATTGCGGACCGCGTTCGAGTCCGCGAAGGAAGGCCCATCGCCACCCATTCACATTGAAAGTACGCTATTGGGAGCCGACGGCCACCGTTGGTGGATTGCCTGGGATTGCGCGGTTTTAGGCGATGCGGAGGGAAAGATCGGCGCGGTGGTGAATGTCGGCCGGGATCTGACGGAATACAAGGAGCTCGAGTCTCAGTTTCGCCAAGCCCAAAAACTGGAAAGCATCGGGAGACTGGCGAGCGGCGTGGCTCACGACTTTAACAATTTACTGACCGTCATTCTTGGCTATAGCGGCGCCTTGCTGGCCAGGCGGGAGCCCACTGATCCTGACCACATTGCCATTTCCGAGATCAAGAAGGCCGCCGAAAAAGGCGCGGACCTCGCCTATCAGTTGCTTGCCTTCAGCCGCCGCCAGGCACTCCACCCCACAATGCTGAACCTGAATACGCTCGTTGCGGACGACCAGCGAATGTGGCGCCGGCTGATTGGTGAAAATATCGAGTTGGTAACGAACCTTGACCCGTCAGTTGGAATCGTGCGCGCCGACGCCGGCCATATTCATCAAGTACTGTTGAACCTCACCGTCAACGCGCGGGACGCCATGCCACAGGGAGGGAAGCTGATCATCTCATCATCAAATGTCAATATCAATGGAGCGAAATTCCCGCTGCTGCCCTCCCTTCCATCTGGGTCTTATGTCCAGTTGACCGTCGCCGACACCGGCGTAGGCATGAGCGCCGAAGTGCGCGCTCACCTGTTTGAACCGTTCTTTACCACCAAAGCGCCAGGTTGCGGGACTGGCTTGGGGCTCTCCACCGTGTACGGAATCGTCAAGCAGAGCGGCGGTCATATCGCGGTCGAATCAGAACCGGGCAGGGGCTCGATGTTTTCCATCTTGCTCCCCAGAATCGAGCCGGCTCCTTGCCAGGAACCCTCTGCTAAACCGGCATTGAAGGGCGGAACTGAAACGATTCTGCTGGTGGAGGACCAGAATGAAGTACGGGTTCTGACTGCGAAGATTCTACGCGAACTGGGCTACAACGTTTGGGAGGCGGATGGCCCCGGCCGGGCCATGGAGCTTGCGAAGTATAGCAGCGCGCCCGTCCACCTGATTCTTACGGATGTGGTGATGCCCACCATGAGCGGTGTCGAATTGGCCAACCGAGTGAAACAAGCCCACCAGGAAATCAAGGTATTGTTTATGTCCGGCTACGCTACCCGGCTGCCGCTCAGTGAAGATCCGCTGCTCAGCGAAGCCTACATTCAAAAACCGTTCACACCCGAAGCCCTCGGTTGGAAAGTGCGCGAAATCCTGGATCGGGATTAGCCACAAGATCCTGGGCATGTTTCGCGTAGAGGCTCTTGGCCGTCATAACCCCGAACGCGCGGCTCGGAGCCCGCCCCCGCCGGATTGCTTATTCGACTACTGGCCTTCGTGAGCCTCGATGTCATCCAGCTTGCCGGTGCGACTTATTTCCAACCCCTTCCGAAGGCGAATAGCGCAGACCCAGGCGGCGCGCCATACAGAAGAAGATTTCTGTCTCGCGAAATGGCTTCCAAGTGTAGTCGTCAAAGCCTGCGCGATCTTTGTCTCCGCCCCACCCTCCAATTGGCGAATCCGCCGTGTCGTTTCCGTGCCATTCAGCTGAGGCAGACCCAGATCCATCCAGATAAAATGCGGCCGCCACTCCTGGAACGCCTCGATCCCGAGTGCTCCATTCTCCGCGGCCCTTACTTGAAAGCCGGCGCGAATTAGCATCCTCCGCACGACCGTGGCGCTTTCAGGGTCGTCTTCGACAATCAGAACACGCCATTCCGGTTGGCCTGATTCAAGGATGAAGGGATGCTCTGGGGCCGGCTCTAAGCCGTAGGTTTGCGACTTCGTTGCCAGTTCCAGCGGCAGTTCGACCACGAAACGTGAACCTCGACCCGCCTCGCTCTCAACAAACAGCGTCCCGCCCATCAACTCTACAAATCGGCGAGTAATTGTCAGGCCGAGACCTGTGCCCTTTTGTGGACTGGCATTGCGCACCCGTTCGAACGGCTCGAATATGCGGCCCAGCTCGTGCCGTGGTATCCCCACGCCACTGTCCTCAATATCGAAACAAAGCCGGGCGCGTCCGGGCTCGTCAGCCGGCTGAGCGCTCAACCGTAGCTTTACGGTTCCTTCTCTTGTGAATTTAATGGCGTTGCCGATCAGGTTGATGAGGATTTGCCGCAACTTCGGCGCATCTACGCGGACGAAGCGCGGCACTTTAGGAGCTTGACCGTAAATGAGCGCCAGATGCGTCTCCTCCGCCCGGCCACGCATCATCTCAACGACCGTTCGCACCGTGGAGATCAAATCGCTGGCTGCGGTCGCGAGTTCCGCTTTGCCAGCCTCGATTTTGGTGACATCCAGCACCTCGTCGATCAGTTCCAGGAGGTGCTCGCCGCTGCGGCCGATCGCGTCGATGTCTTCACGCTGATCGGGGGTTGGGTTACTCTCGCTCAGGAGGCTGGAGGACGCCAGGATGACGCTGAGGGGCGTACGAAGTTCGTGGCTCATATTGGCGAGGAAGAGGCTCTTCGCCCGGGTGGCGGACTCCGCCTGGTCACGCGCCTGCCCAAGTTCGTGCGTGCGTTGATCAACCAGAGACTCAAGGTGCTGCTGGTGTCGCTGCAATTCCTTAAGCGTCTCCTGCAGCCTGCCAATGATCTGTCCCACCGGGATCGCGTTGACCAAGACGGCTTGTACGATCACGGTCCAGATTCCCAGCATCGTTGCCTGAGCCCGGAATGGAAGCAGTCGAGGCGGCCGGCGCAGATCGCTCTGCAATCGCCAATTTATGTCGCATCAACGCCCGTCCCCAGCATGGCGCGACGAACGTTTATTGCGCCGGAACAGCCGTGACCTTCATCGTTGAAACAGGAGTACCTCCACGCGATGAATCCAAATCCGGAAGCCGTGCGGCTCGAGACGGCTCGCGCCACCAACGTTCCCTGGAAAAAATGGGGACCGTATCTGAGCGAGCGGCAGTGGGGCACCGTTCGGGAGGACTATAGCCAGGACGGAAATGCCTGGGATTACTTCACCCACGATCATGCTCGTTCGCGAGCCTATCGCTGGGGCGAGGACGGTCTGGCTGGTTTGAGCGATGACAAGCAGTTGCTCTGTTTTGCCCTCGCTCTTTGGAACGGCAAAGATCCCATTTTGAAGGAACGCCTGTTCGGCCTCAGCAACAGCGAGGGCAATCACGGGGAAGATGTCAAGGAATACTATTTCTACCTCGACAGTACGCCCACGCACTCGTACATGAAATATCTGTACAAGTATCCTCAAGCGGCATTTCCGTATGACGACCTGGTCCGGACCAATCGGCAGCGCAGCCGTAAAGATCTGGAGTATGAGCTGCTGGATACCGGTGTTTTCAACCACGACCGCTACTTCGACGTGTTCGTTGAGTACGCCAAGAACACTCCCGAGGATATCCTGATCCAAGTCAGCGTCTGCAATCGCGGGCCCGAAACCGCCACAATTCATCTGTTGCCGACCCTATGGTTCCGCAATACCTGGACGCCATGGCCTGGTACGACCCAAAATCTTCTGGGATCGCCTTCTCTCCACGGGGTCGAAGTCCCGTTTTTGAAGCAGGTGCCGGGCACACACGACATGCGTGTCGTAGCCGCCACATACGCCGGACTAGGCGAACGGTTCCTGTACTGCGAGGGAGAAGTCCCGCTGCTGTTCACGGAGAACGAGACCAATAACGAACGGATCTTTGGCCTGCCGAACGCCCGGCCGTATGTCAAGGACGGCATTAACGATTGTGTGGTGCACGGAGAGCAAGGAGCCGTTAACCCGGAACAGACGGGGACGAAGGCCTCCGCGCTCTATCAGGCCACAATCGACGCCGGGAAGACTGCCACCATTTGGCTCCGGCTCAGCGATCAATCGCCCGACCAGCTGAGCGAACCGTTCGGGACGCGGTTTCCGGAGATCATTCAGGCTCGCCGATCGGAGGCGGATGAGTTCTACCGAAGCATCACCCCTGCCGGCACTAGCGAGGACACAGCCAGAGTCATGCGACAGGCCCTGGCGGGTATGCTCTGGACCAAGCAATACTTCGGCTTCGATGTGTGCAAGTGGCTCGAAGAGCACGGCGCCGGTCCGATGGTGCCGGGAGCCCGGCGGATGCGGAACAGCGAATGGTTCCACATGGTGAACGAGAACATCATTTCGATGCCGGACAAGTGGGAATACCCATGGTTCGCCGCGTGGGACCTGGCATTCCATGCCATCGCTCTCTCCGCTGTGGATCTGGACTTTGCCAAGGAACAGCTCGACCTTTTGCTGCAGCGTTTCTTCCTACATCCGAGCGGCCAAATACCCGCATACGAATGGAACTTCAGCGACGTGAATCCGCCCGTGCATGCTTGGGCAACGCTCTTCCTTTACCGGACGGAGCAGGCTCTCGACGGGCAGGGTGATGTGGACTTCCTGCGCCGGTCCTTTCGAAAACTGATGTTGAACTTCACCTGGTGGGTAAATCGGAAGGATCGCTTCGGCAAGAACGTCTTCGAGGGGGGATTTCTGGGGCTGGACAACATTGGCGTTTTTGACCGTAGTGCGCCACTTCCTGGTGGGGGTTACTTGGAACAGGCCGACGGTACGGCCTGGATGGCTCTTTACTGCCAGAATATGCTCGAGATGTGCGCCGAGCTTGCCGCCTTCGATGCCAGCTACGATGACATGGGGGCAAAATTCGTCGACCATTTCCTGTGGATTGCACGCGCCATGAATCATACGGGCGCCGGTGCCATGTGGGACGAAGAAGACGGCTTCTATTACGACGTGCTGCGTTTTCCCGACGGGAGTGCGACCCCGCTGAAGCTCCGCTCCATGGTCGGCTTGCTGCCGCTGTGTGCCACCACTGTTGTAGAGGCGTGGCAGCGAGAACGGATGCCACGCACCATGGCCACCAATATGGAGCGCGTAAAACGCATGCCGGAACTCCTCGACAGCATTCATCCCACCGGCCCCGGACATCGCGGTTTCGCCGATCGAGGTATTATTGCGCTGGTGAATCCGGGCAGGCTCCGCCGGATCCTGTCCCGCATGCTCGATGAAAATGAGTTTCTGAGTCCTTATGGAATCCGCGCGCTATCGCGCTACCACGCCGAGCATCCCTACGTGGTCAACGTAAAGGGCCAGGAGCACCGAGTGAGTTATCTTCCCGCGGAATCGGATTCCCCCATGTTCGGTGGGAATTCCAATTGGCGAGGGCCCATCTGGATGCCGGTGAACATGCTCTTGATTCGCGGTCTGCTGTCCTTTTATCTCTATTATGGCGATGACTTCGAAGTCGAATGTCCCACGCATTCGGGCAGGTGGATGAATCTTTTCGAGGTAGTCCGTGAAATTGCGAACCGGCTGACCCGCATTTTTGTCCGCAACGAAGCTGGCCGGAGGCCGGTCTATGGCGGCAGTGAGAAATTTCAAAACGACCCAAATTGGAAGGACTACGTCCAGTTTTTCGAGTACTTCCACGGCGAGAACGGCGCTGGAATTGGGGCTAGTCACCAGACCGGCTGGACCGGCGGCATTGCGACACTGATCCAGTTGTTCGGCCGTATCGACGGCCAGAAGTTTCTTACCACGGGCAAGATGGGCGCCCTTGCCAGAGAGAAAGTACCTGAGCATCGGGCCGCCAATCTTGTCTCGACATCCCACTAAATTTGCGATCAACACTTACTTTCGACTGCGACCGGGCTAACTGTTGATGCGCCGTTTCTGGTACGGCGGTACCAACTAAGTACCAGCTAATAGAACTTACGAGTGGAGGCCCCTGGTTTCGGGAGCACAAGTTAGTCGTTCGGCCTAGGTCGGCACCCACGGCGTGCATCTCCCGGCAGGCGTCTTTCCAGCTTATGCATAAGAAAGTAAGTCTGGCCCGGAGTTGCGTGCATCTGTCTTGGGATTGGTGGACGCATCGGTTCCGGCGGTGATAAAAGTGCTTGCGGGCTGCACAGGGTCGCGTGGCCCGGCCACCTAAAGAGGTTTTTCCTTCGGTACCAATGATTCAGGAGAGTCGTGTCATGACGATTCCGGTTGTCGGGGTTGGGGCCTCGGCTGGAGGGCTGGAGTCTTTCACCTCTCTGCTTGCGCATCTGCCTGCAAATACTGGACTTGCGTTCGTATTCGTGCAACATCTCGATCGCCGGCATCCCAGCAATTTAACGGAAATTCTCGCCCGCGTCAGCGCCATACCAGTCGAGCAGGCCACTGACGATATGCAGATCGAACCGAACCATCTATATGTCATACCCCCGGATGCCGACTTGGAGATCGCTGACCACGTATTAAGAATAACGCCACGCCCTCTAACGCTTTCAGGTCCGCACCTGCCCATTGACCAGTTCTTTCGTTCACTAGCGCGCGAGTGCGGTAGTCTTGCGATCGGCGTCATCCTCTCCGGCGCCGGCTCGGATGGGGCAGACGGCATCGAAGCGGTGAAAGCTGCTGGGGGCTCGACATTCGCCCAAGACCCTGCGACCGCCAGATTCGACAGCATGCCACAGGCGGCCATAGCGAGCGGATGCGTTGATTTCATACTTTCGCCTGAGGCTATCGCGGTAGAGTTAATCAGGCTGGGCGGTCATCCCTGTATCGCGGATGGCGAAGACTCGGGATCGCCGGGATCGGGCGTGAAAGGAAATTATCAGTTCGACCCGATCCTTGCACTCCTCTGCAATGCAACAGGTGTCGATTTTGCACTTTACCGGGAGACCACGGTACGCCGCCGCATCCTGCGGCGAGTCGCGTTGCGCACTGTTGGCAGCCTGGAAGAGTACCGCGCGCAGCTTGAGAGAGATCCCGGTGAACTCCATGCCCTGTATCAGGACCTCCTCATCAGCGTCACCCGTTTCTTTCGGGATCCGGAATCGTTTGAGAATTTGAAAAAGTTAGTTTTCCCTCGCCTGGTTCGAGGCAGACCTCTGGACGCGCCGATCAGGATATGGGTGCCGGGATGCTCTACCGGAGAGGAGGCCTTCTCCATTGCCATATGTCTGAAGGAGTACTTTGAGGAAACGGGCAGCGCTTACCCCGTGCAGATCTTCGCTTCCGATGTCAGTTCAACCGCAATCGAGAAGGCCCGCAATGGTATATATGCCGAGAGCATAGCCGCAGATATCAGCCCGCAGCGTTTGAGCCGGTATTTTTTGAAGGTCGAAGGCGGATACCAGATCGGCAAATCACTGCGCGAGATGTGTGTTTTCAGCAGGCACGATCTGACACGCGATCCGCCCTTTTCGAAACTGGACCTGATTAGTTGCCGAAATGTGCTGATCTTCCTTGGAAGCGTGCGGAAGAGAATTCTTTCTCTTTTCCATTACGCTCTCAAGCCAGAAGGTTTTCTGGTGCTCGGACCATCCGAAGCTGAACCGGGCAGACTCTTTTCAGCCGTTGAGGGTGATCACAACATTTACACCAAGAACGAGGCAGTCAGCACGCGGCAAGCGCGCTCTGCTGCGGCAGCCGCAGGGTCCCGTCGAAGCATCAACGCCTACAGGAGAGCGGCGGAGATGCAGGCGAAAGATCTCAAGGAGCGCACTGGACTGCGAAGAGAGTTGGAGCGCATCCTGTCATCGAGGTACAGCGGAGTCGGTGTAATAGTTAGCGAGGCCCTTGAGGTTCTGGAAGTTCTCGGTCAGGCTGCTCCGTACCTTACTCTGCCGCCCGGAGAGATCAGCTTCAACCTGCTCAAGTTGATTCCTGAGGCCAGGCTGTTTCTGGAGGTCGAGAAACTCGTATCCGATGTGAGGAGAAGTGGTGAGGCCGCTCGGACCGACCGCGTCCCTTACGAAAGTGGCGGCGCTGGGGCAGAGGTCAATATTGAAGTGATTCCTGCCGGTGACGCCCAGACGCGTGCACTATTGGTATTATTCCAACCGGCGGCCGGGGCATCCGACATCGAACCGGAAGCCTCTTCCGATTACAGAGACCGCGAGATCGCAAGGTTGAAGCAAGATCTTGAGGACGCCCGCCAACGGCTCCTGTCCATCATTGCGGAGCGCCAGTTAACGGAGGAAGAGAGCCAGAACACAACCGCGGAGGCGATCTCAACAAACGAGGAGTTGCTGAGCCTCAACGAGGAGCTGGAGACGGCGAAGGAAGAACTCCAATCGACTAACGAAGAGCTCACCACGATGAACCAAGAGCTGCAGTCGAACAACGCGGCGCTTACCGAAGCCCGCGACTTCGCCATGTTGATTATTGCAACTTCACCAACGCCTCTGCTGGTACTCGATGTGGAACTTCGGATTACTGCTGCTAACCCAGCGTTCTATCGCGCGTTCGGCCTTTCCGCTGGTGAGGCCGAAGGCCGGCTCCTTTATTCCATTTCCGGCGGCTGCTGGGACATCCCCCGCCTGCGAGACTTGTTGCAGCATATTCTGCCGGAAGACAAAGTCGTGCAGGATTTCGAAATCGACCAGGATTTTCCGCGTATTGGACACAGATTTCTAGTGTTGAACGCACGTCAGCTTGACGGGCTTCAGCAGATTCTTCTGGGCATCGATGATGTGACGGAGCGAAAAGAGCGAGCCACGGCTGCACTCTACGAGAGCGAAGAACGCTTCCGCAACATGGCCGACACGGCGCCGGTGATGATCTGGGTCGCCGGTGCCGACAAAGGCTGTACATTCTTCAACAGAAGTTGGCTGGCCTTTACGGGCAGAACCATGCAACAGGAACTGGGCGACGGCTGGGCGGTGAGTTTGCATCCGGACGACATAAATCGCTACTTGGACACCTACTCATCTTCTTTCTATGCGCGTCGCGGCTTCCAAGTGGAGACCCGGCTACGGCGGGCAGACGGAGAGTATCGTTGGGTACTGTGCACCGGTGTCCCCCGCTTCGCGCCGAACGACACCTTCGCCGGTTATGTCGGATCGTGTATTGACGTCACCGAGGTCAGGCGCACTCAGGAAGAACAGTTGGCGCGGCAAAAGTTGGAGAGCGTGGGAACACTCGCTGGCGGTATTGCCCACGATTTCAATAACATTCTAGGTGGGATCCTGGCTCACTCGGAACTTGCCCTGGCGGAGGTCGGCAGCGGCTCACATCCTGAGGAAGAACTGCACAAGATCCGTGCCGTTGCGATTCGCGGCACCGAAATCGTCCGGCAGTTATTGATCTATTCCGGACAAGAAAGTGAGGTCGTCGAACTGGTCGATGTTTCGCGGATCGTGGAGGACATGCTCGAGTTGCTCAAGGTCTCGGTATCGAAACACGCAGCCGTGGAGACCGACCTTGGCAAGAACCTTCCGGGCATCCGAGGCAATCCGGCGCAAGTCCAGCAAATTGTGATGAACCTCATCATCAACGCGTCAGAGGCAATAGGCGATCAGGATGGAGTGATCCGCGTAACCACGAGGCTGATTACGATGGCCTCTGACTCGCCGCCAGCGGCCGCGGAAGGCCTGGCCAAGGGGGATTACCTGCAATTGGAGGTGTCCGACACTGGGCGAGGTATGACACCCGAAATGCAAGCCCGGGTTTTCGACCCCTTCTTTACGACTAAATCGGCCGGCCACGGCCTCGGGCTTGCCGTCGTCCAAGGGATCGTTCGAAATCTTGGCGGGACAATCCGTCTGGCGAGCGCACCAGGCAAGGGCACTACGTTTCGGATATGGTTGCCGTATGCTGAAGAGGCCCGTCAGGCAACTGGTAACGCGATCGCACCCTCCCAGAGGGAAGAAGCACCAGGGTCTCGTCAGGCGACCGTACTGGTTGTGGAAGATGTAGACCCGCTACGGCAGGCGATTTCGAAAATTCTGCAGAGGAGTGGATATTTGGTCATCGAGGCAGCGGATGGGACGGCGGCGCTGGAATTGATTCGAGGGCCAGGAGACGTGATCGATGTACTACTACTGGATGTCACCCTGCCTGGTACGTCCAGCCGCGAGGTTCTTGAAGAAGCGACGCGCCTAAGGCCCAACATGGCATTCATTGTTACAAGTGCGAACAACGAGGAGATGGCGGCAGCGGCGTTGCAGAGGCCAGTCGCGCACTTCATCCGGAAGCCGTTTCGGCTCCGTAGTCTCGTGGACTTAATTCAAAACGTCCTGACCGCTTGAGGGAGGAAAGCCTGAGGCTTTCCTCCGGGTGCATCGAGCGTGGCGGTTTTAGGGACCGCTGCTATGCCATCGCGAGCTCCCGATGAAGCTGTTCCCGAATTAGACGCCGCGTTCGTTCAACAAATGCGAGCTTGTCCGCAAGGCAACTCTCCAGCAGCACCCCGGTGCCATAGTGTCCCGTAACGTCGGCCGCAGCGATCAAAGCAACATACTCACCTATGCGGAGGTGGATCAAATGGTTGGCTTTGGCTAGTATGAACAAGTGTCTCGCTTGTGGAGACTCTATTTCGGCCAATTCCTTACGGAAGTTTTCCGCGAAGACGTCATGAAGGCGGCCGCTCGTCTTTACAGGGGTTTCGCCGATGAGCTTAAAAGCCTCATCCAGCGTGGCGAGGATCTTGTTGGATACGAAAACGCGTGCCTCGAGGGCTTCTTTCACGTCGGGATTTTGCGCGGCTTGGGCGATTTCCCGAAAGAGCTCCGTCGTGCGCTCCGCACCCTGTCGAAGGTCACTCAGCAGCAGTACGAACAGTTCCCTTGAATTCTTAATAGACACAAACATCTTCTCCTTTTCGAGTTTTTATACGGATGTTGCACGGCCGCCCCTGAGCATTTGGCAACCTGCCGCAACAAGGTTGTAATGATCTACTGTTTATTCGAATGTGAAACGACTCCGGCTACCCACCAACGAGGATGCCGGCGACTTGTCCGCGGACTTTCTTTGTTTTACGCAAGGCTATAGTCTTTTTGCGTCGGCAATAAAAACGACCGGCGGCCAAATGCTCTTCACCGGTCGCCGGCCCAGGTAAGGAAAGGAGAGTTAGCAGACTTGTCATTATTCACGATTCGATTCCGGGCGGATGCGACTCAGAATTTTTTCTTGCGTGCCAAACGGTCAGTTGAACCGGATTCCCAAAGTCACGGGAACATATGCCGTATGAATGAAATTGGTGAAGGCGTAGTTGTAGCGGGACTCCATGTAGAATTTCAAGCCGGAGTTGCCCAGTCGTACCGTTAAGCCAACGCCCCCATTGACGCCCCCGGAACTGGCTCCTTTGGAAAAGATCTGCTCGTTCACAATTCCCCCTGCGCAGCTATACCCATACCAGGAATAAATGGGCAAGCATACGGTTTCGGGCGGCACGACGAAGTTCTGGTCAACGGTGAAATGGCGATAATACCACCCGCCGCCCATAATCACATAGACTCCCAGGGCGGATCCCCCGATCCTATCGATGTTATGGCGATAGTTGGCAGTCAGCGTGTAGAGGTTGATGTTCGAGTCAGGCGCGAGAACTGGCTGTATGCCGATATTGGACGGAAGGCCGGTCCAACCAAATTCGCCGACGATTGAGTTGTGCCTATCGATGTTATATCCGGCCCCCAGTAGGAAGTTCCCGCTGATACCGACGTATCTTCCTATAGGATTCAACGGGGTGTCGATGCCTCCTCCTATATTGAAGTTGAACTTGGTTAGTTCACTAGGGCCGCCCTGAGCCTTCAGTGGTACAGCCAAGGCAGCAACTAGCAGTCCCATGGAAATCGCAACTTGTTTTGCCATAATCCGTTCCTTTCTAATAGGTCTTAGCCGATGATGACCCGACCGTCCGGCGCTCCAGGCCCAATCGGCGTCGATACGAGTCGGCCGGTACCAGGCCCCGCGGTATTCAGGTCTGGTCATGCGCGGCGGGCAGGAATACCAAAGTTTCTGTTCGGTTTAGGGGATCGCCGCCGGTACCACGAGCAGCCGGCAAGGATCAAGAACGTCGCTTTTTACTCTGCGTCAAAGGTGCTGTCCAAACCGAAACTATTGATGTTGCCGTTGTGGGCCGCGCCCAAATCCGCGACCGCCCCGATCTACTTATCCACTTGCGGAACATCCTGGGCGCTTGCTGTCGAAGCGAACAGCAAAGTCAACCCGATAATTGTAGTGCTCTTCTCATTTTGGATCTCCTCTAAAAGAATTCGGGGTGTTGCGTCCCGAGGCCATTTCTCGGCCCTGAACCTTCTCAACAGTCAGTTCTTGACCCCTTCGTTAGGTCTGATCAGTTTGCGATATACGGGTTGTAATTATTTTGTGGAGGAAGATCGTTTCGCACGCAGGTGGTCAGTTAGCCCGAAGTGCCTCTGAATCGCATCCGGCTACTGGCCATCAATGCCACCGCGCGTGTTTCGTCCGCCAGATCAGTCCAGCCCGAATTGCAGCACGGTAATACGGTGAGAGCTTCTGGATGAATCGATAACACGTTTTTGCTAAAGTCCACGACTGGGATCTCACGGTACACGCGTTCCAAAGCAACCTCTTCCGAAGAAGTACCGAGCAGACCCACGGTGGGCCAGAATGATTGGCACAAAGCAGGCACGGCATTCTCGAAAAGGCGAAGCAGCGCATTGACAGAACTGATGACAACACCACTGTTCCAAAGCCATCCGCCGGAAAACATCCGCTTCGCGGCCCTTAAGGTCGGCCGTTCGCAGAATCGGGACATTTGAAACAGAGGCTCGTCGCTCAGTCCCGGTAGCGGGTTGCTCAACTTAAGCCAACTGTAGTCAACTGCCGGGCTATCCGGCAGCATTCCCAGGACAAGGACCAATCTGGATCGTCTGCCCACGGCCCTGAACGCCGAATCGACAGAGGTTAGAAATGCGGTCTCGTTGGTGAAATGGTGGCTGGAGGGAAAGACTGCAATATGGGCGCCGGGTTCCCTTCTGCTGATCGCCAGCAGGCTGTAGAGTACCGCGGGCCCAGTTCCGCGATTTTCCGGCTGTATCGTCAGGAGGGGCGCCGACGCCAGACCCTCAGGCCCGAAGAACTGGCGATGTTGTCTCGTGACGACGACAGAAATCCTTTCCTCCGGAATAATCCAGGACACTCTCTGCCGGGTTCGGTCCAATAGTGTCTCGCCGCCGACGAAGGGGCAGAACTGCTTCGGTCGATCGTCACCCGCCAAAACCCGCGTTAGTGGTCTGAGCCGAGTGCCATCACCCCCGGCCAGAATCACAGCCCACCGATTCGGTTCAGCGCTTGGATTGATGGACAGCGGGAGGGCCGAAGTGTGTTTCTGAAAAACGGGTTCAGTTTGAGAGGACATAAGGCGGCTGCTCCTCAATGAGTGGATCAGACACCGGCCATCGGCCGCAGAAGAAGAGGCGCTTTCTCTTCTACAGGCCGCACGGCCAGTGTCTATTTCAGCAACACAGGTCTCGGTGTAATTTAGGATGGCTACTGGTCGGAGCGAGACGCGGTTCCTTCGCTTATACTTCCAGCTCCGTACACGCGAACGACGACGCGCCGGGAGAGCTTGTTCAGTTCCTTCTGGCTTGGGTTAGGATTCGCCGCGCGAAGATTCGCATCGAGGTGCTCAGGAGCCGGCGCTTCACCAAGGCCGACGATATGGATCGTGTACGGCGAAACTTTCTGCTGTACCATGTACCGTTGGACTGCCTCGGCTCGCCGGCGGCTCAGCGCCAGATTGTAGCGCTCTGACCCGATAGGGTCCGTGAAGCCTACTAGTTCTACTTCCGCCCGTGGAAGGGCCTGCACTTTCTGAATGATCGAATTGAGTGAGGCTTTGCCCTGCGATGTAAGTTCGCTCTTGTTGAAGCCAAACGTTACGTCTTTCTTTTCCACCAACTGATAGTTCAGGGCATTTGCTACACCAGTTGTCAACGTCGAGATTTGGGTGGAGTTGGCGCTGATCTGGGTTTTGTTGGCGTCAGCCGCTTCCGCGGCCTGTGTGGCTGTGGAATTGGCCTGTTGGGCCGTGTTTGCCACCTCGCCTAGCTTCATATCTGTGGTAGATATTCGCTCATTGACTTGCGATATGTCGGTTTCGTGCTTGTTGGTAAGGTACGCCACCTCCTCATTCGTCTTTTTCTCCATTTTGCTGACTCTCTGGTTCACCACGGCGGCTTGTTGGCGCGCATAGCTTTTCGTGGCACAACCGGAAGTGGCCAGTATCAAAGTGAAAGTAATGGGTACTGCTATTGTCCATAAGAGAAGTTGTGCAGAGTTCTTCATTTTTTCTCCCGTAAGCCTCATGGGTAACCTTGTCCAGACCGTATCGATCCGTCAGGCGCCCCGTATTGTCGCGGATTTTGACCGCCCATTGCTATCGACTCTGAGAGGCCGGGGATGCTCCATAATGTGGGGATACCCCAAGAAGAGAGAGCTCAGGGCTCTCACAACCGGGAAAGATTTGTTCAAACCAAGGACCGAGGGGCGGAGAGGATTCAGTAGTCGGTACGTCTTCCCCGCCGGTGTCTTCCAGATTGAAATGGCCAGGTGCCGTCAAATTGGTAAAACACGCCGACGAGCATGCGACTGAAGTTCTGGCTGCTGATGGTATAGCGATACTCTCCCTGGACGCCCCAGTCGCGTCTCACGTAATAGCGCAGGCCACCGCCGGTTTCAAATCCGAATTTGGTGTCGCTCTGCCCCGAAAGGTATACGGGAGGATTAGACGGTACTGTGACGATGGAATAGGGGTTGTACAACAACGCCGTGCCGAGTATCGCATATGGTGCCCACCGCTCTTTCACGGGTATACGTATGTGTACCGCGAAATTGAAGTCGTAAAGGGCGGACCGTGCTGTTGTGATCCCCGGATAAATCCGTAAAGTCTCACCCCCTAGCGGCACATATGAAGTTTCCACATGCACACTACCGTATCGGGAGAAAGAGATTCCAGAGCTTCCGCCCACGATGGCGTGTGTTGCGATCTGCCCAAACGCTGCACCTGTATACGCTGCGAACTCTCCGGCATCGATAGCCCCCGGCTGGGCAAGAAGTCCACTCGAACTGGCAACTAATCCGACACTCGCAATCCACACTGATGCACTCACCCCTGTCTCGATTCTGATTTACGGCTCGAGATTCAAAGAATAATGTTCGCGGAAAACTGGACGCGGCCTCACTGATTTTCGGAAAAGGCAGGGCCATCCGGAGTCGAACGTGCCATTTTGCCTAGCAGGCTGCTGAAAGAGCCCAAAGAACCGCTTGCTACGCGCGGCTCGGAAACGCGGCATCGGGTTCACAGGCAGTTGCCGAGCCGCGACCGTTAGGGAGCGGATGCTTGGCGGGCTCTTTCAGCAGCCTGCTAGGGCAACTTTCGTAGATGTCGCTTGGGTGATGAGTGAGGCGGTAGACCGGCCCAAGAGCATTTACGCGACTTCCCTTCTGACATCGATTTTCGGGATGAATTCTTCTTTGGCCATCTCATTTTGTTGATGCTCGGCGCGGTTCTGACAATCGATACAGCTGGCCGTCCAGGGCACCGCTTCGAGGCGCTTGACACTGATGTCGGCGCCGCAATGTATGCAAGCGCCATAGGTGCCCTCCTCGATCCGCTGAATTGCTTGTCTCAGGTTCCGCAGCCGGTTGGAGTCGAACTCGAGCTGCCGTATGGCCAGCTCACGATTAGAGGCGTGTTGGACCTGATCCAGCGCATCTGGAGAGCTCTCGACGGCAATTTCATCGAGCCTTCGGACGGGCTGCTCAAGAACTTGCCGAAGCGACTCGAGAATGCTCTTGAACCGTTGAGCGTCTGTCTGTTTCATGATTCTTGAACTCCCACTTCAGCACCGATGACCCCCATCGGATGGCGCTTCACGACTTTGCGTTCATTTAACCCACCGCTCCGGAAGTCGACTCGGATCAGGTTTTGGACAGGCCGAGTTTGCGAATCAAAGTCTGCCCCCGGCGCTGAGCGCGGATACGATCGGCGAGGGGCTCATAGCTCACAGACACCAGCCACGGATCCCGCATACGGAAAGCATCGGTCAGATGCCGGAACGCCTTCTCGTCCTGGCCCAGAATGGCGCACGCCAAGGCCGGCCAGTAACTGGAGGTTGTCCCCTTCTTACCCTTGGCTTCCAGGGCATCAAGTGAATTCAACGCCCTGCTTTTTTGCCCCGCAAGGCCATAAACACATGCGGCGGCGGCCCAATTCGGCAGAAAAAACTGGCTGTCCGAAAGGCTCAAGGCTCGGTCTGCCTCATGCACGGCCTCACGATGCAGGCCGGTGAGTCCGAGTGCCAAAGCTAGCAAGGCATGAGCTCTGGCAAATGCCGGCTCGAGGTCAATCATAACAGCGCATTGGTGAATAGCCTCGTCGTAGCGCCGCGAAGCGTAAAACGCAAGAGCCAGCATCTGGTTTGCGGCTATTGAGAGAGGATCGAACTTAACGGCTTCTTTCAGCTGATCGATAGCCTCCGCCGCGTGGCCCATGGGTAATAGATATGAGAACGCGTAGTTACTCCGCGCTGAGGCATTGCTCGGGCTGAGTTCGATCGCCGATTGAAACTCCCGGTCGGCGCCGCGCCAATCCCATTCGTGCAGCGCTTGGACACTTCCGAGACTGGCGTGTGCGTCACAGGATTCGTTATCAAGCGATAGTGCCTTGCGCGCAAAGCTTGCTGCCTTCGCCATCGCCACCGATGGCGCCACTGCTCCGGTCATCGCTAGGAGAAAATGACATTCCGCGAGTGCCGAGAATACCTGAGCATTGGAGGTCTCTTTGGAGAGTATCTGCTCTAATATCGACATGCTCCTGCGAAGGCTTTTTTCGCTGCGCTTGTTAAGGTGAAATTTTGCCAGCAGATAAAGGTTGTAGGTTTCGATATCGCGGGAATGCCAGGTTTTAGACCGCCCAGCGGTATTCCCTGCAAATTTGACGCGAAGGGCTTTAGTGATCGACCTTGCTATTTCTTCCTGCACGGTGAACACGTCCTGCAATTTGGAATTGAAGACGCTGGACCACAGCGCGAAGCCGGTCGCCACCTCAGTCAGGCGGGCGGTTACCCGAATCCGGCTCTGGTCGCGACGGAAACTGCTTTCCAGTACCGATTGAACCCCAAGCATAGCGCCGATATCCCGGGCGTCTTTCATTTTGCCTTTAAAACGAAAGACCGAAGTGCTGCCTACCACTCGTACCTCTTCAATCGAGGCCAGCTCATTTATGATTTCCTCCGTAATGCCATCGCAAAAATGCTCCTGGTCCTGTGCTGGGCTTAGATCTGCACAAGCCAAAACCGCCACCGAAGGAATTTGCTGCATGGCGTGAGGCGGTTGAGACACAGCATGCCTACGCCCTGGCCTAAGCACGAACCGAGGTATGTAGGCCCCCCTCGGCAGTTCAATCACTACCGAATCGTGCAAGCCCTCTTCCGTATAGAACGCTTTTAGCTTATTGCGAAGATTGCTTGCCTGGACCCTCACGATTGGATCCAGCCGTGGATCGAAGGACGAGGGCCTCCGAAAAACCTCAACGCCCAGAGAATATTCTTTGAGTTCGTCGGACCTTTGGTGCAGGGTTCGCTCCACGATAAACGATAGTAGTTCCCGCAGGCGCGAGGAGCCTCCCAGGGCCGGGCTAGCCACAATTTTGGCCAACTGTTCGCGTACCATTTCCGGCGAGGCCGTCGGCATTTTTGGCGCCATAGTTCCGCTGTCGCAGCGGCTCCAGGGGTGTCTTGATGATGAAGATGGCCAGCCTGACTCAACCTTTTTGGGGCGTAGTTTAACGTTTGGTTTACCGTTAAGCTGCCGAAAACCACTATCGATCGGGATCCTGACGTGTCAGACTCCGATCGGGCTACTTCCAGATATTGCGTTCATGCATTCTTTGCTCGCCCAGACCTCTGACTCGATAAGGACCCGGCATTTGAATTCCCTCACGGAACATAACCCAATAAACTCTATTCGCGTCATCGCTTTGTCGACAACAACAGACTTCATTTTCTTGCTCTTTACCGAAATTCTGAGGTTTGGAGCCAACCCCGATTACAGGCGGATCGATCTGCCAGAACAAGTCGATGAGGTCGTCCGAGAGGGGGCTTGGGACCTGATTATTGGTCTCTGGAACGGCTTCGAGTTTGCGGCTGCGGCTGCTGCGTCGGTCATAAGACAATCCGAATCTAACCTTTGGTCTTTTACTTTGATGAACTATGGCCGGGCAACCATGCTGGTGCTCATACCGAAGAGCGACCCCGCAACCATTCGGGAATGTGAGCGGCTCGTGACCGTGGTCGACCGGTTATTTCGCGGATTCCGTGCGCAAGCGGCCGCGAGCACACGAGTACGGTCGAACCCCTTGGTTGATCTTGCTGTGGAATCGGGCCAGTTTTATCTGGCGAATGTGGTGGTGGCCCACGAGCTCAACGATCTGCTCACGGTGATTCTCGGGTGTGGAGAGGTCTTATTAGGCAAACTGGCGCACAGCCGGCCGGGCGCCCGGTATGCGGAAGAAGTCCTTGCCGCCGCCACCAGGGCTAAGGCTTTGGCCGCGAACCTTATGGAATCCGGCCAACGGTATACCTCCATCACGGCGGATGCAGGTTATGTGATCGCTGGCAGCCGCGGCGTTCTGCGCACCCTGGCAGGGGAGAATTTGGCATTGACAATCCGGATAAGTCCGGATCCAGCGGTGGTAGCGATGGAACGTCGTCAGCTTGAGAAACTGATTGCGGACATTGTCGTTCATGCGCGACTTGCCATGCCCGCTGGAGGGTTGCTTGAGCTTTCCGTGAGTCGAATCGATCTGCCGGCCGAAGGACCGTTCTTGCTAATGCCACCCGGCCAATATGCCAGCATCGTCTTTAGTTACAAGCCGAGTGACAGCGGGATCTCCGGTGCGGAAACGCCGTCCCCTATGGTTTTGGTCTCCAGACGAGGCGCCTCAGAGATAGGCCTTTCGAGCATTTATTCCCTGCTGATGCACGCTGGCGGAAGACTTGCCGTGGCAAAGGAATCTTCGCAAATTACGGCGGTAGTGGTTCTTCTGCCCTTGGCCGGCTTGCGTGGCCCGACCAAACGTTCCCAGCCTGAGCCGCATGATCCCGGCGAGGCGTGACCCTATCAACGACTCTGCGCGAAACCCTTAGTCATAGGGCCAATTACCCTCCCCCGGCATCATTTGTTATGTGAGGACCGCGATAAGTGTCGGGGTGCTGCTGGTACTTTCCGTCAGCGCTGACGCACAGCGCGGATTTGTAGCCCGTCCGCCCATTGGGGGTCTTCCCATCCCCCCTCCTAGGCCACCTACGCGACCTCACCCGCCGACACCCGTACCGTGTTGCCGGGGCCGCGATTGGAATGCCGGCGTGGTTCCATTCGGGCCCCACCGGTTCGATGGCCCTGCCATTATTCCCTACATCGTGCCATACCCGGTGTTTGTAGGAAGTGCGAATTCCATCGATCCGAATCAAGTGGGGGCCGACGACCCTTCCGATCCTCCCTATTCGCTGCAAACCCCCAACACGCCGCTTACCATGAAATTGCAGGAGCCAATTCCTCCGCCGATAGTTCTTGGTCAGCGCGAAAAAGAGCCCGAGCAGGGCGCTTCACAGGAGCGCCCATGCCAGGCTGGAAGTACGGCGCGCGAGGATCAACTCGACCATTTCCTGGTTTTTATCGCGTTGAAGGATAGCCGCGTGTACACGGCGGTTGCCTATTGGGTCCAGGGTCAAACGCTGCATTACATCACAGCCGATGGTAGCCATAACCAGGTCTCGCTCGATCTTGTGGACCGAAACCTCTCGGCGCGCCTGAATGCTGGGCGCCTCGTCGAGTTGGTGTTGGCGCCGTAGTGCAGTGTTGCTCGCGCCCCTGATTACTACTCACTCGGGGATATACTATTTGACAATCGGAAGCAATGATGGAAACCGCAGACGAGACGCTTCAAGCGATTTTCGATCAGGCGGCTGTCGGCATCGCCCAGATCGGCCTCGATGGGTCATGGCTGCGCGTGAACGCCCGGTATTGTCAAATGCTCGGCTACTCCGAAGGCGAACTGCTCCCCAAGAAGATTTTGGCGATCATGACACATCCAGACGACTACGATGCGGTTTCCACTGCACGCCGTCAACTGCTGGAAGGAACAGTCTCCTCGCACTGCATGGAGAAACGCTATATCCGCAAGGATGGATCTGTCTTTTGGGGACGGCTAAATCGATCCTTAGTGCGGGATCACGACAACCAGCCGAAATTCTTCATCGCCGTATTAGAGGATATCGACGAGCGGAAGCAGGCCGAAGCCGCGCTGCGCGAGAGCCAGCAGCGGTACAAAGAGGTGTTCGATACAACCTCGGATTGCATTTTTCTGGTTGACGTCACCGCCGATGCCCGTTTCAAATGCGCGCGGTTCAACCCGGCTGCGGTGAAGGCGGTGGGCCTTTCGAATGCGGAGGTGTCCGGAAAATTCGTCGAAGACGTGATCAACGAACAGGTCGCCAACCACGTAATCGGGCACTACCGCCGTTGTCTGGAAGTGGGGGAGCCCGTCCAATACGAGGAGGAACTGTATCTTCCGGGTGGCCACGGATACTTTCTGACGAACTTGATCCCGCTGCGAGATGGCGCCGGACGCATTTACCGGCTTGTCGGGATCGCGCGTGATATTACCGCGCTGAAGCAGAGCGAGGAGACGCTGCGGCTGAGCCAGCAACGCCTCGAGCTCGCTCAGGAAGCGGGCGGGATTGGCATCTGGGATTGCGATCCTGTAACCGGTGACTCCCATTGTTCGAGCGGATACGGTCCGTTATATGGCCTCCCGCCGGGCGATCTGGCGCCTACACCTGAGGGTTGGCTCGAGTTGGTTCATCCCGAAGACCGGGACCGGGTCCGCGCGGAAGTGGATCGAGCCGTCCAGCGCACCGACTGCTTCAACTCTGAATTCCGCGTTGTTTGGCCGGACGGCACAGTCCACTGGCTCTACGGCAAGGGCCAGGTGTTACGCGATTCGCAAGGCAATCCCACCCGTATGATCGGCGTGAATATGGACATCAGTGAGCGCAAGCATGCCGAAGCGACGGTGCGCGAAAGCGAAGAGCGTTTTCGCATTGTGGCCGACACAGCGCCTGTGATGATCTGGGTTTCCGGGCGGGACAAGCTCTGTACCTTTTCCAATGCAGCATGGCTGGCTTTCACCGGCCGCACCATGGAGCAGGAATTGGGCAATGGATGGTCCCAGAGTGTCCATCCTGCGGACGTCGACCGGTGCATCGCGATTTATTCTTCGTCATTCGACGCCCGCCGAGAATTCCAGATCGAGTATCGGGTGCGCCGCGCAGACGGACAGTACAGATGGGTACTGGACAATGGTGTTCCTCGCTTCGAACCGGACGGCGCTTTCGCTGGATACATCGGTTCTCGTATCGATATCACGGACCTCAAGCGCAATCAGGAGGAAACGCTCGCCAGACAGAAACTGGAAGACCTCGGTGTACTGGCGGGAGGCATCGCGCATGATTTCAATAATCTGCTGGGCAGCGTCCTGGCAGAAACTGAACTGGTGGAAGCGGACTTGGCTGCGGGTTTGTCTCCCCATGAAGAGATTGAAAGAATCAAGACAGTCGCTATCCGCGGAGCCGAGATCGTTCGCGAGTTGATGATTTATGCCGGACAGGATCAAACCAGCGCATTCGAATCGGTCGACCTGTCGCGGCTGACGGCGGAGATGCTGGAGTTGATGAAGGTCTCCACTTCCAAACACGCAGTCTTGAAGAGCAATCTCGACAAGAACCTGCCCCGCGTTTGGGGAAATGCTCCACAGATCCGCCAAGTCTTGATGAATCTGGTCATCAACGCATCGGAAGCGATTGGAGAGAAGGGCGGAACGATCGAAATCACCACGTCGCTCGTAACCGGAGGGGCCGGTTCGGCTGGTGACTACGTCCGTCTTGAGGTGTCGGACAACGGATGTGGCATTACCCAGGAAGCAAAAGCGAAGATCTTCAATCCGTTCTTCACCACCAAGTTAGTGGGCCGGGGTTTAGGCCTCGCGGTGGTTCACGGGATTGTTCGTGCCCACGGTGGTGCGATTGAGATCGAGAGTGCGCCTGGCCAGGGTGCAACCTTCCGGGTAACGCTACCGTGTACTTCCGCGGCCCAAAATGCCATCAGGCCCTCCACGGCAGAGCGATCCCACGTCACGGCTCGGAGCGCTGGAACTGTCCTGGTGGTAGAGGATGAAGAGATATTACGGCTGGCCGTCTCAAAGGCATTGCGAAATAGAGGCTTCGCGGTGATGGAAGCGCAAGACGGATCTGTCGCCATAGATCTGATGCGCACACAGAGAGATGACATTGACGTGATGCTCCTGGACTTCACGCTACCCGGGACATCCAGCAGGGAGGTCTTTGAAGAGTCCCTGCGCCTGCGAGCCAACATGAAGGTCGTTCTCTGTAGCGCCTATGATCGAAAAACGGTCGCTGCTTCCTTCCCCGGGCTGCGAATGACCCAATTCATCCGTAAGCCGTTTCAACTGGATGACCTTGCCGGGACGTTGCGGGACGCCCTGGGCAGTTGAGGAGGCTGAAATCCTGAGAGCGCCCCGAGATTGGATTTCTCCCCCAAGGTATTTTCGCTCGGGGTCGTACCGTACAAGACCAGGCTCTGCAAGGTCATCAACACGCTCATGTACTGCCGTCTTGCCTCAGTCTCAGCTCTCAGTGCCTGCCGGAACGCATGATCGCCATCTGGTGCGGGGATGGCGTGAGAGCGATGCTCTTGTTGCACTTCTTGAACGTGCAGTGTTGCGGCATTCAGCTGGTGTAAAGCACCTTTCAATCGCTCACGCCACAAAGCCTCAATCTCAGATCTGGAGCGTGTCTCACCCATACGCAGTTTCCTCAACGAACTCGGAACCCCTCAACGTGGCGCCTTAGGGGGAAAGGTGGAAGGGCACCAAGTGTCTCTCGAGAGAACTACCTCGCGCCGGATCCTCCGGGTACCTGCCGGTGCACCACCAGGCGACTGAACCGATCAAGTGCTTCCTCGTAATGTCGCAGAGCCTCCGCGTGTCTTTCTGGCGGGGCCTGTTTCAGTTGAACTTCAGCCTTTAGCAGTTCCGTCATCAATTGTCGATCGAGCTTCTCTCGACAGTGTCGCAGTGAAGAGGCCATTCGGGGGAGTCGTTGTTAACGATGCACTTCACCCCGCCCGTAGATGTATTTTATTATTGGGGTGCGGCCCAACCCGTCGCCCATCACCCATTGAATCCAGTAAGGCCTACGCCATCATGGAGATGAGCGGATGAACGTTCTCCGGCGGACCACTTCTCAAAGCCAGCGAGTAACGGGGGGGAGAACGGTATTTTGTGAGATGGCTAATCCGCTGCCGGCTTATCCCTGCTTTTGCGCCGGCCTGCCCAGTATGTTTTCATGCGTTTGGATACCTCTAGTCGCTCTTTGGCATCCATCCCCTTTCTTCCCCTGCGTTTCGCGGCGGGCTGCGTCCCACCGTCTCCGCGATGGCGCCTCGCGAACTCCTCCAATAGGGCGATTGCGTTATCCAATCTTTCCTTTTCCATGCGCAGATCCCGAAGGGCTTTCAGAAGCTCTGGCCCGGAACGATACATAAACAGCGACATCGTAAGAGGAGATGCGGAGGGAGTTGCGTCGCCGCAAATGATTCGACAGGCGTGACGAACAGGGGACACGGATCACTCACCACGGGAGTCGATCATCGGGTGCGCTGCCGTTTATCAGTCTCGTGGGGCTCCATTTCCAGGTGAGCCAGTTTAGCTAGCCGGCGCAGGTGCGGCTCAGCCTGACTGAACTTAGCCGCCAAAAACGTCTGGACGAGGTCCCAAGCAACAGACTTGCCTACGATCCGGCTGTCTAGACAGAGTAGATTCATGTGGTTGTCTTCAACGCCTTGCCACGCTGAAAAGTGGTCGCATACGGCTCCCGCACGAACACCGCGAACCTTGTTGGCGCAGATCGATGCCCCTACACCGCCGCCGCAGACCGCCACGCCGCGCTCGACTTGCCCCGAAACTACGGCCCGAGCCAGCGGGATTAAGAAGTCGGGATAGTCGTCGTCCAGGTCCAGTTCGTGCGCTCCGAAGTCAACAACGCCGTATCCCGCCACGCAAAGCTCGGCTATTAGCTCCTCCTTCAAATCGAATCCCCCGTGATCGCCAGCAATTCCCACTCGCATCTTATCCGCCTCCCATCCTCGCCAAAGCTAAACTGGCCGGTTGCAAGATCCCCGCCGAAGCGGCGGGCGAGCCGATTTGGCAAGTACCGTCACTCGTTGCTGGGGCAAGGCGCGAGGCCGGCACCTCGGATGACGGTCATTGCCGGTCGCTGTGTTGGTCTTCATGGTCCATCGTGGCGGTGTCGCTGCCGACGTCGAACGTCTTGTCCCAATGGCGTCGTCAGTGCCACAGTTTGGTCGAGTGTCGGAGTGGAGAGTTTACTAACTGACTAGTGGATTGCATCGCGTCTCCTTCGTGCAAACACACACCGAAAAGACGTTTGGACATCTGTTTTGATGCGGGCTCTAAAGTGGCGATTTATTTTCTGGGATCAGGAGAGGCGGAAATGAATTGTCGAAGACCGGGAACCGGAGCGATCAGGAGTCAACGAACTTCGTGCTGGTTCACCTGATCACGCGCCGCTCCGCGAACTTATGCGGTGCGCTAGTCTCGATCCAGCTCGTCCCGCACGGAGCGCTGATCACAGGGAACACAGATCCGGATGATCCTACCGGCCAGAAGCCGGATCTCATGAGGCGTCACCCGGTTACAGTACTTACAGAATCGAAGTGTGGTCGGAAACCGTTGGGTATCCATCGGTCCACTGGCATCTGTCATGGATATGCAAGCCTTGTCCGAGATTCGGCGGGTGTGCAAGCTTCAGCAACTCGAGAGCTTCTCGAGATACCGCTCGCATTCGTGACGAATCGTACCTTGATGCTACGCCAGATTTCCTTAACCTTCAATTCCTTTGGGGATAAATGGAAAATGCAGCCACGGTTAAAACACCCGGCGGATTCTCTCGGAGGAGATGGCTTCTACTCCAGGGTCCAAGTGTTCATTGGAGCCATTTTATTTTGAATCCGCCGCCCTCCATGGGCATCAGGGTTGTATCGGTCAGCCGGAGCCGCGTGCAAGTCCGGGAGGTCCTAGCTGGAAAACTGGTCCCTATTTTGGGGGCGCCTTCGGGGAGGGCGCCGACTATTCCTTGGTGGTCCCCTGGCGACCAACCCGGCAGCGGAGGTATTGCACGCGCTCCAGCTGTTCGTGCTTTGCTGGACTATTCTCGACGCAGGTTTGGTCCTGCCGCTCTACCCTCAAACAGAACCCATTGCGGCGATGTCGTGTGCATTTACTTTGTTCGCCTCGCTGGCTGTCCTGATTCTCCTGCGCCGTGGGTTGTTGCTGGCGGCCAGTTGGGTTTACCTTTCGGCGATCTGGCTGGAGACCACCGTCGAGATGGTGGCGAACGGGGGAATCAACAACGGAGTGGCAGTGTATTACATTGCGCTTCCGATCTCCGCTGCCTGGCTGTTGGGCTTCCGGGCGTCCCTTTGGAGTGCAGGTTTCTGCCTGGGATGCTCTCTCGTCCTGGCCGTCCTGGAGGGAAATGGATTGCATGTGCCTCGGTACTTCTCCAGGCAGCCGTTCCTGATTTGGACAGGCATTGTGCAAGCCACGGTCATATCAGCCGTTCCCGTTGCGCGTATTTTACAGATCTTACGGGAAGCGCTGGCCCGATCCGCTTCGGACCGGAAAACACTACAGAAGCATCAGGAACGTCTGGAAGAGGTTGTCAGGCAGCGAACAGTCGAACTGGTGCTTGCACGCGATCCAGCCCAGGCCGCCAACAGAATCGAGGTAGAAAGCATTCTCGGCGAGGGGTTCTTGTTCCGAGTGGGGTTACCGGCGGAAAGAGCAGACGAGTTCACGGCGTCGGCCGTCAGGGAGCCGCGCGAGCGAATCATCAGGTTGGCTCCCGGTCAAGCGGAATGCCGCATCCTGATCGTCGAGGAGAGGGCAGAGAATAGGCGGCTGCTCGAATGCCTTCTGCAGAGCGCCGGATTCCACGTGCGAGCGGCTGAGGACGGAGAACACAGCATTGAGATGTTTCAAACCTGGCGCCCGCAACTCATTTGGGTGGACCTGCGTCAGCCAGGTATGGGAGGCCTGGAGACAGCGCGGCGTATCCGGAATCTGGACGGCGGACGAGACGCGAGAATCGTGGCGCTTACTGCCTCCACATCTACATCGCTGCGTGCCAAGGTGCTGGCGGCTGGCCTGGATGATTGCTTGCAAGAACCTTATCAGCCGGAGGAGATCTTCGATCGTATGGCGCGGCTTCTGGGCATTCAGTATCACTATGATGAATGCACGCCTGTAGCGATACCTGAGCCGATGACAGTGCCGGCGCCGGCCTTGGCAGCCTTGCCCGAGAGCCTGCGCGGAGAACTGGAAGACGCTCTGATTTCACTGGACATTGAGCGCATAGCGCAACTCGTCCGCCGTATTTGTGAGCGAGACTCCACTTTGGGGGAAGTGTTGGCTCGCCGTGTGGATATATTCGCATTCACCCCCATCCTGCATGCGCTGGCCGCGTGTAGAGGCGACGCCGCGGTAGGTCGGGTATGACGCAGTGTGGGACGATCCTGGTTGTCGACGACGAATTGGATTCTTTAAAACTCCTCACAACACTTCTGGTTGCGGAGGGTTATCAGGTGCGGCCGGCCGACAGTGGCGAGCTTGCGCTTGCCTCGGCTGGCGCCAAACTGCCGGACTTGATTCTGCTGGATGTCTTCATGCCGGGTATCGATGGGTTAGAAGCTTGCCGTCGCCTAAAAGCAGATCCACGGAGCAGAAAGGTTCCGGTTATCTTTCTGATTGCGGCGGATGAGATCGAGCGGCTCGCGGAAGGACTGAGGCTTGGCGCAGTCGACTTCATTTCGAAGCCGTTCCGGCGAGAAGAGTTACTTGCCCGAGTCGAAACATACCTGGAACTGGCGCGGTTGCGCACGCAGTTAGAAGAAGAGGTTGTGAAACGGACCACTGGGCTGCGGCTGGCGAACGAACAATTGCAACTCGATCTTGTCAGCCGGCGGCGCACCGAAGGTGCCTTACGCGAAAGCGACGAGCGTTTCCGCTACATTGCCGATGGCGCCCCGGTTATGATTTGGGTCCACGGGCCCGACAAAGCACAAACGTTTTACAACAAACAAGTGTCGACTTTTACGGGCCGGACGATAGATGACCTGATCGACCAAGGGTGCGCACCGAGCATCCATCCCGAGGACCGCGGTCGGTGTACAGCCCTCTTTCAGGAGTCCTTGGATGCCCGGCAAGGGTATCAGATCCACTATCGGATGCGCCGGGCCGACGGTGAGTATCGCTGGGTGATGACCACAGCCGTGCCCCGCCAAATCGATGCGACTCAGGCGGGCCTGGTCGGTACTATCATCGACATCACGGATCTCCAGCGGGCTCACGAACAGAAGCTCAAGGCGGAGAAACTCGAGAGCGTGGGCGTGCTCGCGGCCGGAATCGCACACGACTTCAACAACCTTCTTGGCGTCATCTTCGGCGAGGCTGATTTGGCCCTATCGGAACTCCCTGAGGATTCGGCGGCCCGGGAGAACGTGGAGCGCATCACCGCGATCGCCGTTCGTGCTTCCGAAATCGTCCACCTGCTGATGGCGTACGCGGGCGACCACAATCAGGAGAAAGGCGTGGTCCACTTATCGGCTGTCGTAGGGGAGATGCTTAGGATCCTGAAGGCTACGATTTCGAAGAAGACGATTTTGAAGACCGACCTCTGCCCGGACGTCCCCCCAGTTCTGGCCAATCCCACGCAGATGCGGCAAGTAATCCTGAACTTGATCAGCAATGCTGCAGAAGCGATCGAGGATGGGGAGGGGGCAATCACTGTGAGCACTGGTCAAATACGCGTCGATCCGGAGTCCACGGTGAGACCTCCGGGAAATCTGCCACCGGGAGACTACGTTCGCCTGGCCGTCGAGGATACCGGCTGTGGTATGACGGAAGAGGCGCAAGCCAAAGTGTTTGATCCCTTCTACACGACAAAGTTTCTGGGACGCGGCTTGGGACTGGCAGTGGTTCAGGGAATCGTCCGTTCCCACTCCGGGACAATTCACGTAGTAAGCGCGCCCGGCAAGGGATCGATTTTCGAGATCCTGTTGCCATGCCTCGAGAAGTGTTTTGCGCAAGTAGCGGAGCCATCCGGCCTCGGTGGGGAGGAACCACTAGCTCGAGTGGTCCACAGATAAATGGAGACAGCACCCAGGTTAGTCATATCACTGATCCGGCGCCTGGCGGTCGGCCGACGTGCCATCGCCCGGTGTTTGGAAAGTCACCACAGATTGACCGACAAACTCACGGCATTGTTCCAGACTTGTCGCATTCAAACTGTAGTTACCCTCGCTGTCTGAGACAGCCAGTTCGGCATGGCGCGGCAGCAAGAACTCGGAGTCTCTGATCCGCACCAGGTTGTATCGAATCTTCTCTTCGAAGCGGACGCGGATATTTGAGGGCATACGATCCGCCTTTATCTCCAGCTGCACCAGGTCGAGCGTGTCGAGGTCCACCCAGAAGGAACCTTTATAGCCGACAATTCCCTGCGCGCTCGCCTGTTGAAGTAAGAAGTGGCTCTTCTCCGGCGGCACGTCAAAATCGTAGCGGACGGTTTTGTGCCCGTCTTTCTTGGATTGCCCGACGTAGCGAAATGAAGCTGACTTTTCCACGAAGATGGAATCCGCAAAAGAGCCAAAGGAGCCGCTGCCGATGGTGCCAGCAGTAACAATCTTGTTGATTGGCTGATCTTCAAACTGCGACTCCCCGGCGCGCGAAAATAGTTCCCTTCTGCCTACAAAAGCGACTTCCAGCTCCACTCTGTCCATTTGATCAGAGCTGCCGTTGAGAGGCCGGATCAGGCGATTGACGACCTCATGGCATGTGTAGTTAGGCAGCTGCGAGAGATGCTCCGCTACTTGACTTCGGATGCGCTGCAACAGAGCGTCTGGATCGTCGACGACCGGTGACTGTGCTAGAAGGACCATAATAGGGCAAAGCAAAGCCACTAGCCCAATCAGAAGTCTGGCGAGCGTGCCTTGGTATGAGAAGCGCATTTAAGAATCCCCACGTAGTTTTGAGATTCGCGAGCCGGGTGGGCGACCCAAGACTTGGGGTTCTCCGTGAAAAAATGGGCTATGGAGTGATAGCAGGCGCGATGGGTACCTTCGCGGCTACTTCAGTTTTGAGACACTACGGCTGGGCAGGGGAGGAAGTTCTGCGTTACGGGCGGCCGGGGCTTGTCCGCTTCCGGACCGGACTTATCGCCGTGCGTGTCCGGCCGCCAGTGATTTGAATCGCAACTACGAGGCCATTGGAATCGCTGGATGGCGTTACTTTTCAACCCTCGTTTCGATGCGCGACTCTCTGAGACCTGATGGCACGGCGATACGGGCTATCCGCACTCCACCAGATGTTAAGGAACCGGTTCCAAGGTCTTTCCGTCGACGTCCTCCACGTAGGGGCCCGCCGTACGGGCTTTCAAGGCCCTACGGAAAGTTCAGTATCACCGCACTGCAACGCTTGCCGGCCGGCAAGAAGAGTGTTGGCTCAACGGTTGAGCCAACCTCTTTTCTGGCCGCAGGATAACAGAAGCGCATGGCGGCTTTCCAAGGAAACAGCGGCAAATAGCTGATTTCCAACCAGAAAATAGTTTTGCAACGGCGGTCACTCATCGGGCGCGTCACGGGGGCATGCCGCGATCGAGCAGCTTATTGCGATGGGGGCAAAACCTGCACCGACATCGCGTAGGCCATTCTCCACGGGAATGTCACGGTCCATGAAATTTGATGATTCGAATCTCCAAGAACAGAATCGTAAGTCGTGCCAGCCATATTCACGAGTCCAAGAGCGGGAAGAGTTTGGCGGGGGCCGACTGAATGTTCGAACCGTTTTTTCTCTCTACACAAACCGGAGAGACGCTGGGTGAATCAATAAAGCAAATAGGGCAGGCTTTCATTGGCCGAGTACACGGGCCGTTCGCATTTCGATTAATCCTCCAGCCACTGGCGGCAGCTTTCATCGCCTGCCGTGCTGGCCTCCGGGATGCGCGAGCCGGGCGCCCGCCGTTTGGTTGGGCGGTTATTACCAATCCGGCCGACCGGCATGACCTGTTGCGCGAGGGTTGGAAGGAAATGGCCAGAGTGTTCATTGTGGCAGTCGCCGTCGATCTACTCTACGAAGCGATTGTCTTTCACGCCGTTTACCCGGCTCAATCGTTAATCGTGGCGACTGTTCTTGCTTTGCTGCCCTATCCCCTATTCCGCGGCTCGCTGAACCGAATTGCCCGGCACTGGCGACACTCATGACCAGCCAGACCGAAATGAGGATGGAGGGCGCTCAATGCATGGCGCGAACCAGGCTGACCAATACTGCGCGCCATACATCGCTGGTGGACGAGGCAAAGGAGGGCTTGACACTGGGACAAACCACCTCGGTTTTCGTTGCGTGCGGGATGGTTTGACCAAGACAGAGACATCCGCGGAAGCGTGTTTGACTATGCCCTCATTACGGTGACATCCGAAAAAGGGATCCTTCAAAACCCCGGACGAATCAACAAAACATTGCCGCCCCTTCCACTGGCAACTGCCCGAAACACCATAGGTTGAAACGGAGGATGCATGGTATCGCCGCAAGCGTCTGGGGGTGCACGACCACGATGCTAATCATCATCGCAGCTATCTGCCTTTTCACCGCGATGTTCGCTCTCATGGAGGCCGGCAGGCGAGTGGGAGCCCGCCACCGCACAAGATACCCGGACCGGGCGGGCTTGGGCCTTGGCGCAATCGAAGGCTCTGTGTTCGGCCTGATGGGGTTGCTCGTCGCCTTCACCTTTTCCGGAGCAGGTGTTAGATTCGATACTCGCCGCCAGCTTATCGGGCAAGAGGCAAACGCGATTGGAACTGCATATCTCAGGGTAAGCCTGCTACCTAAGAATACTCAGCCGGAGCTGCGCGCGAAGTTTCGTCAATATATAGAGGCTCGCATAGCCTATTATCAGGTGCTACCCGACGGCGCGGCAGCAGAGAGGGAGCAGAACCGTTTTACCGCACTGCAGGCTGACATATGGAATCGAGCGGTCGAGGCAACCCGTGAAGCGACTGGAAACACAAACGGGAATACCGTTACATCACTGGTAGTGCAGTCACTGAATGATATGATCGACATAACCACTACACGTTTCGTCGCCACTAAGACACATCCACCCTTGATTATCTTCGGGATGCTCCTGGCTGTCGTTCTGGCTTGCTCGCTACTTGCCGGCTACGGAATCGCCGCTAACCCAGAGCGCTGTTGGATTCATACCATGGTGTTTGTATCGATTCTGACGGTCACCGTTCTACTCATTCTCGACTACGAGTATCCCCGTTTTGGTCTGATCCGAATCGACCCTCTCGATCAAGTGTTAGTAGGAGTCCGCAGCAGCATGCAATGAGCGAATGGAACGTAACCCGCGCAGCTTAACGCCAAGCATGATCGAGGCCGCGCCTACGACGAGGGGGCCATGCAAAGAGCAAGTGGCTAACGGCGCAAGGGTCGTAGATTCACGGTTCGTGTCTGGGCGGTAGTCGCTCCGGCAGAACGTGCCGCCCGGTGTTGAGCAACGGTGGTATCTATCATCTGGGCCATGACGTAAGGGGGCAGGCTGTCGGCCACCCGGACGAAAGTAAGCCTCGATCGACCAACGTCCCAATCCACCTCAATTAAATCTCCGCCAAACACTTGCCCGCTACCGATTAGGTTGGAGAGAGGCTGCAGCAGATGCCGGTCGATGCAGCGTTTCAAATGGCGAGCCCCGTACTTCAAATCGGTACCTTCTGTCAGCAGATAGTCTTTGGCCGCTTCGGTTAGCGAAAAAACGAAGGCCCCGCTGCCGAGCGAGTTGAAGATGCGCCTCTGGACGATGTTGAGTTCCAAGATCAGGATCTTGCGCAATTCGAGTTCGCCGAGGGGACTGAACACCACCGTTCTGTCGATACGGTTCATGAATTCCGGAGTAAACTTGCGCCTAGCCGCTTCAAGGCCGGCCCGGCGGAGCTTGTCGCGCAATTGTTCATCCGTCCAGCCGGCGGTGTGCCGCCGGGTAACTTCACTGGACGCGAACCCCAAACGAGGGTGTAGAATCGAGCTCATTTCCGAAGCGCCCAGGTTGCTGGTCAAGAAGATCAACGCCCGTGAGAAGTCTACGGTACGGTTATCACCAGTAGTCAGCGTAGCCTTATCGAGGATCCCCAGCAGAAGATTCCAGAGCGAATCACTAGCTTTCTCGATCTCGTCGAAGAGAACGAAATTCAGTTTCGCTCTTTCCGTCTGCTTGGCGTCAAGCACTTCCTGGCTGAGTAACGGGTGAGTATCCCGATGGCCCAAGTATCCAGGAGGGGAACCGATCAGTTTGGCGATCTCGTGGCTATGCTGAAATTCAGAGCAATCAATCTTGATAACGGCGTGCGCATGCCCGACTACGCTCTCTGCTGTCGCTTCAACCAGAAGGGTCTTACCCGAGCCAGTGGGGCCCAGGAACAGAAAATTGCCAATGGGCCTCCCCGGGCCAGACAGGCCGGCGAGATAGGTTTGATAGATGCTGATGACTTGCTGTATCGCCTCCCCCTGCCCAACAACGCGCTTCCGGAGATCCGCCTCCAGGCTCTCGGCAGAATGTCCGGTTTGCGCCGGGTCCAGTAGTTTATTCACCACGGCCCGAACCCGCCCGGCCGACCGTTAGTTCGCAACCTGCATGCCCACAATTGCAGGAAATTTCAGTCGTGCCCCTTGCGGCTTCGCAATATGGACTGCAGTATTTGCTATCTTTCGTGGCCTGGCAATTGCAGCTCGGGTGCGCACACTTCTCTTTGATATGATCCGACATGAGAACGCCTTTCTGTATTGACGACCGACCTCTACCATGTGGTGCAGGGATGCAGCCACCATACATTGGGATTTCGGCACGCCATGGCGGACTCATTAAAAAGTCACCTGGCCTATTTGAATTGGCTGCTACGCCACAAACCAGCGAAGGTAAGGTACGAGTGACAAAACGATGTGGTGGGTTAGAGACGTGGAGTGAAGGTGATCAACAAGTGGAGACGCAACTCGTTACGAACCGCCTGGTCCATGGCGGCGAATCTGGCTTGTTGTCAAGGCAGGCCTTTGAGACTTCAGAACGCTCAGGTAACCCTGCACACCATTTCTGTCTATATTGCTGACCACTAGTTCCACGGATCGCGGCGGGTCGCTCAAGTTGAAACGGACTGGTTCATAGAGACTCCCATGCTTCTTGTAGAGCTTTAGGTCATCCGCTACAAAACACAAATCAAAACTCTTACGCGTAGGATTCACCAAAAGCAACGAAAGTTGAAAGGGCCCTACTCGAATGAATTGCCCCGACACTGTAAGGGTGAAGTTCTGATAGTCTCGCCTTCCCGGCTTTTCTAGTCGAGCCAAGTTCCGTTGGCTCTTTGCGACTCTCCCATTCTGGTTAACTCCTATCGAATGTAACGTACCCTGTAGAGTGCGCCTGGGCCTTGCCATCGGCGCTCGGGGTGGCGACGTTTGTTTCTGCTGCCCGGCCAGTGGGGTGGGATCCGGATGTGAAGACAGTTGATTCGCCTTCAGCGCGTCCATTTTGCCGACGATCGCGATAATCCCGTCGCGAGTCTGGCCCAAGGCCGCAGTCAGTTCATTGCGAGACGCGTTTAAGTCGCGGACTTTTCCGTACACACGAGCCAGGTAGGTTGCGCTGACAGCCATTGCTCCAAAGAGCGCTACCACCATCGCGGCCAGTGCCAGGCTGAAAGCGGAGAATGGAGGACGCGGGTGCCTGGCAGCGCTCACGCCCCCAACTGGGACCGCCTCTCGGCCTTCGTCATGCAAAAACTCCGAGAATCGCAGCCTACTTTCAATATAGTTTTCAAATGCCGCCCTTTGCTTGTCCGTGGCTAACTCAACGCTCAGCGCTTGATCCGAAACCGGCACGTCGCCCGATCGCGACGAAACCATGGCTTCCAGTATACGGGAGGCGCGTTTGTAATCACTGTAGGCGGCCTGCATCGTAAGCCACAGTTCGTGTTGGGTGTCGCGCTGATCCGAAACCTCTGACGCGTCAGGTTCATCCATCGGAATCTCCTCTCGCTGCCCCACAAATCGGCTCCACGAGGGACCGGCGAAGCACGCCGCCGCGCTCAAATCCACAGGTCAGCCAGTAACATCGTGAGATGCCAATGCGCGTAGCTGGATTCACTAAATTTCAGCTCTTGGCAGGCTGGAGCCGCACGTAACGGAATTTATCGCTTGGGTGCGTAGTAACCGGACCGCCAATAGGCCCGAAGGCTTGGAGAGCCCTTTGGGCGGACCAGTTTGATCGCGACACGTCGATACTGACCGTCGTTGTGGATTTCTTTCGGATAGTAGCCCAAAACGTACTGGCGCCTGAGAGCCATTTTGATCTTGGCTATCGCCTCGGGTAACGCAGTGATTTCCTGGATTCGATATAGGCGTCCTCCGCTTTGTTGGGATATGTTTTTCATTAACGTGAGGCCATCGATTTCTTCCTTACCATACCCGTGGTTCTCCGAGGATTCCACTCCAATTGAGTAAATCTGGACATCCGCCTCACGAACCAGTTCCTTGATCTGCCGTTCTGAGAGCCGGCTTCGATTGTCACCTCCGTCCGAGATGAGGATGATCGCCTTGTGTTGGTTCCGTCCGTGCCTTAGCTCCTGAATGCCAAGGTAGACAGCATCCAAAAGGGCCGTCCATCCTGCCGCATAGATACGCCGCATTGCGGCGGCAACCCGCTCGGTATTGCTGGTGAGACTCACCATCACTTCAGGCCAACTACTGAAACGAACAAGGCAGTATTCATCCTCAGATATCGCAGTATCCAATATTTGATTCACGGCCTCAACGGCGTTCATTAACTTGGTCCTCATGCTATTGCTGGAATCAAAAACCAAACAGGCAGAAACCGGCGCTTCTTCCAGTCCGAAGTGCACGATGGTTTGCTCGATACCATTTTCATAAACTGAGAAGCTGTTTCTGTCCAGATCGGATATCACTTGATCCTTCTTGTCGGTAACCGTAACCGGAATTTGTACAAGGTCGGCAGTGACCTGTATGTGTGGAGAATCCTCTCTTGTGTTTCCCGCCGTTGCTAGTGATGAAGAAAAGCCATCCGGGTTGGATACGTCTGAACCGGCCGGTTTGTGGGCAAACGCCAATCCTGCGCCCGCCAGCAGTGCTAGCGGAATGGCCAGGGTCCTCAGAACGTTCGGTTTTCGAAGAAGCCAACAACGCATGTTTTGTCCTGACGCAGGAACGATGAAATCAGGAAGGCGGAGGATGCTTTTTTTGCCAATTGCAGACCTCAATCGAGCCATTGAGTGGTGATCGCAGCGGAAATTCCGAAACCCGGGGCGAGGGCAGTACGAGTTTCAGAACCAGGCGTGCTTGTATGTACGGCGCCTGGAATACTGAAAGGGAGCCGATTGGAGCATCAATCCCATGATTCTCCAAGCAGTTAGCGCTTCACCCGCAGGCGACTCTGCGGTCAACGTGATCCTGTTAAAATGAAAAGTCTGTCAGGAGTTCCAAGCAGCCAACTGTCGTCTTCGTTGTTTCCATATTCTAATTCTTGCTGCGCAAACTTCTACGCGATGTGTGCCTGCACGCATTGATCAGAACGCCGTTACAATCGCACAAAATGAAGTTCCCATTATTGGCCCTACTACTAGCCAGCCCCTTGTTTGTTTGCGGGTTCGGCGTGATTTTTCACTGTTTTCCCACAAAAGGGTTGAGTTCTTCTGAAATCCCCGACCTCAGCCCCGCTATACAAAAACTGGGTATTGCAATTCCCAGTATCGAATTGCTGCATCCCTGGCAACCCCTGGCGGGTCGTGATCGCGATATGCATATCGTCCGAGGACCCGGTAATGATCCGACCGGTAAGGCGCCGCCAATGAAGAACTCTGACGTGCGCGCCCTGATCTCCGCTGCTGCGCAGCGACATCGGATTCCGGAGGCTTTTCTGAAGAGCATCGTGGCCGCCGAATCGAATTTCGACTCAGCAGCGGTTTCGCCGAAGGGCGCGATTGGGCTGATGCAGTTGATGCCGGCAACAGCCCATCAGTACGGCGCCGACGCCGCCATTCCTGAGCAGAATGTTGATGCCGGATCGCGTTATCTGCGTTGTCTGATCGAGAGGTATCGAAAAAGCCGCAATCCACTAACGCGCGTGATTGCCGCTTACAATGCCGGTCCCGGTGCGGTGGATCGCTATCGCGGGGTACCGCCATTCCGTGAGACGCGGGGATACGTCGTGCGAGTGTTGGCTTTGCTTCGAAGATCCGAAGGAGGGCGCGAACTATTGCCCGGGACATTCGTCACTGACTCTACTGAATTTGACAGCCCGGGCTACTCTAAATAAGCCGCAACCCAGAAGAGGCGGTGGGACATAGCGACCCAGGGCCTCGTCTTTCGGAGCAACGGACTCAGCGGGAGTCGGCGGCGGAATCTTTACGCCTCGCACTACGTGAAAGCCCTCTGGTGTAAATTCCAGTGATAGGACTTCACCATGTGTCCCAACCGGTCCGATAGGTTTCCCGTTTAGTGAAACTTCCAGGCCCCCGGCATTTCCGACAAGAACACTCATCTTGGTGTGCGCATCGATGCGTTTATTCTGCTGGGTTTCCAGGGTGCCGCTGTACGAAAAGACTCCGTCCGCCTTTATCGAGAGCCATACCGGTTCGGTCGCCCTCAACTCTACGCGCATCGGCGGATTGCCACCAGATGAAGTTCCCGGATCAGTTGCAATTGCCCTGTCCGCCTCAGCTGGCGGATTTCTTTGGGGCTGCCCGATCTGACGAGGCTCCGATTTCACCGGATGCGCTGGAGCGATGGGAGCCGACATGGCGCTGGCCTTGGGTCGGGAGGAAGAAAACCAGCCGCTCTGATCTAACTTATAGGTCCCGAAGCAGGCCAATACGGCCAATGCCCAAAGTCGCACACCCATGCTGGGAAGATGGAAAACGGAAGGCGGCGGTTCCGGTTCGGGCGGGGGAGCCACATTTGTTTCGAACTGCTGATTAAAGAGGGAGACTAACTCCTCTTCGTCGAGGCCTAGCACGCGCGCATACTGACGAAGAAAGTTACGCCTGAAGAAACATCCTACCCCAATCTGATCGAAACGATCCTCCTCCATTGCGGTAAGATAGGTTACGCCAATTTTCGTCTCGGCAGCTACCTGCTCCAGCATAATGCCGCGGCGCAGCCGTTCACCGCGGAGCGCATCACCGATCGAAGACATTAGGCACATCCAGAGAGTTCTACGTTCGTAATCTAAGATGGTGACCGCTGGTTGCTGACTCATTCTCTGCTCGCTGCGGGGGTTGCACGAATATATAGTGCCAGCCGACCGCAAGCGTGTCTGGCAATCTCGGTAAGGTTTCAAGTAGCCCTTAGTCATAACGCCACCAGCCCTGCGACGCATCATTGATAAAGTGAGATACCGCGGCATGTCGAGATGCTATTGGTGCCGGCCACCAGCGCTCACATATGAGACGGGTTTCCTGAGTGACAGGGAGGTGACCGATGTTATTGCGATCAGTCGTAGTGTTCGCGGCGGTGAGCGCGACCGCAGTGGGGCAACACCGCATCGGAGTCTCGACGGCAGGCGTCCCAACAGGTCTTCGGCCTGGCGGTCCACACGCCATGACCAATCCATGGCCGATGAGAGGCACTTTCAGCCCAGGAAAAGGATGGCGCTCACAACGGGGCTGGAACCCCGGTTCCGCGATTGGACCCACGGCGTATGGGTCTCTTGCTCCCTGGTATGGCAACGCTGGATGCATCGCACCCATCTTTCCTCCCGATCTTTATCCCCTTTTTGCCAGTGGATACTGTGCGTCAGAATACTATCCGCCACCGCCAGCCACGAACGTCATAGGGATGCCTCCACAGCCCTACATTGTGCCACCTGCGCCTTATCCGATTAACGACGTGCAGGCGCCGGACTTTGGGGTAAATCCGCATCAAGCCCCGGCCATAACCAATCACAACACATCCGCGCTGAATGATCACGAGGCAGTGGCAAACGAAAGTGCTGGCCTCCGTTTATACCAGTCACCTTCCCCGCCACCTTTGATCTTGGATGAGTACCCAGCCTTGGTTGTGCTGAAAACGGGCGGAATGTTTACGGTCACGAAGTACCGGGAGAAGGCTAAAACTCTCTATTTCGTTACATCCCACGGTGATACTCTAAGTATGCCGATAGCCCTCGTTGAACATGTGTACCCGAAAGAGGCACAGGCTGAAAAGAAATAGTATGCAGTATGCCATCGATCAGGTTGTGGAGTGGTAGTATTCGGAGTTAAACCGCCTGCGCTTTTATGGAGAGATCGAAAAAACCCGGGCAGGGACGGACGGATTGCCGTTGGGGGATCCTGCCCGGTCCTCGTGGCTCGCGCCCGGCGACGCGATAGATAGCAGGGGAGCACAAATACCCCAGGAACCGACGGAGAGACCGGTCCGTACGCGCCGAGCCGAACTGCCTAATAGTGATTGCTGATGCGGGAACACATGGCCAGTCGCAAAAAAGTTCTCTAAGAAGACTACGGATCAGGTCGACACATTGTCCGGGGTCAGCCGACTACTTGGGATACTTTTCGAACATCTCATCGATGCCCTTTTTCAATCTCTTCGTATTCTTCTCGGCCTTAGAGCTAATCGTCTCGGTCGACATACCTTGAAATACAAGCCTTTTTTGACGCGCGTCTGTCATATTGACCACAAGCGTGCCGTAGAAAATGGTTTGTACCGTGGTAGTGGAGAACTCGCTGCCCCAGCCTCCGCCCCAGCCCCAACCACAACAACCCGGGCCAGCCCAGCCCGAACCACCCCAACTCCAGCCAGGTCCACCGGCATCGGTTAAGGTGGTAAATTGAGGCACCGCACTTACGGTCATATCGTACCCGACCAGAAGATCACCGCCCGTTTCGACGCGCGTCAAGTTCTTGGCCGCCAGCGCCTCCTCCAGAAAAGCGACTGCACGCTCCCGCATGAGTTGATTCAGGAATTGCACATCAGGAGATTGCGTTTTTTGCAATTCCACCCAACGATACGTCTTGTAACGGGAGAAGTCGCACCCGTGAGCGTAATCCACTCGAACATTTCCTGCAACGCAGGTTGACACTGAGGATGCCAGCGCCAAAAAAATCATTATTCGGCTCATATGCACTCCGTGCTCTCGGCGGAAATCGAAACCGAGTCCAATGCCGGTTTCTCTCCATCGTTATTCTCGACCGAAGGAGGCCACAGTGCGACTCACTTTATGACGATTCCCGCGGTTGAGAAGCCAAGCATCCAGGTAATCACAGAGTCTCGCCGAGAGAAACAGCGCTGTCACGTCAATACTCTTGCAGTCAACGTTGTGCCGGCGTAAGCCGGGGTCGCTGAAAATCCTCTCTCGCCAGGTCGCATGACGTAACGTCCGAAGGATGTCTTCAAAGGAAACCTTTTGTGGATACCACAAGCGTTCCAGGGTGGAATTCGGTGCCAGGGTGACCCGACTGGGCGTACCAGAGCAAAGCCAGATCATAGATAAAGAAGATCAGAGGAGCCGTGGGTGTAGTTGCCTTGGCCACCCGGTTCTGGGGATCTTCGCAGCCCAGAAACTGTTTGACGTCGCGGGAGCAACCCTCCAATCGCCAACGTCGCGAGAAGATCTCCAGGATTCTCCCACCGGCGCGGGGACAGCATCGGCGCTGGCGGCCCAGGCCATTCCAGCTAACTGGGCCAGGATGATCAGTGCTGACAAAAAACAATTCTACGCATGAGCGTAATCTTGATTTGATAATATAAGATCTTTAATTACTAAATTAGCCCACTGCGAAACTTCGCAACTGTTTGAAATGGGCGAGACTCTATCAGTCGAATTTTTCTTCGCTCTGTGGAGAAACGGCGTCGAATATATGGGCACCTGCTGCCCAATCTCGACTCTGAGCTTACCGGCTAACGTGCAGACTCACGCCGTAGGGATCCGTAGTTGAACGCCAATGGAACCGAAGCGTTAATAAAAGAGGTACTTCCGCCATTGCGCATCGCCCCGGCCGAGCATGCGCATCAGGTGACGGCTGGTGTGGAGACTGAAGGGCCGTGGCTGGCGGGCCAGCCTCATTCCGGCCTCCTCCGGTGTCCGGTTTCCCTTGCGGTTATTGCAAGGATGGCAACAGGCCACCAGGTTTTCCCAGGCCGATTCGCCGGCGCGCGAGCGGGGAACTACGTGATCGAGCGTGAGTTCGCCCGACGGCATCGTGCGATGGCAATACTGGCAGGTGTAGCGATCGCGCATCAGAATGTTCTTGCGCGAAAGGGCGCGCGTTTGATGAGGGATGCGGCGATATTCGAGCAGGCGGATGACGGAGGGCAGGCGAACGTGAGCGCGCGCCGAGTGAATCGCGTGGAGAGATTCCTCCTCGGCCGCCGCCACACCTTTGAGAACCAGCACCAGCGCCCGCCGCGCCGCGCAAATGTTGATCGGCTCATAGCTGGCATTCAAGACCAGCACGGGTCTTTGCAGTCGATCATTCGCCATTCCGAGAACTCCCTGGTTGATGTTCCGACGGGTCGAAAGAGGCGGCATTGAGACGCCGGTCGGCCCTGGCCACCGTCAATAGCGTGATGTTGGTGGCGCCGGCCCGGCGGAGAGCTGCCGCACAAGCAGCGGCCGTCGACCCGGTGGTCATCACATCGTCTACCAGCAGAATGCGCCGGCCCGCGACGGAGCGGCGCCGGACGGTGTCAAATGCCGCCGCTACATTCTTGCGGCGAGCAGTATTACTGAGCCCGGTCTGAGTCGGCGTGTACCGGACGCGCTTCAGCGCTGGAATCACCGGAACGTTTCGGCGCATGGCGACAAAACGCGCCAGCAGGTCCGACTGGTTAAATCCCCGGCGCCAGCGCCGGCGCCAGTGAAGGGGCACCGGTACCACTGCGTCCCATTGCTCCCCGCTGGGCAAGGCCGCAGCCAGCAATTCGCCCAGTGGCCTGACCAGGGTTTTCACCCGGCCGTACTTATAAAGGTGAATCCATTCCCGCAAAACGCCTTCATAGGAGCCGAAGCAATATGCCGCATCAAATCCGCGCAGACCATTGCGGCACAAGGGGCACCGGCCTTCCGCATCCAGCGGGAAGGCGTTTTCAAAAGGAGTGCGGCATCTGACGCAGTAAAACTCCGGCAGGAAGGGCTCCGGAGACCGCAAGCACTCGCGGCAAAGCGGAATCCGCGTCAACTCTTCGAGGGGCGAACCACAAATCCGGCAATCAGCAGGGAAGAAAAGGGTAAAAAAGGCGTGGAAACTTGCAGGTACCGCCGAGGGAACAAGGGTTGCGGTTCGTCTGCTACTCGAGAAGACCCACCTCCACCTTAAGTCACATTGTACGAAATTTCCCGCAAACGAACAAACCGGTACGGCCCGAACATGTTTAGAACTGAACGCCACCGACGCATGGGAGATGGAGTACGAAAGCCTAGCGTTTTGGCGCCGGCTTCCGGCTACAATGATGGGGAATTAAACGGGGATTTCAGACAGCAGATGAGCGTCACTCATATCTTCATCTATCTGCAACTGCTGGATCTCTTGACTACGCTCATCGGGATCCGCATGGGCGCTGCCGAGGCTAGCCCTTTCATACGAGGCCTCATGCATTTCGGGCCTAGCCTCGGCGTGGTACTTTCCAAGGTCTTTGCACTGGGCCTGGGTGGGGTTTGCATCCAGTTGAAGAAGCACTACCTGATTCGCTGGATCACCTACTGGTATGGCGGTCTGGTGGTGTGGAACCTGATGGTGCTTCTGACCGTGCCGCAGCCGGTCTAGGGCTACCTCCGGGCAAACCAGGAGGAGCAGGCTACGAGTGCCAGTAGCAACCCGCCGTCGACCAAGATGCGGCGAAGCGTGAGCGAATTCCGCCAGTTGCGAATCAGATCGAAGGCGTGCGGCTCTTTAACACTTCCCATAACGTGCTTCGGCACAAAACACCCGCTTTCAAACTCTGGATGGCCAACTGCCCTTCCCCGCTGACGCCAATCCGGAACAGCGGCACCTCACGATCCTGCACCACGTGGCGGCCGGTCTGTAGTTCCCAGGCGTCGTTGTAATGTTCCGCCACGATCGGATTGGCATCGACCACTCGAACGCGAAACTGCGCGGTGGAAGGCTCGTAATTGGCGTAGCTGTAACAGCGGCCCATACAGGCGCGGTCGACCATGTGCGCCAGGGCGTTCACTCGCAAGTCTGGATCGATGAAGGGGCTTACCACGCGCTGCCCTGGAGGCAGTTGCGCCACGATCTCCTCAACATGGTCCTCAAACCGGTTCAAAAGCCGTTCATCGCGGAAGAGAAACAGGAAATAGCCGGCCGCGAGAAAGAGCAATGCATATCGATGCGCCGCTCGCGCCTGCGCGATGGCTAGTGTGGCGCAGATTGAGATACCAACTCCCAGTGACATGCGCTCGCCGATAAAGATCAGTGCCTGGTTATAGCCAGGCAGCGCCACGGCGGTTGGCAGGATCGCCACGGCGGCCGCGCTCAAAACGCTCAGCTGAAATCGAACGCTGGAAACCAGTTCTTTCAGGCTGCGGCCGCGCATCATTTCCAGAAAGAGCGATCCCCAGATTGCCAGCAAGCCGACCAGGAAGAGGTAGTATTTGCCATCAAAGACGAAAACTTGGTCCGCCCCAGTGGCTAGCGTGAGCTGTTGCGGCGACCACTCGGCAGGAAAGCTGCGGCTCACTACCACGCGGAACAGAACAATCACGAGCAAACCGGCAACCAGAAGCCACGGGCGCATCCTGGCCGGAATCCGGCGGGCAACATATGTGTACAGCATCAGGCCTATGGCCCACCCGACGGGCAGCGCATGGGCTGTGTACGCGAGGGCGAGAAGCAGAACTGCTACGACCGCGCGCCGGAGCTGGAACTTCCAAAACAGCGCGCACGCCCAAAAACACAGGCCCATCGACAAGTAGAAGTTGAAGAAGCCCATGTGGAACACCCACCCGTACGCCAGCATGGCGATTGCCGGGATGAGGTGCCAGGGACGGCGTTCCGCCGCCGCGGAGATGAAGGCGAAAGCTCCCCACACAAAAATCAGCACTGCCACGGAGACCGCCACTCGCTGCGCCCATTCCGCGCCGGCCAACCGGAACAGACGGCTGAGAAGCAGATCGAAGAGAATATTCGTGCTCTGCCGGACGATGGCCAAACCACCGGCTTGTCCATTCTCGATCAACTGCGCCAGCCAGGCATTGTAGATGTGACTGGAGAGATCGCCCGCCTGGATGCGCGTCTGCCAGAAACAGGGGACGAGCAGGGCTACGGAAATGAAAACGTGACGGAGACGATCGCGTCCTCCGCCGGGCATCACAGCGTCTCCAAATGCGCGCGTTCAAACTGTGGAATCAACTGGAACTTGGTCGCGACGGTGGCAATGCTTTCCCCGGTCTGCCGTATATTCGATTCCCACAGCTGGGCGTCGTTCCCGGCTGCCAGCCGCAGATAGTTGATGCGCAGCGGATCAATTCGCATGATGCGGCAGCAGGTGGCATCCACCGCGCGGAAATCGCGGCCGGCTACCAGAACTCCGGCAAACTTCGGGGTGCCCTGAATCGGTCCGTTGCCTTCCATTCCGACGATGCCATCGACGACCGCGAACTTGCGTGGGAATACGGCGTGCAGGTCGGCGATCGACTCCTCGATTCCCGACCAATGCAGGATGTTCTTGGGCCAGCCATAAATCCCGCCGGGCACGGTTCCGAACAGGTTCTTCATCGACAGCGTGGCGACCACCCAGTGGTGCGTCTTCATTTTGGGAATCGAAACCAGCAGATCCGCGCCCAGAACGGTGTTCGGCATATAGAGTTTCTCCATTTTGGAGAATTGCCGCTTGGGGCGCACGCGCGTGACTTCGTCCAGGTTGAGATCGACGAAGACGTCCTCAAATTTCGGGACGACGTGAAAATAGCCGGCGGCATCCGCCAGATCGAGGGTATTGCGCCGGTGGCCGGGGCCTTCCGCGATGGTCACCCGCGCCGCGCCCATCGCCAGGAAGCCCTCGTACACGGCATGGACTAACAGCGGGTTGGTATTGATGGAACTGGACGGCTCGAATTCCACGAGGTTCGGTTTCAGCACCACGTGGCGGCCGCGCACGTCCAAGCGCTGCTCCGCCAAGAGCCGCCGCACGGTGTCGTACAGGCGTTGGTCGTACGCCGGAACGCGCACGATCGAGACGGATGCGGGCACGACGGGCGCGGACTCCTTGCATGCGGTCAGCAACACCGCCGGCGCGGAGGCGGCCAGCAACGCGCGTCTGGTCAGGCGTGGTTCCATGTGCTATCCGAAGAACGCCACACGCTTCCGGATGGTGGCGGTCGCCAACAAATCGAGTGAAATTTCGACGGTGGTCCGAAACTGCAACCCTTGGGGCAGGCAATAGCCATCCGGCAAGTGGCCGTGAGCCACAAGCCCGAGCCGCAGCCAGTTGCAGGCATCGGCCGACCGGCAGTCTTTCAAGAAGTCATGAGCCAGGGCGAGAGCGGTGTCTATTTTCGGGGAGCGCGCGCCTGCGAGAGCGGCCAGAGCCATTCCGGTAGTCTCCGGGTAGGGGCGGGATTCATAACCAAGCGCTCGCACGGAACCGTGATTCCACCCGCCTTCGCGGCACATATGAAGCAGCAGAAACTTCCGGCCTTCGTCGATGCGCTGCTCGAGGTGAGCGTCGGGATAGCGGCGACACTCCTTTTGAAGCGCGATCATGGCCACAGCCGTGGGCGAGACCCACGCGGCCGTCCCCGGTACCCAGGGCCAACCAGGGAACTCCATTTCCGGCGGGCGTGGATTACCGAGCAACCATTCGCGCACACGATAGATGAGGTTGGACTCTTGGCCGGTGGTGCCGGCGAGCCAGTGGATTGCCTTGCGGTGAGATTGTTCGCCGATTTGATCCGGACCGAGCCAGGCGGCCAGCCCGGTTACCCAGGTGCTTTCGTCAATGCCGGGGTGTGGCGGCCAACTCCCGTCAGGCCGCTGGATGCCGCTTAGCCACCGCAGCCCGCGACGCCGGGCATCGGCTTCCCCTACCGTCTCGAGCGCCAGGATGGCGTAAACGGTTGGCTCGGCCCAGGACGCACCTTGGGCGTAGGGCCAACCGCCATCGCTGTTTTGGCACTTGAGCAAGCGCTCGATCGAGGTAGAACACGGCCGGGCGGACACACCCGGCCCCCAGGGACATTCCATCGGTTCTCTCGCGTCACGAGCCTCAGCGCTCGCGTCTGCGGCGGCGTGTCAGCATGACGACTAGGGTTACGCCGGCGCCCAGCCAGATTGCCCCTTGCAGCGCGAGGACCATAATTCTCTCCTTGTTCCTTTTTTTGGCAGTATTCAGCAGCGCCGCGAGATACCGCGGGCTCTGCTAGCGGTGAACCTTGCGGCCGCGCCGGCGCTTCATGAAGAGGAGAAGAATACCCGCAGCCGAAACCCAAATCGCCGTTTGCATCACAGTTGCACTCATGCCGTGTGCTCCTTTCTGTTATCCGATGTGCTTCATCATCGGGAACAAGTATTTAAAAATTTGCAAAATGCCAGGCCCTGCCGCGACGATCAACATCGACGGCAGAATAAAAAAGAAGATCGGAAAGACCAGCTTTACGCCGACTTTTCCGGCTCGCTCTTCCGCCTCCTGCCGGCGGCGCGTGCGCAAGAAATCCGAATGGGTACGCAGCGATTCGCCCATGCTGGTGCCAAAACGGTCGTTCTGGATAAGAATCGCGACCAGTTTTTGAATTTCCGGCTCTCCGGTGCGCTCCGCGAAATTGCGCAAGGCGTCGGAACGGCGTTTGCCGGCGCGCATCTCGAGGGTCACCATCGACATGTCTTCGCTCAATTGCGGGTGACTGACGACCAGTTCGCGCGCCACGTGCTGAATCGCCTGGTCGAGTCCCAAGCCGGCTTCCACGGATACCACCAGCAGATCGAGCGCATCTGGAAGCGAAAGCCGCAGAATCATCTGGCGTTTCTTCACCCGCTTCTCGAGCATCATCTTCGGCAGAATCCAGCCCGCAACGCAGCCGAATCCGAGCAGGGCAATTTTCAGACCCGGATTGTCCGGCACTTTGCCCTGCAGCAACAAAGTGATCAGGAACAATAGCGCCGTTGTGGTGATGCGGATGCCGTAAAAGACCGGGATCGCGTTTTCGGATCGGAATCCTGCGCGCACCAGATCCGCGCGCAAGGTATTCATTTCGCCTTCCGAAGTGGGAACGTACGAGCCGATCTGGTGCAGCACCGTCACAATCGTACTGGCTTGTGGTTCCGACGGGTCGGCTATCAATCCCGAACCCGCGCCCGTGATGACCGGATTACCGAGCTGCCGCAGCGCGCGGCCCGGCTTGTACATCCAGTGATAGCCGGCCCATGAGGCGCCGATCATCACCATCAGGAACGCGAAAATCGCAACAATTAAAGAATTGTCCATAGTTACACTTGGATGTTGATGATCTTCTTGATGAAGAAATTGCCCAGGATTTGCGCCACTACTGCTCCGGCGATCATCCATTTGCCATCGTTATCCTGCGCCATGCCCTGCAGGTAACCGGGCGCCACCACCAGCAGGCCGAGCATGGTGGCCACCGGCAGCAAGGTCAGAATGGTGGCCGTCAGGCGGCCGTGAGCGCTGGCAGCCTTCACCTGTCCCTTCAAGCGGAACCGCTCACGGATGACCCACGCCAGGCGCGTCAGAATCTCGCTTAAATTACCGCCGGTCTGTTTTTGCAACAGAACTGAAGAGGTGAAGAACCGGGCGTCGAGCAACGGAACGCGGTCGTTAAAGTTGCGCAACGCAAGGTCGAGCGGCGCGCCGAGATTTTGTTCGTTGA
>Ga0335081_10000489_pt1 | contig 67922 bp, 61 predicted proteins | sample Lox_Sample_35_FD_206713 | JGI IMG/M metagenome (GOLD analysis project Ga0335081, IMG submission 206713) | Soil microbial communities from Loxahatchee National Wildlife Refuge, Florida, United States - Lox_Sample_3.5 | ecosystem: Environmental > Terrestrial > Soil > Wetlands | place: USA...
AGGACGAGTTGCTGACTTTGCTCGAAGCCAAACCATTGGGCTTCATCAGCATCGCCCGCGGCGCGGGATTCACCTGCCACTCGCAAGCAGAGGAAATCGACCAACACATAATGAAAACGAGTACGGCCCTGTTCGTCGCGAAGTACACGATCGAAGACCCCGAGAAGCTCGCGGGGTTTCACTACCAAGCCGGTTTCTTCCCGCGCCTCGCGGACGGCCGCTTCCCGTAAGGTTTCGCCGACTTCAAGAACGCCTCCGGGAATCGACCATTCCCCTTGCAGCGGCGGGTGGCCGCGCTTCACCAGCAGCACACGCCCGGCATCAATGATGATTGCGCCTACGCCTACCAGCGGGGAATCCGGATATTCGCGTTTCATAAAGTGGAAATCCTATCAAAGTCACGTTCGGCCCGGCTGGCGCGTTTTCCGATATGCATCGTCCGTGATTACAATGTTTCTGTGGCGCTCGAAGAATATAAACGGAAGCGGCGATTTGAAGAGACGCCCGAGCCTCCACCCAAGGTGGCCAAAGGCTCGCACCATCGTTTTGTTGTGCAAGAGCACCAGGCTTCGCATCTTCACTACGACTTTCGCCTGGAAATGGACGGCGTGTTGAAATCCTGGGCGGTTCCGAAAGGGCCATCGCTTGATCCAGCGGACAAGCGCCTCGCCATGCAGGTGGAAGATCATCCCGTTTCATACTTCGACTTTGAAGGTGTCATTCCTGAAGGGAATTACGGCGCCGGAACCGTAATGGTTTGGGACGTCGGCACCTGGGAGCCGCTCTCGCCAATTCCAGTCAAGGGTAAGTTTCTTCCCGGAACCGATGAGGAAGCCGATGCGATGCTCAAGAAGGGCGACCTAAAGATCAGACTGCATGGCAAGAAGCTCAATGGCGATTTTGCGTTGATCCACATACGCTCACGGCGGCCGGGGAGCAAAGGCACCGAATGGCTGCTGATCAAGAAGCAAGATGATGACGCCGTCGAAGGGTACGACATCGAGCAATATGACAAGTCAGCGCTCACCGGGCGCACCATGGCCCAGATCGCCGGCCAGCATGATGCGGAGTGGAAAAGCAGCCGCCCGGCCTCGCGCGGAAAGTTGAAAGCGCCCTGGCTGGCCGAGACTCTGGCCAAGCTGGATGAGAAAAAAAGCAGGCCGCTGAGAAAAAAGGCACAAAACAAAAAGCAGGCGCAAAAAAAAAAGCCAGCCCCCGGTTAGTATCGAGCCGCAAGAGAAAAAGCAGACTGAGCAAACCTCCGCAATCGCCCGTCTCTTTGGAGCGCGCAAAGCCGCGATGCCAACCAGCGTTCACCCCATGTTGGCCGAGCCTGCAGAAAAGCCTTTTGACGATCCGGGATGGCTTTTTGAAATCAAATGGGACGGTTATCGCGCGGTGGCTTTTGTAGACGACGGCAGACTTCGCCTGGTTTCGCGCAATCAGAACGATCTCACCGCACAATACCCCGAACTGCAGGAACTCCCAGAATTCATTCGGGCGAAAACTGCCGTGCTGGACGGCGAAGTTGTTGCTTTGGACGAAGCCGGCAGGTCGTCTTTCAGCTTGATACAGCAGCGGACGGGCATTCGCCGCATCGGCAAACACGTGGCGCCGAAAGCCGGTATTCCGGTGCTCTATTACGCCTTTGACCTGCTCTATCTCGATGGCTTCGACTTGCGCCGCGTGGAACTTGAACAACGCAAGAAAAAGTTGGCCGAGATCATTCAGGCTGGCGGGCCGGTTCGTTATTCGGAGCATTTTGACCATGGCGTCCAGCTCTTCGAAGCTGCACAGCAAAAAGGCCTGGAAGGAATTCTGGCCAAGCGCCGCGACAGCTTCTACGAAGAACGCCGCAGCTCGCAGTGGTTGAAGATCAAAATTACACAAACCATTGATTGCGTGATCGGCGGCTACACCGATCCCGAAGGCAGCCGGCAATATTTCGGATCGATTGTGCTGGGACTCTATGACAAAAACAAAAATCTGATTCACGTCGGGCAGGCGGGCAGCGGATTTGATCAGAAAACGCTGGCGGAAGTCTGGCAAAAGCTAAAACCGCTGGCGACAAACAAAAATCCCTTTCACGGCAAAGTTGAGGCGTTGCGCGACGTTCACTGGGTAAAGCCGAAACTGGTTGCGGAGATCAAGTTCTCCGACTGGACGCACGAGACTGGAGAAGGGGGAATGAAACTGCGGGCGCCGGTTTTTCTTCGCTTGCGCGAGGATCGAAAAGCGGAGGAATGCGCCATGGAAGACAACAGCTAATCCCTAATAGCGAGAGCATTCCTGCAAGCTCTTACTTCACATCCTTCATGGCAAGCAATGAACCAAAGTCTTTCCCGGTTGGGTCCACTGCCCGCGCGATAACGGCCGAAAATCCGTTGTGCAGTTCCGGATATTTCGCCAGCAAAGCTTTAATCAACGCCATATTGTCCTGAAAGATTTGCTGCGTGTTGGAAATATCGGCTGCCTGATATTTGAGCTCGAGATCAAGTTCATTTCCTATGGCTGTGGGAAACAACGCGGTAACCCTGAAGGTCTTGCCGGCTGCGGCAAGGTCGGCCGGAGGCAGGTCGGCTGGTTTCACTTTCTGCATATCGTCGTATAGCTTGTCGGTCGTCAGCGTGCTCATGAAGGGCAATGGCGCAGCAAGCTCGCGGGCCTCGAGATAATAGAACCAGGCATTGTGCATCTGGCCTTTGGCCGTGAAATCGGCCGCCTGGTTTGCGAACCAGGACGCGTCATGGCCTTCAACCTCCGGCGTCTTGCAGTAAAAGCCGGCCAGGCGCCAGACGTTCTCCTTGCCTTGCTGTTGCAGAATCAGCGAGAAAGTGCGAGGAGACGTAGCGGCGACGTCGGAAATCACGACCGCATATTCTCCGGGCGGAAGGTTATTTAGAACAAAAACGGCGCTGTTCCTGGTCTGTCCGCTTGGGCCAAACACGCCACACAAGAACTCGGCCCGCGCCAGTGGGGCCGTTCCTTCGGCCTTCAGCAGAAACGGCGGCCGAGGTGTGGCTTTCGCCTGGGAGAAAACCGGCTGATTGTCTTTGACTGCAGTTTCAATTCCGCCGAAGTCAGAAGCGACCGAGGGGACCGCGTTCTGTCGAAGCCCGGAGATGTCTCCCTTTGCCGCCATTTCAAAATAGCGCTCGGCAGTGGCAACAAGAGCGGAGCGCGTTGCCTCGTCCATATCATCTGCGGTGAGGCAGGTTTGCGCAACGGCAGCGGAACCTGCGAATAGAATTACGAATGCCGGCAGGAACCAGCGTATTCCCGATCTGCGGTCCTGTAAGCCCGGATTGTGACGCGGCAGTCTCAACACCCGCGAAGCCCCCAAACCGCTACCCGTATAATCTTAACGCTCTCCAGCGGAGACGTGGTAATGGGCGGAGAGCAGCTTCGGCGGCACCACGGTCACGCATTGCGCTGCTACGTACTGTGTGCTACCGTCGCGTTGATTCGGGAGCCACGAGACTTTCAGTAAACAACGGAGGCGATTTCCATGATTCTGGGCCTGCTCGTAATTCTCGTTCTCTTTGTCTTGCTCGGCATCGGAATCTACAACGGACTTGTGCAATCGCGAGTGCGTTGCGACACCGCCTGGTCCGACATCGATGTGCAATTGAAGCGGCGGCATGATCTGATCCCTAATTTGGTGGAAACCGTGAAAGGCTACGCCGCGCATGAAAAGGGAACGTTCGAAGACATTGCAAAGTTCCGTTCGATGGCGATGCAGGCCACCGCGCCGGCCGACAAAGCCGTTGCCGAGAACCAGTTAACTGGAGCGCTCAAGAGCTTATTTGCCGTCGCAGAAAATTATCCTCAACTCAAGGCCAACGAGGAGTTCATGCAGTTGCAGAATTCGTTGAGCCAGACAGAAGACGCAATCCAGAACACGCGCAGCGGCTACAACGAGTCAGTGCGAGACCTGAACACAAAGATCCAATCATTTCCGGCGAGCATTCTGGCTGGCACGTTCAGATTTCAGCAGCGGCAATTCTTCGAGGCGCCGGCGACGGATCGCGAACCGGTTGCCGTCAAGTTCTAACGCGCCAAGTTCAGTGTCCGGCAGCCAGCGCTCCAGCAGATGACGAATTGAACTCCTCGCCAATCCAGCGTTGAAACGCCGCCATGTCCTGCGGCCGTCCCAGGAAATTTTTCACCAGATCATTTGCCGACATGGAGCCGCCCGGCTCGAGCACGACCTTCCGATAGCGCATGGGCGCTTCGCCTGCCAGCAGATCGTTGGGATTGAATTGAGCAAAGAAATCTTCTGCAATTACTTTGTCCCACAAATATGTGTAGTAGGCCGAAGAATAACCGCCCAAATGCCCGAAGGACGCCCATGGATGGATGTCTGGCAGAAGGGTCAACAAGGTATAGCGCCGAAGCGCCTCGCGGTAAACCGCGTCCGGGTCAATGTCCTTGGGATCGCTCTTGTACAAATTGTAGGAGACTGCGGTGTAGCTGAGCTGATCACTGCTCCAACTGCCCCGGCCAAACGCCGAAGCCCGGTTCATGCGGGCGACGAGATCCGCCGGAATCGGTTCGCCGGTCTTGTAATGGTGCGCAAAAGACGCCAGCACCTGCGGGCTGCGCATCCATTCTTCCAGCATCTGTGACGGCGCTTCTACAAAATCGGCCTCCATGGTGATGCCGCTAATGCCCGCCCACTGCTGCTGGCCCCCGAGAATCCAATGCATCAGGTGGCCAAATTCGTGAAAGAAGGTCACCACGTCGCCGTATTCCATCAAGCCCGGATCAGTTGCCGTCGGAGCAGGAAAATTGCAAAGCAGCGCCGCTTCCGGCATTTGTTTTCCGCGTACGCCATCGAGCACGGGCACCATTTCTGCGTGGCTGAACTTTCCCGGACGGGGATGCATGTCCAGATAAAAACGGCCAATCACTTTGCCATTGTCAAGCACATCCCAGGTCTCAACCGAGGGGTCCCATGCGGGTACGTTGGACTCTTGCTGAAAGTTGACTTGAAAGACCTTCGAAGCGGTATGCAAAATTCCCTGTTTGACGCTGGAATAGGGCAGGTAAGGCCGCACGGTTTGCGAATCAAAATCGTATCTTGAGCGCCGCAGTTGCTCGCTCAGATAGCTCCTTTCGTAATCATTAATCTCAGTGGCGCCGGGATGGGTCTTTTGTTTTTCCGCCAGCAATAAGGCGAATTCACGCTGCATCACCGGGCGTGCCGCGCCATCCACCTGCTGGATGAAGTCCGCGATATTTGCGCCCTTGCCGATCATTTTGTCGGCTGCGTTGTAATCTGCCCAGGAAGAATAACCAAGCGTGGCCGCGATCTCGTAGCGCGACTGCATCATGTTTTTGAGCACCGGCCCGTTTTTGGGATAGGCCCGCGTGTCGAACTGAAGTAGCATGCGGCGGCGAAGGTCGTCGGTCTTGGCAAATTTAAACACCGGCAAGGAGTCCGGGTAGTTTGTTGTGAGTACGATCTTGCCATCGGCCCTGGGTTTGTGGCGGTCGATGTAGTCCTGGGGAAGACCGTCGAGTTCGGCGACACTGGCAACTTCAATCGTCTTCTGGTCGTCGTTGATGTTGCGGTCGAACATAGACTGGGCTTCGGTGAGTTGGTCGTTGAGCTGCTTCAGGTGAGCGCGTGTGGCGTCGTCCTTATCGACTCCTGCCAATCGAAACTCCAGGAGCTGCCGCTGCACGTAATAACGCGTGGCAGGATCAGTCTGGGTGAGATCCAAGGCCGCAAGCGCCTGGTAGACCTCGCGGTTGAGCGATAAGGCTGTGCCGGCGGCACTGGCCCTGCGAAACATCTCGGTGGCGTGATCGCGGAAAGTTGCATCTGGATGGACCGCCTGCATCAAACCGCCTAGATATGATGCCGAATTGATCTGGCGGATGGCCTCGTCGTAGAGAACCAATGTGTTGTCGATGGTCCGCGGTTCTTTGACAGCCACGATGGCGTCGAGCGCGTGTTGCGCGGCCGCCAGGTGGTCATTCTCGATCTTTTCAAATGCGGGAATGTCTGGCCTGGTCGACCAAATAGGAGGCTGAGAAGACGGCGCAGCCTGCCCCAAAAGCGGTATCGCGGCAACCAGACCAAGCGCTAACGCACACAGAACACGGACGGAAAGCGACATAAGGATACCTCATCAAAAGACCAGGATTTTCAAGGGCCACAGGCCTGGAATCAGGCGACCAGAATCAAATAGGCATACTCACACGCCCACTCCCAGTTAGACTCGCAAATCCCCATACGGTGAGCCGGCTCGTACCCTTGACTTACCAGTCACCCCCGGCTTTGAAGAGGGCTATTATCCGTGATATAAGGGCGGTTAGCCAAGTTTATCGGACTCCCAGGAGCTAGAGGTATGGAGCTGGCTTTCGCAGGCAGGAATGGCCAGGAGCGAGGAGGGAATGTGTCCGACGCACGGACGGGGAAACGCTTCCCCCTGGAATTGCCGATTAAGATCCACAAAGAGTCAGAAAGCGGCGCCCACAGCGGCACGACGGGCAACTTGAGTGCTGCCGGTGTATACATTCGGGCCGATGCTGCGCTGGAAGTGGGCTCGAACGTCGAATTCGAGATCACGCTGCCTCCGGAAGTGACGGGGGCCAAGGAAAATGTCGTCGTGCAGTGCAAGGGCAGGGTGGTGCGCACGGATGAAGCCGCAGGCGGCTCCAAAGATGCACGCGGGGTAGCCTGCGTAATCGACTCCTATGATTTCGTTCGCCGTTGAGACGGGGGACTGACGAAATGTTGAAACTGATATTGGCCGATAACCAAGCCATTTTCCGGGCGGGAATTGCGAAGGTGTTGGCAGTGGAAGATGAGATGCGAATCGTGGCCCAGGCCCAGACCCAGGAGCAGATGTTCATGGCCCTGGACAAGTTTCGCGCCGCGGTGCTCGTGGTGGCGGGTGGTTTTCATTCGGATTTCAATGCTGTGCTGCAGGCAGCGAACAAGGCCAAGACCCGCGTTGTGGTTTTGGCTGACACTGGCGAAAGCGCGCAGCGCTACATGGGCGGTGGGGCAAACGGCGTGGTCTATCGCAATGTAACCAGTGCTGCGCTGGTGGATTGCGTGCGCAAAGTGGCGCGGGGCGAAAATTGGGTGCAGGATATTGCTGTACCCAGCGAGCTCACGGAAAACGATATGGTGGGACTACGCGTGCGCGATCGCTTGACCGCGAAAGAGTTGCGCATTGTCGCTTTGATCGTGCAGGGATATAAAAATAAAGAAATCGCCTCGCAGCTCGGCACCACCGAACAGGTGATCAAGAATTACCTTCGCAATGTCTATGACAAGATCGGCGTCTCAGACCGGCTGGAGCTGGCGCTGTTCACGATCCATCATCGCATTCTTAATGAAGCGGCGGCCGCGACTGCGGCAGCTTCCGCGCCACAAACGGGAGCGGGAGTTTCGTCTTAAGATTTCTTGGATGAAACCGGCCGGCCTTTTTATTCCCGGCTTTTCTATTTCGAAAATAGATTTTTTCAATTGGACTTCTGCTACGTCCTGGTTCACAGTAATTGCGGATCACATCTGCGCCGTAGCAGAGTAGTGAACTTCGTAGTTCGACGTTATCCCCGTTGTTGTTCTTTCTGACCTCGTAGTCGCCCCAACAATCACGACGCCATCGGCCTTGCGCCGGGGTGTCTTCAGCTTAGTCAGGAGGAGAAAATATGAGGTCAATTCGCAGATTCGCGGAAACGCGCAGATTCACATTGCTGCGCGCGGCGGTTCTTTTGATGGCTGGCCTGGGAGCTTTGTCGACCCTGGCGGCGGCGCAGTCCGGAACTTTCAAGCTGCCGACCGAAGCCCGCTGGGGACGTGCGACTCTTCCGGCGGGAAGCTATTCCTACTCGGTTGAGTCGTCACCCGCAGGCAAGATCATCACTATTCGCTCTGCTGGTACCAATTGGGCGGCGATGCTGCTGTCACAGTCGGTCGTACAAACCCCAACGATTGACAACCAGCTGCTGCTCACTAAACGGGGTGGCGAGATGTACGTCAGCGCTCTTTGCTTGAAAGACCCAGGCTTGACGCTGACTTATCCGGTGCCCTCGGCCAAAGAGTTGATCAGTGCAACTGCTTTGCCGGAACGCTCGGCGGTAGTTTCGGCATCGAGCCGGTAAACGCATCCCTCAAACAATAGGCGCGCCGCAAGGCGCGTCTATTTTTTCGTCCAAGATAAAGTCTTCAGTTGATTCGCGAGCTGTCCTTGATTTCGTCGCTCAAGACGATCGCCTCGGCGATTTCCTTCATGGGTTTGCGTTTCTGGCGGCTTTGCCGCTGCAAGGCAAGATAGGCTTGCTCTTCGTCGAGATGGAGTTCCCGCTGAAGGATTCCTTTGGCGCGTTCTACCAGTTTCCTGGTCTCCAGTTTCTCCGAGAGATTGGCATTTTCCGCCTCCAGACGCGCCATCTCCACTTCAGCCCCGACCAGAAACCCTATGGTCGAAATCAAACGCACCTGGCGCCGGCTGTGGACATGGGGCTGACGGTGCTGAAGATTCATCACGCCGACTACGCGCCCACGCGACATCAAGGGCACTGATAGAAGAGCTTCGTAGTTGTCCTCCGGCAGCTCATCGCAGAAGCGAAACCGCGGGTCCTTGAAAGCGCTCTTCGACAAAGCCACCGGTTCCCGCTGTTCCGCCACCCATCCCGCGATGCCCTCGCCCAGGCGCAGTTTGAGGCGATCTACCAGATCTGCGTGCGGATTTTTCGAAGCTCGGAGCACCAGTTCCGATCCACTTAGAACATAGATGAAGCAGGAATCGCACTTCACCAGTTCCACAGTGAAATCGAGAACGCGATCCAGCACTTCATGCACGTGGTCCGCGGCGGCGATTTGCCGGCCAATTTCGTGTAACGCATCTACGTGAGCATCTTCGGTATGACGATCGACTTGTGGTAATGAGTCCATGCTTCAACGCTACTGAGGACAGAGCTCTGTGTCCAATCACAATTTTTGATGTTAAGGATAAGTGCGTGGTGCCAAGCAAGAAATCGATGTGCCTGAGTTGGAAATAAAAAGAATCGTGTGCACAATTGGGACTGTCTGTGAAAATCTGCCGAGAAAGTGCGCCTGCGTTTTCGCTTCGCCGGTTAAAGGCTAACTACACTTCTCTCCCACTGCCTTCCCTTGCGTAAATAAGTAGAGATAATCGGGTCCGCCAGATTTGGAGTCTGTGCCCGACATGTTGAATCCGCCAAAAGGATGGCAGGCCACGGTCGCACCCGTGCATTTGCGATTGATATAAAGATTGCCGACATGGAATTCGCGGATCGCGCGCTCGATTTTTTCTTTGGATTTCGTGTACACGGCGCCGGTCAAGCCGAATTCTGTGTCGTTCGCGATTTCGAGGGCATGGCCGTAATTTCTCGCTTTGATCACGGCCAGCACGGGGCCAAAAATTTCTTCCTGCTCAAGTCTTGATTTTGCCGCGATGTCCGCGATCACGGTCGGCTGCAAGTAATAGCCGTCGCCCGCATTTGTCGCGCGTCCGCCGCCAGTGATTACGCGCCCGTCTTTTTTCCCCTGCTCGATGTACTGCAGAATGGTTTTCATCGAGCCTTCGTTGATCACTGCGCCCATATTTGCATTCTCGGCAGGGTCGCCCACAGTGAGTTTCTCTACCCGCGGTTTGAGTTTCTCGAGAAACTTGTCGTAGACCCGTTCGTCCACGATCGCGCGCGAGCAAGCTGAACATTTTTGTCCCTGGAAACCGAAAGCCGCGGAAACCACGCCGTCGACGGCGGAGTCGAGATCGGCCTCGGAATCGACGATGATCGCATCCTTGCCGCCCATTTCCAGGATGGTGCGCTTGATCCAGACCTGGCCAGGAGCCTGTTCCGCGGCGCGCTTGTTGATATCGAGTCCAACCTCGCGAGAACCGGTGAACGCGATGTAACGAGTTTTGGGATGAGTCACGATCGCGTTGCCAAAGGTCGCTCCGGCACCCGGGCAGAAATTCACGACTCCTTCCGGCATGCCGCACTCCTCCAGCAACTCAACAAACTTCGCGGCAATGGTGGGGGAATCGCTCGACGGCTTCAGGATGACCGTATTGCCACTGACAATCGAAGCCAGGGTCATGCCCGCCATAATGGCGCATGGAAAATTCCAGGGAGGAATCACAGCGCCAACGCCGAGCGGGATGTAGCGCAAGGTGTCACGCTCGCCCGGCAGGTGCGCCGGCAATTCCACGCGCGAAAGGCGCAAAGCTTCGCGGCCGTAATATTCGCAGAAGTCAATGGTCTCGGCCACATCGGCATCCGCTTCCGCCCAGTTCTTGCTCACTTCGAATACCATCCAGGCAGCGAATTCGAATTTCCGCTCGCGCAACAGATCTCCCACGCGAAACAAAAGGCTGGCCCGCTCTTCGACCGAAGTCTGGCTCCAGGATTGAAACGCCGCCAATGCAGCCTGCATTGCCGGTTCTACATGCTCTTTTCCCGCCTTCTGATGCACGCCGACCACCTGCGAGGGCTTTGCCGGATTGATCGACTTGATTTTGTCGGCCGTCTTGATGCGTTTGCCGCCGATGATCAGGTCATATTCGCGGCCTAATTGTCCGCGAATTTTCTCAATCGCAGCCCGCATTTTGCGCGCATTTTCTTCTTTGCTGAAATCGGTCAGCGGCTCGTTCACGAATGGGCCTTCATGCAAGCGAGTCTGCAAAGGGGTTGGGGCTTCAAGGGTTGCCATGATTGCACCTCATAAGATCGCGGAATCGCGGATATAGACGTTTAATTTTAGCACTACAAAGAGGTAAGCCAGTTTTCTATGGCACGTTGACCGAATCATCGACTTCGATTGGCCGATACGTAACTGCCGCTGTGCGCTCGAGTTTGTCCCACGCGAATGGCTTGCCTTCAATGGCACGCTTCAGCGTCCGGAACAAGACCACCGAAAACAACTGCCGATAGGCGAAGCGTTGCAGCCAGACCTGGCTGAGCAGCCAGGCGTCCTCGCGGGCTTCGGGCTGCCGCCGCTCGAGCGCAAACGCCACGGCCGAGGCCAGAAAATCAATGATCAGGAACACCAGGAAAAACGCCACCAACCGCTGGATGCTCGCGGGATCGGTGGAATCCGGGTGAAAGTATTTCTGCACGAAATAGGAAATCGTTCCGAGCACGAACATGATGTCGATAAACGGCGAGACCAGCGGCAGAAGAATCTGGAAAATTACGATATTAGGCAGCGCAACCCAGCCCAGCACACCCTTGCGGCCGAAGGCGGCGCGGTGTTTCCACACGGATTGCAGAATCCCGAATGACCAGCGAAAACGTTGCCGCATCAGACCGCGCGCATTGGTCGGCGCTTCGGTGAAAGCCAGAGCGGTATCTTCGTACTCCACTCGGTAGCCCCGTTCCAACAACGCCATTGTCAAGTCTGCATCTTCGGCCACCGTGTCGGTGTGAAATCCGCCGACTTCCTTCACTGCCGAAACTCTCCACGCACCGATGGCTCCGGGGACAACGCTCACCGCGCCCAGCGTGTTCAGCGCGCGGCGCTCGAAGTTTTGGCTGGTGATGTATTCCAGCGCCTGCCAGCGTGTCCAGAGATTTACCCGGTTTCCTACCTTAGCGTTTCCTGCCACGGCGCCAACCTTGGGATCGAGGAAGTGTGGCACCAAATGCGAGATCGCGCTGCGTGCAATCACGGTATCGGCATCAATGCCGACGAAAATCTCCTCGTCCTGCAAATGCTCCAGGCCAAAATCGAGGGCTTCGGCCTTCCCGGAATTTGGTTTAGTGAGAATGAGGACCCGCCCCACCGCATCGCGGCGCGAAAGCACACTCTGCGCCATTTCGAGCGTCCGGTCGTGGGAACCGTCATCGATCACGATCACTCGCAGATTGCGATAGTCAGAGGCGAGCACAGAGCGGATCGTTCGCTCAATGACTTTCTCTTCATTGTAGGCGGGGATCAACACCGCAACCTTCGGTCGATACGCCGCCGTTTCAGCAGGGCTTCCGTATTTTCGTTGACGGACACGATCAAAGACGGCGAAGGCGCCAATGAAAAGCAGCCTGCCAGTCATCAGCACGTCGCCGATGAAGAAGATCCAAACAATGGTCCCCCGCACCAAAGGAAAGAGAACGAAGCCAAACCAGCTGAATCGCGCCGCCCACCGCTCATTCGCCGGCAAAGGTGGCATTACGTCGGCTCGCGTCTTTCCCAGCAATTCATAGACGGGAACGATCCGCAATCCTTTGGCCCGGACACCCTCGATGATCAGGGGCAGGGCGCGCACCGTAGCCTCGCGATCCCCTCCGCCATCGTGGAGGAGAATGATGTTTCCGCAGCGAATATCGTTCGGCGCGCAAGGCGGCAAATATTCGAGGGCGTCGGCCACGATTTCCTGTACGGTTCGTCCCGGCCGCCAGTCGTTGGTATCGATCCTGTTGCCGATGGTTGTATAGCCCATGTCCTGCGTGACTTCCAACGGCCGAACTTCATCTTCCGTGTCGGGTTCGGCGTCCACCGAGTATGGCGGCCGAAAAAGGATGGTCCGAATGCCCAAGCGACTGGCAAAAAAGCGTTCGGTCAAGTTGAGTTCGAGCTGTACGAAGCGGGGCGAGAGGTTACTTATATCGGGATGGGTGAATGTGTGATTGCCAATCTCATGCCCCTCGCGATAGACGCGGGATGTCAGTTCAGCGTTCTCATCGGCTTCCAGCCCGATAAGGAAGAAAGTCGCAGGAGCATTCTCCCGTTTAAGTACATCCAGGATCTTGGGGGTCCATTCCGGGTCAGGGCCGTCGTCAAACGTTATCGCCACCGAATTGGGGCTGTATCCGTAGCGGGCCACGCGATAGGGTTCTGGCAAGGAATCGAAACTCTCGTCGGTAATCTGTCCGGAGTTAGCGTCCACCTGGAGAGTACGCGTTCCGTTGGCGGGACGGGCTTCGATACGCAGAATCTCACCTTGCCCTTCCATGTCCACGTCTTGCCCGGGAGGAACGTCTTTCAGCTTGTCCGGAGCGTTCGCCTCGCCGGGCATGTCCCATATTCGCCAAAGCGAGCGGTCTTCCGCTCCCAACCGCCACAACGCGAAGGTCTGAATGCCGAGTTGCTGGGCCGCTCGCATTTCGTTGAGCGCTGTGACGGCATCAAGAAACCAAACCTCATGCTGCACATCGTGCTCGTCGGCATAGCTGACATGGGGATTGAGCGCGTCGCCATCAAAATCTATGTCCGCGTCGGAATCTCGTGCCGTTAGCCACGCATCCTGGACCGCCACGTTGATGTCTTTGGCGCCAGGTGGAAGGTTGCCGTGTTTCGGCTTGACCACCCAGTCATAACCGTAGTTGCCGATGGCACAGATTAGCTTTTCCTTTGGCACTACTTTCTGGATCGCGTTCAGATTGTCCACGAACCAGTCCTGTGTAGCCACCGGCCCCGGCTCTCCGCCGGGATAGTGCTCGTCGTAGTTCATGACAACGATGCCGTCGGCAAGTGAGGCGATGACGGGATAATTAAAGTCCATGTTGCGGGCTTGCACGCTGACGTGCAGCTTCAGCCCCTTGGCATGAAGGTCCCGGGAAAGCTCCCGCAGCAAGGCGATGTAACCAGGCTGACCCTTCTTAGGAAAGTCTTCGAAGTCCACCATCAGCCCGCGATATTTATCCGTAGCCAGGAACTCATCGATCTGCCGGCGGAAACGCGACCGGGCGTTGGGATCATTCAGAAATCCGCTGATATCGAGCCACTCCGACCCATTGGAGTTGTTCACCATGGGAAGGACTTCCATGCCCGTGTCTTCCGACTTGAGGAAAGGCATTACACGGTCGTCCACGGGATGGACAACCGAACCTTGAACCACGTCGAAGAACTTGCCGGTTTGCTCGTCGATGCTCTCCAGATGGCCATCCGGATTCCTCACATGCAGCCACTCTGGATAGAGCAAATCAATCTGGTGGGCATATTCGCGGAGTGAAGAGAAACTTGCTGCATCCCAGGAAACATAGAACGCGGCGCGAATTCCTTCTTCCGTATTCAACTTGACTTGCGAAGGGGCGGCTTTGGTCTTGCGGTGGCCACGATGCGCAGCCGCCAGCTTGCGCTTTTCCTTCGCTTTTTCTTTCTCGCGTTCTGTGAGCGCGTGAAACGGCTTCTTCTGAAACGGCAGCAAGGGGCTGGGCAGAGGCTCGCTTCGCACCGCCTCATAAATGAAGAAAACGACGAGAAGGCTCACGCTGACGCCCAACACGTCAAACAAGCGCCGCAGCCGCTTCCAGCGGGCCCTGCGGGGATCATAGAAAACGGGGTGAGCCATGAAATGCAGTCTAATCCTAAGCTGGACGCCCAGCCCGGTCAAACCTTTGCTTCAGGCCATTTTAGATGCGGCCAACCTGGGAGTGCGGGCCCTGGGGACTGTATATTCTTACTGTGCGCCAACTTGTGCGCCAGCATTTCCGCTTTTTTCTGGTTTTGACTTTCGCGGCTTTCGCGCTGCGGTTGTTCTTCATCTTTCGCTTTCCGGCGATTACAGCAGACTCCTTTCTTTACGGAGACATCGCCAAAAACTGGCTCCAGAGAGGGATTTACGGCCTGGGTGGAAATGGAATCTCTCCTACCTATCTGCGCATGCCCGGGTATCCAGCCTTTCTTGCTGTCGTCTTCAAAATTTTCGGCATGGAGCATTACCGGGCAGTGCTCATCGTGCAGATGTTCTTCGACGTCGGCACTTGCTTCCTGATCGGGGATATGGCTCGCCGGGCGATTTCTGATCGTGCAGCCAAGGCCGCTTTCGTTTGGGCCGCTCTTTGCCCATTTTTGGCCAATTATGCGGCGGCGGCATTGGCCGAAACTCTGGAAATCTTCTTTACCGCCCTGGCGCTCGATCTGGCACTGATCGGACTGGAAGTTCTGACCTCAAAGGCAAAGGCCGGATGGCCTTGGCTGGCATGCGGTATGGCCATCGGAGTTGCAATCCTGTTCCGTCCGGATGGCGGATTGTTACTGGCGGCGATCGCCCTGTATCTCGCTTGGGTTGGACTGCAGCGGTCAACCGGTCGGATGTTGACCGCGGAACTAATTCTCGTGGCTTCGACTCTTGCAATGCTCTTCCCATGGACCATCCGCAACTGGCGCACCTTTCACCGCTTCGAGCCTCTTGCCCCCCGCTACGCCAACGAAGAAAATGCGTTCGTCCCGATGGGCTTCAATCGCTGGGTGAAAACCTGGATGGCGGAATACGTCTCGGTGGAAGAAATTTATTGGAATGTCCCTGGGGAAGCCGTGGATCCGAGCAAGCTTCCCGGCCGCGCCTTTGATTCGGAATCGCAAAGACAGCAAACATTGCAATTGCTGGCCGACTACAATGCGACGCTCCACGTCAGCCCGGAATTGGATGCGCGGTTCGCAACGCTGGCAGCTGAGCGCATTCGCGCCGCGCCTTTGCGCTACTACTTGTGGTTGCCTCTATTGCGTATTGCAGATATGTGGCTGCGTCCGCGAACCGAGATTCTGCCCTCGGACACACGCTGGTGGGAGTTCAACGACGATCCGTTGGGGTCATTTCTCGCGGTCACGTTCGGACTGATCGGGATTTTCTACGTAGCTGCCGCCATTGCTGGCTGCCTGCGCGGCGCTCCCGTCGCCTGGCTGGGACTGTTCTTGACAGTCATCATTCTGCGATCCGCGTTCCTGGGAACGCTGGAAAATCCTGAGCCACGTTATACCCTGGAGTGTTATCCCGCGGTGATTGTTTTGGCAAGCGCCTGGTTTTATCGCCAGAGGAGGACATCCGCCTAGAATGGTTCGTGCATGATCTGAACAAATCTTCGCCCTACTTGCCTGTCGATCCGCCCAAATTACGTGCCGCGGCCAATTCGCGCTGGACATCTGAATCGCGCCCCAACTGTGCGTAAGCGTCGGCCAGGAAAAGGTGGGCCTCGCGGGAATTTGGCTGGACCTGAACCGCTTTTTCCAGATTACCGAGCGCTCCTTGCGGATTTCCCTGCAAAGAAAGAATCCGTCCCCGCAACAAATTCGCGCGGTAGTGATTGGGACTGAGGGTCAGCGCAATGTCCAGTTCTTTCATCGCGTCCGGGACACGGTCAATGCGGGCATAGACCGCAGCCAGGGAAAAATGGGCGTCGGCCCAGCGTGGAGCGCGTGCAACCACAGCCTCGAACTCGGGGGCGGCGCCTTTCCAATCACCCGTCTCGAACAAAGCGAGGCCCAGTTCGTAATGGCCCATGTTGTTATCGGGAAGCAGCGTGATCGCCTTGTGTAGTGGCGCGAGGGCCTTTTCGTAGTCGCCCAGGCGGGCCTGAGCAATTCCATACTGCATGTTGGCCACGGGCATCTCCGGCTGTTCTTTCAATACCTGCTCCAGCAACGGCAGCGCATCTTGATAGCGCGAGTCTTCCACATCAAGCATTGCGTCGTGCAACTCGTTAGAAACCTGGATTTTGCCTTTGGGATCGGCGCCAGTCATTTCTTTTTCGTCACGAGCCTCGGCCGACGGCGAAGCGACGTAGCCAAGCGCCTGCAATTTCTGCGTCTGTTCTGGGTCCGGCTTGGCGAGCTCAACCAGAGTCTGGCTGGTCTTGCGGCGAAAGTCGTCAAGCTGCGCGGCCAAAGTGTCGCTGACTGCGTTGTCTTGAGCCGCCAGATTGCGCCTGGCCTCCGGATCGGTGGCTTGATTGTACAGTTCGCGCTGCGGAGCCTGAACGTAGAGATATTTTCCCGAGCGCATTGCCCGCAACGAACTCCACCCGAAGCCGCGATGCGGGTAATCGGTTTCCGCGTAGGCCGGACGTTCTTCCCCAACGGCATCGGGTTTCAGGAGGTTTAGCAGCGACTCCCCCTGCATTTCTTTGGGAACCGGAATTTCGGCAGCGGTCAGCAATGTCGGGGCGACATCTACCAGTCCAGCGCGCGTATTCACCCGCCTCCCGCCATCCCGGTTCAGCGGCAGCTTGATCATCAGCGGAACGTGCAAGGTTTCATCGTAAAGAAAAATTCCATGCGTATTCTCGCCGTGCGCGCCCAACGATTCCCCATGATCGGCCATCACCGCGATCATAGTTTCGTCGTAAAGGCCGTGCTTGCGGAGCTGGTCCAATAGTTTCCCGACTGCTGAATCGGCGTACGCGATCTCCCCGTCATAAGGCTGCGAACGAAAGCGCGATTTGTAAGGTTCCGGCGGATCGTATGGGTCGTGCGCGTCGTACAAGTGCACCCAGAGGAAAAACGGGCCATTCTCCAATTGGCTGAGCCAGCCCAGCGCGTGGTCCACGACCTCGCCACCTCGCCGCTCGACAGTCTTGTAGCGGTCTTCATGCCGCCGCGGGCGAAAGCCGGCATCGTAGACGTCAAAACCGCGGTCGAAGCCAGGCGCAGTGCCATCGAGCGGATCCAGAATCAGCGAGCCCACAAAAGCCCCCGTGTGGTAGCCATGCTGCCGAAGAATATCCGGCAAATAAGGAAGGCTGGCGGAAATCGGAACGCCGAAATCGTTCACGTGATTGAACTGAGGATAGGTTCCGGTGAGGATCGTGGCATGCGAGGCGGTGGTGATGGGCACGTGCGAATAAGCTCGGGTAAAAACAATCGCCTGCTTTGCGACGGCGTCAAGGTTTGGAGTGAGTCCGCGTTTTGAACCGAGAAATCCCATGCGGTCAGCGCGCGTAGTATCGAGAGTGATGAGAAGGATATTGGGCAGTGGCACTGACGGTTTAGGTGGAACTGCCTTTGGCACTGAAGCATTGCTTGGCCGTTTCGGTGTAGGTTGCTGGGCGGCTTGCGGGGAAAAGATGGCGAAGGAAACCAGAAAGAGAATAAGAAGACAACGCCGGACCGCCATGGAGTAGAAAATGGAGTCTAGCACACGGGCACGATGCTTCGCTTCACGCCTAGAAAGTGAACTTCAGGCCGAAGTTCATGTTTCTGGGTCCGCCTTGAGCGATCACGGGATTGCCTACAGCAACGTCATTTGTTTCTTTGATGGTGCCGAATCCGCCGCCATTGAGAATGTTATTGGGGAAGTAGTAGAAATTGGCGCGATTGAAAATGTTGTACACCTCCCAACGCAATTCCACGTTTAGTTTCTCGGTCACTTGCGTGCTCTTGATTAGCGCCATGTCCAGTTGCGCAAGACCAGGGCCGATCAGCTGGTTACGCCGCGAGTTGCCGACAGTGCCGTTACAAGGGATGTAAAACGGCGAAAGAGGCAAACCGCCACTGGAACTCACGTTTCCGCAAGGGTCAGCTTGATCTGGCGCAGTAAGGGTCTCGACCACATAGTTGTCGGGATTGCGCGTGTTGTAATGAATCGGCGTGCCATCCCATGCGGCCCGAATCGAGTTTCCATCAAGTCCTTGACCTGAGGGGTCGACACCGCCGCCCGCGATCGGGGTGAATGGACGCCCACTGATCGCGGTGAAAATCGTACTCAGCTTCCAGCCTTTCCCGGCGTACTTGCCCACCTGCGAAATAGTGGGGAACGAGTACACTCCCCCAATATTGAAGTTTAGACGCACATCGTGGTCACACAATCCCCACGAATCTCGGATATTCAAGGGATTCATGAGCTGAGGATAATCCCCGGTTCCCGCTCCGCCACGATTCGTGGAGTTATCGTCGTAACATTTGCTCCACGTCAAGTTGTACTGTGTGTCCAGCCCATGCCAGTCTCGCTGGTTGTAGGAAGCCTGCAGGCTGTCATATTGCGACTTGGCCAGATTTGTAGCTTGCAGGATGTACTGCAGATTGGGAAACGGACGTAAGTCCTGGCAACTGGTGCCGGAACAAGGTGCTCCTGACTCCATGCTTCCGACCGGACTCGCATTCAGGTCTCGATAGATGATGAGATCGCGTCCACGCTGTCCGGAATAGGCGAGTGTCAGCACGTTGTTATGAAACAGCTCACTTTGAATGCTCAAGTTGAAATCGTGATAGCGGGGCGTTTTAAAATCTCTCACAACCGAGAACGCGCTGAAGGGCGGCGTTCCCGCCGGGTTGGAACCAAACACGGGGCCGTTGTTGAGGCAAATGTAATCCCCCGCTTGCGCGGCAAAGTCATAGCACGTTCCCGTCATCGGGGTAGCCGTGCTAATTGCGTTCCCAACATCCCCGGTTGCTGACACGGCTGTCGTCGTTTCCTGACCAAGGTTCGGCTCCGGCTGCGTGAAAGCCCCGACGTGTACACCGCCAGCGAACGCATGCGGGGCATGAAGGGCGCCGAAGTCGGCAACATCGTAGGCCAGCGAATACCCACTCCGAACCAGGAAGCGTCCATTTCCGAAGACATCCCAGGCGAATCCCAAACGCGGCCCAAAATCGTGCAAATCCAGATGGTACAAGTGGTCGATCCCGTGCCCCACTTGCACGAATTGCCCCTGGCCGGTCGGCAGAAAGTTGACCGCGAGATTGTCACCCTCGTTCAATGGGCCATTGATGTCCCAGCGCAAGCCGTAGGTCAGGGTGAGCCTCGGCTTTATCTTCCAGTTGTCCTGGGCATAAAGACCGTACGAATTCTGAAACAAGTGACGGTGAGTATCTCCGAAGTTGCGATTGGCAAAATCGGCTTTGCCCAGAAGCAACTCGGCAATTTGGTCGGTTACCGGGTCGTCGGGCGTGGTGGGAGAGATATATCCGGCAACTGATGCGTACCCAAACTCGTCGAATCCGCTGCGCGCGTTGTTGCGCAGACTATTGGTGTAGGCGTGCTGGAAATTACCTCCCAGTTTGACTGTGTGGTTCCCTTTTACCCAGGTGAAGTGTTCGGACCAGTCCCACGTCGAGTCGGGGCGCGTGGAAAGGGGGTATCCCTGAACGCCTCCGATGTAGCCACCATATCCTAGCCCCAGCAAATACACGTAAGGAACACCAAAATCAGCAGGGCTCAGCGGGCCGGTGTCCACTCCAAGGCTTTGCGGATTGATCGAGTTGTTCACGCCCAATAGCTGCGAGAAACGCGTATAGCCGAGCCGGCTTTCCAGGATGCGACTAGTCCCAATGTTCCAGGTCCAACTTACGCCCGCCATTTGCGCGCGTGATGGGGCAAACGAATTAAACAGGTCCTGGGCATTGCCGGAGGAGGGCGGTAATCCTGCAAACGGCGGTGCGCTCTGCAAGCTATCGCCAAAAATGTAGCGTACGGCCAGAGAATGGTTTGGTGTCAGCTTAAGGTCCACTTTGGTGCCAAAGCTATTCTGGCTGGCGGTGGTAGGCGTCTGTTGAGTGAGAGCACCGCTCGCCGTGACTGGAAAATAGTTAAATAAAGCCCGACCGACCGGGTCGATGTTCAATCCGGCATTCGCGATGGCTGTTTTCGCATCCGCGACTTCCTGAGTTGTCGGTACGAGCCTGGAGCTTATGCTCAAGGACTTGTAGCGTTGCCCATCGTAATAGAGGAATAAAAACGCCTTGTCCTTTACGATCGGGCCACCGATAGTTGCATTGAATTGATTATTGTGTATCGGAGTCGGTTGGCATTCCCCGGGAGTACCACAATTGTCGGTCACGTGGTTCGCGAAATAGTTATTGGCGTCCCCTAGCCCGTTGTGATTTACCCATGTTCCCGAACCATGCCAAGCATTGGTGCCGCTCTTCATGTTCAGCAGAATCGGCGCGCCGCCTTTGACCCCGAATTCGGCCGACGGGGTTTCCTGCACGCTTATCTCTTCGATCGCCTCAGGAGGAAATTCCACCGCCGGGATTCCTAAAATTCCGGTTTCGTTGATGGCTGGCTCACCGTAATAACGGTCGTTGTTGTAAAGTCCATCGATGAAGAAGTTGTTCGACGTCGTGCGCGCTCCATTGATGCTGAGGGATTGATAGCCGCCACCCGGAGTTCGTTGAACACCGGGAGTGATGGCCAGAAGCGAAGTGAAATCGCGGCCATTGAGCGGCACATTTTCAATCTTCTGGCTGTCTACGTAGTTGTTTTCGTTGGGGGAGAGCTCAACCAGTGGCGCCGCACCTTCCACCTCGACCACTTCTGTGCGCTGCCCGACCGTTAATTTGAAGTTTGCCTGAATCACCGCGCCCGCGAGCATATCCACCGTCTGCACCGCGGTTTTGAAACCCTGTGCGGAAGCGGTCACCTTGTACCGACCGATTGCCAATTCGGGAATACGGTAGTTGCCGGTTGCGCTGGTTGTAATCGTGCGCTGCAAGCCTGTGCCGACGCTCACGGCCGTCACCGTTACGCCAGGCAGCACAGCGCCCGTGGTATCGGAAACTACACCCGTAATGTCGCCTGTGATTTGCTGGGCGAAAACTGGCGTTAGACAAAACACGCCTACCAGCAGCAGAACCCACACCCCACGCAAGACCCGATGCCTTTCCATACCCCCCCACAATGCGCGACTCTGGAAAGCAGGTGCGATTGGCGGAGAGTGTAGTAGGCCTCGGCGACCACTATCAAGAGAAAAAAACGAATTCGCCTGATCTGACTCAGAGTCAGAACTGAGCAGACTCCCCATAACAAATTGTGAAGGTCCGCACTGACCAAGGGTCAGGAATGTCTTAGCTGAGAGGCGAATCGCTCATACGGAAGCGCGTCCGCACATGCTCGGAAAGCAATGCGATTGCGCTGCGGTTTGCCACGGGATCAGACTGGGCGAGATATTTCATGGCCTCAACTAAGAGGCGTTGGCCGTCGACGTAACGCGGGTCGGCAGTGCGCTCGCGCCGTTTGCGTTCCATTTTGGGAGCGACCGGGATCGTGAAAACTTTTGCCATGAAAGCCGGAATGGTGCTTGCAGATTTTTGTCTTCGAATGCCTGGTTTGAGCAGTATAACCTGCCCTTGCCCGCTTTTCAGCCTCAAACTTTCGGTGGTTTTATCAACCGTCATGGCTCACCTTATTGGCCCTGCGGCGCTATGAATTTCGTCTTTCCCGTGGTCTTCAGTTTGAACACGCTCTCCGCGATCTTCTGATTAATACGGATATCGCTGTATTTGGCAAGCCGATAATCACCGGACGGCTGAAAAACTCCTTGTTGTACGGAAACGCCTCTGGCCGGATCGATCCATAAGACGATGTGCGAAATGCTGTTGCGGATATTCTGCGCTTTGGGTACCAGGTCCAGTTTTTCGGTTTCGACACCGTTCAATGTTTCTTTGCCCAAGTAACTGACGTCAAATGACTTCAGCATGTCGTGCCCTCCGCCGCCGAAGCCCAGCACCATGAAACTCTCAACCGTCTCGCGGTTCTTGCCGGAATTGTAAACGGCCACCTGATCAATCCGGGGCTGGTAAACCTGGATCTTGCCTTCGGTCATGAGCACATATTTTTTGTCGGGATCCGTGATGTCGGCCGCCATCTCCGTATCCTTCGCGGTGCGGCGGTAATACACGGTTCCCTTTTGTGTGTCGGTTTCGTCGACGACCTTCTGATACTGGTCCCAAACAAAATCGGCTTGCGCACTGCGAAAGTTGGCGGCAGCGTTATCCAATTGATCGAGCACGTGCTCCAGGGCGGCATCGGGCTTTTGCTGGCCCCACGCCAGGCTGGGGAGCAGAAGCAGACAAAGAGCGCAGTTGCGCCGAATTCGCCGGGTCTTCCCGCTTGTCCACTTACTTCTGAACGTAAACTTTGTATGAAACGATGTGCCCTGCCCGGTCACGCACGGCCTCGTATTTTGAAATGGTGACTTCACCAGAAATTGGTTCGATGATGCTCAGAAACTCGTTTCGCAGAGCTGCGTCTTCCTGGCTATGCACGGCAGCCGCTTCGATCTGATAGATAAAACCGCCCTGCTCATCCGGCGTCACCACGACGCCGGTTTGATGCGGATTATGTTCAATCGGTTTGTCTTTGAAGTTGATGAAGTATGGCGAGAAGAAGACAAACAACAGGATCAGAGTCACCATCACGTCATAGTGAAGAGTGCCCCGCTCATAAGACCAGAGAATGTATCCCCGGATTGTTCGCCAGACCTTTTTCATCGGCGCGGGAGACGCGCCTGCCACCGGCTGATTGATCGCGACCCTGTCCAAGTCTAGTGTCACTCCCTTCTTCTTGCAAATCCTGTCACAACAAAGCTTGGCGATCCATTCAAAATTTCTTCGGCGTAATTCGGTCAGCGCCCATGAACGGCCGCAGCGCCTCCGGAATCAGGACACTGCCATCCGCCTGCTGATAGTTTTCCACAATCGCCACCCAGGTGCGGCCAATAGCCAATCCGCTGCCATTCAGGGTGTGCACGAACTCGGTTTTGTTCTTCCCCTCCGGGCGAAAACGAATGTTGGCCCGCCGCGCCTGGAAGGCCTCAAAATTCGAGCAGGAAGAAATTTCGCGAAACAGTTGCTGGCCCGGCAGCCAGACCTCGAGATCGTATGTCTTAGCAGAAGAAAATCCCATATCCCCCGTAGACAACGCCATCACCCGGTAGTGAAGCCCGAGTTTTTGCAAGACTTCCTCTGCGTCTCGAGTAAGTTTCTCCAGCTGATCGTAAGAATCCTCCGGCCGCGAGAATTTGACCAGCTCGACCTTCTGGAACTGGTGCTGGCGAATGATCCCGCGCACATCTTTCCCATAAGAACCCGCCTCGCTCCGGAAGCAGGGCGTGTAGGCCGTGAGCGAGATCGGCAGCCGCGCCGCATCGAGAATTTCGTCGCGAAAGAGGTTGGTGACAGGAACCTCCGCCGTCGGCACCAGCCACAAATCTTTTTCGCCATGCGGCACGCGAAATGAATCGTCCCCAAACTTGGGCAGCTGCCCCGTGCCATACATGGATTCCGAGTTCACCATGAAGGGAGGCAATACTTCCGTGTATCCGTGCTCACGCGTATGCAGATCGAGCATGAAATTCGCCAGCGCCCGCTCCAGCTTTGCACCCAGGTCCCAATACACTGCAAACCGCGCCCCCGAAAGCTTCGCGGCGCGCTCCAGATCGAGAACGCCGAGCTGCTCGCCGAGCTCCCAGTGGGGTTTCGGGGTGAAATCAAATTTTGGCGGTGTGCCCCAGCGGCGTACTTCCACATTGTCTTCTGCGCTTTTGCCCACCGGCACGCTGGCATTTGGCAAATTCGGAATGCCCGCGAGAATGTCCTTCAGGCGGCCTTCCAATTCCGCGGCAACTTTTTCGCTTTCCTGAATTCGCTCGCGCAGTTCTTTGGTTTCGGTCATCTGTGCGCTGGCGTCCTGCCCGGCTTTTTTCAGCTTCGCGATTTCCTCCGATACCCGGTTCCGCTGCGCCTTCATGGTCTCGGCTTGGGTGATGGCCTGCCGGCGCAGGGTATCGACGTCGCTGAAATCCTTCAGCACCGCGGCCGGATCCATGCCGCGCTGGCGCAGCTTTTCCTCGACCAAAGGCAGATTTTCGCGCACAAAGTTCAGATCAAGCATGAAGTGATTAATGTATCGAAAAAAGAAGGAGGGCGCACGACGGGAGTTTCAAAGTAATTCCTCGCCGCTTTCTGCGTCCTCCGCGGTTTAAGATTTTTCGCTCAAAAACCTTGAACCGCAGAGTCCGCCGCTTTCGCAAAGAAAATTCAGTTGGGCCTGTTGTCGAGTTCTATAGGGCTGCGCACACCGCCTTGACTTCGGTGTACTGCTCGAGCACCTCATGTCCCATTTCACGGCCCCAGCCCGACTGCTTGTAACCGCCAAAGGGCAAAGCCGCGTCAAAAATGTTAAAGCAGTTGACCCACACCGTCCCAGCGCGCAGTTGGGCGGCCAGGCTGTGGGCCTTCTTGATGTCCTCGGTCCAAATGCCAGCCGCCAAGCCGTAGACTGAACGATTGGCCTGTGAAACCAGATCGTTGGCATCTTTGAAAGGAATGGCCGCAACCACTGGCCCAAAAATCTCCTCTTGAACCACCTTCATCTTTTCGTTCGTGTCGACCAGCACAGTCGGCTCGACAAAATAACCGGTGTCGCCAGACCGCTTGCCACCGACAATCGCCCGTGCTCCCTCGGAAAAACCGGAATCGAGATAGCTGCACACGCGATGGAGTTGTTCTTCTGAGACCAGCGGTCCCATATCCGTCGAACACTCCCATCCCGGCCCTAACCTGATCTTCTTCGCGTTCTCCGAGACGCCTTCTACAACTTTGTCGAATACTTTTTCTTCGACAAAGAGACGCGATCCAGCGCAGCAGCACTGGCCATGATTGAAGAAGATCGCGCTCGCCGCGCCATCGATGGCCGTCGACATGTCGGCGTCTCTGAAGACGATGTTCGGCGATTTGCCTCCCAGCTCAAGCGAGACCTTTTTCAAATTTCCGGCGGCGGCCTGCAGAATCAACTTCCCGACTTCGGTCGATCCGGTGAACGCGACTTTATCAACGTCCGGGTGGGCCGCGAGAGCCGCTCCCGCCGTCTCGCCGAATCCCGGCACGATGTTAACGACGCCGTTGGGGAACCCGGCTTCCTGAAATAACTCGCCCAAACGAAGGCAGCTCAGCGGTGTCTGTTCAGCCGGCTTGAGCACAACGGTACATCCGCTCGCGAGCGCCGGACCCAGTTTCCAGGCTGCCATTAGCAAGGGGAAGTTCCAGGGAATAATCTGGCCAACTACTCCTACCGGTTCGCGCAGGGTGTAAGCAAAAAACTTCGCGCCCCGCGCGTAAGGAACACTAATGGGGATTGTGTTGCCTTCAATCTTCGTCGCCCATCCCGCCATGTAACGGAAAAGATCGACGGCCAGGGGAACATCGGCCACGCGAGCGACCTTGAGTGGCTTGCCATTGTCTAATGTTTCGAGCTCAGCAAATTCCTGGAGATTTTCTTCCAACAGGTCAGCCAGCTTCCAGATTAGCCGGCCGCGCTCCGAGGTTGTCATCTTTGGCCAAGGGCCGGAATCGAAGGCCGCGCGCGCAGCTCGGACGGCGCGGTTGATATCTTCGCGGTCGCCCTCGGCGACCCGTGCGAGCACTTCGCCGGTGGCTGGATTGTAGGTGGCAAACGTCTTACCCGATGCTGCTTCCACCCATTCACCGTTGATCAACATCCTGCGGGGCTTCGAAATGAAGTTTGTTACTTTGTCATCAAATTGCACGCTCGAAAGGGCTGTCGCCATAAGTTTCTCCTTTCAATTTTCGACTGGGAATTTGTTGGAGATGGGCAATTCGCACTACCACATCGGGCGCGACCTGCATTCCTGCGACGTGGAAGGAATAAACCGTCATGGAAGCTGATGGGGCCGCGCGTTCGCCTCCGAAGGGGGAAATACGGCGCAGCCGCAAACGTCGTGATTTTACCACCGTTGCGAAGCCGCTGCTCCACCCGATTCCAGCGAGCAAAGTCCTAAATGCATCGACCATGAAGGCCACGAAGGCCCACAAAAGTTGGTGTCTGCCAAAGCTTGCGTCTGGAGACTTTCTTCGTGATCCCTTTGTGTCCTTAGTGGTTGATGGCCTTTTTGTATCCATTTGAAGACTCACCGGAACCACAGCGTCCACACCACGTCTACGGCCGTGTGCGTAATGACTGAAGCCAGCAGTTGCCGCCGCGCCCGCCAGGCACGCCCATAGCAAATTCCGGCAATGGTGGCCAGTAGAACGTAACGCCAATTGAATACCGCTCCCTTATTGAAATGGGACAGGCCGAACAAAATGGAAGCCACGATCAGGGCTCCGACCCGCCCCAGTCGCGTTTCCAGCAAATTCTGCAAGATCCCGCGAAAGAACATCTCTTCCGGGATGGCGATCAGCAGGAACGTGACGAATAGGGTCCCCGCAGCCTTTTCCAACGAAGGCATTTCCCGGTGGAAGTGGGTGAATTTCAGCAGCGCGCCCAACCCGATTCCAAACGGCGCAAAAAAAAGCCATTCGCGCAAACCGATCAAGACCGTGCTGACGGTCGGAATAAATGAATATCCCATTCCTTCCGGCGGGCGCACGATGAAATACAAATACAGCGCCACGTCGGCCGCATAGAGCTTAGGCAGCGATCCAAGCCCCTTGTAAGGCCACGCCGCTTCGAGCACATGCAGCATGTAAAGCGCAGCGACTACGCCGATCGCGACTGCATCCTGCCATTCAAATTTCACTGGCCGGGGCGCAAACTCAAGCAGCGCAGCAAGAAGAACCGGAACTCCACAAATCAGAATGGCTAGCTGGGCTTGCAAAATTCCCGCCGGAACTGCGAATGCGAAGTACGGCACACCAAGAAGAGCAGCGGCAAGAATTCTTGCGCCCTTCCAACGCAATGCCTCGCGAATCCACTCATCGGCCCCGAAAGCGAAGAACCAGAGCGGCGCCAGCAGCAGGGCAAAGCTGACAAAAGCATAAGGCAGGTTGCGGCCAAGATTGACCGCGATCATCGAGCGCGAGATGCCGATCCGGAATCCCGCAATGATGGCCGCGTACCCGGCCAAGGCCCAGGTTGTCCGGTTCAGTTTCACGTGAAGCTCTAGTTGTCAGAAGGCTTGAGCGACTTCAAATAGGCCACGACCGCCTCCGCGTCATCACGGTTCAAGCGGTATTGCGGCATGGGTGGACGCGCGGGCAAATCGTTATAGGCAATGCCCGTCATGAGGAATTTGACGGCAGCCTCATCCTCCCAGCCGCGAAGGCCGGCGATATTCGGCGCTTTGTCCGCAAAACCCGGAACCGGGGTGATGGGCTTAAAGGTTAAGGGCGCCCCTCGAAACGCGCGTCCCTCGATTGCCTCGCCCTTTTCGTCATGGGGAGTGTGGCAATCTCCGCAGAGAACTACGCCCTCAACCAGATATTTTCCGCGCGCGATCTTGTCCGCTTGCGATGGCTCCGGCGGCGAAAAGGCGCTGGCCAACACCGCGAAAACCGCCACTGCGATCCCCATGCCTGCAAACTTCATGTCGTTTTTCTCCTTTTCAGCGATCGTGAGCCGAAAAGATATCACGATCAAGCCGCGTGCCGGGCTTTCAACCGCAGTGGTGAGGCGTTAAACTACCAGCGCGATGCGGCTTCCCTTTCGCTTTTCGGTCTTCGCGCTGATTGTCTGTCTTTCCTCTAGTATTTGGGCGCGCGCCTCCGCCTACAACGCGCGGCCCAAGCTGATTGTCGTGATCGTACTCGACCAATTTCGCGGCGATTATCTCGAGCGCTACCGCGATCAGTTCGGCGAAGGAGGATTTCGCCTGCTCCTTGATCACGGCGCCGACTTTACCGATTGCAATTATGACTACGCCAACACCCGCACTGCTCCCGGCCACTCCACTCTTTTCACCGGCGCTTATTCGAACGGACACGGCATCATCGCGAACGAATGGTGGGACCCCGCGAAGAAACACATGGTGACTTCCGTCGAGGATGATCAAACCAAGCTTGTCGGAATCGCAAGCAGTGAGCCGGGCGCCTCGCCGCACAATCTTCTGGCGGATACGCTCGGCGACGAGCTCAAGCTGGCAACCCAGGGCAAAGCGCGAGTCTTTGGCCTGGCTTTGAAAGATCGAGCCGCTATTCTTCCGGCTGGTTTCGCGGCGGACGGGGTTTATTGGATCGACCACAAAACCGGCGTCTGGATCACTTCGAACTATTACCGCAGCGAGCTTCCGAAGTGGCTTCAGGATTTCAACAACAGCGGCCGGGCGGCAAAGTATCTGAACCTGGAGTGGAAAGACAAGGATGGACACGTGCTGCGTAGCACCAAGCCAGCCGAAGGAAGTGAGTCAGATTTCTACCGTCTGGTGGGCTCAACCCCATTTGCCAACGATTACGAGTTTGATCTCGCGCGCGAGATCATCACGAACGAACATCTGGGGAATGGCCCCGCAACTGATCTGCTAGCCATCAGTCTTTCTGCCAACGACATTCTGGGACATCAGGTTGGCCCGGATTCGCCGGAAATGCAGGCCATGGCTTTGGCTATGGACCACCAGTTCGCTGCGTTCTTCGATTTTCTCGGCCACCAAATCGGTTTGGCAAACGTCTGGATCGCACTCTCAGCCGACCACGGAATCGCGCCGCTGGTCAGCGTCGCGAGGGCCTTACACATTCCTGCGGCCAACCAGCCCGCCCACGAAGAGCGCGCCCAGATCAACCAGGCGCTTTCTGCCAAACTTCAACATTCTGCCGAGTATGTCATTGACTTCGATTATCCGCTTGCCTGGCTGAATGAAGAGGCCTTTGCTGCGGTCAAGGTAAAGGAGGAGCAGGCCGAAGAACTGGTGGGAGATGCCATGAAGCAGGCCGGCTTGCGAAGTTACTACACGCGGGCGCAGCTTCGCGATGGAGCTGTTCCTAATACGGCCATGGGACAGAAGTATCTGAACAGCTACGTTCCGCTGAGCACCTGGTACGTCATGGGAGTCCCAGCGCCTTACGCAATAGGCGTCGCCAGCGGCACCGACCACGCTTCTCCGTACACCTACGACACGCACGTTCCGCTCATTCTCTACGGGATTCCTTTCCAGGCCGGAACCTATCGCACGCACTCGGAGCCGGTAGACCTGGCTGTGACTCTTGCTTCCCTGCTCGGCATCAACGCTCCAACCCATGCCGTCGGACGCGTGCTGGCGGAAGCGCTCGCCCCTCCACGTCATCCTGAGAATTGGACGCCGCGTGCTAACGCGCCAGGAAAATCCTCTGAGGAAGAAAAGCCCGTAGCATTCGCTGTAGGGAGTGCTCGATGACTGCTCCTGCAACCGGAAAACATCCCGACCTGCGCGTCAGCTTCGCGGGCCTTGAACTCAAGAATCCCATCATTGCCGCCTCCGGAACTTTTGCCTACGGAGTCGAGTTCGAAGATGTGGTCCATCTGAACAAGCTCGGCGGACTTGTCGTTAAGGGGCTCTCGAAAGAGCCCATGGCGGGAAATCCGCCTCCCCGGCTCTATGAAACCGCTGCCGGCATGCTCAACGCCATCGGCCTCCAGAACATAGGGGCCCGCGCTTTTATCGAAGAAAAACTTCCCAAGCTGCGTCAGATGAAAGATGTTGTCGTCATCGCGAATGTTTTCGGTCACTGCCGCGATGACTATGAAAAGACCATTCAGATTCTCGACGAAGCAGAGGGCATCGCCGCATATGAGCTAAATGTATCGTGCCCGAACACCGAAAGCGGTGGCATGCAATTTGGAAGCGATCCGCGGCTTCTCGATGAAGTGGTGAACAAGGCAAGACATGCCTCTTCGCGCCCGCTCATTGTGAAACTCTCCCCAAACGTCACGAGCATTGCTCAGATGGCGCACGTGGCGGAGGAGGCCGGAGCAGATGCAATTTCCCTGGTCAATACTTTCCTGTCCATGTCGATCGATGCCGAAACCCGCAAACCACGCATCGCCAATGTTACCGCCGGACTTTCCGGCCCGGCCATCAAACCGATTGCGTTGCGCATGGTTTTCGACGCGTCAAAGACTGTGAAAATTCCGGTCATCGGCATGGGCGGAATTTCAACCGCTACCGATGTAGTCGAATTCATGCTCGCGGGGGCGACTGCAGTGCAGGTTGGAACAGCCAGTTATTGGGACCCTGTGGCGACAGAAAAAATCGCCGCTGAGCTGGAACTCTGGTGCGCAGATCACAACGTGGCGCGCGTGGCAGAGCTCACTGGCAGGCTGCTGGAGGAGTAACGATCAAGACCATTAACCACGGAGGACACGGAGGTTCCGGCTTTATGCTCCTCTATGCGCATCGGTGTCCTCTGTGCTTCAGGATCTTCCGCCTGTCAAAGTTGAAGCTGACCTGAAACCCCCATAGGTTAGATAGACACCGAAAAGGAGTGAAATGGCGGCATACAGGTAAAAACACTGCTCGTAGTGAAGCCCGCCAAAAAATCCCACAGCCGTCTCCGGCGGCAGAAACAAAAAGACGAGGCCCTTGATGAGGGTCAGCCAACCAACCAGAGTGACGATGACGGGCAGCACTCCGCCTGACCAGACATTGTGGCCGAGAACAATGGCGAGACCTGCAACCAGCGTGATCACACTGACGATCAACAACAGCGCCGGGTTGTGAACAAGCGCGTTTACCGTCTCCACCGTCGCCTGCTTGTGCGAGACCATTGCGAGAGCGGCAAGAAGGCAGTAGAGACCGATCAATTTGCTGAGAAACGTCGTGCGTGGCGACATGATGTCCTCCAAACCAACTAAGACTGACCTTACGTGTCTCTCACATATTGCGGTCTGGGAGAACTACTGGCAGTGACTTGGAGCACAGGGGTAGGCCGGGCGGGTGACCGGCCCAAGCCCTCTTCCTCAGGATCTTCTGTGAATAAGCAAAAATGAAAACCGATTCCGCGCCCAGATTGATTCGGGCAGAAAGCAAAATGTGGCCTGGTCGTCCCGACTTACCGCCCGTTCGTGTACCAGATCGAACCCGGCGATTCGTAATTCTTGCCTTCGCCCCACACGGCGTGCGTCTGCCCTACCCCGTCGATCGACAACGCAAAATAATCGCCAAAAGGGAAAAGAAAGCCGTTGGGCTGAATGTAGGAGTAGCCAGGCACCGCGCTCGATAGCTTGTTTTCCGCCGACCAGGTTGCTCCACCGTTGGTAGAACTCCGAGTGTAAGTGTTCCAAAGCGAATGGCTGCGCGTGTCCATCCAGGCAATGCGCACGTCGCCCGTTTCGCCGGCAACAATCGCGGGAAAGGCGTGTTCCACCCCTGCCGCCGCGCCTGAAACTTCCTGCTTTTGCGACCAGGTGGCGCCGCCGTTCGTGGAGGAAGCAAAGTAAATTCGCTCGACGCCGTTTACAGTTCGGCTCGAGTTCCAGAGGGCGTATAGAGTTCCGGAGCGGTCGGCCGTCATTGTGATCTGCGCGCCCAGAAAGGCCCAGCCGCACTTCTGCGCCGAGCAGTCTGGCGGCGGCGCTGAAATATCGAGCAGCGTGTTGTTCCAGGTCTTGCCCCCATCGCCAGATCTGCCCACATACAAAATCACCGGCGCCTTTGGCCCAGCAGAGAGAAAACCAGTCCAGGCAAAATACACGTTGCCGTTGAGATCGACCGCACCGCCTCCAGCCAGAGAAGCGCCCAATATAGGATTGGGGTTCAAGCTGGTCGACGCGAACGTCAATCCGCCGTCATGGGACGCAGCTACCAGCAGTTCCCGTCCCTGCCCGTAAGCTAAATACAAGTCGCGGCCACGAACAGCCAGGACCGGACGATCGATTTCCGCGGGCGTCCGCACAGCAATTTCGATCGACCAGGTTTCGCCAAAATCGATTGACTTAGCCAGGGCCACGTCATGTTTATCGTTTTCGAGCCACGAGGCGTAGACGGTCTGCCGATCGGCTGGGTCGACCACGATTTGCCCATCAAATTGCGCCGAGCGCGGCGCCATGGGTCGTGGCGCCTGCCACGTGGCTCCGTTGTCATGGCTCATCTGAAAAACCATGCTCGGCACAGAACACTTCGCGCAATCGGGCACGCTTCCGTACTGCGGGTAGAGGATATAAACGTGGCCGTAGCTATCGGCGGCGATGCTTGGCTCCCATTGGTCGCCGTAAGTGAACCCCATGCGCTGCTGCGGCGCGAAGCCCGGTACAGCGCCGAAGCCAAGGCGTGCAAACAGAAGCAAACAAAGGACCCTGAGGGCAAAGGCGGACTTTCCGCGGAGCCGGAACAGGCTGGACGCCACAAAACCTCTAGGGGGAGTTAGCGATTAGAACTTGCCCAAAACTGTACTGCTGCGGGGCTTTTCCGTCAATGGGAAAGCGGTGCTACTTTTTGACCGCTATTCCATCTAATCGATAGACTCACAATGAGAAGAAGGAGAACACGTATGGCGAAAGCCACTTTTGCCGCGGGATGCTTTTGGGGAGTTGAGCATACATTCCGCCAGCTACCAGGCGTGATTTCTACGCGCGTCGGCTACACCGGGGGAAACTTCGACAGTCCCAGTTATAAGGACGTTTGCACCGATCGCACCGGCCATGCCGAGGCCGTCGAAGTTGACTACGATCCTGCAAAGATTTCTTACGGGCAGTTGTTAAATGTCTTCTGGGAAAACCACGATCCCACGCAACTGAACCGCCAGGGTCCGGACTGGGGAACGCAATACCGCTCGGCAATTTTCTATCATTCCCCTGAGCAGGAACGCGAAGCCAAGGCTTCCAAAGAAACGCTAGAGAAATCGCATCGCTTCTCGAAACCGATTGTCACGCAGATCGTTCCCGCAACCACGTTTCACCAGGCCGAGGACTATCACCAGCAATACCTGGAGAAAAAGGGCCTGGCCAGCTGCCACGTGAGAAGCTAACGAAAAACGCGGTGGCACGGTCTCTGACCCGTGCCACCGAACTGGCTGTCCAATCCTGAAATTCCATACCGGTCAGTACAGATGGAATGTGACTTCAATATTTACCATTACAGGTACGGGCTCGCCGCCTTTCTCCGCGGGGTCGAATTTCCATGTGCTGACTGCTGCGACTGCCTTTTCATCGAGCCCGAGACCGATCGGCGTGACGATCTGAATATCTCGAGTTGTGCCCGTCGGCTCGATAATCACTGCAAGAACGACCGTGCCCTGCGCCTTCAGGTATCGTGCCTCCTCCGAATATTCCGGCTCCGGGGCGTAGGTCTCATGGGGAGGCGACATGCCGCTACCCAACCGGTAGAACTGGACCGCAGAGCTTGCAGGGCGCGGTGGTTTGCCCTCTTGCTTCTCAAAATAGGGCCGCCAGACCGGCGGTACGATCTCAGCCATTGATTCTCCGGGCGGCAGGAAAACCGCTTTCATCGCCGACGAAATCTCCGTCCCGCTGGACTTGGCGGAAGGAAGGTCGATCCCGATTTCGACTTCCCGGTTGCGGACCAGTTTCTCGAGTTTCTCGCGGTCCTTGCCTTTGTAATCACGAAGCACCACCAGGTAGTCTTGGAATTGCTTGTTTTGGAAATCGTATTTCAGATACAACCGTCTGCCCTTGATCTCCAGTCTGTTCCCACGCAAGCGAATGCCACTTACGACGAATTGTCCATCCACCGTCCAAGTACCAACCCTGGGACTGCCTTGCAGTGACCCGTCGGCGTTAAAGCTGAGATGTTCGCCTTTATAGAAGTGGCGCAGCGTCAACGTTTTGTCGAGATAATCGAATTTCAGTTGCTTCTTAACGTCATCGGCCCGGGCAGACGCGGGCAGCACGAAAAAAAGCAGCGAGCCGAACAACAACACAAGGGAAATTGTTCTTGATGGGGAGCGTGTTCCAACTGTGGCCACAGCTGACCTCTCGACGAAAACTAAATTTATGCCGTCAGCAGTATCGGCTCGGCCTTCGTGATCATCAAGGTGTGTTCGTAGTGGGCCGACGGGCGATGATCGGCGGTGCGTACCGTCCAGCCATCTTTTGCCACAAAGGCGCGGCCCGAGCCGGCGGCGATGATCGGCTCAACCGTGATCACCAGACCTTCGGTGAGAATCTGGTTGGCGGCAGGATCAGCAAAGTTCGGTACGCGCGGGTCTTCGTGAATGGTGCGGCCGATGCCATGCCCGCCCAGGTCGCGAATCACGGAGAACCCGGCCCGGCGCACTTCGCGCTCGACCACCCGTCCAATTTCAGAGACGCGAAAGCCAGCCCGCGCCACCAGCATGGCTTTTTCAAACGCACGTTGAGCGCAGGCCATCAGGCGCCTGCTTTCTTCCGAAACTTCTCCCACGGCGACAGTCTCGGCCGCATCGGCCATGAAGCCGTCTTTCTCAATGGTGACATCGAGTTTCACCAGATCGCCTTCCTTGACTGCGCGGTCACCGGGAATGCCGTGCACGGCTTCGTCATTGAGGCTAATGCAGCTCACGCCGGGAAACTGGTAAACCATCTGCGGCGCCGACTTCGCTCCTGCCTCGCGCATAACTTTGGCTCCGGCCTCATCGAGTTCTGCCGTCGTCATGCCCGGACGCACCGCCGCTCGCATGGCGTCAAGCATGCGCCGCACAATCGCTCCTGCCGCGCGCACGGCGGCAAGCTCAGCTGGAGTCGTGATCGACAAAAGACCTCCCTGGAGAATCTTCCCTTCAGCCTATTGTATTGGACGGACGCCGGGGAGCGAAGAACAGCATTAGGCCAAAACCCGCTGCATAAAAGGGGATTACTTGGGCAAGACTGAACCCCACGACCCGCAAAACAATGCCGTAAAGCGCGACCGCTTCACAGAGAGCATAGACAACCACGTAACCGGCCCGCCATCGATTCAAGGCTGGCGGATCGTCCGGCTGACGGGCCAACGTCTCCTCAGAGCGCAATACCATGAAGCGCCGAAGAACGAAAGTAGCGACGATTCCGGCCACAGCCATGGAGGTAATCGCACAGTAAAACACCAAGTTGGTGGGCTGCTGAGAGTGCTGGAGCCGCTCGGCCGCGAATACCTGAAGCAGCAGAATCACCAGCATCGCGGCGCGCACGGTCCGCACGAACTTCAATGAAGCTTCCATGCAGGCGATTGTGCATCAGTGGGCGCTTGCAGATTTCCGGATTCTTCGTCCGGCGTTCCGGACTTATCAACCCTGCTCGAGTGTCCTCAGATCGATGAAGTGGCCAATAAACCATTCCCAAGTAGGAAGGGGTGGTCTGAGAGCCACCTTTCTTCAAATGCTCAACCACAGAGGACACAGAGTTACACCGAGGCCAAAATCCTCAGTGGTCCTCTGTGTCCTCTGTGGTTCAAGCGGTTTCCTCAGTGGTCCTCTGTGCCCTCTGTGGTTTAAGAGGTTGCATTTTTAATGTCCGTGCCCGCTCAGACCCGGCCGCATGCGCAGAAAAATATGGAACGACACAGGATTGTTCCCATACCCCGCATCCAGCAGGCGGGGTTTGGAGTAAAACGTCACATCTCCGCCCAAGCCGAGCTGCCAGATATGGTTGTGAATCAAATCGCGCACACCGCCAAAGGTGTACGCTCCAATGCGATACGGATGATCGGCCTCACCGGGAAATGGATTGTCAGGAAAAGAATCATCGGGAAAAAGCTCGTCTTTATCCACCAGCTCGAAGCGCGTGTAGGCGTAGTTGCGCTGCCGGAAGTTTAACGTCGACTCCAGCAGGTAGCTGTTCAGGGGAAAACTCTCAAAATCTTTTTGTACTCTTCCCCAAACGAAGGTAGTCGTCCAGTTGCCGCTGCCCAATAATTCATTCGTGAATGGCCCGTTATATTCAAGCGAGGCAGTCTGGCGCTGCTGGTTCCCCGGTTCAAGCGCCTCGGGCTTCTCCAGGCGCCCATAGCTGTATTGTGCAACCCAGTTGCGGCCGGGAGCGTAGCTTGCGCGCGCCGACCAGGAGTCGAGCGGCGCCAGCTGAATGCTCCAGCGCTCTTCATTGGGCTCGCGTCCATTGAAGACAGAACCCTCAAGCTTAAACCCGTCAACGACGAAACCCGTGGTCACCACGCCAAAGCTGATGTGCGTGGAATCCTGCAAATGATGGCTAAGAGGCGCGGCAGGGTTCTCCGCTGCCGACGTGCGATGCATGTATGTGACCGGGCCGAGCGCCGGCTCGGCCGCCGGGCCGCCGTAAAGCAGCCAGGAAAATTTTTCGCCCAGAGGAAGCGAATAGAGCAGGGAAAGTTCAGAAAAAACATTGTGGGGATGCTGATGGTCCACCAGCGGCTCACCGTGATACGTCTCACCGGTCTGAAATAATTCGGGAAAGCCGGGATGCGGCGAAGTAAGCGACTCCGCAGAAAACATTTGCCGGAATAAAAGCGTTCCCGGGCCCAGCTTGTGTTGCTCCATCAGCATGGCGAAGTTTACGGACTCCGCCTTGCCTACGCCACGGGGTCCGCCCTGCTGGTTGTAATCAAGAAAGATCGTGCCGTGCGCCATTAGCTGCCAGCCGCCGCGCGAAATCATCCACATCGGCTCGGGAACCGAGGCTGGCTGCCATGCCGTACCGGAACCGGCGTGAAACGACGGCGACCAGGAGATCGAATCCGTTTCGCCCATGGTCATGCCCGGCATGTCCGCCATAGCAGAACCGGACATGTTCATGCCAGCCACGTTCCCGTCGGCGCCTGGCGCCGCTTCCTGCGCCCACAAAGAACCGCGGCAAGCGCAGATCACAACAAGCACCGGCAAAACGCAGCGCAAAGAAAAATTGAACGCCAGTTTTCGCACTTTGCCCTTCAGGAACAAAACGCCTTCGCCTTTTAAGCGAAGCGTAAAAATGTTGATCGCAAGGGGGAAAGATTCCGAGGCCGCAACCAAAAGCTTCGGTCGATGCCGAGCGTAAAGGGTTCTCTAAAGGCGCAGGGGAGACAAAATGGGAGGAGGACTGCTGGCAACTATCAAATCAGAAACCTGCTTCACATCTGGACCCGCAGGCAAAATCAACTCTGAATCGGCGGTGCGCCAGACTTCCAGCATCGCTGGACGGATTCCCGGTAGCTCGGGCAATCTGGCCGCATCGTGTCCAGCCAGGCAGCACTGAAAGCTGGCAGGCTGAGGCTTGGGCATGTTGCGCCCCGGCGCATGGCATCCCGCGGGATGGCTGTTCCGGGGCATGGTTGGAAATATTTGCGCCGGCGCCGCAAGCGTGACGGCTGCGATCAACACCAACGCGACCAGCTTGCCAGAATTCATGTTCGCTACGATCCCGTAATTTTCAGCCAGACTTCCTCGGGCACGCGCTGGCGGATCTCCTGGGGCAGGCGGTCGTGTACATGGCGCGCGCCGAACCTGGCCGCGTCGACCACAGCCAAAGGCGCTGGCGTCGCTACAGCTACCACCAGCCAGATCAGGGCAGAAAGCGCAAAGCCTGCAAGCGCGGCAAGCTCCAGCCAGAAGGTATGACGTGGCTCAAAATGGCGGATTACCCCAAAAGCCAAAAGAAATGTCGCCGCGGAAAGAGAAGCCAGGACAATCAGGCCAAGATCAATGCCACGGTGCAGGCGTTGCCGGCTGCGGCAGCGTTCGCAGGCGGCAAGATGGTCTTCGTAGTCGCCGCGCATTTCCGGGGCCAGACCCGAGATGTCATAGCGCCAACCTGCCAGAATCTTGCCGACCACCGGATCGATACATTGACTCATAAGCAATTACAGGCAAATTGTTTCCATCGGCTCGGCTTGCCTGGCCAGCAGGACCCGGTTCTGCAATAACGTCCTGCGCAAACCCAGGGCCTTTTCCGCTGCGCACCTTGCCAGTTCAGGATGATTATTCTGCTCAGAAAGATGCGCCAGCACCACATACGATGCATTTCCATCATAATCTGTAGAGAAGAATTCAGCGAGAGCGTCATTGGAAAGGTGCCCCACCCGGCTCATCACCCGCTGCTTGATCACCCAGGGATACGGCCCTACCCGCAGCATCTCTACATCGTGATTGGCCTCCAGCATGAGTAAGTCACAGCCCTGCAAATGGTTACGAACGCTGGCTGGGACGTACCCGAGGTCGGTGGCAACGCCAATTTTCACTCCCTCGGCGCGGAAGGTGAATCCGACCGGATCGGCGGCATCGTGAGGAATGGTGAATGGAGTAATCGCGATGTCGCCAATCTGGAAGCTGCGCCCGGAGAAGAAGAATTCCAGCTTGCTTACTTCCGGTCTTTCGCCGCTCGCATCGCGGGTTGATCTCGCCCAAAGCTGATGCGTGGCGCCGGTCATGAAGACGGGGACATTCAGTTTCCTGGCCAGTGTAGCCAGGCCAAAGACATGATCGTTGTGCTCATGCGTGATCAGAATCGCGGAAAGACTGCGCGGATCGCTCCCGTTAACCTTGAGGCGCTTGAAAGTTTCACGGCAGGAGATGCCGGCATCGAGCAGAATGCGCGTGGTCGCGCTGGCAACCACCGCACAATTGCCGCGGCTGCCCGAAGCCAGCACGGAGACGGAAACACCCATTGGGGCAGCATACCTGCTGCGGTTGTGCACGCGGTAGTGACTTTCTGGTTAGCGGAGACTTTTGGGCAATCAGCAGTTAGCCTCAGCCGTCAGCATTCCGCCATCAGGCCTCGATCATCCTCATCAGGACTTGTCATTCTGAGCGCTCAGGATGACAAATTGCCAGTTGTCCGGCGCGTTATTTCAGCCCAACCCCATAAAAGTACGTATAGGTTCCATTCTGCACCAGCGGCAGCGCGGTTTCGAAGCTGGAAAAGATGACGGCGTTGCCCTGAAACGTCACGAACAGGTCCTGCTGCGAGTTGGCAGTCGAGGTACGGAAGGTAAACATGCCGTACAACGGATCGGAGAGCGTAGTCGATGTGCCGTCGTAAATGTAAGGCGTATCAGCAATGGCGGCGAGCGTGCCCGCGGCAATCGTGGTGTTGGAGTTGTCCACGATGGTGACCGCGCCATTTGCACCGACGGTTATCGAAGCCTGGCCTTCCGCGGGCGTTCCACTTTCGGCGTTGTTCTGTCCCGTCTGGGCATCGGATTTGGAATAGTAGATGGCCTTGTAAGTTCCTGCCTTGGAGGGGTCGAAGGCTTTGGATGCCGCCTTGGTGAGACCGAGAATCGTACCGCTTTGCGTATCCACGGCGAAGAATCCGTTTTGCGTGCCAAACACATAGTCCTGCGTGCCGTTAGTTTCATTGATGGTGAAGAAGTTTCCGGAAGCGTCCTCGCTTACGCTGGAGGCTGGGAAGCTTCCGCCATTAAAACTATTCCCTGGACTTAGCACGCCGAATGGCCAGTAGCCGGCATGTGTAATGTTGCCGGAAGAGTCCACCGTGACCGTGCCGATTTCGATCCCACCGGTCGAGGTACGGAATTGGATGTAGTTGAAGTTCTTGCCGGCAAAGGTATTGATTGAGGCTGGCGCGGTCTCAATCGCGGTAATCAGTGCGGCGGTGTCCTTGGATGGTCCGGCGTTGGCGGCTTCGACCATCATCACCGTGCCGGGAACTTCATAGGCCGCCAGCAGGTTGCCGTTGGGATCGGTAATCGTGTAGGTGCCATCGCCGTTCACGGTGTAAGGCACGGTACCGGTTTCCCCGTTCGTGTAGTTCTTGTAAGCGATCGTTTTCGCCGTCGAGTTCAGAGAAATGGTCAGAAAATCACCCACTGACGCCGTCCCGCTGTAGGCGCGCACCGCGCTCTGCGCTGGATTTGAGGTTGAGACGGAATTGCAACTGGCCAACAAACAAACCAGGATCAGAAAGCCCAGCTTCACAGTCTTCATGGCAAAGAATCCCCCACGCAACGGTTAATCGACATTTCCCCGCGAAACCTTAGACTGGGCAGCCGGCTTCACTTACGAACGTAACCGCTGGATGGCGGACACTTGGGCCCAGCCTAAGCCGCTGCTGATTTCTGCTTTGCTGAGAGGCGCGACGGCTTGGAGTTTCAGGACTTCACTTGGCCTGCCACAAATTATTAATTACTGCGCGCATAATGGCTCCGCCATAGGCGCCGGCGATTCCGGTAAGAAATCCGAGAAAGGATTCCCAGATTTGTGCGCGGTAGGGCTTTTCGGTGAGAAGCAGATAGGCCAGCAATCGGACTACGGGCACAAAGCTGCCCACAAGTAACGTCCAGCGCCAGGGTTTCGCGGGGCGCAGAACCCCCAGAAGCATCGTCGCAGCCAGCACGAACAACGCAGTGAGCAACAGGTCGCCGACTTTGACGTCGAGTATGCCCGCGCCAAGGCCGAGAAAGGCGCCCAGGACATAAGGCCAGATACCGGGCTTCTTTTCACTTGTCATTCTGAGCGCAGCCAAGAATCTATGGATTTTGCGAGTTTATCGAAAGAGCAATTCATACGTCCTTCGCCGCGCTCAGCATGACAATTGACATCAATATTTATAAAATCCCCGCCCGCTTTTCTTGCCGAGCCATCCCGCATCCACCATTTTGATCAACAGCGGGCAAGGGCGGTATTTGGGATCGCCCAATCCGTTCTGCAAAACCCGCATGATGTCGAGGCAGACATCGAGGCCGATGAAGTCGGCGAGCGTGAGCGGGCCCATAGGATGGTTCATACCGAGTTTGAAAACCTCGTCGACGGCTTCGGGCGTGGCCACGCCTTCCATCACGGCGAACATGGCCTCGTTTAACAGTGGCATCAGTACGCGGTTTGAAACGAATCCGGGCGCGTCATTGACTTCGACCGGAGTTTTTTCGAGCTTGAGGGCGAGATCGCGTACGGTCTCGAAAGTCTCCTGCGAGGTAGCGAGGCCGCGAATGACCTCCACAAGTTTCATCACCGGCACCGGATTGAAGAAGTGCATGCCAATGACTTTGTCAGGACGTTTGGTCAGCGCGGCAAGTTTCGTGATCGAGATGGAAGAGGTATTGGAAGCGAGGATTACCTCAGGCCGGCAGATGCGATCTAGATCGCGGAAAATTTCCGTTTTGATCTCCAGCTTCTCGGTCGCCGCCTCGACGATAAAATCGCAATGCGCCAGCGTTTCTCGCAGAACCACCGCGTCGATTCGCTTGAGTGCGGCGCCTTTATCTTCGGCCGTCAGCTTATTTTTCGCGATTTCGCGGTCAAGATTTTTGCTGATGGTCTCAAGCGCGCGATCCAGAAAGCGCTGGTCTACATCGCAGAGCACAACCTGAAACCCGCTGCGCGCGAAAACGTGCGCAATGCCATTGCCCATGGTGCCCGCGCCCACCACGCCCACTCGTTCGATCTTCATTGTGGTTCTCCAAAAGAAAACCCAAAAGTCTAACACTGGCGAGAACGACGAACCCGGGAACACGCGGAGATGTCAAATCCGCAACCCAGCTTTCGCAAAAAAGTTGTGGTGAAAACCTTTTCTCTATCTCAACGCGTGGCCTGATTTCGCACTTTTCGCGTGCATCAAAGCGGCAACTTTCCGGCATCCCACGAACTAGATTTCTGATGTGAGTTGGACCGGAGGACACCATGAAGAGCAAGCAACTGTCTAAGAAAATTCTGTCTCAGCCGGTAAGGCGCAGGGTCTTCACCACCGTGGCACTGGCCGTGGGGCTGGTGGTTGGTTTAGGAGGCTTGGCATCAGCGCAGGATGGGTATCACTACTATGACCGCGATGACTACCGATATGGCGGTCTGCGCGTGGCGCGCGACTTTGGCGCAGAAGATGGTTCGCTGGTGGCCCGCCAGGACCTGGCCAAGCGCAAGCCGTTTCAGCCCCTCCCGCGCGGCAAGTACGCGCACGAGGACCATGGCTACCGCCACGAGTTTGGCGACAAATACGCGTACGAAGAAGCGTACGCGCGGGCCTATCAACAAGCGTATGAGCGAACTTTCCGGCGGTATTGACAGGGACCGCGACGTATCACGTAGCCCCGGACGCCCCGTGCCGGGGAGCATTTCAGGATGATGGGCGGACAAGGCGTCGCTCCTATGTGGTCTGAAGGACTTACTCGCGATCGAGCGTCTCTTCGATGGAGACTTTGCCGTCTTTTTCAACGTTGATCACGCGATGGACGTTTTTGTATCCGGTGAGCGTGATGTCGACCACATAAGTTCCGGGATTGAGATAGAACTCAAGCGGTGAGAGCTTGTCCAGAATGCGGTTGTTGACGGCGACCTGCGCGCCCCTCGGCTGAGTGCGCACACTGACGGCGCCCATGCCGGCCGCCTCGCCGCCGCCTCCGAAAATTCTCTTCAGTTTGCCGCCGCCGATTTTAATGTCATCGGTGTTGCCCAACGCCCGCAGCGTCGGCGAAAAGTGCAGCAGCTGTCCTGGCTGGAAATTGGCGGTCGTGGTTTCGTCCAGATAGCCTTGCTTCCTCACCAGCACGGTGTGCGAACCGGCTTTGTCGATGGAAAACTGGGTTGGGGTCACATGCCCCGTATCTTTGCCGTCGAGAAGCACCGCCGCGCCGGAGGGCGTCGTGCTAACCGCAAGCGTCGCGGTAAGCGGCGCCAGCTCCACCACCATGAACGACTTGCTGCCCGAAGCCACTTCTATGCTGCGCGTCTCCGCCGCGAATCCGGCTTTTGTTACTTTCACCAGGTGCTGGCCGGGCAGCAGACCGCTCATGTTGAACGGAGTCACCCAGCTGGGATCGTGCCGGTCATCGAGCGAGACCTCTGCTCCCTGCGGTGTCGAGTTGATGGTCAACTGGCCGGGCAGAAGCACTGGGGCCTGCGTTCTGACTTTTCTGCGGTTGTATTTCGGCGTGACCGAAACTGCCGGCCTCCGCGCCGGCGCTGGAGTCTCCACTTCAACAGTTGTGGTCTCAGGCTGGGCGGGCGCCACCGGAGCAGGTTGCGTGGTTGCCGTCTGCGGTGGCGCTTGCGTCACGCGAGCGGCTCCCGGACTTTCGGCGTTGTCTTCCGCATTCTCCGAATGAATGTGGAACATGATCCCGATCACCACCAGCAAAATCACTCCAACCGCTGCGGCAATGGAATACATAAACAGCTTAGGCGGCGTCTTCTTGATTTCGACAACCGCTTTTCTCGCGGCTTCCTTGGCCACTACCTGCGGCTGCACCTTGGGTTTTTCGGCGGCCGCGCTGCGGAACACTGTGGCGGGGGGCGGCTCTACCGGCGCGGCCTCAACCGGCGGAGGCGGTGGCGGCACATAGGCCTCTTTAAGCGGCGGCAATTCGTCGATTTCAGAGAAGCTCAAACCACGCGCGCCTTCGCCCTGACCTGCCTCCTGCATCGTGGGATCGACAGCGATCTTAGGCGCTGCAGGCTGCGGTTTTGCCCCTGCCGCCGACATGGTCTCCTCTTGCGCAAGTGCATCCACCGAAGCCTTTACGCAGGTGCTGATGAACTGCTCGCTCGAATCAAGCTTGGGCGTTCTTGGTAGCTCGGCAGAAGTCGAATCCGCGCCGCCGAAACCTGCGGCTGCGGCCCGCCAGGCCGGAACCGCGGCTGGCGCAGAATTTAGGTGATCGGCCTGGGGCGCGGGCTCCTCGGCAGGCGGTGCGGCCGCAGGAGTCACGGCAAATTCTCTGGCTGGCTTGGCTGCCGCAACTTCAGTCCTTGGTTCGACGTTTGCCTTCGCAGCCACGGCTTTTTGCGCCGCAACCGCCGCTGGCGGAGGAGTCTGGGGCTTTGCTACTGGCGCTGGAGGCCGTGGCGTGGTCGCCGGGGCCACAACTTTTGCCGGCTGGGCGGCAGCCGCCGGCTTTTTCGCCGCCGCTTTCGCCGCGCTTTCCTTGCAGCGCTCGAGATCATTGACCAGTTCCTGGCCATTCTGATACCGCGCCTCCGGCGCTTTGGCCAGCGCCTTCATGATCACTTCGCTGAGTGCGGGATGCAGTTTGCGGTTAACCCGATCGGGCGGCACCGGCATCTGCTCCTGAACCAGCTGCCGCACCTGGTCGGCATCCTCTCCAGGAAACGCCCTCGTCTCCGTAACCATTTCATAGAGGATCGCGCCCAGGCTGAACATATTCGAGCGTGGGTCCACGGCTTCGCCGCGCAACTGCTCCGGCGACATATAATGCAATACCTCTGAGGCTTTGCCGGGGGCCTCGAAGTTAAACGTGCTCATGCGCGAGACGCCAAAGCTCAGGATCTTTACCGTGCCGTCCCACGAAACCATAATCTTGGCCGGCTCCAGGCTGAAATGCGCGATCTGCCGGACGTGCGCGTGGTCGAGGCCCTGACAGCTTTGCCGAGCGATGTCCTGCAAATCCCAGATAGAAAAGCCTTCTTTGCGCGCCAGCATCGTGCCGATGCTGTTGCCCTGCACGTATTCCATGGCGGCGCAGAACTGGCCATCCATTTCCTGCGCGCCGAAAAGCTGCGTGACGTTGTGGCTGTTCAGCACCTGGCTCGCCGTGGCTTCTTCCAGCACGCCCTGAATGAACGGCGCATATTGCTCGCCCAGCGCTTCGGGCCGGATGATTTTCAGCGCGATTGTCTGCCCGCTCTCCGGGTCGGAAGCCTTGTATACCGCGCCAATGGCGGAACGCGAGAGTTCACTGAGGACTTCGAAGCGGCCAATCTTCGTGGACATAGTTCTCCAGCCCCGCGCGCCCCAATGCAGCTTGTTTCACCTGCAAACACTCCGGGCCTGCGCTGTGGGAGGCGAACTCAAGAATATCCCGGTTGAATTGTAGGCCGTCAGTTACGAAAGTACTCGCAGGAAAACCAAAGCCCAACACCTGGAGACCATGGACGCAGCGTGAGCGACGACACTTTTGCGAAACCAGAAGATTCCTCTCTGTGTCCTCCGTGCCCTCTGTGGTGAAAAAAAAGTACCAGCGGGTATCGAGTCCATGGGCTTGCCGAAGCGTCGAGTCGAAACCTCTGGGAACGTGCATTTGACAGCCTTGGCGGCCTGAGCGAAGATTTCTGCAGTTCGGTTTACTCGGCCTTTACTAACGCGATCCGACTTCGACCGAACTATTTCCACATCTATATGGTGTGGATTGGCGTGGCTGGCGGCCATGCTGTAGGTATTTACTTCTAAATCAGGTTCCCGTTGCCATCGGACCGCTGGGCCGGTGGAAAGAAAACGAGGAATCCATGCCAAAGCAAGAACTCACCCGTACTCAAATCAAAGCGGTCATGGACAAGGTCCGCCCCTTGCTACGAGAGGCGATTCAAACTGGCGACCTCCAGGCAGTGAAACGGATTTTGGGAACGCACGGCGGAGCGCTAAGCAAAGAAGAAAAACAGAAGATTATTGAGGAGGCCGAACGGTTGATTGCGGCTTACGCCGAGATTCGTCGCAAAGATCGTTGATCTTGCGATCGGCCTCAGCGATTTCGCTTGGCGTCATCTTCTTGCGGGCCTCAACAAATGCGTTTTCCACGTGAGACACCAACCGCTCGAAATCGGCTTCGAAATCAGCTTCTTTCCGCGAAACGCGTTTGATAGCTACGGCCATATTCCCCTCTGGACAACTCCTAACAAGCATACCACGGCGCGTTCACCAGGAAAATTCTTGCAAAGGGCGGTACTGTCTGAATTCCGTTTGATAGCTGATCTTCGCTGGCTGAGGCTTTGGCTCCGGTGGGGCCTTTGATTGCGGAGCTTGCGAGTGAAGCGCCTGAGGTGACAACGCACGCTTTTCACCCAGTACCCAAAGGGCCGCAGGTGGCACAAGCCAAACCGCCCGTAAGTTATTGATTCTTACTGCCGCAATACTCTTGGTCGACACGATAGAAAACGAGAAGCGGCTAAGCTGCCGTCAGCCAGTTGCGCAGAAGTTCGCGAACTTTGCCGCCTTCCATTCTGCGTCGCACTGCGTCCATCACGACGAAGCTTGCGGTCGCGCCTTGTCCGCGAAACCCCACCCAGTAAGGGACATGAATTTCGCCGGGAATGGCCTCTGCGGAAAGACGCAGGTTCCGGATGCGGAAAAATCCGGTGGTGAACAATACGCGCCGCACTTTCGCGACAACGATATCCTTTCCGTGCTCATCACTGAGCGCAACTGGGGCCCGGTTGCGCGATTCCAGGCAAATAACTTCGTTATCCCCTGGGAGTTGATCAAAGCCATACAAGTCGAGCAGTCCGCTTACGGCATCAAGGCCGAAGATTTTGAACTGGCTGCGTCCATTGTTGAAGATCTCAACCTGAAAGAGCCTGAAGGGAACGAAAAAATCGGCCACCGATTGCAAGGGCCCATACAAACCCGCGCGCATTCGGCTGATCGCTCCCCGAGAGAATTGTTCGACAGCTTCCTCCCGGGTCACATTCGGCTTGAGAGTGCGCAAGCTGGTCATAAGTTATCGGAAATGGATCCAAAGCCCGATCACAGTGAAGAGCAGCGCCAAGCTGAAAATGAGGTTGACCTTGTGTTCGAGCGCCGTTTCCTTGGCCGGTTTATACGTCGCAGAAGGCGTGACCGGGACCACATCCATTTTTTCATCCACGGTTGCGAAGGTAAGCCCGGCCAGCTTTTTCCGCTCCGGTGCCGGGGTCATCAGGCTGACCGCCACCAGCACGAAGCAACAAACGACGAACATCAGAATCGCGTAGTGCAGAAAATTCATGTCCACTAAGCCGCGCATAAAAGCCCCATCAAAGGCGTGGCCGCCGGCAGCGCGGTCCATCAGTTCAGCGATGAAGCGGACCGCGCCCAGCACAAATCCGGTGAGCAGTGACGTAATCGCTCCCTGCGCGTTCAGCCGGGGCCACAGAATTCCGAGAACGAAGCAGGCCGCGATGGGAGGGCTGATGTATCCCTGCACGCTTTGCAGGTAGATATAGAGCTGGCTGCTGATGTAGTGAATAAAGGGCACCCAGAGCAAACCGAGCAGGACCATAATTCCGGTGGCAAACCGGCCCACGTTCACCAGGTTAGCTTCGCTGGCATCCGGCCGGATTTTTTTGTAGAAGTCGAGCGTGAAAAGCGTAGATGCGGAATTAAAGACCGAGCTCATCGCGCCCATGACTGCGGCCAGCAGCGCGGCCAGCACCAATCCAACCAGCCCAACGGGCAACAGATTCAAGATTAGTGTCGGATAGGCGATGTCTCCGTTGAGCACTTCGCCGTTCGGCCCGATCTGGAAGAGATTGCGGTAAAGCGCAAATGCGACGATGCCGGGAAGCACCAGGATGAAGACGGGAAGAATCTTCAAAAAACCGGCAAAAATTGTGCCCGCCTTGGCGTGGCCTTCATCGCGCGCCGAGAGCACGCGCTGCACAATCACCTGATCGGTGCACCAATACCAGATGCCCAGAATCGGCGCGCCAAAGAAGATGCCAGTCCAGGGAAACGCGGGATCGGTGACCGGCTTGACCATATGGAAGTAACTGTCGGGTACGGCAGCACGTAGCCCGGCGAATCCGCCGACGCGGTGCATGCCGATCACAGTGAGCAGCACCGCGCCGACGATCAGGATCATGGTTTGCACCATGTCGGTGTAAATCACCGCCGCCAGTCCGCCGGCCACGGTGTAAATGCCCACCGCGATCACCAGAACCACGGCCGTCTCCCACAGCTTCCATCCGGCCACTCGTTCCAGAACTACGCTCGCCGCGTAAAGTTGCACCGAAATCTTGGTGAAGATGTACGCAACGATCGAAATGCTCGCCAGATACACGGCACAGGCCCGGCTGAACCTCCGTTCCAGAAATTCCGGCATGGTGAAAACGTTGGAGCGAAGATAAAAGGGAACGAAAACCCAGCCGAGCAGCAGCAGAATCAGGCACGCCCACCACTCGAATGATCCGACCGCCAACCCCGAGCTTGCGCCGGAACCGGAAAGTCCGATGAAATGTTCGGTGGAAATGTTGGAGACGAACAGCGAAGCTCCGATCGCGAACCACCCCACATTGCGGCTGGCCAGAAAGTAGTCGGTGGAAGTGCGCCCGCGGCGGGCAAAATAAAGCCCGATGCAGAAAATCAGCAGAAAATACGCCACGATAATACCGATATCGATGTTGCTCAGGGGAGTGTGCGTGAACTGCGCCGGGGTTTGGACCATAAGCCTCCGTTCGACGGCTTAAAGACGGTAATTTTCCGCTGACGCCTGGCTGGTTCTGAAAAATCGACCCGGCAGACTTTATCTCAGACCTCAACTTCGCGCAACGGGAGCGGAATGCCAAATCATTAACCACAGAGGACACAGAGGCACACACAGGGGAACCAGAGGCTGCAGATCTGTGGTTCCAACACCAGACCTTAACCTCCTTGTCATTCCGAGCGTGCTTCAGCACCGAGGAATCTGCTTTTCGTCAATGTACGCCAACAGATTCCTCGCGGCTGAAGCGGGTTCGAAATGACAAACGTTTTCTGAACCCAAACCAGCCCCCGCACAATCCAAACCGCCGAAAACTCCGCTAGTCCGAGGTACGCGCATGCAATTCAATTTATCCGAGACCGTTGCCGTTCTCACTCGCACGCCCGCAGCCCTCAACTCACTCCTACGCGGCCTGCCTCCGAGCTGGACGAATGCCACCGAGGGGACCAACACCTGGAGCGCCTTCGACATCGTCGGCCATCTGATCCATGGCGAGCGCACCGATTGGATTCCGCGAACGCGGGTCATTCTGGCCGAAAGCGGCGATCACGTTTTCGAGCCTTTCGACCGCTTCGCGCAGAAGAAGGCTAGCCAGGGCAAATCGCTGGAACAATTGCTCGACGAGTTCGCCAAATTGCGGCAGGAAAGTCTGACGGCATTGGCGGCGCTTCGTTTGCAGCCCAGGGACCTCGAGCGGAGAGGCAAGCATCCCCAACTGGGAGAAGTCACCCTCGCTCAGTTGCTTGCGGGCTGGCCTGTGCATGACCTGACTCATTTGCACCAGCTGTCACGCGTGATGGCATCACAGTACCGTGAAGCCGTCGGCCCATGGAGCAATTTTATGGGCGTGATGCAATGTAACGGCCACAGCGCCTGACTGGACGGCCGTAACTTTTTCTTCCCGCGAGCCGTTTCTCCTATAGGCGCCAGTAGTCTCCCGAAGGTTCTTCGTTGCGAATGACATTTGTCATGCCGGGCTGATGACGATGTCCACTGGCCCCCGTCTACTAAGTGATGGAGAATTAGCAACATGCGCGGGTCAGCCATGGACTTCAGCGAAGTCAAGAGTGAAAGGGATGCATGCTTGCTGTGGTTGTCGAAGGCGCTGCCATCGTCTATCCTGAATGGGCTCGGGTACTTCCCTTTTCTTTCGATCTCCGCTCCCGGAGTTCATCCATGACCCTGACGGGTTTTGTCGGCAAGAACGCCTTCCGCAATAAGCGCCGCAGCATCCTGACCGTGCTCAGCATCGGTTTTTCGCTGCTTCTGCTGACTCTCATGATGGCCATCTGGCACGCGTTTTATCTTGATCAGGGGAGCGCGGAATCCGCCCAGCGCCTGGTCGTGCGCCATCGTGTCTCGCTGACATTCAGTCTCCCGGGCTTTTATCGCGAGAAGATTCGTTCCATTCCCGGTGTGGTTTCAGTGGTTCCGGTTTCGTGGTTCGGCGGAATTTACAAGGACGATAAGCCGGAAAACTTTTTCGCCCAGTTTGGTACCGACCCGGACGAGTTTTTCAAGGTCTATCGCGACTTCAAAATGCCGGCTGACCAACTGACGGCATGGCAGCGCGACCGTCAGGGGGTGATTGTGGACAGCACGCTGGCGCAAAAATACGGCTGGAAATTGGGTGATCGCATCGTGCTGCAAGGCACGATTTATCCGGTGAATCTCGAGCTCAACATCCGCGGCATTTTCAGCACGTATCCGGATGATAAGTCGGTGTATTTCAACACCAAGTATCTGGAGGAATCAGTGTCCTGGTTTAAAGGACAGGCCGGGACTTTCAGCGTGCTCGCGGCTTCACCGGGCGACGTAAGCAAGATCACGACGGCTATCGACGACATGTTCCGCAACTCGCCGCAACCGACCAAAGCGGAGAGCGAAAAGGCATTTGGCCTGGAGTTCGTCGCCATGCTGGGCAACGTGAAAGCATTCATCCTCAGCATCTGCGGAGCCGTGGTGTTTGCGACTTTGCTGGTTTCCGCGAACACTATGGCCATGTCGATCCGCGAGCGAACCCGTGAAGTGGCTGTCTTGAAAACGTTGGGCTTCACCCGGCAAACCGTGCTCGGCTTGTTTGTCGGTGAAGCCGTGGCCCTGGCTTTGGCGGGCGGATTTATGGGCAGTGTGATCGCTTACGTGTTCATCATCCTGATGGGCCGCTCTCCCTACTTCACTTTCTACAACTTGAAGGTCACGCCCGGCATGTGGATTGTCGCCATGATGATCGCGGGACTGGTTGGATTTCTGAGTGCGCTCCTGCCCTCCTACAACGCGTCACGAACCAGCATTGTGGAGGGCCTGCGCCACATCGGCTAAAGGACCATGACCCTGGGGAGTTTTGTAGTTCGAAACGCATTTCGCAACAAGCGCCGCAGTGTGCTGACAGTGGCAAGTATCACCTTCTCGCTTCTGCTCCTCACGCTCATGATGACGATCTGGCGTACTTTTTATATCGATCCGGTCGCGCCGGAATCGGCCAACCGGCTGATTACGCGGCATCGCGTTTCGCTGGCGTTTTTCCTGCCCGGCTATTACCGGGAGAAAATTCGCGCCATCCCGGGCGTGGTGGCAGTTGCGCCGGAGACGTGGTTCGGCGGCCGCTACAAAGACGACCGCCCGGAAAATTTCTTCGCGCAAATGGCCACCGATCCCGATGAATATCTGACCGTGGTGCCGGACAAAATCCTGCCGCCCGATCAGCTGGCAGCATGGCAGCACGACCGGGCCGGCGCGATTGTGGATGTCACATTGGCGAAAAAATATGGCTGGAAGATCGGCGACAAGATCACTTTGCAGGGGACAATCTTTCCCATCAATCCCGAACTGACTATTCGCGGCATCTATCACCGCGATCCGCCGCAGAACGCATTGTACTTTAACCAAAAATATCTGGAAGAAGGCGTGAGCTGGTTCAAAGGACAGGCGGGATTTTACGCCACGCGAGTGGCAAGTCCTGACGACGTAGCGCGAGTTTCGGCCGCGATTGATGACATGTTCCGCAATTCGCCGCAACCGACCAAGACCGAAAGTGAAAAAGCCTTTCAGCTTTCGTTCATCGCGACGCTCGGCAACGTGAAAGCGTTCATTCTCAGTATCTGTGCTGCCGTGGTATTTGCGATTCTGCTGGTTTCCGCGAACACGATGGCCATGTCCGTCCGCAGCCGCACGCGCGAAGTTGCGGTGCTGAAAACGCTGGGATTCACTCGTGGCAGCGTGCTTTCGCTGTTTGTGGGTGAAGCCGTCGCATTATCAGTCGTTGGAGGACTTTTTGGTGTGCTGTTGGCGGTGGGAGCGGTGCGACTCATGGCGTCGGCTTCCGCGATGGGAGTGCCGGGCGGCCTCAAGGTCACGGCCGCAACCGCTGTGGTGGCCATAATCGTTGCAGCGTTTGTGGGGTTCGTGAGCGGCTGCATCCCGGCCTACAACGCCGCACGAACGAACATCGTGGAAGGATTACGCCATATCGGCTGAGCAAAGTTTGGAGAGACTCTGAAATGGCTATACCAATTGCCTACAACATCCGCAACCTGATTTTGCGCAAGGGCCTGACGATCATGACCGCGCTGGGGATCGCACTCACGGTCACTACGGCAATTTTTCTCATGGCCCTGCTCACCGGCTTGAATCGCGCTTTTGTGAAAAGCGGCGACCCGCTGAATGTGCTGGTGTTGCGCAAAGGATCGGAAGCGGAATTGTCCGGCGGCTTTGATGCAACTCTGTTCCCGGTTTTAAGAGAACTGCCGGGAATCGCCAAAGACAGCCATGGCGAGCCCATGGCTTCGGGTGAGTGGGTGGTAGTGATTGTTCTTCCCCGCAAGGACGGAACGGGAGAAGTGAACGTAACCGTACGCGGCATGATGCCGGACGGACTTGAACTTCGTCCCAGCGTCAAACTGGTGGAGGGACGATGGTTTAGGCCCGGCCAGAGGGAAGTAGTGGTCAGCAAATCGATCCAGAAGCGGTTCTCGCACGCCAACGTCGGCGATACCATGCAGTTTGGTAAGGGACCATGGACGGTTGTTGGCGTGTTCGACGCGGGCGGCTCGGCCTACGACTCAGAGATCTGGGGCGACGTGAATCAGATGGCTTCAGACTTTGACCGCCAGGGAGGTTTCGCCTCGGCCTACTTGCGCGCCACCGACCCGGTTGCCGCTGACGCACTCAAGCATCGAGTGAGCGACGACCAGCGGCTGAAGCTCGAAGGCATGTTGGAGACTGATTATTACGCCAAGCAGACTTCTTCTGGCACGCCGATCAAGTTCATCGGCTGGGTCGTTGCCATCATCATGGCGATCGGCTCCAGTTTTGCGGCCATGAACACGATGTATGCGGCCGTAGCTTACCGTTCGCGCGAAATCGCGACGTTGCGCGTACTCGGATTCTCGCGGCCCAGCATTCTGACTTCTTTCGTTTTCGAGTCAATCCTGTTGGCCTTGCTGGGAGCTGCCCTTGGCATTGTTCTGATGCTGCCCTTCAATGGCATGACCACGGGGACCTCGAACGCTGTGACATTCAGCGAGGTTGTGTTCAGCCTGCAAATCACCGGCGGGGTGATATTGTCCGCGGTCCTTTTTGCTGTAATCATGGGATTGTTTGGCGGAATTCCGCCGGCGTGGCATGCCTCACGGCGCGAAATTCTCGCGGCGTTGAGAGATTGAGTTGAACTAAGAGTCAGCAAATGGCAATTGATTCAAAACACGAGGAATTACAGGGCCTCCGCATTGACCGCCATGCAGCAAGCGGCGATGGCCAGCCGCCAATGTGGGCGCGGCGTTTCATCGTAATCGGCATTTCGGTGGTCGCTTTGCTGAGCATGATTGCTCTGGCCTACCGCCTGCTTACGCCTGATGCGCCCGAAGTCGAGGTCGCACGGGCGACGGCGGAAGACGCCAGCACGGGCGGCATCGTGCTCTCCGCCACCGGCTATATCGTGGCCCACCACAAAATCAACGTGAATACCAAGGTCACGGGACGCGTGAAGTGGATTGGCGTGGAGAAAGGCGACAAAGTAAAAGAAGGCCAGGTCCTGGTGCGGCTGGAAGATGACGAATTCCGCGCGCAATACGACCAGGCGCGTGGCGCGGCGGAGAGCGCCCGGGCCTACTACCAGGAGCTGGTGAATGGCTCGCGGCCGCAAGAAATCCAGCAGGCTTTGCACAATCTGAATGAAGCCCGCGCCACGCTCGCTGACGACAAAATCACACTTGAGCGGACGCGGGGATTAGCGGCCGATGGTGTGGTTTCCAAGCAGGCGCTCGACGACGCGACTGCGAAGTTCGGGGCCGACCAGCAGCGGGTTGATTCCCTGGAGAAAGCCTACGAGCTGGCCAAAATCGGCCCCCGGCCGGAAGAGATTGCGCGAGCAAAGGGGGCAATGATTCAAGCTGAGGGCCAGGAAGCCTATGCCAAATCGCTGCTGGATGCGACGGTGATCCGCGCGCCGGTAAGCGGCACCATCCTCGAACGTACCGCCGAGAAGGGCGAATTGATCACCTCCGGCTTTGCCAGCACCGCCGAGGGTGGACCGCAAGGGGAAGTGGTTGCGCTGGCGAACTTGAATGACATTCAGGTTGAGCTCGACATTGCGCAAGATGATTTCGCCAAACTCGGCCCCGATCAAAAAGGCATTGTCACGGTCGATGCTTTTCCGGACCGCAAATATAACGGCGAGATCGCGCAGATTTCACCCGAAGCCAACCGGCAAAAGGCCACGGTGCAGGTGAAGGTGCAGATTCTTAATCCCGATGCGTTTCTGCGGCCGGAGATGAACGCGACCGTAAAGTTTCTTGCCAACGAGAATAAGAACGCCATCGCGAAATCTTCGGGCGTTCTTGTTCCGACCACCGCGGTCCGTGACCATGACGGCAAGAAAGTTGTGTTCCTTGCGTTCAATGGAAAGGCCTTGATGCGGGAAGTTAAGGTCATCTCGTCTCGCAGCGGCGGTCTACTGGTGGATGGACTGAACGGCGGGGAGAGTGTCATCACGACCGGGCCGCAGGATTTGAAAGATGGAGAGAAAATCAAAATCAAGGGGCAATCATGAGCACGGCAACCTTACCCAATACCGCGACACAAACCAAAGTGGTGCAGGCGCGGAATGTAAGCAAAATCTTTAAGCGCGATGCGTTCGAAGTAAAAGCCCTCGATGACGTTTCGATCGAGATTGCCGCGGGCGAGTTTCTTGCCCTGATGGGGCCGTCGGGTTCGGGGAAGACGACGCTGCTCAACATGATCGCCGCGATCGATCGCCCCACCCAGGGCGAGTTGCTGGTGCTGGGCGAAAACGTCTTCCGCCTGAATGACTCGCAATCGGCCCACTGGCGGAATGAGCACATCGGCTACGTGTTTCAGACTTTTAACCTGATTCCGGTGTTGACCGCATTTGAAAACGTAGAATTGCCCCTACTGCTGACGAAGCTCAACGCGCAACAGCGCAAAGATCACGTCATGACCGCGCTCAAGCTGGTGGGCCTGGAAGACCGGGTTCACCATTTGCCGAAACAGCTTTCCGGCGGCCAGGAGCAGCGCGTAGCGATTGCGCGTGCAATTGTGAGCGATCCCACTTTGCTGCTAGCTGATGAGCCTACCGGCGATCTGGACAGCCATTCGGCAACGGAGATTTTGGAGATTCTGAAGAGGCTGAACGAGTCTTTCCACAAAACCATCGTGATGGTGACCCATGACCCGCACGCGGCATCGTATGCGCACGTCACGCGGCATCTGGAGAAGGGGATGTTGCTGCCGCCAAGTTAATCAGCCGCACGAGCGGGGCGTTCCCGGCTACATGGACGCCGGGCTACTCAGTCGCGGGTCCAGATTTCCATCGCCCGGATCGGCCACCCACTGCCAGGCGCGACGCCCATTCTCGCCGACCAGGCTTCGGGCCTCGCCATAATCCACAAGCCGATTCAAAACCGTCGTCACGGAAGCGAGCGGGTCCTTATGGCGAACGAGCAGCGGCGGATCGTGCTTTCCAAGCTGATCGCACACCTCGCGAGCTCCGAGCGGACGATTTGCCTCCATCAGCACCATGCGGCAGGCTTTCGTGAAACCGGGCTGGCGGCCGCTGCTCTTGCGGTCCACCAGTTCCAGTAGTTCGTCACTGAGAACGTCGTCACCAAATAAATTGGCAAGCCCAACGATAGTTTGCTTGACGGTGCCAATCCGCTTCATCACCTCCGCCCGTTGCCGCAGGAGCTGGCTCAGTTCCTCCTGTGCGGCCTTGACCACCTCGTGCACGTGACCGCCGCCGTATCCGGCAAAGCCTTTGTTCGTGGTTTCGCCGTTGCCCGTCCGCCTGCTTTGCATAACCACCTCCGGAGCCCCACTGCTTACTGAACGCTCGCTAGCACCTCACACCACACCTTGATGAAACTGTACGTATGGCTTGTGGAAGAGGTTCCAACGAATCGGCGCATTTCCTTTCCCGGCCCCCGACAAAATCCTCACTCGCGGGTCTATCTCTTGACTTAGACGCCTACATCACCCAAACGTTAAATGTAAGATTTGTAAAATCTAACTAGCCATGCTGGAGGCCAGCTATAGGATTTGTTCGCCCCACGCTTGAGGAAAGCAATTTGCGATTCTGATTCTCTTCCTCCTTGACAAAAGTGAGACAACTGGTAGAGTTGCGTTCAATCGCTGAAATCACCAGACACTTGCGCAGGTGCCAACGATGAAGAACGTTTATGAAGTTCTGAGGCAAAAAGAACTGGAACTGGCCAAACTGGAAAAAGAGGTAGAAGCGTTACGAGTGGCTGCGCCCCTGCTTTCCGAAGAGAAGGAAAGCCCCATCGAGAGCAAGCCCACATTGGCTGCCGCCGCGGCTGCGCCACAGCAACCGATTCGCATTCCGCAACCCGCGGTGGGCGGATCTCCGCAGCCCGCGCGAGCGGCTGGCTGGGAAGATACCGCTAAGCGCTGGCCGTAACCGATTTGGTTCAGTTGCGGTGATAAGCAGGAAAACTTCTCAACTTTCCGCCGGGTGGGGTTCCCTAAGATTCGCGGCGGAGTTGATTGCCGACCTTTCCCGGCAATCCTGGGGCTTCATTTTTTGTTAGTTGATTTTTCTCCCCTTTCCACAAGAACTGCCTGAATTACTCACAACCCCTGATGCTATACTCGCGTTAATTCCTTCAACCTCCCAGCCCTGTGGTCTGACTTCCAGCCTAAGACGTGGTCTGGTTATACAACGAAGTCACGGAGTGAGACTTTGGGTTCGGCGCCTGCGCAAGCCCGCGTGCAAAGAGCCATGCCCCCACGGCGGCTGGCGCGTTACCGCTTGAGTGTGCCGGTGGATGTCAGCGTGCTTGTTTCTGGGACGCCGCAGAACGTGCCGGGCCGTTCCCTTGATCTATGTGAGGGCGGATTGGCGGCCGTTTTAGCGGCGGACCTTAAACCGGGCGACGTGGTGGGCGTGGATTTCCGCCTGCCCGATCTGGGTTTGAAGCTGCATGCGAAAGCGGTCATCCGCCATCAGGCTGCGTTACGTTACGGCATGGAGTTCATGGCCCTCTCGCCCGCCCATCGGGCCATGATTCGCTACTGGGCAAGCCACCTTGAACAGAAAGCGTCGACGATTGCAACCGGTCCCCCCATGCAATCGCTCCAGGCAGCGCCGTCTGCGAAGCCCAGCGCCGCGTCGATTCGGCGAGGCAAAGCGCTGCGAGTTGCGCTATGGGTGACGCTGGCCGCGTCCCTGGCCGTAGGTGGCTTGGGATGGTGGCAATGGTACCGGACCTGGCAGGAACTGGATGCCCAAGTCCCGGGAAAAACCGGCGCTTCCAACACGCCTCGAGTCCACCTCCCCGCCAATGCGATGATGCCATTGCTTATTCACAGAGTCGAGGCACTCTATCCGGAGGTTGCGCAACACCGCGGTGTGCAAGGAGTCGTGGTTCTCGATGCGGTGATCGCGACGGATGGCAGGGTGCTGGAGGTCCATCCTACAAGCGGCCCGCCGGAACTGACTTCGGCGGCGGCGGACGCAGTGAAGTGGTGGCGTTTCCAGCCCTACCGCGTAAACGGGCAGGCCGTGGAGGTTGAGACCACACTGGCGGTGGAGTTTCGGCCACAAACATAAGTCGTTCTGGAGCCGTTCGTGCGTTGCTTCTTGAGCCTTTTCTCTGCGAGACTGCCGGAGGGCTTCGTGAAATCGGGCCATGGGCAAAATCCACGTTCTTGCTGAGAACGTAGCCAACAAGATCGCCGCTGGCGAAGTGGTTGAGCGCCCGGCCTCCGTGGTCAAAGAACTGCTCGAAAATTCCCTGGATGCAGGCGCCACGCGCATTCGCATTCAGGTTGAAGCGGGCGGCAAGAAATTAATCGAAGTCGCCGACGATGGTTGCGGCATGCTGCGCGATGATGCTCTTTTGGCCTTTGAGCGGCATGCGACTTCGAAGATCAGGAATGCCGAAGATTTATTGCACGTGGCCACGCTCGGCTTCCGCGGCGAGGCCCTGCCTTCGATCGCGTCGGTATCGCGGCTCCGGCTGGAGACGCGCGACAGAGGGGAACCTTCCGGCACGGTCATCGAGATCAATGGCGGAAAAATCCTCAAAGTGGAGGAAGCCGGGCTTCCTGCCGGTACTTCGATTGCGGTGCGCGATCTTTTTTTCAACACTCCTGCGCGCAAAAAATTTCTTAAGGCCGAATCGACCGAACTCTCGCACATCGCTTCACTCGTAACGCATTATGCTCTGGCCCATCCGGAAAAGCATTTTGAGTTGCACTCGGCGACTAACGCCATTCTGGTCGCCACCCCCGTAAGCGGGCACAGTGAACGCGTGTATCAGATCTTCGGAAAAGAAGTGTTGGACCAGTTGCTTTCCCTCGCGGCCACCCAGCCGTTGGCGCGGATCGGCTTGCCCCAGCCCCCACCCTGGCGGCGCGAACCGCAGGATGAGGAAACCGTGGCCGAAGACCCCGGAGAATTGCGAGTACATGGCTTTGTCTCAAAGCCGGAAATCCAGAAACTGAACCGCAACTCGATTTATGTTTTCGTCAACGGCCGGCTCATCCGCGACCGGCTGGTCCAGCACGCGCTGACTGAGGCCTACCGCAACATTCTGCCTTCGACGGTCTTTCCCGTCGTGCTTTTGTTTTTGGAGTTGCCCAGCAGCGAAGTCGATGTCAACGTTCATCCTTCCAAAACCGAAGTGCGGTTTCGGCAGCAGACGGTGATTCACGATTTCGTGCGGGACTCGGTCCGCGCCACGCTCATGAAAGCGCGCCCCGTGCCGCAGTTCACGACAGAAATCGGCGCCCACCCCACTGCCAGTCCTTCGCTTACGCCGGGAGGGAGAAGCACTCCGGTTGATATCGCCGCCTGGCGGGCCATTTATGCGCCCGCCGCGCCTCCCGGCTTCGCCCTGCAAGCGCCCACGTTGCCGCCAGAAACGGCGCAGCTGCATTTCGGCAATGAAGCAATCGTGGTCGAAGCCAACGCGGCATTGGCAGTGGCGCGGGCGCGCGAGCAGGCCTTCCCGGCCAATGGTTGTGCTCCGCCGATTCCCGACGCCAGCGATGCGCCCGGTGATTTGGCTCCATTGCTGGCTTCCTTGAAACCATTAGGACAGATTCGCGAGTCTTTTATTCTGGCCGTCAATTCCGAGGGCCTGTGGATCATCGACCAGCATGTTGCCCACGAGCGTGTGCTGTTCGAGCAGATCCTCGAACAGCGCACAGCGCTGAAAATCGAAGGCCAGCGCCTGCTTATGCCTCTGGTGCTGCAGCTCACGCCGGGACAGCAAGCGGTCTTTGCCGAGATCTCCGATGAGTTGGCAAGAAATGGCTTTGAGGCGGAGCCGTTCGGCGCGCGCAGTGTCGTGGTCAAGACTGCTCCCGCAGGCATTGATGCCCAGGAAGTTGAGCGCATGCTACACGAGTTGCTTGATCAGTTCGCCCGCGAAGAGCAGGCGCTGAATCTTGAGAAAATCCGCGGCCGAGTCGCGGCATCGATCGCTTGTCATGCGGCCATCAAGGTCAACATGCCACTCGAACAGAACAAAATGGAATGGCTGCTCGCCGAACTGGCCAAAACCAAGTGCCCGATGACCTGCCCGCACGGCCGTCCCGTCGTCCTGCGGTATTCTTTGAAGGACATTCAGAAGGCGTTTAAGAGAATCTAGCATTTAGCAATCAGCATTGAGCATTCAGCATTCAGCCAGACCAGGCGCCCTTTGCTGATGAGGCTGGAAAAATCAGCCTTCATTGGCTGGATGTTGAGTGCTGAGTGTTGAGTTTTGAGTGCTGAGTGCTGATTGCTGAATGCTTCTTTATGACTGATCACGAGCTCGATCAATTGCGGCGCGAAAAGTGGCATCTCGACGGCAAGCCGGTCCGAACCCTGGACCAAGCCGGCAGCTTTCTTGAGTCGGTCGGGTTTTGCCTGATGTATCCCATGCGGTCGTCTGTGTTAGCACCAACGTTCGTCGGCGCCTGGACTGGAGGAAGCGAGAACCTTCCTACCTGGCAACATGCCTTTGCCGATTCGCGCGCGCAGGAAGCTGTGGACTTGATGGTACGTCTGCTGCGGGAACACGCTGCCTATGAGGCCAATCTCTTCGAGGAGAACAATGCCTTCCTCATTGCCGCCTCGATCTTCCCTTATTTTTATGCGCTGGTCGGGGAACGCAACCCGAAACAGCCGCCCCAACCCACGCCGCGCTCCGAGTACTCTCAACTGGCCTGCGATGCTTATGAAATCATCAGGCGCGAAGGCCCCATCCCCAAACAGAAGTTGCTGGACGAACTGGGCGGCGGGCTTTCTGCCCCGGCCCTGGATAAATCGCTGGCTGAACTCTGGTCCAGGCTGCGTATCACGCGCGTGGACTACAAACCGGGGCAGGGCGCTTCCTGGGATGTTCTCTACCGCTGGGCACCGGAGGCAGTGCGGGAAGGCATCGGCTTGTCGGTTGCGGAGGCGCTTTCTGCCTTGCTTTCAAAATACCTCGATTGCGTGATCGCAGTCGAACAAAGCGAACTCGAAGCTTTTTTTGGCAACTTTGTCGCGCGCTCGCGGGTGCGCGAAGCCATTCATGCCCTGCTGGCAGCCCGCGAATTGCATTTTGTGCACATCGGTAACCGCCCGCTCCTGCAAGTCGCCCCTGCAAAACCTGCGGCCAAAACGGGCTCTTCGTAAATGCGCAAACCTGTGTACAATCGTTTCCGCCCGTGATGCCGGACCCTTCCCGCAAACTCATCATTGCCATCGACGGACCCGCCGGAGCCGGCAAAAGCACCATCGCTTCACGATTGGCTCGTAAACTTGGCTATGTGAACCTCGAGAGCGGCGCCATGTATCGCGCTTTGGGACTCAAGGCCATCGAATCTGACGTTTCCTTCGAGGACGAGCCTGCCCTGCTGCAATTGGCCCGCAATTCACAAATTCAGCTTGAGCCCAGTTTGGGAGGGAATCGAGTCTTCCTGGATGGCTGTGATGTGAGTCAACGGGTCCGGGAGCCGGATGTCACGGACGCTGCCTCGCGCGTCTCGGTTCATCCGGCGGTGCGAGCCTGGATGGTTGCCCGCCAACAGGAAATGGGCGCCGGGGGTGGAGTAGTCATGGAAGGGCGCGACATCGGGACGAAAGTCTTCCCCCATGCAGGCGTTAAGATCTTTCTCGATGCCGACCCCGTGGTGCGCGAGCAGCGACGGTTGCAACAACAGCATTTGCGAGGCGATCAGGCGCAGGCCACTGCGGCGGAATTGCGCGAGCGCGACCGGCGCGACCGCACCCGGTCAGCTTCGCCACTGGTGCCAGCCCCTGATGCCCATGTTCTCGACTCCACTTTTCTCTCCGAGGATGAGGTGCTGGCGAGGGTTGAGGAGTGGGTGAAGGAAAAATTGCAAACCGCCTCCGCGTGACTACGCCATCCCCCCGCTTTTTCCCATCTTGGAATCAATCCAAAAGAAAACTTTCTCTTCTCACAGACCCAACCCGCCCAGACATGCTATACACGCTCTCATTCCCCGTCGCTTTGGACTCGCCTAATTCCACCGTAGTCGGGCCGTCAATCTCATGTCGCGCCTTGTCGCAGTTCTGTTCATCATCGCTCTCGCTTGCCCAGGCTTTTCTCAGGATGCTTCAACCGGAGCGATTCACGGAATTGTGACCGACGCCAATGGTGACCGCCTTCCCGGCGCGACCGTGGCGTTCGTCAATGTCGCGACCGGGCAGCGATATTCGATGAATGCAGATCGCGAGGGCTGGTTCGCATTCGAGTTGCTGACGCCTGGGAATTACGTCGGCCGGGCGGAATTCCCCAAGATGTCGTCCCAGACGACTTGGCCCTTGCGCGTTGATGTCGGAGGCGTCACCGAAGTCGAATTCAGACTTGTCATCGAAGGGGCGAAAGAGACCGTGACCGTCACCGGCGCGCCGCCGATGGTTGAGACACAGCCGAGCGCAGTCTCATCATTGATCGATGAAACGGCCATCGCAAGCTTGCCGCTTAACGGGCGCCGCTACACCGACCTTGCCTTGTTGACACCCGGCGTCACACAGGACCCGCGCGGCCTCATGTCAGGATCGAACGGCGATCTGGCCTTCGGCGGCATTCGCGGATTTCAGTCGAGCTTTCTCGTCGATGGGGCTGACAATAACAACGGGTTCTTTGCCCAAGCCCGTGGGCGCTACCGTGCTCCGTACCAACTCTCCAACGAGGTCGTGCAGGAATTCCGGGTTTCCTCGAACACTTACGGCGCAGAGTTGGGCAGGGCCGGCGGCGCAGTGGTCAACGTAGTCACCAAGTCTGGCGGCAATCACATGCATGGTACAGCGTTCTATTTCATGCGCGACAGCATGTTTTCCGCCACGCAGGAGTTTATGGATTTCAAGCCACATGATCAGCAACAACAGTTTGGGTTCACTTTGGGAGGTCCGATTCGCCGCAATCGCACTTTTTTCTTCGCCGGCTGGGACCAGCATTTATTCCACATTCCCGCGGTCGTGCGTTTCGATGACGGCAGCGCGGTCGTTACTCCGCAGCCGGGGCCAAATCCGGCGACCCCGGGTGACTACGGCCCAACCGATCAGGCGTTGGTATTTGCGACGGCAGCACAGCTCTCGCAGCAGGCAGGCACTTTCCCTGCCTCCATGGTCGGAAATGCAGGGTTCGCGAAACTCGACACTGCGCTTTCGCCGCACAACAATCTTTCTTTGCGAGTAAATACATCCCGCTACTTCGGAAACAACAACGTATTTCTTGATACCGCCAGCCCCCAAACCACGTTTGGCATCAGCGACAACGGCGAAGAGCAGGTATGGACTGAGAGCGCCACCCTTTCGCTGACCAGCAGTTTCTCTTTCCACGTAGTGGGTCATTTGCGGGCGCAGTTCTCGCGGGACCAGGAGCAATCGACCAGCAATTCTTCCGATCCACTGACGCGCATTCCTACTATTATTGACGGCTTCGGCCGGGCGTCGATTCTGCCGCGACAAACCCGGGAACACCGATTGCATGTGGCAGAAACGTTAAGTCTCGAGAGCGGCCGCCACTCCTGGAAGGTCGGCGGCGACGCCTTGCTCACCTGGACCTACGATTTCTTCCCGTCTTCTTTTGGCGGAGAGTACATCTTCGACCCGATCAAGGTGAATCCCTTTACATTCGTGCCGCAGGAAGGAGGCCTGGAACTCACGCCTTTGCGTGCCTACGCTCACGAAGTCCCGCATTATTACCTGCAAGGCCTTGGCTCGGCTGTAACAAACCCGGACAGCAACGAATATGCCGGTTTTCTCCAGGACTCAATTCGAGTGACGGATCACTTCGGCCTTAGCTTGGGCGCGCGTTACGATCTGCAAACTTTTGCGACCAGGAACCTGATTTCGAACCCACTTTGGCCAGACTCGGGCAAAGTCCCTCTTAATACCACAAATTTCGTTCCCCGGATCGGGTTGGCTTATTCCATCGGAAACGAAAGGCCGTTGGTGATCCGGGCCGGCTACGGCTTGTTTTATACGCGGATACCACAAATCTATTCTTCGGCCGTGCAAAATCAAAATGGACTGACGCCAAATTTTCTTTTCCTCAACAATACCAATGCCAACGATCGCCAGGTTTTTCCCTTGTATCCAAACCCCCTGGTAAATTGTCCGGTCTCGGCAGCAACATGTGGCGCTCCCGCAAGCCTCGCGCCTTATCTGCAGGCGGATATCTCTGCGTTTTCGCACAATTTCAAAACACCAAAAGCCGAACAAGCCAGTTTGAGTCTGGAGCGCGAGGTCGCTCCTCGCCTGGCTGTCGGCCTTTCGTACCTTTATGTACACGGCATCGACCTGATTCGCGCGCTGGATGCAAATCTTCCGCCTCCAGTCGACGTCACTTATCCTGTCTATGATTCGACCGGCGACAACTTCCTCGGCACGTACTACAACGTCGCATCTTTTTCAACGTGGCAATTTTCCGATTCGCTTGAGTGCCCATTTCCACCCTGCATTAATCCTCTGGCTCGTCCCATACCGCAATTGGGTTCGATCGACGTATTCGAGAGCGCAGCTTCCAGCGTCTACCATGGTGGCACGCTGTCGATTCGCCGGCGTATGAACCACGGGCTTTATTTCATGCTCTCATACACGTTCGCCCATGCGGTGGATGATGGCCAGGACGCGCTGGTGGCTGGGCGGCCGGCAACCGTTCAGAATGCATATGCGCCAAACGCGGAAAAAGGACCCAGCGTGACCGACCAGCGGCATCGCTTTGCATTTTCCTGGGTCGCCCAACCGCGGCCTTTCGATCGAGCACACGCCTGGTTCGCCGCCCTGTTTAATAACTGGAAAGTCTCCGGGATAACGACGATCGGCAGCGGCCGACCTGTGAGTGCGACGGTTTCAGGGGATGCCAATCAGGACGACAACGCCAGCAACGACCGGCTCCCCGGCACCAGCCGCAACTCTTTTCTTGGCCCCGACTATGCCAGCACCAATCTACGGCTGGCGCGACGGTTTTATCTGGGCGACCATCTGAAGCTGGAGCTTACTGCGGAGTCTTTTAACCTGCTCAATCGCGACAATCCCAGGACTGTCACCACCAGTGATGGGTTTGTAGCCAGCGCCGCTCAATTTGTCCAGACCACTAAACAGATTGGAATCAACTACTTCCCAGCTCAATATCGGACCTCGACCAATTTCCTCCACCCCACCACGGCATATGCCCCGAGGCAGGTGCAGTTCGGCTTGAGGCTTATCTTTTGAAGAGTCCTCCCCGGGTTTCAGCCTCGGGAATGCCTCCGTCCCAAGCTGAAACTCCGTACATATCGCTTGACTTACATCGGGAACCTTGCAATAACTATCGGGTCCAAACGGGACCAGTCTGGGGGTGTAGCTAGTTGGCGGAAGTCAGAATTCAGGAGGGTGAGTCCCTCGAGAATGCGCTGCGGCGTTTTAAGCGCAAGGTACAGCAGGAGGACATAATCAAGGAAGTTAAACGTCACTCCTTCTACCTGAAGCCGGGCGAAAAGAAGCGTGTAAAGGAAGCCCTGGCGCGCAAACGCAGCCGCAAAAAAGCACGCAAAGAACAAGAATAACTGATCTTCCGGGCTGCCCTTCGAAAAGGCGGCCCTTCACTTTTCACTGAGTCCTTCGAATCCGCGGGATGACGCGCTTCCGCATCACGCGTTCCATGTCTGGCAGAGCGGACGTGGCGGGCCGAACCCAGGGTTGAAAAAGGAAAAAGAGAAATAGGGAAACGAGAGGGGGTGTGTCTGGTGCCCCGTCTCCTCGCTCTACAGGTTTGCTGGCGGGGAGGCTGGGGGACGGGTGAAGGGAGCCTCTTCCATGGAATTTCAGGACAGATTGTTGAAGTGCATCGACTGCGGCGCCGACTTTGTTTTCACCGCCGGCGAGCAGTTGTTCTTCCACGACAAGCAGTTCAAGAACGAACCCAAGCGTTGCCGGGCTTGCAAATCAAAGCGCGTAGCCGTCCTGGGGGCAGCACCCAGCGGACAGGGGGGCTTCGCCAAAGTAGAAACTCGCACGGTTTGCTCGCAGTGCGGGAAAGAAACCACGGTGCCTTTCCGGCCAACTCAGGGCCGCCCCGTTTTCTGCCGCGAATGTTTCATGCAACGGCGGCAGGCGGCAACGGCCTGATCCCGTGACAAAGCCGCTGTGATACCGTAAAGGCGTGGCCAGCTTTTACGTTGAAAACTTTGGCTGCCGTGCCACGCAGGCGGACGGGGCTGCGATTGAGCGGCAATTCGCCGAATACGGACTTGAACGTGCCCCGGCGGCGGCCGACGCAGAAATTGTCGTCTTGAATACGTGCACGGTCACGGCTGCGGCCGATCAGGACGCCCGTGCCGCCATTCGCCGCATTCATCGCTCAAATCCTGCCTGCAAAATCGTTGTCACGGGCTGCTACGCCCAGCGCGTGCCCGAAGAAGTCGCCTCTCTCCAGGGCGTCAGTCAGGTGATTGGCAATTCCCATAAGCACAATCTGGCCAACCTCGCGTTGAAACCCGTTTCGGAGAACGGTGGCTTTGTCCCCCTCACGTCCTTGTCCACGCCGGGAGAGATCTTTGTCTCCGACATTTTTGCTCATACCGAGCTGCTTGCCGCTCCCGTGTTTGAAGCCTCGAATGCCCGCACGCGTCCCAACCTCAAGGTCCAGGATGGATGCAACAATCGTTGTTCCTTCTGCGTGATTCCATCGGTGCGCGGTCAGAGCCGGTCTTTGCCACTGAAGCAAGTGCTCAATGAAGTGAACGCTCTGGTCGAGGCCGGCTACCGCGAGGTCGTAGTCTCGGGTATCAATTTGGGTCGTTGGGGAAAAGACCTGCCGACCACCTCGAGTAACCGACGGTTGCGGTTTGAAGACCTCGTTCGCGCGATTCTTAGCGAAACGTCTCTCGAAAAATTGCGGATCAGCTCCGTAGAACCAATGGACTGGAGCGATGAACTCATCGCGATGATCGCTTCTTCACCGCGCGTTGCCAAACACGCGCATGTTCCCATGCAGTCTGGGAGTGATACGGTTTTGCGACGAATGTACCGCAAATATCGGCCCTGGCATTATCGCGAGAAGATCCAGAAGATTCGCGAGGCCATGCCCACGGCCGCCATCGGTGCCGACGTCATGGTTGGGTTTCCCGGCGAGACCGACACGGAATTTGAAGAAACGCGCCGCATGGTCGGGGACCTGCCGTTTACTTATCTACACATCTTCACCTACTCGGCTCGTCCCGGAACTCCAGCCACAAGTTTGCCGGCACAAGTCCAAGTCCGTGTGGCGAGTGAGCGTAACCGGACTTTGCGTGAACTCGCAGAGCAAAAGAAACTTGCCTTCATGCGATCGTTTCTGGGAAAACCGCTGGAGGTGATTACGCTTAGCGTTATCCACAATGAGCCTCGGGACAAGTTCACCGAAGCCTTGACCGATAATTATCTCAAGCTCCGCGTCGAAGGCCGGCACGAGCCTAATCGCTGGATCACGGTGCGCGCGGAGCATCTGGAAGGCGGGGCATTGTTCGGAGTCCAGGTAGCTTAGCTTTCTGACCGCTGTAACAGGATTGAGAATGGCAAACTCCCTCTCGCGGCGCGCTTTTCTCGCATTGTCGGCAATGGCGCCTTTTGCTCTCAAGGCCCAGGCTTCGTCTTCCATCCCCGTCGGACTCGAACTTTATTCGGTTCGCAATCAACTTCACGAGGACATCGACGGCACCGTCAAAGCAGTCGCGCAAATGGGATATCAGGGCGTTGAGTTTTACGCGCCTTATTTCGATTGGAGCGAGAGTCAGACCAGGCAGATACGAAAGCTGCTCGATGACTTCGGCATCCGTTGCTTTTCGACGCATAACAGTTCCGGCTATTTTGCTCCCGAGAACCTTCTCCGGGCTCGTGACAAAAATTTGATTCTGGGAAGCAAATATGTCGTCATGGCAAACGCCCAGCCGAAACCCGGCCCGGACGGCTGGAAGGAAGTTGCCGACAGCTTGAATTCTGCTTCGGAGAGACTGGAATCGTCAGGCCTGAAAGCCGGCTACCACAACCATGAGTTGGAGTTCACGCCGATCGATGGAACCCGGCCGATGGAAATTCTGGCGAAAAATACGGAGCCGTCGGTGATGCTGCAACTCGATGTCGGCACCTGCATCGAGGCAGGATCGGATCCGGTTGCCTGGATCAAGCAGAATCCCGGCCGCATTCGCTCCTTGCATTGCAAAGACTGGGCTCCTGGCAAGGGCTACAGTGTTTTGTTCGGCGAAGGGGTGGCTGATTGGAAAGGAATCTTTGCCGCCGCGCAAAGCGTCGGCGGCGCCGAATATTATCTGATCGAGCAAGAGGGCAGCCGCTTTCCCGAATTGGATACGGCCCGCATGTGCCTGCAGGCCTATCGTGCCAAATATTCCTAGCCCCAGAATCGGTTTCCTGTAATTGACTTTTTTGCCGCAGCATCCTACCTTTCCCTGTTTATAGCCCGGGAGGCCTATTCGTTGAGACGAAATATCTTGTTGGCCTTTCTGCTCGTCGTTTCGCTCGCCGTTTCGAACGGTTCGCAAACTGCCGGTGAAGCAGCGCCTATCGGCATCTTGGAAAATCACGGCGACATCGGCGCCGTCCTCCATCCCGGCTCTGTCGACTACGATGGCTCCAACAAGACTTACACAGTTGCGGGCAGCGGCGAGGACCTGTGGCTTACTGCCGATTCTTTTCAATTTGTCTGGAAAAAAGTTTCAGGCGATCAGTCCCTGACCGCCGACATTTCATTCTTAGGGGCCGGCGGCAACAGGCATCGCAAGGCTGTGCTTATGTTTCGCCAAAGTCTCGATCCAGATTCGACCTA
>Ga0335081_10000490_pt1 | contig 67885 bp, 57 predicted proteins | sample Lox_Sample_35_FD_206713 | JGI IMG/M metagenome (GOLD analysis project Ga0335081, IMG submission 206713) | Soil microbial communities from Loxahatchee National Wildlife Refuge, Florida, United States - Lox_Sample_3.5 | ecosystem: Environmental > Terrestrial > Soil > Wetlands | place: USA...
ACATGGCCGGGCAGGCCAAAAACCTGCATCGGGGTTCTCCTTTGATTCGAGTGTCGCAACCCGAGCTTCGGAGAACCCCTCCTATTTCTCAATCCGTCTCACATCTGTCTGAGCCCAGACAGCCGGTGATTGCGCTCGGCGTCAGTCCCGCCGCAAGTTGCGTTTATGCAAGTTGCGGCGCTAAACAGTTCGAAATTCCGGGCAAGCTGGGGCGGTGGCCACATAGATTCTTGCGAAATTTCGACAACACACGGATGGCTAGGCAGCGGGCTATGGTGACCGAAAAATCGAGTGCATAATTCGCAGCTTATGCAAACCTCCTTCACCCTCGCCCAACTGGTCGACCCGCGTAACGTGGAATCGGAAAAGATCCTGCGCGCCTGCGTGCATTGCGGCTTTTGCACCGCCACCTGCCCAACCTATGTCCTGCTCGGCGACGAGCTCGATTCGCCGCGCGGACGCATCTATCTGATCAAGGACATGCTGGAGCACGGCCGCCCCGCGACCCGCGAGGTGGTCAAGCATATCGACCGCTGCCTGTCGTGCCTTGCCTGCATGACCACCTGTCCCTCGGGTGTGCACTACATGCATCTGATCGACCACGCCCGCGAGTACCTCGAGGAAACTTATAAGCGGCCGTTAGTCGATCGTGCGCTGCGGGCGTTGCTTGCGCGGGTGCTGCCCGACCCTGGACTGTTCCGGCTGGCGCTGGTGACCGGCCATCTCGCGCGCCCATTTGTTGGGCTGCTCGACAGGCTTGGCCTGGCGCCGCTTGCGGCCATGGTTCGCCTGTTGCCGCGCCGCCGGCCGGCACCGCCGAAGCCGCGCAACGGCAAGGTCTATGCTGCCGAAGGCGAGCGTCGCGGCCGGGTCGCGCTCTTGTCGGGCTGCATCAATCCCGTGCTGGCGCCCTCGACCGACGAGGCCGCGATTCGCGTGCTCAACCGGCACGGCATCGAGGTGGTGGTGGCGGCAGGCGAGGCCTGTTGTGGCTCTCTCGTCCACCACATGGGTCACGAGGCCGATGCGCTGGTCCGCGCCCGCAACAATATCGATGCCTGGACCCGAGAGCTCGAAGGGGAGGGACTCGACGCCATCCTGATCACGGTCTCCGGCTGCGGCACCACGGTCAAGGAATACGGCTTCATGCTGCGCCTGGATAAGGCTTATGCCGCCAAAGCAGCGCGTATTTCGGCCCTCGCCAAAGACGTGTCCGAATATCTGGCCGGGCTTGGGCTTAAGCCTGGCGGCAAGACGCCCGGCCTGACCGTCGCCTACCATGCGGCCTGCTCGCTACAGCACGGTCAGAAAGTCGTTCACCAACCGAAAGATTTGCTTTGCAAGTTCGGCTTCATAGTCAAAGATGTGCCGGAGGGGCATTTGTGCTGTGGCTCGGCGGGCACCTACAACATTCTACAGCCAGCTTTGGCAGAGAAGTTGCGTTCGCGTAAGATCGGCAACATCGAATCGCTCGAGCCCGATGTGATTGCCGCCGGCAATATCGGCTGCATCACCCAGATTGCCGCCGGCACGGCCATTCCGGTCGTCCACACGGTCGAGTTGATCGACTGGGCGACCGGCGGGCCGGTGCCGGAGCCGCTGCGAAAATTGTCGGCGCGCCGAGCGGCGACGGCGCCGCGAGGCGCAGCGGTTGTTTAGGGGAGAGGCTGCGGCCGCAGCGGTCGCAGTGCAGAGGCAAAGCTGAACCGATCGGAGGTCGATCATGGCGAAGAAGCGGAAGAAAGCAAAGAAAGCGAAAAAGAAGGCGAAGCGCGCCGCCCCGGCGCGCAAGAAGAAGACGCTGAAGGCGAAGGCCAAGCGCGCCCCGGCCAAGAAGGCCAAGGCGAAGCCGGCTCCGGCAGTACCTGCGCCGGCAGGATCGGGGTCCGTAATGCCGACATTTGGCGGCGGCGACGAAGGCCAATAAGCGAACAAGCCGACGTGCGCTGACTAAACGGTCGGTCGCCGCCAGGCGGCCGGCCGCCTGCAATGCGTCAACAGGTCTCTAACGCGGCGCGGCGAGCGCAAAGCATTCCCGCAGCGGTCAACAACTGCGCTTCCTCGACATCGCAGGGAGCGCGGACTGGACGTTGTTTGGAACGGGCTGATCCGGAATTTCAATCATCTCTATGAAGTGCTGTTCTCGGTTGGATCACAATTCTCGCTTACTTCGTTGATCTGCGCGCTGGCGATCGCCGTCGGCTTTCTGCTGGTTCGCCGCATCCGCAAGGGCCGCCGCATTCGTCCGCGAGCGCTGATTGCGCGCGCTGTTTCCATAAAGCATCGTCACGAGCCGTTCGAACTCCGCCGACTTCGGCTATTTCCCATTCAACTGTCTATGCCGGCATTTTTCGGGGGTCTTATCGTGTCCTTGCTACAAGAATCTGTAACTGCATTTCTCAATGTCGATCTCAAGTTTTGTTCTCAAAGTTGAATTGATGATCTGCTGAGTGATCTTGAACCGTACAATCGACCGGTGCGCATCGCCGAGCGCCTCGGCTGCCGCGTTGAAATCGAGTTCGGAAATGCGGCTTGATCGCCAGCTCGCAAAAAAACTTATCCCCGCTTGGTCCGTGCGGCCTTATGATGCTCTGCCTTGCTCGGCGGAGGGCGTCATCTAGAGACGCCGCGACGATGGAGCAGGGTGCGGCGCGCCGACAATGCGTGCCGCGGATGGAGCGCCGGGAGGCGCAGGGCCCCTCGCAAGGGCTCGCGCGCCTTCGCACGGCGCGCGGCGGGCCGATCGCAAGGTTCCGCCAAAGGGCGCCGTAGCGCAGCGCCCTGGCGCCTCCCGGCGCTCCATTCCCTCATTCGAGGGAAGGAAATAGGGAAGCAGGCGCCCCCGCGCCTCCAAAGAACAGGGGCGGTGGAGCGTTGGCTTGCCGCGCCTAAGCTTGAGCGAGGGCGCCCTGTTTGACAAATCGCATCGGTTTATGCACGAGCGCGCGCCAAGCGCTCCTCTCCCCTTGTGGGAGAGGGAAGAAGCCGGGCTTGCGAGTCGCGGGCGGCCACATTGCATCACCGGAATGAGCCGCATAGCATGGCCGGGAGAAGGATGGCCCCGGCCGGGATTTTCTCCTTCTCTGGATTCTTGAATTTGCGTATTCAACACGGGGCGAAATCATGGCGAAGAAGCGCACAGCTTTGAAGGCCCGCGCGCGCGTGACAGCGAAAAAAAAGCGCAGCAAGGCTGGCAAGAACACGCTCCGCAAAAAATCGCGCAAAACGGCGGCGCGGCTTACCGCACCGGGCAAGCGCGCTGCGGCGCGCAAGCGCACCGTCGCTGCACCACGCGCGGCCGCGGCGGCAGCGGTCGAGGGCGTCGCCGTTCTCGGTCGCATGGGGCCGCGCTACGCGGAAATCCTCACCCCCGACGCGCTCACGTTCCTGGCCGAATTGCACCGGCAATTCGACGACATTCGGCGCGAGCTGCTCGCCACGCGCGCCGAGCGGCAAAAGCGCTTCGATGCCGGCGAGCGGCCGGACTTCCTTGCCGAGACCAGGCACGTCCGTGATGATGAAAGCTGGCGTGTGGCGCCGATCCCCGCCGATCTTACTGATCGACGCGTTGAGATCACCGGCCCGGTTGACCGCAAGATGATCATCAATGCGCTCAATTCGGGCGCCACGCACTACATGGCCGATTTCGAGGATGCCAATTCGCCGACCTGGGCAAACAACCTCGAAGGCCAGATCAACCTGAAGGACCGCTGGGCCGGAAAGATCGATTTCACCGATCCGGCGAGCAAGAAACGCTATGCCGTGGTCAAGAATCCGGCAGTGCTGATCGTGCGTCCGCGCGGCTGGCATCTGCCGGAGGCGCATCTGACCGTCGACGGCGAACCAATCTCCGGCTCGCTATTCGATTTCGGGCTCTATCTCTTCCACAATGCCAAGGCGCAGCTCGCACGAGGCACTGGACCCTATTTCTATCTGCCCAAGCTTGAGAGCCACCGCGAGGCGCGGCTGTGGAATGACGTGTTTTCGTTTTCACAGGAACAGCTGGGCATTCCGCGGGGCAGCATCAAGGCGACGGTGCTGATCGAGACGCTACCGGCCGCCTTCGAGATGAACGAGATTCTCTGGGAACTGCGCGATCACATCGCCGGCATGAATGCCGGCCGCTGGGACTACATCTTCTCTTTCATCAAGACCTTCGCCAAGTCGAGCGATCCGCGCTTCGTGCTGCCCGACCGCTCGCAGGTGGTGATGGGCAAGGCCTTCCTTGGCGCTTATGCTTCGTTGCTGGTGCGCACCTGCCACGCGCGCGGCGCCTTCGCCATGGGCGGCATGGCGGCGCAGATCCCGATCAAGAACGATGCCGCGGCCAACGACGCCGCCTTCGCCAAGGTGCGCGCCGACAAGGAGCGCGAGGTGCGCGAGGGCTACGACGGCACCTGGGTGGCCCACCCCGATCTGGTGCCGGTGGCCAAGCAAGTATTCGACCGCATGATGCCGCAGCCCAACCAGGTCGCCCGCGTGCCCGACGTGCGAGTTGGCCGTGATGATCTGCTGCGCATCCACGAGGGCAGCAAGACCGAGGCAGGCTTCCGGCTCAACATCCGTGTCGGCGTGCAATACATCGAGGCTTGGCTGCGCGGACGCGGCGCGGTGCCAATTTACCACTTGATGGAAGACGCGGCCACGGCCGAGATTTCGCGCGCGCAGATTTGGCAGTGGATCAAGGCCGGCGCCACGCTCGAAGGCGGTGGCCAGGCGACGCGAGAGTTTTTTGCGCGTGCGCTGGACGAGGAGATGGAAGTCGTCAAACGCGAGCTCGGCGCCGGCAACTTTGCGCGCGGGCGTTTTCCCGAAGCGATCAAATTGTTCCGCGATCTGTCGCTGGCGTCGGAATTCGTGCCGTTCCTCACGCTGCCGGCTTATGAATTGATCGTGTGAGCGAGCTGCAAATTTTAACGCGCTGAAAATCGCGCCGGCGCTCCAGGAAATTTGAAATGCGCTCGATTGCGCCGCCATGTCGGCCCGCATAGCATGCGGCTGTATGAGACGCACGGTCCGGGCCGCAGCTCTCTAGCCACAAATTTCCAATCAAGGAGTGGTAGCGATGCCGGCTACTTACAACATTCTCATCTTGGGGGCGTCCTACGGGTCGCTGCTTGCCTCGAAAATTCTCTTCGGCGGTCATAGCGTGAGGCTCGTCTGCCTTCCGGCGGAGGCCGATCTGATCAACGCCGAAGGCTTCCGCGTGCGCATGCCGGTGCGCGGCCGCAAGGAACCGGTCGTGATCGACTCGCGCAAGCTGCCGGGCAAAGTGTCGGCCAGCGGCGCCGGCGGCATCAATCCGAATGATTACGATCTCATCGGGCTTGCCATGCAGGAGCCGCAGTATCGCTCGCCAGGCGTACGCGAATTGCTCAATGCGATCGGCAAATCGCGGGTCCCCTGCATGTCGATCATGAACATGCCGCCGTTTCCTTACATCAAGCGTATCCCCGGCTTGGATTACGACGCCTTAAAGCCTGCCTTCACCGATGCGAGCGTATGGGACAGCTTCGATCCCGGCTCGATCACGCTGTGCAGTCCCGATCCGCAGGCGGTCCGTCCGCCGGACGAAAAGGTTAACGTGCTATTGGTCACGCTATCGACGAATTTCAAGGTCGCGCGTTTCGATTCCGAAAAGAGCACGGCGATCCTGCGTCAACTCGAAAGCGACATCGCCGCGGTGCGTTTCGATCCCGGCGACGGCAGCAGGATTGAACTGCCCGTCAAGTTGCGCGTCTACGATTCGATCTTCGTGCCGCTCGCCAAATGGGCGATGCTGCTCGCCGGCAATTATCGCTGCATCACGAAGGACGGCATGCGCACCGCGCAAGAGGCGGTGCATTCCAACCTCGAAGAGGCGCGCTCGGTCTACAACTTCGTCAACGAGCTGTGCGTGAAGCTCGGCGCGGCGCCTGGCGACCTGGTGCCGTTCGAAAAATATGCCGCTGCCGCGCAGAGCCTGACGCGGCCCGCCTCGGCCGCTCGTGCGCTGCAAAACGGCGCGCCCAATATCGAGCGCACCGACAAGCTTGTATTGTTGATCGCCCAGCAAAAGGCCATGAACCACCCGGTTATCGACGGCATCGTCGCACTCGTTGATTCGCGGCTGGAGGCGAACCGCAAAAAGGCGGCGGCATAAGCTCGCCTGATGCGCCGGTGCGCGGCGATAATCGATCGTCACCGTCGCACGGGGCGCCAACGGCTGGACACTTGATAATCCGAGTTACCAATTGTGACATCTCGGCAACAATCATTTGCTTTCTTTGAGTAATTCCACGAATCGCCTAAAAAGGCAGCAATTGCCGCTGTTTTCAGCTTGCCGGCTAAAACTGCACGAGGCTTTTATTCAATTCTACGAATGCCTTGTTGCGTGCGAGTCGGCCAAGTCGGGGGCCGTGCGGGGCCAACCCGCAAATGTGACGGCCAAATTGTGCGGGCTTCCAATCCGATCGAATCAAAAGGGGCAAAGTCTATGAAAAAGCTAGTTTTGTTGATTGCCGCAGCGCTTGTGGTTGCGGCCGCGGCCCCGGCGCTTGCGGCTGATATGGCTGTGAAAGCTCCGGCAGCGGCTCCAGCGCCGCCGCCACCGCCGCCGAGCCCATTTGATATCGCCTTTGGCGGCGCGATCATGAACGACTATGTATGGCGCGGCATTACACAGTCGGCGCACAAGCCTTCGGTCGCGGCCTATTTCGAGCCGCGTTTCAACGTCAATCCGAACCTGCAGCTTTACGTCGGCCTTTCCAGCGAGAGCATCAAGTTTCCGAACAAAGCAGCCGCCGAAGTCGACTTCTACGGCGGCATCCGGCCAACCTTTGGTCCCGTCGCGCTCGATTTCGGCGTCTGGTATTATTACTATCCCGGCGGCGACGACTCGTACCTTCTGTATATTCCCCCGGTCGCAGTCCCCGTATCCGCTATCAAGGACGCGAGCTTCTACGAGGTCTATGGCCACCTGCTCTGGACCGTCAACGATATCGTGGCGCTCGGTGCCAACGCCTTTTACACGCCGAGCTACCTGAACACCGGAGCCGACGGCGTCTATGCCTCGGGCACCGCCAAGATCACCGCTCCCGCCAATATGCTGCCTAACGGCATCGCTGCCTACGTATCGGGCGAGTTCGGCCGGCAGTGGCTCGGCACGACTGACGTTATTGGCGGGCCGTTTGGCCCGGTTTTCGCCGTTCCGGTCGATTTGCCCGACTACAATACCTGGAATGTCGGCATCGGCTTTAACTGGAAGGTGTTCACCCTCGATCTGCGCTATTCCGATACGGACCTGTCGAAGGAAAACTGCTTCATCATCACCGGCGATCCCCATCCGGGCATCGACGGAGCCGGCTTCCTCACCTCAAACTGGTGCGGGGCAACCTTCATCGCCAGGCTGTCGGCTGACCTGACGCTCGGCAGCCTGAAATAGTCACCTGCGGGCCCCTAAAAGAGCGGCGGCTGGTTGCAGCCGCCGCTTTTTCATTGGTGCTTTGCCGCCATTCTGTTCACGCCACCGGGGACAACTCACTCTCGCGCAGCCAATAGCGGTCGCCCTCGCGATTGAAGCTCAGCCGGCGGCGATGGAAGGCCGTCAGCGTTGCCCTGTGACCGATCGATATGATGGTGGTATGGGGCAATCGCTTATCGAGCAGGCGATAGAGCGCGGCCTCGGCCGGCTCATCGAGCGAGGCGGTGGCCTCGTCGAGGAACAGATAATCCGGCGCCAGCAGAATGGCGCGGGCAAGTCCGAGGCGCTGCTGCTCGCCGAGCGACAACATCCGGTTCCAATGCGCTTCCTCCTCGATGCGCGACGCCAAGGCCGGCAGCCCGACCGCGGCAATGATCTCGGCCACGTGGGCGCTGTCGAACGTGCCCGGCTCCGCGGGATAGGCGACCGCCGCGGCCAGCGGCGCGATCGGGAAATAAGGCCGCTGCGGCAGCATCATCACCTTGGCGTCCTTCGGCACCCGGACGTGTCCCGAGCCGAACGGCCAAATGCCGGCGAGTGCGCGGAACAAGGTCGACTTGCCGGCGCCGGACGGCCCGGTGACCAGCACCTTATCGCCGGCGCGAATCGAAAGATCGCCGGCATTGACCAGCGGCACTCCGTTCGGCAGCCGTACCGCCAAGTCCTTGATGCTCAAAGCGGGCGCCTCGCTTGGCGCGATTTCGATTACAGGCTGCGTTACCGCCGCTGCCCGCGCCGTCGCCACCGACTGGTCGAAACCGGAAAGCCGCTCGATCACCGCGCGCCACTCAGCAAGACTGCGATAGACCGTCACGAATACGGAAAGCGCGTCCTGCACGCGGCCAAACGCGTTTGCCGTTTGCATCAGCCCACCGAGCTGGATGATGTTGGCGAAATAGGCCGGGCTCACCATGATGAACGGAAACACCACCGAAGCCTGCGAATAGCCGGCAGTGAAGAAGGTAAGCTTTTTTTGCCGCGTCATGATCGCCAACCAATTGGCGACGACGTTGCCGAATCGTATCAGCAGCCGATCGCGCTCGGCGGGTTCGCCTTCGAGCAGGGCGATCTGCTCGGAGTTCTCGCGCACGCGCACGAGGTTGAAGCGGAAATCCGCTTCATAGCGCTGCTGCTGGAAATTCAGCGCGATCAGCGGACGGCCGATCAGATGTGTGAAGGCGGTGCCGATGCAGGCATAGATCAGCGCGGCCCATAGCAAGTAGCCCGGAATACTAAACGTGACGCCGAACAGGTGCAGCGGCGCCGCCGCCGAGAGCGACCACAGGATGATCATGAAAGAGCCGATCGTCACGCAGGCGTTGAGCAATTGAAGGCCGATGTTCAATGTCAGCTGAATGAACTGCGCGATGTCCTCGGAAATGCGCTGGTCCGGGTTGTCGGCTGCGTCGCCCAGCAGTTGCATGCGATAGTGGTTGGCGCCCGCCAGCCAACGGTCGAGATAGCTCGCGGTCATCCACCGCCGCCAGCGAATCTGCAGCCATTGATTGAGATAGAGCTGATAGACCGCGAGCAGAATGTAGATCGTGGCCAGCACCGAGAAATAACCGAGCTGGTAGACAAAAGCGTTCCAGTTTCTTTCCTGCAGCGCATTGTAAAACCGGTTGTTCCACTCGTTGATCAAGACCGTGATGCCAACGATCGACAATTCGATCGCAATCACGGCGGTCAACAGCACGAGACCCGGCCAGCGATCCTGCGAGCGAAAATAGGGGCTGGCTAATCGCCAGATGGTGGCGAACGTGGCGAGATGCCTTCTCACGGATGATCTCCTGTTGCGGCGGGTAGTCGCCGAAGTACTCGGACAGCATAGACTTATGGCTAATGGCGTAAGGAATCTGCTCTATGTTGGCACCGATTCGCTGACAAAAAGGGCATATAATGGGCGTTTCAAAGCTGCCCAAACCCAATATTGCGTCCGGTCGCCGCTCCCCGTACGATTGACGACTAAGGGTTGCCTGATCCGGATTATAAGTTCGGGTCGCGGAATTAAGACCCGACGATAAGCGTTCAAGGGAAAAACTATCCAAGGGAGGGTAATACCAATGGCCAAAAACAAACTGTCTACGGCTGCGACCCGCCGCAAGTTCCTCGGCGGAGCCGCCGTCGCCGGCGCGGCGACTATTGCCATGCCGCAGGTATCGCGCGCGCAGACCGTCACGCTGAAAATGCAGAGCGGCTTCGGCGCGACCGACGCTCTCAACGAGTTCGGCGTGAACTATGCGAAGCAGGTCAATGAGATGGGTGGCGGCCGGCTGAAGATCGACTACCTCAATGCGGGCGCCGTCGTGAAATTCTTCTCGGTGATGGACGCCACCTCGCAGGGCGTGCTCGACGGCGCCTGGAGCGTGCCGGCCTATTGGTATGGCAAGCATCGCGCGGCCTCGCTGTTCGGCACCGGCCCCTGCTACGGCCAGACCGCCAGCAACTTCATGAGCTGGTTCTACTATGGCGGCGGCCAGGCGCTCTATGACGAGCTGACGCAGCAGATCATGAAGTTCAACGTGCAGGGCTTCTACGCCTTCGCCATGCCGACCCAGCCGCTCGGCTGGTTCAAGAAGGAACTGAAGGGGCCGGATGATTTCAAGGGCCTCAAGTACCGCACCGTCGGTCTCGCCTCCAACGTCATGCAGGCCATGGGTGCCGCCGTCGCGCAACTCCCCGGTCCGGAAATCCTGCCGGCGATGGAAAAGGGCGTGATCGAGGCGTTCGAGTACAACAACCCGACCTCCGACATGCGTTTCGGCGCGCAGGACGTGGCCAAGTACTATTACCTTGGCTCGTATCACCAGGCGTCGGAAGCGATCGAAGTCGTCTACAACAAGACGAAGTGGGATGGGCTCGCCGCCGAACAGCGGCAGATTCTCAAGCTCGCCGCGATGTCGTCCAATTCCGACAACATCTGGCATGCGTGGGACGAATATTCGAAGGACCTCGAGACGCTGCAGTCGAAGGGCATCATCGTCAAGCGCACGCAGGAGTCGATCTTCAAGGCGCAGCTCGTGGCCTGGGACAAGGTGGTCACCGAAATCTCCAGCGATCCGAACCAGGGCCCGTTCATCAAAAAAGTGCTCGAAAGCCAGAAGGCGTTCTTCAAGCGGGTCGCCTTCTACAACATCAACAACGAAGCCGACTACAAGTCGGCCTGGGAGCACTACTTCGGCCCGATGAAGGTCTAAACAGCGTCAACGACATGCGCCGGGGCAGCCTCGCTGCCCCGGCGAGTTTGTGCGCCGTCCAGGGGGATCTTCGTGGAACAATTTCTGCTGTTTATCGATCGCCTCAGCGCGGGGGTCGGCAAGGCCTTTGGCTGGTGCATCATCATCATGACGCTGGGCACGTCCTACGACGTGTTCATGCGCTATTTGTTTCGCGCGCCGACGGACTGGGCTTTCGATCTGAGCTATTTCATGTACGGCGCGCTGTTCATGATGGCGGGCGCCTACACGCTATCGCGCAACGGCCACGTGCGCGGCGACGTCATCTATCGGCTCACGCCTTATCGCGTCCAGGCCGGGATCGACCTCGTCCTCTACTTGATCTTCCTCGCGCCCGGCTTCACCGCCATGTTGGTCTACGGGATTCCCTATGCCGAGCAATCCTGGTCGTTGCACGAGGTGAGCATCTACGCGCCGACCGGCGCCCCGGTCTATCCGCACAAGACGCTGATCCCGATCGCTGCGGCGCTGATGCTGATCCAGTGCTTTGCGGAAATCGTCCGCTGCATCATCTGCCTGCGTGACGGCGTCTGGCCGCAGCGGCTGCATGACGTGGAGGAGATGGAGTCCGCCATTCTCGCCGAAGCGGAAGACCGCCGGCGCATCGAACAGGAATTGCACGTGGGGGCCGGCAAATGACGTTGACCAATCCCGAAATCGGGATAATCCAGCTCGCCTCCTTCATCATCATCGTCTTGCTCGGTTTCCCAATCGCCTTCACGCTGGTGGCCATGGGCGTGTTCTTCGGCCTCTACGCCATGGGGCCGCGCGTTTTTGACCTGATCGTCACCAACACCTACGATATCATGTCGAACGACACCCTGACCGCGGTGCCCCTGTTCCTGTTCATGGGTTATCTGGTCGAGCGCGCCAATATTCTCGACCGCCTGTTCTACTCGATCCAGATGGCGGCGCGCCGCGTGCCGGGCTCGCTCGCGGTCGCGACGCTGGTGACCTGCGCGCTGTTTGCCACGGCCACCGGCATCGTCGGCGCGGTGGTGACCCTGATGGGCCTGCTCGCCTTCCCCGCCATGCTGCGCGCGGGTTATGACACCAAGCTCGCGGCCGGCGTGGTCTGCGCCGGCGGCTGCCTCGGCATCATGATCCCGCCCAGCGTGCTGCTCATTCTCTACGGCGCCACCACCGGAATTTCCGTGGTGCAGCTCTACTCGGCGGCCTTTCTGCCGGGCTTCCTGCTCGCAAGCCTCTATGTCGTCTACGTGGTCAGCCGCGCCATCATCGATCCGAGTCTCGCGCCGAAGCCGAAGGAGTTGCAAGGCGACATCCCATTCAGGAAAGTGCTCTTTGCACTGGTGACCTCGTTCTTTCCGCTCGCGGTGCTGATCCTGTCCGTGCTGGGCGCTATCATCTTCGGACTGGCCACGCCGTCGGAAGCGGCCGCCGTCGGCGCGCTCGGCTCGATCGTGCTCGCCGCCGCCTATCGGTCGCTCACCTTCCAGCGCCTGAAAGAAGCGGTCTTCCTCACCGCACGCACCTCGGCAATGGTCTGCTACCTGTTCATCGGCTCGTGGACCTTCTCCTCCGTGTTTTCCTATCTCGGCGGCCACGAGGTGATCGAGCACTGGGTGCTGGCGGCGCATTTGAACGCCACCACCTTCCTGATTATCGCCCAGTTCATCATCTTCCTGCTCGGCTGGCCGCTGGAATGGACCGAGATCATCATTATCTTCGTTCCGATCTTCCTGCCGCTGATCAAGCTGTTCCACATCGATCCGCTCATCTTCGGCATCCTGGTTGCGCTCAACATCCAGACCTCGTTCAATACGCCGCCGATGGCGATGGCGGCCTACTACCTCAAGGGAGTGGCGCCCCCGCACGTGAAGCTGACGGAAATCTTCGCCGGCGCGCTGCCGTTCGTGTTCATGGTGTTCCTGTCGATGGCAATGGTCTACATCTTTCCGGGCATCGCGCTGTGGCTGCCGCATCAGTTCTACAAGTGAGCGCGCGGTGGCGAGCGGACTGATCGATCTCACCGCGATCGATGCGGGCGAGCGGATTGCAAACGGCGATCTTTCCGCCGAGGAATACACGAGCGCCTGTCTCGACCGTATCGCCGAGGTCGACGCTGAGGTGCGCGCCTTCGTGCATCTGGATCGCGACGAGGCCTTGCGTCAGGCCCGGGTTCTCGACGATCGCCGCCGCAACGGCCAATCGCTCGGGCTGCTGCACGGCATTCCGGTCGGCATCAAGGACATCTTCGATACCGCCGACTACCCGACCGAATGCGGCTCTCCGCTGCTCAAGGGCCGCCGGCCGATGCGCGACTGCACGGCCGTCGCACGGCTGCGCGCTGCCGGCGCGGTGATCGTCGGCAAGACGGTGACCACCGAATTCGCCTTTTATCATCCGGGCCCGACGCGCAATCCGCGCGATCTCGAGCGCACGCCGGGCGGTTCCTCCTCCGGCTCGGCGGCGGCGGTCGCCGCCGGCATGGTGCCGCTGGCGATCGGCTCGCAGACCAACGGCTCGGTCATCCGCCCGGCGGCCTTTTGCGGCGTCTACGGCTGCAAGCCGACGCACGGCACCATTTCGCGACACCGGGCGTTGATGTTGTCGCAGACACTCGATCACGTCGGCACCTTCGCGCGAACGCTCGCCGACACCGCGCTGATCCTTGAGGTGCTCGCAGGTTACGATCCGGAGGACGGCGATACGCGGCCGGTGGCGGCGCCGGCCTTTCTCGATACGGTCGCCGAGGACCCGCCAATGCCGCCGCGCTTTGCCTTTGTGCGCACGCCGGTGTGGGAGAAGGCCGACGCGGAATCCCGCGCCGCGCTGGAAGGCCTGGTCGCCCGCCTGGGCGAGCAGGCGGAGACCGTCGACCTGCCGGATTCCTACGCCGCCGCCTGGGACGACCATCGCGCCATCATGGCGACCGACATGGCGCATCGGCTCGGCGCCGCAGTCGAGCGCGGCGGCGAGGCGTCGTCGAGCAAGACGCTGCGCGATTTCCTGGCCGAAGGCGGCCAAATGAACGCGCAGCGCTACCTGACCGCGTGCGACAATGCCCGGCGCTACGCCGCGGGCATCGCCGAGATATTCAAGGAGTACGACGCGATCATCACGCCGGCGACAACCGGCGTCGCGCCCAAGGGTGAGGCTACCGGCAGCCCGCTATTCTGCTCGCTGTGGACATTGACCGGCCTGCCGGCGCTATCGCTGCCGCTGCTGAGCGGGGAAGGCGGCATGCCGCTCGGCGTGCAGCTGGTAGGCGAGCACGGCGATGACGCGCGACTGCTGCGCACGGCGAATTGGCTGATCGATAGCTTGGAAGAGTGACGAGGGCGCCGCGCCGGACGGATCGCGTTAGTTCTTGTCGCGCCTGATGAGCGGCTTCCAATCGTCGCCCCAGAAGGCCCAGAGCATCAATGCGAGGCCGATCAGGATGCAGATCCACAGCGGCAGCGTATTCAACTTGTTGGCGATCAGGAACATATAACCGATCATGATCACCGCGCCGATTGCCGCTGTTACCGCGTCCGCCATCGCGTCCTCCGCTCGAACGACATCCGTTTGATCATATTAGCCCGGGTGGCCTGCCGGCGCCACCGCTTTGTCGCGCGCTCAGGCCGGCGGCGTGCCGAGATTTTCCCGCAAGAAAGCGATGGTGCGACTCCAGGCGAGATTCGCCGCCGCCTTGTCGTAGCGGCTGCTGGTGTCGTTGTTGAAGGCGTGATTGACGTTCGGATAGATGTAAATGGTGAATCGCTTGCCGGCGGCTTTCAGCGCGGCCTCGTAGGCCGGGATGCCGGCATCGATGCGCTGATCGAGCCCGGCATAGTGCAGGAGCAGCGGCGCGCGGATCGATTTCACCTGGCTCGCCGGCACCTGCAGCCCATAATAGGCGACGGCGGCTTTTAGGTCGGGCGAAAGCACCGCCACGCGGTTGACCATGCCGCCGCCCCAGCAGAACCCAATGACGCCGACCTTGCCGGTCGATTCCGCGTGATGATCGAGATACGGCACTGCGGCGGCGATCCGCCGCGCCGTCGTATCGGGGTCGAGCGTGCCGATCATGTCGCGTGCCTTGTCCTCATCGGCCGGCGTGCCGCCGAGCGGCGATAGCAGGTCAAGGGCAAAGCTCAGGAATCCCTCGAGTGCGAGGCGGCGGGCAACGTCCTTGATGTGCGGATTAAGCCCGCGATTTTCGTGGATGACGATCACCGCTGGTCGCTTGCCCTTGACCTTGAGCCGCGCCAGATAGCCGCCGATACGCGCGCCCTGCGCGTCATAGGACGCTGTATCGATGGCGAGCCGCGCGTCGTCGGGCGCAACGATCGCGGCACGCGCGTAATCATTCTGCAACAACGGCAGCAGCGCCAGCGCTGCCGTGCTGGAGCCGGCGATTACCGCCAACCGATCGAGAAATTCGCGGCGATTGATCTCGCCATGGGTGAATCTGTCATGAAGATCAATGATGCGCTGGTCCATCGAACCCTCCCGCGGCCTTGCTTGAGATTAGCACGAATGGGCGCAAAAACGCTCGGTTTCTGCGAAAGATGCAGCCGGCTCAATGCGCTCGACGGGCGAATCGCCATTCCGTAAAATCGCGCGCAACTGGAATGTAGACAGCGATCGACTCATGCATAACGGTGAACCGCAAATTCCGCTCCACATTTCAATTCAGAACAACTCTGGAAGTGTCGAGCATTATTACCATTTCCTATTGGGGTTTTTGATTCCGCTCGCCGCCTTGTTCAGCCGTGAGCCGCCCGACGCGCGCATTGTACTCATTAGAAGCTGCGGGCCGATGGACCGGCATCTCCGAGAATTAGGAATTAGCGGCCTTACGACTATCGACAAAGTTGCGCACCGAGGAATGCGAAGTCAAACGGACGGCGCCGAGTTCGTTAGCCTGCAAGGCTTCGATTTTGGTCCCCAAAATCTGACCTATAACCAAGACGGTATTCGTTCAGGAGTGGCTTTTGTACGTGATTGGCTTCGCAAAAAAACGGATCAATTTTCTGCCGAGATCGTCCGGTCGTGGTCCAATCGCAGCCCCAAGATCTTGCTGATCGAGCGCGGTGAGCCCGATCCATTCTATTTTACCGAAGCCTCCGAGGGCAAAGCAGCCGGCAATCGGCGACGCACAATCGCCAATCATAGCAAACTTCTGGTGGCGCTCTCGCAACGATACTGTGCATGCTGCAACTTGGTCCTTGAGCGCCTTTCCCTTGCCGAGCAGATCGCTTGGTACTCGAGCGCCGATGTCGTCGTTGCCCAACAAGGGGCGGCCCTTTCAAATGTGGTATGGATGCGGCCGGGGACAGCAGTCATTGAAATAGCCCCGACGGCGACCCAACATTATCCAACCTATCGTGCGCTAGCCGCGCTGACGGGCGTTCGCTTTGCACAGATCCCGCAAGCGGACAATTTCGCGCCCGTTGATCCCTCCCTTGTTATCGAGGCGATAGAGAAAGTCAGCAACCTCAATTCAGGCTGACCGCCGGCAGGCCATGCGCGAGCCGAGATCGCGCTGTTCCGTTGTAGCAAACTTTGGTCACGCAATCTTAATTGCCGAAATGGGACCCGTCACATTGCATTTAGCGGTCGTTCAATACAACGAAGTGTATATCCGTACGAACGACGACGTTATAAGCGCCGGCCTGGCTGCGAGCCAAAGCTGTAGGAACAAATTGCGCGCGCTGGTCGAAACAGCGGCAAGCAACTGATTTCAATCGCGGAGCTTGCAAGGGAAATCTTGGTCGAAACCTTGCGGCGCTATTCGCCGAGAAACTGCATGTGCTGTCGGAACTTGGCCCGCAGCGATTCGCTAGCCTCAGTCACGAGCGAGGGCAGGATGCTGCCGGGATCTCCGCTATAGGTGGGCAAAAATTTCAGCTCGAGGCCGCTGCGACGAAACGTGTCAGGATGATACAGCGCACGGCCCCCCGGCGGGTTGAAATAGGTGTGTCCTTGCAAGGCCCGTACAATTGCAATCACCCGATCTTGGGCGCGCAAGTCCCGTTCGATATTGAGCGTTGAGCTGCGTAACATCCGCGGTCGAAGGTCCAGAGCATCGGCAACCAGCCTGAGGCCATCCTCTAAGAACGTGAGCACTCCGTCGAGCGGACCATAAAGGTGAGTGCGCACCCGATCGGCCCAGGGTCCTCGCGCATCCGCGAGCCAGCGCAACCGCTTCAAGCGTTGATCGAGAACGTCGCGCGCGCCGGCCGCAAAAACGATATCCTTGATCAACGTTTCGCGCGGCTGTCGGGCGAGTGGGAGCGTCAGCCATTCCAGCGCGCCGTGCGGACCCGGGACTTCGCAGCGATGCACCCGACCGCGACGAGGAAATTGCACGTCATCGAATATGACAAAGGTTTCGGCGGCTCCAAGAAGGCGAAAATAGCCGGCATAGGGAAAAAAGTAGGGTTGCATCACCGCGACGCTTGCGCGAGCCGGGCTTGACCGAGGGGGATGGGATTGTTCGGCGTTTTGCACGAAGCTTGTCGCAGCGGCAGCAAGGCTTGAAGCGAACGAGGGCGCCACTCATAGTCCGTAATTGGCACTCAGGAGGCGGAATCTTTCGCATGCCCGGCGGTACAATTCAACATCGCGCGCGCGATGCGTGTCGACGGCCTTGCGCGTGGCCGCATCAATTGAATAAACCTCACTTTGTCTATCGGGATTTACATTCTCGCGCGCGGCGTTCGGCGAAAGCTTGAGGCCAAACACGGCTTCGAATAGGGCAACGCCCTGCTCATACTGCTCCGTCAGCCCGACCATCGCCAAATCATCGATGGCTACCTGACCAAGATATCTGGACTGGACATCGCTGACGGCAGCGATGAATTCGGTTAGGCTTAACTTTGCCTCATGAAAGGCCTTGACGCCCGGATGATCGATCTCCGGGTGGCGCATCAAATATTGATAGTTCGACACGGCCTGTTGATAGGGATCGCGAAAGAAAGCAGCGAAACCGGTCGTCGGAAACAAGCCGACATATTTGTCGGCGACGAAATGACCGTGGATGACATCGTAGTCGCGCAGAAGCTCGTCCCGGCGCGCACGCATTGTCGCCACACGACGCTCGCGGCGCGCAATTGTTTCGGGCGTGTCATACCCGACCCAATCACCATAATCGAAAAACGCTCGCGATCCGAACGTAGCCCGAAGCTGGGCGCGGAAAGACTCGCCCGCTGTCTTAGGGATATGAATTGAAATGATCATGTCGCAACGATATAGCAGATCGTATTGCGGCCGTTTAACACAGCGCATTCCGAATTAACGGGGTCTCCGATATGTACAGCTTCGCGAGCTATGATACACGCAAAGATTTAAATGCGAGGAGAACAATTTGAACGACGGGTGGTATCGCTGCCCTCAATGTGGAAGCCCTCGACTACGCACCTCTACGACGGTGTGGATGTGTCTGAGCTGTGACTCCGCATTTCCGTGTGTAAACGGCGTGCCACGCCTCTATATTGAGCGCCGGCTGGGGGATCGCGACGTTTTCCTTCGAGACCATTTCTACAACGGTTTTTTCGGTCGGCTTTATTCTTTCATGTGGGCGTTTCTCGCACTTCCGATTCGCCCCGTAAATATCTCGTGGCCTTATTGGATTGCGTACAGCGCAACGCTCGCTCTGTGTTTAGGCCTAATTGGTCTTTCAGCAAATTTCGTGCTTTCAGGATCGGCATTTTTGGCAGTCATCTTCCTTATGGCTTTTGCAGGCGTGGCCCTTTTTCTGTGTCGTCACCGTTATTTGTTCTATATTCTCGTGCTTGCCGCCCCAACCAAGCTCGCGCTGCTGTTCTCGAGGTTCAGGCCGGCGGAGTCATTTTCGGATGTGCATACGCGTATTGTGCAGAAGCTCAGCCAGTCTCCCGAAAAACTGAAGATTCTCGACATCGCCACCGGCAACTGCAGTTCTCTTTACAAGCACGGGTGGATGAAGCTGAACGCCGAATTCGCCGGTATCGATCTTTCCGAGACAATGCTCATGCAAGGTCTTCGCTTCATGAGCGAGAAGAAAATTCCAATTGATTTGGTCTTGGGCGACGCCTGCGATCTTCCGTTTCAAACAGGCATTTTTGACGTTGTCTTGAATTACGGTGCACTCAACGCCACGACCGACCCGAAGCGAGCTCTTGCGGAAATGTCTCGGGTAGCGAAACCCGGCGGCCTAGTGCTTTTTCTCGATGAACAGATTTACGGCGGCGCCTCCCGGCTCGAGCAATGGTATTTCAGAAAAGTCCTTGCCGCTCATAATGTCGTCGATCACTGTCCGGTTGAACTGCTGCCGGCCGACTTGAAGGACATTGAGGTCATACAGGTATACGATTTTTATTACATCTGCATTGCCCGCAAGACGCAAGTTGAGCACGACATTGAAGGGTCTTACAGCAGGTCAGCAAATCGAAATGATCATATTCACTGAAATAGTGGATTGTCGCGTCGGCTAAGATTTAAAATATGATCGCGCAAACGCGCATTCACGCTGTTGAGATTTTTGGCCGACAGGAACGCCGCATAAGCGGAAGCTTCGGCCAAGAACTTGCGGCGATCGAACTGATCCGTTCGTAAATAATGGATGACTCTAATATCGTCCACACTGTTGATCCTGAAATTGTCCGGGGCAACAAACGGCAGTAGATCATTTGAGCAATTATAGGCAAACGAAACAAATTCGGTTTCGAGCGCGGTGGCAACTGTCAAGAGGCTGAGGCAAATCTGTGAAGTAAAAAAGCTGCCATTCGTCAGCTCGCGTGCCACGTTGCTGTAGTATTGGTACAACGGAGCGACCGCGGCAAAGGCGTCGCGGCTGAAGGCAACGAAGCCGTAATTAAGATACACGGGCGCACGGCCCATGATGCCCGCTGCATCGCCCGAATAGCGGATGCTCAGCTGAGGCTCGCCAAGTCCTGCCTTCGCGAAAATTTGCCGCCACTCATCTTCGCCCTTCGCCGCATCGCGGACGAAGGGCGGAAAATGTGCTTGCAGTCCCGCGATGCGCCGTTGCCCGGGTTGGCCGACTCGGCAAACAAGCTCGTCGATGCGTTCGACGAGGCATACGTCCGCGTCGCACATCACAATGACGTCGGCGTGGCTTGGGGGAAGGAAACGGTCAGCGCCAGTGGCAAGATAGCTATATTGGCGGAAAAGGTCCGCTGAAACCGTGCGCCATTCGACCGGATAGTTCTCGCTCCATGCGTTCGCCGCGTGAATCGAATCAAGATCCGCGTGATCTCCGACCGAAACAAGAATGCGCGCGGAATCGTAGGGCGACCCGAGACTGCGGAGCGATAATGCCGCCAATCTTACCGTCGAATAAAATTCAGCATTCGGAGATATCGCGAAGCGGAACTCCAAATTCATACGCCGCCACCTACCCAGTTCCGCAACGATAAATCCGACCCGCCGGAGCCTATATCAGGCCTTCGCGTAAGCGCGACCAACCGAAACCCGATTGCCCGAAATCGTCGCCATTATAGAACATAATCCATTCATCGCAATGGGATACGATACAAGCGTAGGCTTGCATCCAACTGTCGAAGTCGCCGGCGACCGGAGGATTTTCGAATTGTACCCGTTCTCGCTGTCCCGCAAATGATTGCCGCGCGTCCGCTGGGACTGACACCAGATGATATGCACCCTCGCCGGGTCCGTGGTGGGATACGCCGCGTCGGCTGAACCAAAGCCGCCGACCATGCCTTGTTTCAGTGATCCACGGCCTGACGAGGCCCGCGTCCGCGGGCGCCTCGAGGGAAACGGCGGCGTCAGAACTAGGATCCCATGTCAATCCATTGGCAGAGCGTGTAGTGCGAATCTCGTAAAAATAATCAAGCTGACCGTTGACCATACGCCAGTCTGTTCCGCTAGTGTACCACATGCGGTAGCCTTCGGGGCTTCTTAGGACGGTGCAAGCGGCGCTGAAGAAAGGGTCGAACGGCCCGGTACTAAACACCGGGCCGCGAAACGGTCGTCTGAAGTTCAACCCGTCGTCGCTGATAGCGAGACCGATTGCGCTCTGTATGCGCACGTCTTGGCGCACGAAAATTCCGGTGTAATAGAGGCGCACTTGTCCGTCGACCATCAACGCCACGGACGGTCCGACACCCATGTGGTCGAACGCGCCGGGCGGTCCCAGGTCGAGCAAGGGATCAAAGTGCTCGGCCACGATTTGCATATCGTTGCTAGGGTCAAGGTCGACGGCCAGTATACGGCTGCGGTTACTCCGATCGCGTGCGGCGAAATAAACGCGCCATAGACGGTCCGAGAGCGGCAGCACCGTCGGCATCTGGGCGTGGCTCACCCACCAGGGGTGATCTCGCTTCACCGCCACGAGCAAGCCTTCGCGGCGCCACCGCGGCGGTTCCGTCATCGAAATCGCAAGCGTTTGAGGCGCGAGCTTGGATAGGGCGCGACCTCATCGTCCGGTCCTGGTACCACGCTTTCCGCCGGCAGATTCCGTTTCACCAGCGCGCCTGATCCCACGAAGCAGGCATTGCCGACTGAGACGCTGGTTTCGATTCCGACTTTACCCGCAATGAAGCAGCGCTCGCCGAGAGTAACACCGCTGCCGACAGCAACATGGCTAGCGAGAAAGCAATAATCGCCGATTTGGGTGTGGTGACCGATATGGTTGCCGCTCCACAGCATTACGCCGACGCCGATGCGCACAAAGGGCTGGATCACATTGGCTTCTAAGATAAAACAATTCTCCCCGATGTCTTGAGTGTAGATATGCGATGCCGGGTGGATGAATGAGGCAAATTCGTAGCCGCGCGCCTTGCCCTCCAAGTGCCGCTCGCGGCGAAAATCATTGAGCCGGCGGTAGCTGAGCGGTCCCAACAGCTTGACCGAACCAGGCGGGAATATCGCTTCAAGCCGCTCCCAGCTCACGAGCGGCAGACCGTGAAACGTTTCCGATTTTCGGAAAGCGTCGTCGACGGTGAACCCGACAATTCGATCGCTGCTATGTGCATCAATATATATTTTGGCGACGTCGGCGATCTGACCGGCACCAAAGACGACAAGGTCAGCCAAAGCTGTTATCCATCACTATGCAAAAAAGCTTATGTCCCATTATGAATTTTTTGGCAACCATCAGCCATGACGGACTCACGACGCCATGCAACTCGCCGAGCCGACCTGCCGAAATTTACTTTGACGGCACGTCGGCCGGCGCATTCGACAACCGCGTCGTGCCGGAACGCCGGTCCCCTCACTGCGATCGTCGTGTTAAACTTATTTTATTCCGCGGTCTCCGCGATTCGTCGATCAAGGTTTGGTAGTCACGACGTTCGGCGTGCCAGAATCTTTGAGCGTCCCCCAGCCGGTGCATGCCGACCAAGGAATTCCGGATTTGGCAAGGATATAAGCAGCATCGATGCTTGGATTAAAGGCATGCGAATAGGTCCCTGCCAGGTTGGCGCTACCGCAGGTGCCGTTGGTGATAGTGGTCACCAAGGAGGCAAGCGAATGTGACTGAGCCAAGCCGTAAATGCCGCTCACTGCATTGGTGCTGCTGGACGAGAAGTAGCCTGCCCGGTTGAACAAGCCGGCAAGCATCGGCGCCGCGGCGCTGGTGCCGCCGACAACGCACCATCCGCCGCAATAGCTGGTGTTGTACACCCAAACCCCACTGATCGGGTCGGCATCCGCGGCAAGATCCGGCACGCCACGGTGACTACCGACGATTGCCGACATGAAGTTTTGATAGGCCGGCCGCGGTTCATAGGCGCTGACGCCGCCGCCGGTGCCGACTCCATCGTGATCGGAGTTCCAGACCGACTCGCCGAGGAAACCGCCGGTTATTCCGTTACGATTGATCGTGGTGCCGCCAACGCACAGAACGTTAGGAGACGCGCACGGATATTCCACGCCCGGGTTATCGCCGCTGGAGACGAAATAGATCACGCTGGTTCCGTTGCTGCCGCTGAAGTTGGCATCGTTAGTGGTCTCGCCGTTGTAATCAGCCCGGCCCCAGCTATTGGACACCATGCCGCCGCCGTTCGCCTGCACGCATTTGGCGGCAACCTGTTCGGCGTTGAACAAGTCACTGTCGGAATTCGAGGCCGCTTCGACCAGAAAAAGTTTGGCGGCGGGCGCCATCGCGTGCGCCATCTCGATGTCCAAAGCTGCTTCCAGATTCCAACCGGTGTTACCGGTCGGCTGCGTGCCGCTCACGCAGCCGTTGGCGGGGAGGCCGGTGCCATAGATGACCGTAAAATCCGGGGCGCTTACGCCAAACTGGGTGTCATAGGTGGCCAGGTCGCTGGCCGCCGTCGGATAGTCGTAGGCGTCGACGATAGCGATGGCTCTTGAACCGCCCGAGGGGTTGGTCGTTACCGTGTTGGGATTGCAGCCTGCGGTTACGCTCACGGCGTTGTAAACGCAGCCCAACGAAGCCGGAGTTTCCGCCAGATATCCAGTAAAGGGCGGGCCGACCGTGTTCTGCTTGACCAGCGGATAGCCGCCCTGCGGGATCGCCAGCAAGAGATGCGTATGAAACCGGCCGGCTTGCGGCTGGCTGGATGCCGGCCGAATGATCTGCAAGGGCGCGGCGGGATTGAGCACGATGCTGCCGGCCGGCAGCGCCACGCCCGGCCGCACCATCACTTGGGAGGTCTGGGCCATTCCCGCATTGATCGTGAGCGGCAAGAGCGCCAGGCCAGCACACAGCAAAGTCCATAGTGAGGATCGAGTCGACATGACACATTCTCCCTCCCGCCGCGCGGTCGCATCATTACGACGCGAGCCGACGGCGCGACCTGGTTAAGGAAATCCGAATGATTTAGCTGAGCGCCCCGAGAAGCATGTCCCCCCAAAACGACGCTTCACATTAAAAGGCTAAGAATTTTCCGCGCCCGCTGTCAAGCGGTGCACATTCGAGAGACTATTTTTGGCTTCACAAGATTTTTTCGGATCTCCTCAAGTCTGACGCGAAAGCGGCCGAGCTTTGGGCAGCGACTCGAGAAATAAGCGCGGAGGCGCCGCATTATCTTCAGGCGATCGGGCTGTTGGAGCCAGTTACTGCTGAAGCCGAATTTTCATATCTGCAACAAATTGACGAATGTCTATAAGCTGGATCGGCGTATTGATCCATCGAAGCCTTTGGCCGGCACGGTACTCGAGGCACTCTTTAGGACGTTGTAACTTCTTTTGGTGGAACGACAGATCCTGATCCAATTTTGCAAGGGGGGCGATCGCATGCAGGGGACTTTTTGGCTGAGACGGTTGTCCTGGCGAGGGGAATCGGACTGTGCATCGCGAACTTCGCTACCGCTTCGGCCAGAGCTACTTGCCCCAATGCAGATAAAGCCCGATGTCGCCCGGTAATCCGCTGGGGAAGTCGATCACGCGGGCCGACAGGTGGAAGCCATGCGGGCGCAACTCGCTTTTCCAGCGCATGAACACCTGAGCGGGGAGGCCACGCAGCGTGGCGGGCCAATTGGGATCGGGGACGTTGATCGCGCGGCCGTGATCGGTGCACAGCTCGCTGGGAAACCGCAGCATGAGGTGCTCCTCCTCGCCGTTCTGTGCCGCCACACGCGATTCGTGCAGCATGCGCCGCCATGCGTCCTCGCTGAGCTTGGCCGCCGTAAGCTCGCGCACTTCTTCCTTGTGTCTCTCGAACGAGCTGTGGCGCGCTTCCGCGCGGCGCGCCAATTCGTCATGCTCGAAATGGGCGACCAGGCCGCGGAATGCCTCGGCTGACAATTCGTCGCTTGGCGCTGGCTCCGGCGGAGCTTCGGGCTGCTGCTGTTGGGTCAATGCTGCCTCGCTGGGGAACATGATTTCCGTCACGGGCTCCAGTGAAGGCTCGGGCTCCGCGGCTTGCTTGGGCTGGGCAACCGCCTTGATCAAATTGGCGCGGCTGACGATGCCGACCATGCGCCCGTTGTGCATCACCGGTACGCGCTTGATCTTCTTGTTCGAAAGCAGCTCGGCGATCTCGACCAGGTCGGCGGTGTCCTGAACCGTCACCACGGGGCTGCTCATGACTTGCTGGGCCGTGCGGTCCGCATGTTCGACCTGGCGGACGAATTCGGGATCAAGTTCCTCGCCCTCCGCCAGCAGCTTCAGCCACCAATCGCGGCGCTGCTGCTTCTCGGTCTCGTCGCGGGGCATCAAGTCGCCTTCACTGACCATGCCGACCGGCCTGCCGCTCTCGTCGACCACCGGCACTGCGCTGATCCCATGCTTGGATAGGACCTGCGCGATGACACGCGCCGGCGTGTCCGGCCGAACGGCCACGACATTCGTCGTCATAACTTCAGCCGCTTTCATTGATCCACCTCAACGCCGTTTCTTTGGTTTCATCGCTACAACAACCAGGCGGAGTCCCCTTTGATCCAGCGCAAACACTGTGAGACTTGCCGAGGCGTGGCTCCATGAGAAAAAAGGCCGAGGCCGGCGCAAAGCGATACTCTACCCGCTACTTGCCTTCGAGCGCGCAGATCGGCTCCCAATCGGCACCGGGGGGCTGCGTAACCAAGTCCTTCGCCCGCTCCGCAAACAGCGCCGACGGCGGATCGGCGGCAGCGATGCTCGCAAAACGTTCCATGGCGCCGGCAAAGTCGCGCGCCCGCCAGCGGGAGAGGCCCTCGGCATACACTTTCGCGTGCGCCGACTGCTCGGCCGTTTGCTGTCCGGACTCGGCCAGCAAATCGTAAATCCTCACCGCATCGTGGCGGCCCTTGACACGGATGGTGTCGAGTTCTCGCCAAGCGAACGACGCGCCGGTGAGCGCGACGGTCGTCTCCGAGGCGATGATCGAGGTGCCGAAGTACTTATTGGCGCCCTCGAGCCGCGAGGCGAGATTCACCGCGTCGCTCATCACCGTGTAGTTGAAGCGTCGCTGCGAGCCGATATTGCCGACCAGCGCTTCGCCCGAGTTGAGCCCGATACGGTGCGCCAGCACATGGTCTTTAAAGGCGGCAGCCGTCTTATTGAGCTCTGCGAGGCACGCGCGGCAAAGAAGCGCGGCGCGCACGGCATTGCGAGCATGGTCCGGATCGTCGACCGGCGCGCCGAACACGGCGACAATCGAATCGCCGATATACTTGTCCACGTAGCCGCCGTTTTGCTCGACGATATCGGTCATCGCCGAGAGATACGTATTCATCAGACTCACCAGTTCGGCCGGCGCCATTTTCTCGGCGAACGTGGAAAACCCGGCGATATCGGAAAAGAACACGGTGACGTTGCGCATCTCGCCGCCGAGCGCCGGCAGCTTGTTCGACGCCAGCATCTTCTCGATGACCTGCGGCGCGAGGTAGAGGGCAAAACTCTTGCGCAGAAATCGTCCCTGTTTGTCGATCACCACGAAGCGGTAGCCGATCGTCGCCACAAGCGCGGCGGGGCCGGCGATGACCATCTCGATGAGCGGGAAAGCCAGCAATTGCGTGAAGGCCCATGTGGCAGCCGCCGTGCCAAGCACGATGATGCCGCCGAAGGCAAGCGCTGCGGTCATCGGCGAAAACGTCAGCGCCAAAATGGCTGCGAGCGCCGCAAAGGCGACCGTGAGCAGCGTCGCAGGAACGCGACCGAGTTCCACGATGCCATCATGGCGGATCAGATTGTTGACCGCGGTTGCAAGAACGTACACGCCGGCGATCGAGTGGCGCTCGATCTGGCCGGCGGTCGAAGCCATCGGCAGCGCGCAGCGCGGCGACCAGGCGTGTTCAAGCCCGGTGGCAAAGCGCTTCGACGTGAACTTGCGGTCCTCGATGTCGAGTAGGCTGCCGATGAGAACGATCTTGCCGTCGAAATAGCGATGGAAGAACTCCTTGTCGTTCTTCTCAACGCAGGCGCGCAGATCGGCGAACGAAAAAGTCGGAATGTCCTTGGCGCCGCCCTCGAAGTTGAGCGTCAGTGTGTCGGGGACAGCGCCGGGAATGCGGTACCCCGCAAGCGTCATCGTCCCGTCGTTTGCCAGTTTCGGCGCGGAGCCAAGCGCACGCGATGCCAATTCCACCGCCATTGAAGGCACCGCTGTTTTGTCGATTGAGAATGTGAGCGGCACTCGGCGCACCACGTCGTCGGGATCGGTATAGACGTTGAGCAGGCGGATGTTGCGCTGCTGGCCGACGGCAATTCGCTGTCCCGGCGAAGGTCGAATCGGCTGGTCGCGATGCTCGACTTCGCCGAGCACCAGCTTGCCCGAGCGGGAAGCGACGGCAAGCGCGCGCAGGAAATCTCGGTCGAAGCCGTGCAGACGAGAGCCCAACGCTTCGCCGCCAAACGGAATCTCGGATTGCTCGATCGAGGTCGGAAAGATGACGTCGAATCCGACAACTTTCGCTCCCCCTTCGACGATCGCCGTCAGAACGCGGCCGATTTCGCGCGTCCAGGTAATGGTCGGCGAGCCTGTGAACGGCGCTGCGTGGTAGCTTTCCTCATCGATCGCTACCACCACGGCCGGCGACGACGCCGGCTCATGCATCAATCCGAATGCCTGCCAGCGCAGCGCCGTGAGGATGTCGATCGATAGGCCGCGCACTCGGTCGAATGCCGGCAGTGCCGGGATGATGCCGCACACCAGCGCTATGATGATGACGGCAGCAACGTCGCGTTTTGATACACGCCGCATCGGCGATGCGGGCCGCAACCGGCTCAGCGGGCCTGGGCGAAGCGGAGCAGGCGGCCGATGATCGGAGTTGAGCCGGATTTAGCCTGCCGGTCGATCTTGAAGACGACGGTGAGCGTCCCGAAGCTCGCGAGGTAAGTACCGCCCGGGGTCAGAACGACGTGAGCCTTGGCAAAATCGTAAAACTTTCCGCGATCCAATGATTGCTCGCTCAGGCCGACCTCGTGCCGCTCGCCCGGCCGGTCGAGGCGCTCGACAATCAAGGTGCCAGGGCCGTTCGTCTCCACGACCGGAGACCGGCCGTAGAGAGTGATCTGCGGCGTATTGGCCATCTGGGAGGGCGAAATATTACGAAAGACAGTAGCCGCGCTCTGGTCCTCCTCGCGTGCGGCGAGCTGGATGTGCTTGGCGTCGCAACGGACGGTAGTGCGCTCGACCCTGCCGTTATCGACCGAACTCTGCTCGGTGCCTATGGTCACCGTCCCGCCGATGATGATTTCTTGCCGGCACGATTTCATGTAGCTGAGGACGATCGACCCGTGCCGCCCCAGCTCGATCTTGGTTCCCGGCGTCACGTAATCCATGAACTCGACACCGGAGACCTTGCCGTTCACGTCCTCGACAACGGCGACCGGCGCCTGAGCCGCCGCCGATGCCGTCAGATTAAGCACAAAGGCACCCGAAAGAGCCAACACCGGAATAGTCTTCATGGCGACGCCTCTCAAAGCCCTCCGCTAAACGCTTAGCACAAATGGACGCTTGATATAGATCATTTTTGGTCGGAGCATCCGCTATAGTGAATCTAACGCCATGTTTGAATCCGCCAAGCTCAAGCATCATGTCTCTAAAGCCGTCTACCGCCGCGAAGAAGCAAAGCTGCGGGAGGCGCTGCTGGACGCGCAATACGACCTGAAGGAGCAGCGCCGCTTTTCGGTGTTGATCCTGATCGCGGGGGTCGAGGGCGCCGGCAAGGACGAGACGGTCAATCTGCTCAACGAGTGGATGGACCCGCGGCACATCCATACATACGGGTTCTTCGAGCCGTCGGATGAGGAGCGCGAGCGCCCCGAGCACTGGCGTTTCTGGCGCGCGCTTCCGCCCAAGGGAGAGATCGGCATTTTCTTTGGCGCCTGGCACACGATGCCGATCATCCGCCGGGTCATGGATGAAATAAGTATGGGAGATTTCGAGCGCGCGATCGAAGAGATCCAAGGCCTCGAAAAAATGCTCTGCGATGAGGGCGTGCTGCTGCTCAAATATTGGTTCCATCTGTCCAAATCCCAGCAGGGCAAGCGACTAGAGGCGTTGCAAGCTGACGCAAGGACCAGATGGCGGGTGACCGCGCTCGATTGGAAGTATTTCAAGCTCTACGATCGCTTTATCAAAGTGTGCGACCGCTTCCTGCGTGAGACGTCGACCGGCGAAGCCCCTTGGATTGTGGTTCCCGGCGCGGATCCTCATTTCCGGGCGCTGACGGTCGGGCAGCACCTGCTTGCGTCGCTGCGCGAACGCCTCGACGAGAAGCCGCCCAAGCGGCTGCCCGACAAGACACCGCCGCTAGCCGCTCCCAGCGACCGCCTCAATGTGCTGAGCGCCCTTGCGCTCGACCAGCCAATGACCAAGGCCCAATACCAGAAAGAGCTCGAGAAATGGCAAGGGCGCTTGAACCTGGCTTCGCGCGATCCGCGCTTCCAGTCGACTTCCATGGTCGCGGTCTTCGAGGGCACTGACGGCGCCGGCAAGGGTGGCGCAATCCGGCGGGTCACCAGTGCGCTCGATGCGCGCTGGTACGACAACATCCCGGTAGCAGCCCCGACCGAAGAGGAACGCGCACAGCCGTATCTTTGGCGCTTTTGGCGCCACTTGCCGAGACACGGCCATTTCGCCTTCTTCGACCGCTCATGGTACGGCCGGGTGCTGGTCGAGCGGATCGAAGGTTTATGCTCGGAAGCCGACTGGATGCGTGCCTACAAGGAGATCAATGATTTCGAAAATCTACTGCACCGCCACGGCATCGTGGTGGTCAAATTCTGGCTCGCGATCAGCAAGGACGAGCAGCTGCGCCGCTTCAAGCGGCGGCAGCGCATTCCGTTCAAACGCTTCAAGATTACCGCGGAGGATTGGCGCAATCGCAAAAAATGGGAAGCCTATGAAAATGCCGTGTGCGACATGGTGGACCGCACCTCGACCAATGTTCTGCCGTGGACTTTAGTCGAGGCGAACAATAAATACCATGCGCGTATCAAGGTGCTACGGACATTGTGCCACGCAATGGACGCAGCGCTAGAGCGGAGTCCGAAAAAGTCTGCCGGGAACAGATGATTCTCAGCCGGCAAATAACCAGGCAGCATGACCGGCGGGAACCGCTGCCTTAGACGCGGGCGGCACGCTTGCTCCGGCTACGCCAGTTGATTTGCATCAAGGCTGATTGCAGCCGCCGCACCTTAAATGAATTATTGGGTGACATTCGAATGTGACGAGGCCTGTGGGTGACTGGTTATGCTCGGCTTCTGATAGCGGGAATTGCGGGGGCCCTATTTCTTGCCCTCGCGCCCGCCATTGCGCATGCGGAAAAGCGCGTCGCCTTGATTATCGGCAATAGCGCCTACCGCAGTGTCGCCCGGCTGCCCAATCCTGTGAAGGATGCGACAGCTGTGGCCGAGCTATTCCAGAAAGCCGGTTTTGATCCCGTTGTCACGGCAACCGATGTCGGCAATTTGGACTTCAAACGGGCGGTCCGCCGATTCGAAGATGCAACCGTCGATGCCGACATCGCGGTCATATTCTACGCCGGTCACGGCCTTGAGGTCGGCGGCGTCAATTATCTGATCCCGGTCGACGCCAAACTCGCCAGCGACCGCGACGCTCAAGACGAAGCGATACCGCTCGAGCGTCTTGTCGAATCGGTGGATGGCGCGAAGCGATTGCGCCTCATCATTCTCGACGCCTGCCGGGACAATCCGTTCATCGCCAACATGAAGCGACGCTATGCCTCGCGTGCGCTCTCCTCCGGGCTCGGCAAGGTCGAGCCGACCAGCAGCGACACGCTGATTGCCTATGCCGCGAAGGCCGGATCGACCGCGGAAGACGGCACGGGCGCGCACAGCCCGTTCACGACGGCACTATTGGATAACTTGACCGTGCCCGGGCTCGATGTCCGCCTGGCCTTCGGTCGCGTACGCGACGAGGTGCTGAAGATCACCGGAAACCGGCAAGAGCCGTTCGTCTACGGCTCGCTTGGCGGCGGAAACGTTTCGCTGGTGCCGGCACCCGCCACGCCCATGGCGCCGGAGATTAGCAAGGTCAAGGGCGATTATGAACTGGTCGCGCAGATCGGCACCAAGAAGGCTTGGGAGATTTTCCTCGACACCTACAAGACCGGTTTCTACGCCGATCTCGCAAGGGAGCAGCTGGCCAAACTGCAAGCCAAGGTTGCCTCGCTTGAGCCGCCCGCGCCGCCAGAGCCCGCAAAGCCGACGTCCGACGAGACAAGAGCCTGGAACAAAATCAAAGATACCAGCGATCGAGAAGCATTGGAGGGATTTATCGCGCGCTACCCGAATTCGCCGCTGGCGCTGAATGCGCAGCACCGTCTGGATATCCTGGATCGCGCGGCAAAGGAACGCGAGGAAAAAGCCCGCGCGGCACGTGAAGCCGCGCAGCGTGCGGAACAAGAGCGGCTCGCGAAAGAGGCGGCACGGATCGCCGCCAAGCAACGCGCCGAGGAAGAACAGCGTGCGAAAGAGGCTGCCCGCCTCGCCGAACTCAAGGCTGAGAACGAGCGTCGCGCGAAAGAGGCCGCTGAATCCGAAAAGCAGCGGAAGGAACAGGCTGCCCGCGTCGCCGCGCTACAAGCCGAAATTGACCGCCGCACCAAGGAGCTCGAGGAGTCCAAAAAGCAAAAGGTCGAGTTGGCGTGCCGGCAGGAGCAGGCCCGCCTCGACGACTTGAAGGCGGTGGGCAACAGCCCCGCGGCGCGTGACGATTTGAAGCGGCTGTTGGATCAGTTGACCTGCGAGCGCCTTCGTCCCCAGGTCGTTGCAGCGCTCGACAAAGTGGTGAGCGAGCTCAAGAAGAGCGAGGCTCCCCCGCCGCCACCGGCCAACACGGCTGAATTGATCACATCGGCCCAAAAAGAGCTGACGCGGCTAGGCTGTTATGCCGGCGAGGCCAACGGCAAGCTCGATGCAGGCACCAAGCTCGCGATCAGGAAATACAGGACGCGAAAGGGCGAGCCGGTGATAGATAATCACATCGCGGTGACAAAAGATTTCATCAGCGAGCTTAGCAAGCTCAAGCTGCGCGTCTGCCCGGCGGTGGTCGTCACGCGACCGCCCCCCGAGCATCGTCGCAAGGAGCCGAAAAGAGAAGCGCGACAGAAACCCAGCCGGCCCTCGCCAGCCAAAGAAACACGCAGAGAGAGACCGCAGGCCCGCCAGCAAGCCAGCAGCGGAGGAGCGCATCCCATGATCGGCATCGGCTTCTAGTTCGTCCCGCTACAGCTGGGCGATTCGCCATTTCGATGTAACCCACGAAGTAGGCTTGATTGGGAAAGGATGCTGGCGGTCCTGATGGGACAAAGTCAGAAAAGGAGGAAGACAATGGCAAGCAATTTTGGCAGGTCAGCACTCAAAGTGGCGTATTCTGTGATGGGCGGCATTTTGGCGCTATCACTAGGCAGCGGATACGCGGGCGCCCAGGATCAGCCGTCGGCGGCGACGATCATCAACAAGTTAACGCCGAAGCCGATCACGCGGAGCCTTTCGCCCGCCGACGCCGCCAAGAACGCGGCGGATGAAAACTTCGTCAATAGCATGCGTCATCGCGCGACCCGTTCGCTCTCGACGGGTGAGCGCGAAAAGCTTGCAGACGTGACCAAGGACAAGCCGAGCATCGATCTGGAAATCAATTTTGAATTTGACTCGGCTCGTATCGGCCGTGCCGCCATGTCGCAGGTCGATGAGTTGGGCAAGGCCCTGACCGATGCGACCTTGAAAGGCAACACCTTCGTCCTCGCCGGCTATGCCGACAAAAAGGGCCGGGCTTCATACAATCAGGACCTCTCGGAGCGACGCGCCGACGCGGTGAAGCGATATCTGGTAGAGAAGTTTGAAATCCCGGCGTCAAACCTGGTGACCGTCGGCTACGGCTCGACTCACCTCAAGAATCCCAAAGATCCCTTTGCGGCCGAGAACCGTCGCGTCGCGGTCACCAACATGGCGGACAGCAAAGTGTCGAACAAGTGAGACAGCCGCATCTGAAAGAGCGATAGCCAAATCGCGGCGAAGGAATCCGTCGAGGAGTCGTCAGCGTGCGATTGTGCGGCGGCGCCGGGCTCGCTCGAATGTCGCAGCATGTGCCGCCCGCTGGCCTCAGAGGACCATCGACTTTCTCACGGCGAAATCTGGCGCGATTTGTCCGCCGGACGCCAAGCGGTCGGAGACAAATCGTTCCGTTGCGCGCTTATTGCGGACCAAAAGGCTTCACCCTAGAATGTTTGCAAAGGCCTCTAAAAACAGGCCGAAAAGGGAAGGGAACATCATCGCTCGCCTTTGATCGGCTGCCATCGCAAAAGCCGGTCGAGGCGTGACGTTGAGACAAGGGTCGGGGGAGGGACAATAGGGTTGCGCCTCTCGCACAGGACAATGTTTGCCATGGCGCGGGCCCGGGCGGCATCGGGCAAAATTTGCCTGCATTCACAAATCATGATCCGTTTGCGCCGCATTGCGCGGCGCGAGGGGCTTCGGCGGGGCGTAAATGCTTGAATCTTAAAATAAGGCCTGGCTGGCCACACAGGGAGGACGTCATGAGCAGAATGAAGATTTCGCGGCGCACATTTGTCGAAGGCGGGCTCGGACTTACCATTGCAAATTTCGTCCCGGGCAGCTCGCCATTCGCGACCGCGGCCACGATGGAAGAGCAGACCATCGCGGCGGCCAAGACGGTCGGCAAGGCGAATGTGAATGGGATGATCTGGTCGCCTTATCTGGTGCCGATGAAGCCGGTGATCGCCGAATTCACCAAGGAGACCGGGATCGGCCTCGGCGGCATTCAGGACATTTCCATCTTCGACGCACCGCAGCGCGCCATGGCGGAAGCGCTCTCGCATTCGCCGCAGTTCGATTTCATCCACATCGACTCAAACATGATCCCCTCGCTGGCCTCCGCCGGCTATCTCGAGCCGCTCGACGAATACATTAAGAAGGCGAACTTCCACCTCGATGCCGTCGCTGACTACGGCAACTTCATGACTTACGGCGGCCACACCTACGGCATTCCGACCGACGGCAACGTGCATATCCAGTACACGCGCAAGGACCTGCTCGACGATCCCGACAACAAGAAGCGCTTCGCCGACAAGTTCGGCACCGAATTGAAGGTGGCCGAGACCTGGGAGGAGAATCTGCGGCTGCAGGAATTTCTCATGGATCCCTCGAAGGACCTTTACGGCTCCGGCAATCTGCGCAACCGCGCCAACGGCGTGACCTGGTGGTACATGATCTTCTACAGCGCCGGCGGCTTTCCGTTCGACGATGACATGAAGCCCACGCTCAATACGCCGGCCGGCCAGTATGCGGTCGACATCTATCTGCAGGACAAGAAGGTGAATCATCCGGAAGCATCCAACTGGGGCACCCCGCAGATGATCCCGCGTATCGCGCAAGGCCACGTGGTGAGCTGCCAATACTGGGACGGCACCTGCAAGACGATCGCCAACCCGAAGCAGTCGAAGACGGTCGGCAAATTCTACTTCAGCCTGGTGCCGGGCTCGAAATTCAGCGGCAAGATGATTCACCGCTCGATTTCGTCGCCGCTCGCCGCGATCCTCATCAACAAATACAGCCCGCGTAAGGCGCAAGCCGCCTATCTCGCGCTGTGGCTCGGCTCCGGTACGAACAGCATTCCGATCGTCTCCGATCCGGTGAACGCGTTCAACGACGCCTGGGCCAAGGAGCACATGAGCTCGCCGCGGGTACAGAAGGCCTATACGCCCGAGGGTCTCAAAGCCGTCGAGACCAATTTCCAGGTGGTCGCGCCGCCGATCTATCTAACCGGCTATCTGGAATTTCAGGACGCGCTCGGCAAGAACTTGTCGGAAGCCTATGTCGGCCAGCTTCCGGCCAAGGATGTGCTGAAGAAGACGGAAGACGAGTGGACCGGCATCATTCGCCGCATCGGCCAACGCAAGCTGAAGAACGATCTCGCGAGCTATAAGGCGGTGATGCCGAAGCGCGACGCGCCGGCGTGATGGTCCCCGGCAAGCGTTGTCTTGCATCAGCCGGGCGAGCGCTTGACTCGCCCGGCCTTCCGCCCGGAGCCGGATCATGGCCGTAGCCGCACTTTCGGCAGTCGATGCGCCGTCGCATGGGTCGGCTCGCGCGGTCTCCCGGCAGCGCGCGGTCAAGCGTTTCAAGCTTGCGCTGCTGGCGCCGCTGATCCTGCTGTTTCTGTGCGTGCTGACGCCGGTGCTGCTGCTGCAGCTGTATTTTTCGTTCCACCAGTGGACGGTTTATCTCGGCTCCTGGTGGGACGCCGAATTCGTCGGCCTCGACATGTTCCAGAGCGTGCTGACCGATCCGCGCTTCGGCTGGGCGGTCGTGCGCTCGCTGATCTTTGCCACCGGCTCGACGCTCGGCTGCTTCGTCTTCGGCTTTCTGCTCGCTTATCTGATGTACAAGCCGTTCCCCGGCCACGCCGTCTACTACATCATCTTCATTCTGCCGATGCTCACGGTGCCGGTGGTGGTCGCCTATACCGCCGAGATGATGCTGTACGCGAACGGTCCGGTGAATGACCTGATATCCAAGCTCACCGGCACGGATTTCCACGTCCCTTGGCTCACCGATCCCCATTTTGCATTGGCCACGGCAGCCATGCTCGAAATCTGGAATTGGACGCCGTTCTCCTTCATCATCATGCTTGCCGGGCTTTCGGCTATCCCGAAGGAGCCGATCGAGGCCGCTGAGATTCTCGGCGCCTCCAAGTGGCGAATCTTCTGGGAAGTGCAAGTGCCACTCTTGCGGCCGGTAATTCTGCTCGCGCTGGTGCTGCGTTTTCTCGAGGCCATGGCGGAATTCCCCAAGATTTGGGCCTTGTTCCAGGGCGGGCCGGGCACGGCGACCGAAACACTCCCGGTCTACATCTTCATGACCACTTGGCAATATTTCGAAATCTCCAAGGGCGCGGCGATGTCCTACATCGTGATGATGCTGATGATTGTCATCGTTCTGTTCGCGATCCATCTGCTGCGCCGGGAGAAGCGATCGCTCGACGTGATGTACGAAGCCGTGAGCGAACCGCGGGAGGCCTGAATGGCTATGACCAAATCGCAGCGCCGCCGCGTCGCGACCGCGATTCGCTACACGGTGTTGAGTTTTTGGGCGGTGCTCGCCTTTTTCCCGATCTATTGGATGGTCTCCACATCGTTCAAGCCGAGCACGCAATGGTTTTCGTGGCCGCCGATCTATTTCCCGCATCCGCCGACGCTTTCCAACTACATGAACGTCTGGCTCGGCGCCGAGCAATACGACCAGGCCCAGTACGCCATCTCGTCGCAAAAGCCGCTGATCTCGCTGTGGAACACGACGGTGATCGCGACCACCTCCACTTTCCTCTCGGTGCTGTTCGGCTCGATCCTGGCTTACGGCGTTTCGCGCTATAAGATCTTATCCGAGGCGCGCATGTTTCAGCTGCTCATGCTGCGCATGATCCCGCCGATTGTCGTGGTCGCGCCGCTGTCGCTCTATTACACGGCCATCGGCCTCATCGATACGCGCACCGGCTTAATCCTGGTCTATTTTCTGACCACGCTGCCCTACGCGGTATGGATGACCAAGAGCTTCATCGACGAAGTGCCGCGCGAGGTCGAGCAGGCGGCCGAGATTCTCGGCGCCTCGCGCTGGCGCACGCTGTTCGAGATCGTGCTGCCGCTCATCCGCTCCGGGCTGGTCGCGACTTTCCTGTTCATTTTGATCCTGACCTGGAGCGAATATCTGTTGGCGCTGATCATCACCAAGACGCAAGTGACAACGCTGCCGATCGAGCTATCGAAATATCAAGGCTCGACCGAAGGCCGCGTCTATGGCCGGCAGGCGGCGCTCGCGGTCGGCATTACCGTTCCGCTGATGATCGTCGGCCTCATCATCCGCAAGCATCTCGCGCGCGGTTTCAGTTTCGGCATGGTACGGAGATAACAGTGGCGCGCATTGAGTTGCGGAACCTGAACAAGTCTTTCGGCGCCGTGCAGGCGGTGAAGGATCTGAGTTTCACCATTGAGGACGGTGAATTCGTCGTCTTCGTCGGGCCGTCCGGCTGCGGCAAGACCACGACGCTGCGCATGATCGCCGGCTTCGAGGACCCGACTTCGGGCGAAATCCGCATCGACGGCAAGGTCGTCAACGACCTCGAGCCGCGCGACCGCGGGCTCGGCATGGTGTTCCAGAGTCACGCGCTGTTCCCGCATAAAAACGTCGCGCAGAATATCGAATTCGGCCTACGCATGAAGAAGGTGCCGACGGAAGAACGCATCAAGCGCGTGCGTGAGGTGGCGGACATGGTCCGCATCGGCCACCTGCTCGACAAAATGCCGAACCAGTGCTCGGGCGGCGAATCGCAGCGCGTGGCGCTCGCCCGCACGCTGGTGACAAACCCCTCCACGTTCCTGCTCGACGAGCCGCTGTCGAGCCTCGACGCCAAGCTTAGGCGCGAATTGCGCGCCGAATGCGACCGGCTGCACGAGGTGCTCAAGCGTACCTTCATCTACGTCACTCACGATCAGGAAGAAGCGATGACGCTGGCCGACCGCATCGTGGTCATGCATGAAGGCAAGGTCGTGCAGGTCGGCTCGCCGCTCGACATTTATTCGCATCCGATAAGTTATTTCGTCGCCGACTTCTTCGGCTCGCCGTCGATGAATCTGGTCGCCGGCCAGGTGACTGGGACGAACGGCAGCGCGCGGTTTCGTTCCTCATCCTTCGAGATCGCGCTGCCGGGGAACCTGCGCTCGGCGAAGCCCGGGCCGGCCACGCTCGGCATCCGTCCCGAACATGTTGCGGTGACACGAGACGGCCGCGCCGCCGCCGAACTCCCGGTGCGTCTGGTCGAGCCACTCGGCAAGGACACGCTTTTGTATTTCGACGACGGCAGCGAGCGCGCCTTTGTTGCGGTCACCGAAGGTCTGGGCATGGCGGATGTTCAGGTCGGCGCCCGCCTCGGCCTTTTGCTCGAGCCGCGCCTGCTGCACTTGTTCGACTCAGCAGGCAGGCGCGTCGGCGATCAAGCGTAATGGCGAGTTCAAGATTGTTACGGACGACTTTCGCTTCCCTCCACCGGATCATCAGCAGCCGAAGTTCAAGAACGAACGCGCCATCGAGCGGCGCACCAGCACAAACAGATCGCCGAGGAGCCTATGGATTATCGTGAAAAAAGTGAAATCCGCGACGGCATGCGGATCGATTGGGACATGCCGATCACTACGGATGACGGCCTGGTGTTGCGATGCGACATCTATCGCCCGATCGCCGACGGCAAATACCCCGTGATCATGAGCTACGGCCCTTACGGCAAGTGGCTGCATTTCGAGGACCTCTACAAGGATCAGTGGCGGCGCATGTGCGCCGACCAGCCCGACGTGCCGACTGATTCCACCAACAAATATCAATGCTGGGAGGTGGTCGATCCGGAGAAATGGGTGCCGGACGGCTATGTCTGCATCCGCGTCGACAGCCGCGGGGCCGGCCGCTCGACCGGCGTGATCGACATCTGGTCGCTGCGCGAGGCGCAGGACTTGGCGCTTTGTGTCGACTGGGCCGGCGTCCAGCCCTGGTCGAACGGCAAGGTCGGCCTCAACGGCATCTCCTACTATGCGGAAAACCAATGGCAGGCCGCGGCGCTGCAGCCCAAGCATCTCGCCGCGATCTGCACCTGGGAAGGCGCCGCCGACTTCTACCGCGACATGGCGCATCACGGTGGCATCTTCTGCCGCGGTTTCGTGCAGGACTGGTCGAAAGCCCAGGTCTACACCCTGCAGCACGGGCGCGGCACGCGCGGCTTCAAGAGCCGCCTGAACGGCGACTGGGTGTCGGGACCTGAGACACTGTCCGAAGAAGAGCTGGGCAAGAACCGCCGCGATTTCTACGAAGATTGTATCTCGCGCAAGCTCGATACCGACGAATACTGGCGGTCGCGCATGCCGGACTGGAGCAAGGTCAAGGTGCCGCTCTTATCGACCGCCAATTGGGGTGGGCAAGGGCTGCATCCGCGCGGCAATTTCGAAGGTTTCGTGCGCTCGGCTTCCGAACACAAATGGCTCGAAGTGCACGGCATCGAGCATTGGACGCATTTCTACACGAATTACGGGCTCGGCCTGCAGAAGAAATTCTTTGGCCATTTCCTAAAAGGAGAGGATACCGGCTGGGGCAAGCAGCCGAAGGTGCAGCTGCAGGTGCGCCATCCCGGCGAGAAATTTGTCGAGCGGCACGAGAATGAATGGCCGCTCGCGCGTACGCAATGGACCAAGTTCTATGTTCTTCCCGGCGACATGACGATGTCGCAAGACGCACCAAACTCCGACAGTTCGGTCACCTATGCCGGCTTGGGCGACGGCGTAACCTTCCTGACCGACCCGATCGAGGAGGAAATCGAAATCACCGGTCCGATCGCCTCCAAGCTCTGGGTGTCATCCGCGACCGAGGATGCCGATCTATTCCTAGTGGTGCGCGTGTTCACGCCCGACCTCAAGGAGGTCACCTTCCAGGGCGCGCTCGATGCCCACACGCCGATTGCGCAAGGCTGGTTGCGCTGCTCGCACCGCAAGCTCGACGAGAAGCTGACGCTGCCCTATCGGCCGTATCACACGCACGACGAGGAGCAGAAGCTCACGCCGGGCGAAGTCTACGAAGTCGACGTCGAAGTGTGGCCGACCTGCATCGTGGTGCCGAAAGGCCATCGGCTCGCTTTGTCGGTGCGCGGCACGGACTACGTGTTTCCCGGCGAGCCGGGCGAAGGGCTGGAGACGCTCGGCAAGGTGTGGACCGGCGTTGGCCCTTTTACCCACAACGATCCGCGCGACCGTCCGCCCGCCGTCTTCGGCGGCGAGGTGACGCTGCACGCCGGGCCAGAGCGGCAGGCCTACGTGCTGCTGCCGGTCATTACACCGAAATAATGTCCGCAAAAGATTTCAGGAGCAAGACATCATGAGCTACCGCGAGGTGAGTGAGGTCCGCGACGGCATGCGGATCGATTGGGACATGCCGATCACAATGGATGACGGGCTGGTGCTGCGCTGTGATGTGTTCCGGCCGGTCAAGAACGGCCGCTATCCGGTGCTGCTCAGCCACGGTCCCTACGGCAAATGGCTGCATTTCGAGGACGGCTACAAGACCGCCTGGGATCGCATGGCGCAAAAGCATCCGGATGTGATGGCCGGCTCGACCAATAAGTATCAGAGCTGGGAAGTCTGCGATCCGGAAAAATGGGTGCCGGACGGCTATGCCTGCGTGCGCGTCGATTCGCGCGGCTGCGGACGCTCGCCCGGCTATCTCGAGCATTGGTCGCCGCGCGAGACCAAGGACTTTTGTAATTGCATCGAATGGGCAGGCACGCAGCCCTGGTCGAACGGCAAGGTGGGCTTGAGCGGCATTTCCTATTACGCCATCAACCAATGGCAGGTCGCCACCCTGCAGCCCAGGCATCTCGCGGCGATCTGCGTGTGGGAAGGATTCGCCGATTTCTACCGCGAGCTCAGCCATAATGGCGGCATCTACTCGACCTTTGCTCAGAACTGGTACGACATGCAGGTCAAGAACGTGCAATATGGGCTTGGCAGCAAAGGTCGCCGCAGCCGCATGAATGGTGACTGGGTGTCGGGTCCCGAAATGCTGACCGAAGAAGAGATGGGCGCCAACCGTTACGATCTCGGCAAGACCTATATCTCGCATCCGCTCGACGACGATTATTACAAGGCGATGGCGCCGGATTGGAGCAAGGTGAAGGTGCCGATGCTCTCGGCGGCGAATTGGGGCGGCCAGCCGCTGCACCCGCGCGGCAATTTCGAAGGATTCATGCGCGCGGCGTCGAAACAGAAATGGCTCGAGGTGCACGGCATCGAGCACTGGACGCACTACTACACCGACTACGGCGTCAGTCTGCAGAAAAAATTCTTCGGCTATTTCCTCAAAGGCGAGCGCACCAACGGGTGGAACAAGCAGCCGGAAGTGCAGCTCAACATCCGCCACCCCGGCGAAAAATTCGTCATCCGCCACGAGGACGCCTGGCCGATCCCGCGTACCCAATGGACCAAATTCCATCTAAGGGGCGGAGGTCATAGACTGGTTGCCGAGCAACAGAAAAACGCGGCGTCGGTGAGCTTCGACGCGCGCGGTGACGGCGTCACTTTTATCACAGAGCCGATGCGAGCCGAAACCGAGATCACCGGACCGGTGGCCGCCAAGCTGCACATCTCGTCGTCGGCCGAGGACGCCGATATCTTCCTGGTGCTGCGCGTATTCGCACCCGACATGAAGGAAGTGGTGTTTCAGGGCGCGCTCGATCCGCACACGCCGATCGGGCAGGGCTGGCTGCGCGCCTCGCATCGCAAGCTCGACAAGAAGCTCAGCCTGCCATACCGGCCCTATCACACGCACGACGAAAAGCAGCCGCTCACGCCGGGCCAAGTCTACGAACTCGACATCGAGATCATCCCGACGTCGATCGTGGTGCCGAAGGGTTATCGAATAGTCCTGAGCGTGCGCGGGCGCGACTATGTCTATCCCGGCGGCTCGGGCGGACGGCTCTCCAACATGAAGAATGAGTTCACCGGCTGCGGCCCTTTCCTGCACGACGATCCACGCGATCGGCCGATGGAAATCTATGGCGGCAAGACCACGATTCATCTCGGCAATGGCCGTGAAAATTATTTGCTGTTGCCGATCATCCCCGAAAGACCCTCACACAAATCGAAATCCGGCAAGCCGGCAAAAACGAGCCGCGCCAAATCGAAGCGACGGCGATGACTCGTCGATGAATCTCCGGCTCGGGGATCGGCCCGAGCGGCGCAAGGAAATCGAAGTCGCAGCCTTCGTCGGCTTGGCCGATGTGCTGCGAGTAAAGCGCACCATAGCCGCGCGGATAGCGGGGGGCCGGGGGTGTCCAGGCGGCGCGGCGGCGCGCGAACTCCTCGTCGTTCACATGCAGATGAATTCGGCGCGCCGGCACGTCGACCTCGATCTCGTCGCCGGTCTGCACGAAGGCGAGCGGGCCGCCGACAAAGCTTTCTGGCGCGGAATGTAAAATGCATTAGAAATGCGCAACATGTCGCGCGCGCCGGTCTTTAACAGGTTTATTTTGGAATTGGCAGGCTCATTCCGGCATGCGGGGCCACCTTTCCGCGCGGAATTCTTATGGAAGGTGCCAAGCTTTTATGTCATTGATGGCAAAGCCCGGCCTTGAGAGCCTTGGCCTATCTGAGGCTTGATCGGCTGCCGATCGTTTGCACAAGACGAAGGGCGCACTGATGATTTCCGCTGATCGGCGTTGGATTTTCGTTCACATCCAGAAGACGGGCGGCAGCGCGGTTCGTGCGGCTCTTGGCGTCGAGATCGACGACCCCCATAAACACTTTTTGGCACGCGAACTGCGGGTTCTCTATGGCGACGCTGCTTGGCAAGGATGCTTCAAATTCGCCTTCGTGCGCAATCCCTGGGATCGATTGGTCTCGTGGTGGTCGATGATTAATGCAAATCGGACAGCGCTTTCGAATGGAATGCCGCTCAATCGTTTTCATCGATTCGTGCTGCAAAGAGCGACTACGTTCGAAGAATTCCTTTTGAGTTGCGACGAGGAAGTTGTCGAGGATGACGGATGCAAGTGGATTTACCGAAATCAATTGGAATACCTGACCGATTCGACGGGTAAGCTGCTGGTAGATTTTGTTGGCCGCTTCGAGACGCTTGAGCAGGATTTCGCGTCTGTGGCGCAAAGGATACCTCTAAGTCCAACACAGCTTCCGCATGTCAACCGATCTCACCACGGTCAATACGTCGAGTATTACACACCGGCGCTTGCGCAAAAGGTTGGGCTCCGCTATCGGCGCGACATCGAGACATTTGGCTATGTATTCGGGAAATAGCTGCGGTGGGCGGCGCGCGCAAATGCATCGATGTATTTACCCGCAAATGTCAACCGACAACAGCAATGTAGAGCGCTTCGAAAGCAAAGCGATTCAATGCAAACGATTCTTGGCGCCATAACGCGATAAGCCCTCTGTTGCGGCCCCCTGGCAAAACTTGTAGAGCATGAGATTGTCAGTTCAGGCTTTGCCGTCTCTGCTGGCACCGGGATGGATTTTTCGTCAGCTGCTCACATGGCCATGCCTGAGGTCTCGGTCGTTGTCATAATCTACAACATGGCCCGCGAGGCGCCGCGGACGCTTTTTTCATTATCAGCCGATTACCAGCGTCACATTGCCGCCGCCGATTATGAAGTCATTGTTGTCGACAATGGCTCGACGCCGCCGTTCGATCCGTGCGTGATCGAAGGGCTGAACGGAAATTTTCGGCTGATCCGCATGGAGCGGCCCTCTCCGTCGCCGGCGAGAGCCGTGAACCGGGGCCTGGCCGAAGCGCGCGGTGAGATCATTGGAATTATGATCGATGGCGCTCGCATCGCGACGCCCGGTCTTCTGCACTTTGCACGACATGGAGCTCGGCTCTACGAGCGAGCCGCCGTTACAGCCCTCACTTGGCATCTTGGATTCGATATACAGCGGTGGGCCATCGATGCGGGCTACAACAAGAGGCGCGAAGATGCACTGCTCAAATCGATCGCTTGGCCCGACGACGGGTATCGCCTATTCGAGATTGCGATGCTTGCCCCTTCCTCGACTGACGGTTGGTTCCTGCCAACGGCGGAGTCGAGTTCGCTGTTTCTTGACCGCGCAATCTGGGATGCGCTCGGCGGTCTTGATGAGCGTTTCGATGCGCCGGGCGGCGGCTTCGTCAATTTGGATACCTGGCGGCGCGCGCTGGAATTGCCCGGTATGGAAGAGGTGATCCTGCTCGGCGAAGGCACGTTTCATCAGATGCATGACGGCGTCGCCACCGGTGCACGAGCGCGCGAGCTGGAGGAATTCAGCCGGCGCTGGCACGAGCAATATCTAGCATTGCGCGGCCAGCCTTGGGCAATTCCGCGCGCGAAAAATCCGCCGACCTATTTGGGCACGATGCCGCGACCGGCGCTGGCACGTTTCGTGCGCGCGGCGATCGAGCCGCTGCCCGACGGGCTCAATGGCCAGGAGCCGCTGGGTGCGCAATTCGACCGCGACCTCTGGTCGTCGGTGCCGATCGCGCGCCCGCAGGATGCCACCGTCGCGGCACTCGTCAATCTTGCGCATACGGAGTTTCGCGCCCGGCGGTTCGCCGCCGCGGCTGCAGTGGCGCGCCTCGCGCGCCGCCGCGCCCCCGACGAGCCAGAACCGCAGCGCCTGCTTGCACAGGTTGGGAACTGGCTGCAAGGCGAAAATCCTCCGCAGCCCCAGCGCGCTCAGTTCCACCTGGCGCGCGCGAAGGCGCTCCGATTGCTCGGTGAAATCGAAGCGGCGCAGGTAGAATATCGCCAGGCGCTCGCTTTTGACAACGACCTCGTCGAAGCCCGTGTCGGACTTTCCGAACTGCGTATGCCTGGGGACGGCTATATTGCCTGGCTACAGCGCCTGCATGCGGTATTGCGACCGGAAACCTACCTAGAAATCGGCATCGCGCGGGGTCACTCGCTTTGCCTTGCGCTTCCGCCGACTCGTGCGATCGGCGTCGATCCGCAGCCGATGATCGAGGTGCCGCTCAAGGCGGAAACGCACATTTTTTGCGAAACGAGCGATGAGTTTTTCGCGCAACACAGGCTGGAGACTTTGACGAACGCCCGGCCTCTTTCTTTGGCCTTCATCGACGGCAGTCATATGTTTCGACAGGCCGTTAGAGACCTTATCAATATCGAGCGCTTTTGCGGGCCGCGCTCGGTATTATTGTTGCACGACACCGTCCCCTTTGACGAGATTACCCAGCGACCTGAGCGGCAACGAAGATTTTACACCGGCGACGTTTGGAAGACCGTGTTCTGTCTCAAGCATTATCGCCCAGACCTGGAAATCTTCACCATCGCGACGCCCCCGTCGGGACTGACGGCGGTCATCGGCCTCGAACCGGAATGCCCTGTCCTCGCCGAGAACTACGATGTCGCGGTCGCGCAGTTTGAGAATACTTCATATTCCGAGGTCGAAAGCCGCCTACACGCTGAGCTTAATGTGGTGCCGAACGACTGGTGTGGAGTTGAGGCTCGACTGAAAGCGCGCGGAATCATCGATCATTGTCCGTAAACTGATGAACCCACTCCGGGCGAACAATTTTATCATATGCCATTCGAAAGGAGGCCGAGCTGACATCCGCCAAAAGAAAATTGAGTTTTGCATAGAGGTAATCAGGGTCGCGAACAAGGCGCGGATAGGCCAAAAACGTCATCGGGATATCATGCTGGGTGAGAGCTTCGATGAGCTCGGTGAATTTCAAACGAAGCCAGTCGGCTTGATCGCTGGCTTTGTCGATACCCCAAAGGCCGCCCGGCGCCTTTTTTGTTCGATCGGCGCTGCCCGTAGTTTGCACCTGAACGTGAACGCGGCTGGCAGCCGCAGCGTCGAACCGGCGGACCGGAATTATAGCGTGCTCGATCTGCACGGATGCGGCCAGCACGTCTTCGATTAGATCGCAGAGGAATGGCGTCTTGACAATATAAGGTGCATTGGCGGCAAGAATATCCATCTCGAGCCCGGACCGCGCTATTGGAAATATGTCCATGGTACCGAGACGAGCGTTTCGCGCTGTCGGAAGCACTTCCATTGTTTTGCTGTCGAAACCGGTATCCAAGCCGAGATAGGTGAGCAGCTGGACGAGAAACGTGGTTCCCGCTCGTCCCGTACCAGAAATAATGACGTGTCTCCGAATCATACAATTCGGCCGTTAATGAATCTCCGGCTCGGGGATCGGCCCGAGCGGCGCAAGGAAATCGAAGTCGCAGCCTTCGTCGGCTTGGCCGATGTGCTGCGAGTAAAGCGCACCATAGCCGCGCGGATAGCGGGGGGCGGGGGGTGTCCAGGCGGCGCGGCGGCGCGCGAACTCCTCATCGTTCACATGCAGATGAATTCGGCGGGCCGGCACGTCGACTTCGATCTCGTCGCCGGTCTGCACGAAGGCGAGCGGGCCGCCGACAAAGCTTTCCGGCGCAATATGCAGGATGCAGGCGCCATAGCTGGTGCCGCTCATCCGCGCGTCGGAAATGCGGATCATGTCGCGTATCCCTTGTCCTAACAGGCGCTTGGGAATCGGCAGCATGCCCCATTCCGGCATGCCGGGGCCGCCTTTCGGGCCGGCATTCTTGAGCACCAAAATGTGGTCCGGCGTGACGTCGAGATCGTCGCGCTCGATCTCGCGCATCATGTGGTTGTAGTCCTCGAAGGCGATCGCTTTGCCGCGGTGTTGCAGGAAGCGCTTGTCGGCGGCGGCCGGCTTGATGACGCAGCCGTTGGGCGCGAGATTGCCCTTGAGCACGGCGGTCGCGCCCTCGGCATAGACCGGATCGTTGAGCGAATGGATGACGTCATCGAGATAGACCTTGGCGCCTTCGATGTTATCGCCCACGCTTCGCCCGGTCACGGTCAAACAAGAGAGATCAAGCAGCTCGCGCAGGTTCTGCATCAGGGCGCGCAAGCCGCCGGCGTAGAAGAAGTCCTCCATCAGGTACTTGCCGGACGGACGCACATTGGCGAGCACCGGCACTTGGCGCGAGAGCCGATCGAACCGTTCCATGTCCATGGGAAGACCGGCGCGGCGGGCCATGGCGACGACATGGATGATGGCATTGGTCGAGCCGCCCATCGCCATGTGCACCTTGATGGCGTTGTCGAAGGCAGCGGGGGTCAGGATCTTCGCCGGCGTCAAATCTTCCCATACCATGTCGACGATGCGGCGGCCGGCGACCCCGCACATGCGCGGATGGTTGGAATCGGCCGCGGGAATCGACGAAGCGCCAGGGAGCGACAGTCCGAGCGCTTCCGCGATCGCCATCATGGTCGCCGCGGTGCCCATCACCATGCACGTGCCGAAGGAGCGCCCGATGCCGTTTTCGATTTCGCTCCAGTCCTCCTCGGTGATGTTGCCGGCGCGTCGTTCGGTCCAGTATTTCCACACGTCCGAGCCGGAGCCGAGAAACTGCCCGCGCCAGTTGCCGCGCAACATCGGGCCGGCGGGAATATAGATTGCCGGAATTCCCATGCTGATCGCGCCCATGATCAGGCCGGGCGTGGTCTTGTCGCAGCCGCCCATCAGCACGGCGCCGTCGATCGGATGGCTGCGCAGCAGCTCCTCCGTCTCCATCGCCAGCATGTTGCGATAGAGCATGGTCGTCGGCTTGACGAAGGTTTCGCCGAGCGACATCGCCGGCAACTCGAGCGGGAAGCCGCCCGCCTGCAGCACGCCGCGCTTCACGTTCTCGGCGCGCGCCCGCAGGTGCGTGTGGCAGGGGTTGATGTCGCTCCAGGTGTTGATGATGCCGATCACCGGTCGGCCGGACCAGTCGGTCGCGTCGTAGCCGACGCTGCGCAGGCGCGAGCGGTGGCCGAACGAGCGCAGGTCGTCGACGCCGAGCCAGCGATGGCTGCGGAGGTCTTCAGGCCGTTTGCGTGGAGGCATTGGCTGTCCTCGATGGTCCCTTATCGCGCCGCCTCAAAGATTCACGTTGGCAAAGAATCGGCCGACGGCATCGGCCAGGCCTTGCGGATTATCGCCGGCAAGGTCGTGGCTGCCGGCCAGTTCCAGACCGAGCAGGCGCGGATTCAATGTTCGCGCTTTTTCCAGAGTCGTCGCTTCGAACATGTCGGAGTTGCTCGCGCGGATCATCAACACTGGTATTTTCAGTTCCGCCAGCATGGGCCAGAGAAAGCCCGGCACCGGCGCGGACTGCCCGGTTTCCAGCGCGCGCTTGAAGTTGTCGCGATAGTGCAGGTCGCGGCGCAGCACGTAACCGCGTTCGGTATGCTTGAGGAACGCCTGCCAGCGCGCCCGCAACGGGGAATCCGCCGGCACATGGGTTTGACCGTGATAGGCCATCGCCTCATCGACTGAAGCGAAAATATCGGGCTGGCGTCCAATCCGCTCGGCCACGTGGCGGCGGCCTTGCGGCGCGAGATCGGGTGCAAAGTCGACGCAGATGAGCGCGGCGGTTCGCTCTGGCTTCCAGCCGGCGGTCGCGAGGCAGACGCGGCCGCCGAACGAGTGCCCCATCAACACGGCCTTGCTCCAGCCGAGCGCGTCGAGCACGGCAACGAGGTCGTTGCTCAAGGTCTCCAGCTTGTAGTCGCGGCCCGGGCTCCAGCCAGACTCGCCGAAGCCGCGCATGTCGATCGCCGCCACTTCGCGATCGCGCGCGATCCGGCTGCCGGCATCGATCCAGTCATAGGAGAAAAACGACAGCCCGTGCACGATCAGCACCGGCGTGCGGCCGGACTTGCCGAATTTGCGATAGAAAATCTCGATGTCGCCGGAGGCGACGCGGCCGGTCACTTCTGTGGTCGCCAGCATCCGCGTCGGCTCAAGCCTGTCCGACCACAATGCCCATGCCGGTGATCCATTCCGGCACGAGGTGGTAGTATTTCAACTCGGCCTGCAGCTTGCCCATGGCTTTGGCGGCCGCGGCGGCAGCGACCCAAGTGCGCACCTCGTGGGCGCCGAAGCCGGCGACGCGGTCGATCTCGGCGTCGCTCATGTCGTCGAAATCCTCGAGCTTGGCGTCGACAAAGCTTTTGAGGAAATTGTGGTCCCACTGCTCGTCCGGCGGCAGGCACGGACCTTTGCCGACTACCAGATCGCGCGCGGCCCGGATGACGCGGTTTTCGCGTGCTTCATACTCCTCCTGCGTTGGAGTGACACGCTGGATCAGCCGCTTGGCGACGTCGGGCGGGCTCAGCTCGAGCCGCGGGGTCGGCGGATCGTGCGACAGGCCGCCCGAACCGACAAATGTAATGCGCATGTTCTTGTCGGCAAAGAATTCGCCGATGGCAGCGCCGAATTTGCGCACCCGCTTGAATGAGGGGCGTGGGTCGGCCGCGCAGTTGATGAACACGGGAAGCACATTGTAGCGATTGAGCGCGCCGGTGAGCTTATAGAGTGGGATAGTGATGCCGTGATCGACCTTCATCTCGTGCGACAGCGCCACGTCGAAATCGCGCGAGTGCAAAAAACGCACACAGTCAATGGCGATCTGCCGCGGCACCTTCAGCGGGCCGGCTTCCAGATGCCAATCCTTGGAGCCCTGCGCCGCCGTGCCGATGCAGAACATCGGCATCAACTCGTAGAAGAAGCCGTTGAAGTGATCCGGGCCAAAAACGATAACCAAGTCGGGATTGAACTTGTGCAGGGCCGCTGCGCACTCATCGAGCTCGCGAAAGAACTGCGCGTGCACGCCGTTCTCCGTTTCCTCGACGTCCGTCAACATAAGCGGGCTATGCGAGGCGCAGATCAGTTGAACTGCCATTTTGTCCTCCTCGTCGATCCTAGACTCTTGTTTCGCTCAGATTGCCTTCGGCGAACATTTCGTCAACACTCACCACCCGCACGGCGAGACCTTGCTCGTAAGAATAGCGCGCCATGGTGGCCAGTGTCTCGCGGTTAGCCGCCACCCCATAGGGCCAGAAATCATCGCCCATGAGCGCGGCCGTCGCCTCGTATTCCGCGGTAATCCAGGGCAGCCCGATCTTGAGCGCGGTGGTCTCGGCAAATTCGGCGTCGGCCAGCCGCTTGGCCTTGAGGAAGGCCTTGTAAAGGCTTGCCGCCAGCCAGCGGTTGCTCTCATAAACATCGCGACGAATGCCGAGCGCATGCATGATCGGGAAAATGCCGGTGCGCTTGAAATAGTCGCGCTCGGCGGCGCGGTAATCGGGAAATAGCCGGCGAATCTTGGGATGACCGTTGACGAAGCAAGATGGCCGCCGTGCCGATATGACACCATCGAGTTCGCCATCGGCCAGCAAGACCGATAATGTGACATCGTTGCGAGAAGTGAGCGGGAAGTCCTCGGGCAAATTGAGCGGGAATTTGTCGCGCCGCCCCGGATTTTCCAGTCCGGCCTGCACCCAGTTGATGTCCTTGGGCGCGATGCCGAATTCATCCTGCAAATAGCCACGAAACCATAGAACTGCCGACATCTGATATTCCGGCACACCGATGCGCTTGCCGCGCAGATCGGCTGGGCCTTCGATGCCGCGGTCATTGCGGATGTAGACGGCCGAATGCCGAAACATGCGCGAGAGAAACACCGGCGCGGCGACATAAGGCGTCGGTCCGCGTGACAGCGCGATAAGATAGGGACTGAAACCGATCTCGGCCACCTCGAACTCACCATGGAAGAAAGCGCGCTCGAAACACTCCTCGACCGGCATGGTGATGTAGTTGACATCGCAGCCTTCGACCTGCACGCGGCCGTCGGTGAGCGCTCGCACCCGATCGTAATCCCAACTCGCGATCGTGATCGGCAACCGGCTCATGCGCGCTCCAGCTTGTTACCCCTATCGTCACGGGTTACAAAAGTCCAATCTCCCGGCCGGTTAGGGCGTCTATCGCGGCGATGCGATAAAGCTTCGCCTGCTGCCATTGAACGTGAACAGGAATGCCAGTCTTAGAAACGAAATATCAGGGGCGGCGCGAGGATCAGCGGCTGCTGACCGGGCAAGGCCGTTATACCGATGATTGGAATTTCGACGACCAGGTGCATGCTTGCTTCCGGCGCTCCGATCGCGCACATGCGCGCATCCTTTCGATCGACACGAGCGCGGCCACGCGTGCCCCGGGCGTCTTGGCGGTGCTGACGGGGCGCGATGTGGCCGACGCGGGCTTTGCCACAGTCCCGCCGATCCAGCCGCCGCCGGGGCGCGGAGGCCAAAAGATTTTGGTGCCTGAGCGACCGGTACTGGCGCGCGACCGCGTGCGTTTTGTTGGTGAGGAGGTCGCCGTCGTTGTCGCGGAAACGCCGGGCGCGGCGCGTGACGCGGTCGATCTGATCGAAGTCGAATATGAGGATCTGCCGGTCTTAATCGGGCCTGAGCATGCGATGGCTGTCGGCGCAATCCAAATCCACGACAACATTCCCGGCAACGTATGTTTCGATTTCGACTACGGCGACGAGAAGCTGACAGCCGAAGCCTTCGCGCGCGCCGATGGCATCGTCAGCGTGACGGTCGAGAGCCCGCGCGTGGCGCCGACTCCCATGGAAGTGCGCGGCGCGCTCGTCCATTACGACCCAGCCACTGACAGTTTCGACATCTATTCGCCCAACCAGGGCGGGCCTGCCTTCCGCGACGATCTGGCGATCATGTCCGGCGTTCCGGCGGAGCGCCTGCGCGTGCGGATGGTGGATATCGGCGGAGCTTTCGGCGCGCGCACCAATCCTTTCCCGGAATATCCGGTGCTCATGGTCTTGGCAAAGAAGCTGCGCCGGCCGGTGAAATTCCTGTCAACCCGCTCGGAGGATTTCCTTACCGACATGCACGGCCGTGCGGTATCGCTGCGCGGCGAGCTTGCCTATGACAAGGATGGCAAATTTCTGGCCTTACGCACTGAGTGGCTGTGCGACTCGGGCGCTTACCTCGCGGCGGCCGGTATATTGACCAATTCGCTCAACGGCAAATTCATCGGTGCGGGAGTCTATCGTGTCGAGGCGATCTACGGCCGCCACCGTCAGGTCATTACCAACACCGCGCCGACCAATGCCTATCGGGGCGCCGGCCGGCCGGAAGCGAATTTGATCGTCGAGCGGCTGGTTGATGAGGCAGCCGCCAAACTCAAGGTCGATCCGATGACGCTGCGTCGGCGCAATTTGATCAGAAAGAGCCAGATGCCCTTTCGCACGCTGACCGGCGTCGACTTCGATAGCGGCGATTTTCCCGCGCTGCTGGCCAAGGCCAAAGAGGTTTCGGATTGGCAGGGCTTCAACGCGCGGCGCCGGCAGTCGCGCAAGAACGGCAAGCTGCGCGGCATCGGTTGCGGTCTGTTCGTCGAGCCCTCGGGCGGCGGCCATGCCAAACAGGACGAGGTAGCAGTGCTGTTCCAGAGCGACGGCGGCATCGTGCTGCATAACGTTGCCGGATCGAGCGGGCAGGGCCATGAAACGGTATTTCCGGAGCTGGTCGCGCATTGGCTCGGCGTTCCGGTGGAGGGAATCACATCGCACGCCGGTGATCCGGATGGACCTAATCTGCACGGCAATCCGTCGATCGGCTCGCGCTCCGGCATGTCGCAGGGCAGCGCCTTCAAGGTCGCCGCCGATATCGTCATCGAAAGGGCCAAGCGCCTGGCGGCAGACGCGCTAGAATCGCATGCCGAGGATATCGAGTTCGCGAACGGCGTGTTCACCATCGCCGGCACCGATCGATCGATGACGATGACGCAAGTGATCGAGCGGCACGCGCCGGACACGCCGCACCCGCTCGACACCATCGCTGGACGCGACATTTCGCGCGCCTTTCCGAGCGGCGCGCATGTGGTCGAGGTTGAGATCGATTCGGAGACCGGTGCGCTGGAAGTGATCCGCTACACAGCGGTCGATGACATCGGTAATACTATTCACCGAACACTCGCTGATGCCCAGCTGCACGGCGGCATCATGCAGGGCGCCGGGCAAGTGTTCGGCGAGCATTGCCAATACGCCGGCGACGGCCAACTGCTCACCGGCAGCTTCATGGACTATTGCATGCCGCATGCCGAGTTGCTGCCGGCGCTGACGCTGGTCGATCAAGCGATGCCGAGCCCGAGCAATCCGCTTGGCGCCAAAGGCGTCGGCGAGGCCGGGACCACCGGCGCGCTGCCCGCCTGCCTCAACGCGGTCCTTGATGGCCTGCGCAGCGCGGGCGCAGAGCACTTCGACATGCCGGCGACGCCGGCGCGGATTTGGAGCGCCATCGCTGCGGCGGGGTCGCAGAATGCCGCTAGAACTGGTGAACAGTGAAGCCAGAGCCGAGCGGGTGAGAAGGGAGCACAATATTTGATCGAAAAGATCGAAATCGAAAAATGCACCGGCTGCGGCATTTGCGACATCGTCTGTCCGGCCGACGTCATTTATATGGAGCCGGCGCCGGAGCCCAACCCGATTCCCGGGCTGCGGCTGACGAATCTCTTGCCGGTGATCAAGTTCCGTGAGCACTGCATCACTTGTTTTAGCTGCGAGATCTTCTGCCCGGAACGAATTGTCGACGTGCATCCGTCGGTGAAGAACCGCCCGCGCCCGTGGTGAGCCTCATGACTCGTTTCGACGGCCTGTTTAGCAAAACGGACATTCTCATCGTCGGTGCCGGCGCCGGCGGTCTGCTCGCCGCGCTCAGCGCCAAGCGCAATGGGCCGCCTGGAACCCGTGTGACCCTCGTCGACTCCTGGATGATCGGCCGCACCGGCCACACGGCGTTTTCCAACGCCTGGAAAATCGTCGTATTCCCCGAGGACGACATCGAGGCAATCCTGCGCGAAATCGTCGCCGGCAATGACGGCATTGCCGACCAAGTTCTGGTGCGCGATACGCTTGCCGCCTCATACAACCGGCTGCGCGACTTCGAAGCGATCGGCATTATCTTTCCACGCGACGCCGAGGGCTATCTGCGCCGCCCAACACGCGGCCTCGATCTTGCCCGTGTCATGCATCCGGAGGGCGGCGGGCTCGAATTCTGCTGGCTGCTGCGCCGCGCGCTCGACGCCGAAGGCGTCGAACTGATCGATCGGCTGTTCGTCACGGGATTGTTGCGTGACGCCGACGGCCACGTCGTCGGAGCGACCGGCATCAACAGCCGCACTGGCGAATTCCGCGTGATTTCGGCAAAGGCGACCATTATCGCCACCAATGCAATCACGTTCCGCTCCGGCTTCGTGCGCGACATCACCGGCACCGGGACGCTGCTCGCTTATGCCGCCGGCGCCACGCTGCGCAATGCCGAATTCAGCTATGTTCGGCCGGGCACGCCGAAGTTCTATTTCGAGGGCATCACCTTCGCGATCCAGGAAGGCGCGCATTTCGTCAACGCCAAGGGCGAGCAGTTCATGCGCCGCTATTCGCCCGAATGGGGCGACGAGGCCGACGTGCCGACCATCGCCCGCGCCATGGCGACCGAGAAGCAGAAGGGCAATGAGCCGCTCTATCTCGACATGTCGGCGGTGCCCGAGGCTATCCGCGGCGACTTCATCCAGAGCAAAGTGAAGTGGATGGATTATTTTTTCCGCAAGCTCGGCGACGAGGCGCATACCGATATGTTCGGCAAGACGCCCTATTACGCGCTCAACCAGATGACCAAGATGGGCGTGCGCACCGGCTCCGACTGCCGCTCCGACGTGCCCGGACTGCTCGCCGCCGGGCTCGCCCAGGCCGGCGCCGCCAACCATTTCGCCGGCTTTCACATCGGCTTATGTATAGGTAATGGCTGGATTTCCGGCCGCAGCGCGGTCGAAGATCTCGAGCGCACGCCGGCGCCAAAGGTCGATCCGGCCGCCGTGCAGGCGCTGCATCGCGAGGCGCTGCGTCCGCTCAAAGCCGGCGCCGAGGCGGAATCTGACCGTATCCTCCGCGACCTCCAAGCGATCATGTTCGCCTATGACGTCGGCATCTTGAAACGTGCCGATCGTCTCCAGCAGGCGCTGCACAAAGTCGAGACGCTCGCCGCGCGCATTGAGGAAATTGCGGCGCCGCACGTGCATGAACTGGTGCGGCTGAAGGAAACCGAGGCCATGCTGCTCGCCGCCCGCCTCATGCTCGGCGCGTCTTTGATGCGCACCGAGTCGCGGCTCAGTCACTTTCGCGAGGATTACGATAAGCGGGACGACGCCGACTGGCTGTGCTGGGTCGATATTACGCAGGCCAACGGCGTGCCGCGCTTTGCCAAGACGCCCATCCCGACGCCGCTTTGCCCAGTCTATGCGGTGCCGCCGGGCGGACCGTCGCGGCTCCGCGGGCACTATGCAGTCGCCGGCACTTAAGCGGCTCAAGCCGCCAGGCGAAGACATTATATATTCGTATAGCCTTAGGCTATTTTCCCATCTAACCCTCTTGTTATTTCTCTTTTTTTTGTCATTCTCCAAGACTAGTTCGGCTCTCCGAAAGTATGCATAAAAGCGCAGGTCTGCGTCATGCAGCTTTTCACGACCGCTGAGGCGGCCGCCTACCTCCGCCTCAAGGAGCGCAAAATCTACGAAATGGTCGCTGAGGGCACGGTTCCCTGCACCAAGGTGACCGGTCGGTGGCTGTTTCCCAAGGCCGAGCTCGACCAGTGGCTGGCTTCCAGCGTATCGCGGCCGGAGGGCATGACGCGGCCGGAGCCGGTGCCGATCGTCGCCGGCAGCCACGATCCGTTGCTCGAATGGGCGTTGCGGGAGAGCGGTTCGGGGCTGGCCACGCTCGCCGTGGGCAGCGAAGCCGGCCTCAACCGCTTCGTCGCCGACGAGGCGATCGCCGCCGCCATGCATCTGCATGCGCTGGAGGACCCTGAGGCCGACGCCAATGTCGCGGCCGTGGCCGGCCGCAGCGATCTGCAGGACGCGGTGATGATCGCCTTTTGCCGGCGCGAGCAAGGCTTCCTGCTGGCGCCCGGCAATCCGCTCAAGATTGGCGCCATCGAGGAAGTCATCGCCAAACGCGCGCGTATCTGCATGCGGCCGAAAGGCGCCGGTGCGCAACTGCTGCTGCTGGCGCTGCTGCATCGGGTAAAGGCCTCACTCGATCAACTATGCGCGGTCAGCCCTATTTGTCCGACCGGGCCAGATATTGCGCAGGCAATTCGCGCCGGCCGCGCCGACACCGGCATTGCCACGCGCTCAGTCGCCAATTCCGCCGGTCTCGATTTTGTGCCCATTGTCTGGGAATACTTCGACCTGGTGATGCGCCAGCGCGACTATTTTCATCCGCCGCTACAGGCGCTGCTCGGTTTCTTACATTCGGACGCGCTAATCGCGCGGGCCAATGAAATGGGCGGCTTCGATCTGAGCGAGGCCGGCAAAGTACGGTTTGTGAACTGAGCGGCGGCGCTGTAAGAAGTCGCCATGCCCGCCGCTGAGAGCATCGCTTGGCCGACCGAATTGCGCCTGCATAAGGATCGCAAGACGTTGACCGTGACCTTCGAAGGTGGCGAGCGCTTCGACCTTGCGGCCGAATATCTACGAGTGAAGAGCCCGAGTGCAGAAGTGCAGGGCCATTCCGCGGAAGAACGCAAGACCGTTCCCGGCAAGCGCAACGTTGCCATTCTCGAGGTTTTGCCGATCGGCAATTATGCCGTGCGACTGGTGTTCGACGACCTGCATTCGACCGGCATCTACGGCTGGGAGTATCTGCGCGAATTGGGCCGCAGCCACGATGCCTATTGGCAGGATTATCTCGACGAGCTGGCGAGCAAGAACTTGAGCCGCGATCCGCCGGCGCGGCGCTGAGTGCGCACGCAATTCAAATCTGTTGGATCGAGGCGAAATCGAATTGTACGTTCGGCGGATTCTCACCGATCCTGATCGTTTTGTCGTTGATGAAGCGGTACGGTGGCACCGGAAGATTGTACGGTGCCGGCACGCCTTGGAAAACGCGTCCGGCGAGATCGTATTTCGATCCGTGACAAGGGCAGAAATAGCCGCCAAGCCAATCAAGCGCCGGCTGCGCCGCGTTGGGCGTCGGATAGAACAGCGGAATGCAGCCGAGGTGGGTACAGATACCGACCAGCACGCTAAATTCCGGCTTAATCGACCGGTGCCAGTTTTTTGCATAGGGCGGCTGCTGGCGCTGTGCCGAATCGGGATCCGCCAAACGGTCGATGTTCTGTTTTTCCTGCAAGATCTTCAGCATCGCGGCCGGCCGATTGACGATAAAGATCGGCCGGTCGCGCCAGCGAACATTGATCTGCTGACCGGGACCGACCTTGCTGATGTCGACTTCGACCGGCCCCCCTGCGGCCAATGTCGATGCATCCGGATTCATCTGACTGATGAGCGGCACCAACGTCGCTGCTACCCCGAACGCGCCGACTGCTCCGGTGGCTATGTAGAGAAAGTCACGCCGCGTCCCCGCTGCGGGAGCAGCCATTTCTATCGAATTGCTTTTGGACATGCGAAAATGGCAGGCGGAGACGTTGGGCGCCCTTACCATTTAAACGGGCGGGCCTTCCGGGAGTTCCAATTAAACGAAACTTCGGCCTCTTGGTGTCAGGCGGTCTGTTATTTGGCGGTGGGATTGTCGACCTTTCGACACATTCTCCATCTTCGATGGCGGTGCGGATCGAGTGCTGAAATTGCCACACTACTGGGACGGGCGAATCTGCAGGGCTTGCACTAGGTTTCTTTTCCTTTCAAAATCATAGTGTGCTCTGTCGATTGCCGGCATTGAAGCGAGCAAGTGGGTATGCGTTTTTTTGTCGTTTGCGCAGCCTTGCTTCTTAGTGCGCTCTCCACGCACGCCACAGCACAAACTTACACTGGCGACAAAACTGTTTACACGAGCGTAGATCCCGCGGCCTCCGGCGCCTATCAGCCGCCGCCGGTCGCTAGCACCAATACCCAGTCTGATTGGGTGAAGTTCGACCCGATCGTGGCTCCCTGGAATTGCACGGGCAAATGCGCGGTCACGTTATTCGCCGGACCATTGCTCCGCACCGGGGAGGGGCAAGTTCTCGGTGTCGATGGCTATGTTCCACCGTGGCGTTATCGGTTCGGCGACAGCGCGTTTGTCGGTGGTACGCTGTCGCAGGTTCTTGTTGAATTCGGTGATTACGCAGATCTTGAAGGTGAGATCGGCGTGGGTCAGCGGTTCGGGTTTCTGCACGAGACCGAGGGCTGGGTCGCGCTTTATGGCCGCTGGAAATGGTTTCCATGGAACAACTACATAACTACGACGGTGGCTGTCTCGACCGGTCTCGATTATGCGTCTGGAATTCCACCTTATGAGGTTCAACTGAGCAGCGTCGGCCACGGTTCGAATTTATTGCACTATTTCTCTCCCGAAATCACTTTCGCCAAACCCGACCGGCCTGATTGGCAACTCGTAATTCGCCTTCATCATCGGTCTGGTGGCGGGCAGTATTGGGGCTATACGCCGATTTTCAAAGGCGTCGGCGGCGGCGCGCAATATCTCGTCTTCGGAATTCGCCACTGGTTTTGAATTGAAGCCGCTGTCGAGCCCAAGCAAAAGGTGCTCTGGCATCTAAAGCGCTTAATGGCGTGAAATCTCGTTTGCGCGGGAGCCGCTCAGAACAGCGGCGGTATCTCACCCAATCCCGTGGAACCCAAATAGACGGTGCCATCCACGATGCGGATCGGTATTTCGAGATTGCCGGCCTGCTTTGCCGGCTGATGGCGTACATCGCCCGTATCCGCACCGCGATCTGAGAGTGGACCGCCCAAGGATCGCGTGCGAATTTTGCGGTCGCCGAGGAACGACAGCGCGAGCTGTTCACGTTCACGCGCGCCCGAATTGCCATTGCGGATATAGGACTGCGCTAGCTGCTGATAAGGGCCGCTCGTGTTGACATGCAACGTGCCCTCGACAAGGCCGTCGCCGCTCAGGCGCAATTGGCCGGCGCCGGTCGCGAGCGCATCGCCCTGTTGAATGCGCGCCTGCGCGACCTCGAGGCGCCCGCCACGCGATTGCCAATCGCGCAAGCGCTCCGACCACAGCTGCGGCGTAGGTGCATCGATGTCGTGGAGGACGCCGGAAATGTCGGCCACGAACGGCCGCGACGTGATTGCCCCACCGTCCGGGATCGACACATCGACGGCATGCGCCGCGATATTGATGGCCGAGCCGGCGCGCGCGCTTGCGGTCAATTCGATTTGACCACCGGCGAGCACCGGCCTGTCGCTGCCGTTCCCGACGCGATTGATTTGCGGATTATCGAGGACCATGGAAACCTGTCGCGGATTCGCCGGCTGGCCGCGCACTGTCAGCTGAGCGAGCGACCAATTGCCGACCAGGCTCGCGGATTGACCCGAATTGGTGATCGACACCGGTCCGCTGATTTCCGTGACATACGTGCCCGGGCTGAAGATGCTGGCAACGGTACGCAGCGAATTGGCGCTGATGACCATGGTCGAATGCTCGGACATCGCGAGCCTCGCCTCAAGCGCGGTGCAAGAAACTTCGACGTGCAGCGGGAACCCGCCGACGCTACGCGAGCCGCAGCTGTAGTCACGCCCGGCCTTCGCTTCCGAGTCGATCCAGCTGGCGATGGCGGTTTCGGTTCGGTGCGCGGCATAGAACCAGGTTGCGGTCCACCCGCCGCCCATAACCAGCACGGCAGCGCAGGCCACGGCCGCGAGCCGCATCGGCTGTCCGGCCGACAAGGTCAAAGGCCAGAGCAGCGCTTCGCGCAATGGCTCCCACAGGCTGGTGAAAGTGCTGGAAGCGCGCGCGGTCCCTGCCGCTGCAGGACGAGTCGGCGCGACGGCGGCAACGTCATGGGTATCCTGTTCGAAAAAAGCGTGCGCCTCCCCGACGAAGTCCGCGGCCATGGCATCGATGATGCGAATCCGCGCGTTCTCGCGCTGCTCGGTGCTCGCCGCTTCCGTCCCATGCATGGCGCGCAAGAAAAGATCGATGCGCGCGTCGAGACCGGGAAGCGAATCCTCGCGCGTCCGTTCGGCGGAGGCAAGCTCGTCGTCCTCAGGCGAGAGGATCGCCTCCAGAGCCTTTATGGAATCTCGCTTCGCCATCGTCACTTCTCGTTTACGACCGTCCGCCACATCGCGTTAAATTAAGCTCGAGCGTTTTTTTTCAGTTCTTGTTTGCGCGCATACTGCGCGAAGAGGTGCATGAGATCGCCCGGGTCGATCTGGTACTTGCGTCTGATCCGCCCTATCCAGGCCTTCAGCCTCTTCTTGGCATTATCCACGCGGTCATCATTCCATGGTCGAACCAATTTTCGTCGATTCAACGTATCGACGATCTGTCTGACCGGCCATTCCGATCCGAAGCCAGCCTGGATTTCCGAATCGCTCGCCAACAGATCGAGCAAGACCGAAACATCTTCGTTCGGCTCGAATTCCGTTTTGGCCGCAGCAAGAAGTCCACGCCAAGCCCTCCGGTTGTCTTCGTCTTCCAGCGGATCGATCGGTTCGACCGTCAGGTCGGCAACGTGCTCCTCGGCAAGCTGCTCGACCTTGTAACCTCCTTCTTTCCAGCGTCCGTACAATCTGCGCCGCATGTCTTCGTGCCGGTGCGCGAGAGCTTGTCGGCCACCGATTTCGGCTACCAGCCACGATACCCGGCCGTCTCGCTTCGGGTCCGCGTGCGCAGTCCAATCGGGCCTTGGCTCGTCGCCTCCTTTCGTTTGCCAGCCTTCCCCCGCGGCGGTCGCGCCCAGGAGCTTGGCCATTACCTCACTGAACAATTCCAACGATTCGGCATCTCTGTCCGCGCTCGGAACTCCGCGAGAAACAACAAAAGACACGCATATGTTGCGGACCGCCTCAAAAAAGTAATCCTGGTGTTGCCTGGGCAACGAGTTCAGGACGCTTAATCGCGTCGCTCCATCTGCCCTTGGTTCCTCCAGCGTCATCAGGCCCCTTACTTTCGGCCCAGCTGGCGGCTTGGTGCAGTGCACGCGACCTTCACAGGAGTGACGGCCGTCACACCCCCAATCCGGCGGGGCAGCCAAAAAAATTATTTTCCCGGGTTCGCCGGATTTGTGGGGTTCTCCGCCGTCTAATGCTCAAGCGGGACAAACACGCGCAGACTACGCTGTCGAGGGCCATATTTTGAAGGAAAACAGCCGATCTTTCAACTAATGGACCCAGGGGGCCATGGTTTCGCGACTTAGCCATCCACGATCCAACGCAATATGAGGAGAATAGCAATGCCGAATTACCTGGGAAACCTGAAGCGCCATTTGGCCGGTACCGCGCTCGTCGGCGGCCTCATTCTGTCCCTCGGCGTCGGATTGGCGGCCGCCCAGGAACAGCCGAACTCGGCTCAGATCCTGCATGCTTTGACTCCCAAGCCGCTGACCCGCAGCCTGTCGGTGTCGCCGGCCGACTTCGCCAAGACCAGGGAAGACAACCAGTTTATCAACGGGCTGCGTGACCGGCGGACCCGGTCACTGTCGCTCGGCGAGCGGGAGAAGGTTGCCGTTATCGCCGAGGACAAGCCGAAGATCGATCTGGAGATCAATTTTGAATTCGGCTCCGACCGAATTTCGAGGTCGGCGACGCCGACGGTCGACGCCCTCGCCAAGGCGCTCACCGATCCGACGATCAAGGGCAGTACTTTCCTCGTCGCCGGCTACACCGACGCCAAGGGCTCCGCGGACTATAATCAGCGTCTGTCGGAACGGCGCGCTGATGCGGTCAAGCGCATCCTGGTGGATAAATACGGCATCTCCGCACGCACTTTAGTGACCGCCGGCTACGGCAAGACTCATCTGAAAGACCCGTCTGACCCATATGGCGGCGAAAACCGCCGGGTCGGGATCGTTAACATGGCGAGGCAGGAAGCCAACAACTGACACCGGCAGCCTCGACCGGCAGGAAAAAGTTCCGCGCTGGGCGATAGGTCGCCGGCGCGGGACCATCTCTGAACAAGAGCTTCGCGGACACTCAACATCCAATTGGAGATTGTCATGAAACACACGATGAAACTGGTTCTGCCGATCGCGGCGGCCCTGGTCCTGAGCAGCAGCCTAGCGCGGCCCGCTCACGCCCAGTTTTTCGGCGGCGGCAGCGGCGGCTTCGAGCAGATGCAGCAGATGGCGCCGATGCTGAATATGATGAAGAAGAAAATGGGCAAGAAGCGCTTTGCCGCGCTGATGCGCACCTTCGGCCCCATGATGAGCAAGATGATGGACGGCCAAGGCGGCGGCTTCGGAAACTTCGGCGGCTTCGGCGGAGGTTTCGGCGGCGGCGGGTTCGATATGAATGCCATGAGCGGCATGGTGAACCCGGAAATGATCGGCGGGATTGTGGAGATGTTCGGCGACGGCGGCGGCTTCCGCTGAGCGCTTCCCTGCAGCTCACGGCCAGATCTCCCGGGCGATCGCCGTCCGGGAGATAAAATTTTTTGGCTGCTCGGGCGAATGGCAAAGGAGAGCCGCGCGCAAGTGTGCGCTGGCTCACTATGCGACGGTTGGGGCGCGGGCTAGCTTTCGCTCAATGTTTTGATCGAAAGGACTTCACATGCCAAATCCAGGTCAACCGACCATTTCGCTCGGGGCGACCGGCGACGCCGTCCGGCGGCTTCAGCGAGCGCTGCGCCGAACCCCCAACCTCGGCCTTGTTGTGGACGGCATATTCGGACCGGCAACCAACACCGCGGTCAAAGAGTTCCAGCAGGGGGCCGGCCTGGTCGTCGACGGCATCGTCGGACCGCTAACCTGGGCCGCGCTTCCAGATGGCGCAGCGATGCCCACTCTGCGCGAAGGCTCAACCGGCGACGTCGTGCGCAGCCTGCAGCAGATTCTCACGAATGGAGCGTCCGGCCAGTGGAACACAACGCCCGGCGCCATCGACGGCGACTTCGGCCCAAACACCAAAGCCTCGGTTAAGGCGTTTCAGACCTGGGGCGGCGTTGCCAGCGACGGCGTGGTCGGCGATCAGACCTGGTCGGTGTCGCTGCACGCGGCGAGCGCGACGTTGGAAAGTGCGGTCGGTCTTCAATATGTGAGCGGATGAAGGTCGCGACAGAGCTTCAATTGTCGCTACGACCGACTGAGCACGCGTAAAATGCGCGGCGGCACCGCCGCTTGGCCCGCAAAGGCTACCGCCGTCCAATTGATATCGTACAAATAGCCCTGAAATCGATCGATAACGTGCGCACTTGCGCATCCCTTCACATTGGTAAACAGCCTAAAATGCTTTTTATCTACGCATATTAACGTACGAGAATCCCTAAAAGCATTCGGCGGTCAAACGTTAACTCGCCAGAAATTGCAACAGCCGTATCTCACAGGTGCGTGTTAGCCCGTGCTGTTTCGAGCATCAGACACAAGGCAAAACCATGATATCCGAGTGGGGAGAGGTCTTTTACCGGGCAGCGGCGGTTATCGCGGGCCTTATCGTGCTGCTGATTTTTGCCAGCTGTTTCCCTCAAGCAGGCGACGGCAAAGCGGTTATCGATATCGCCCCCCTGGTGCTTGCCGCAACGATCTGGCTGATCGGGCGCTCTTGCCGGTATATGCTCGCCGGCCGCTGATTTTCGCCTTGCGGCTAAGTCTGGAGCTGCGGCGAACGCTTATTCGCCAGCAAAAGATCGATCTTTTCGACCAGGCGCTCGAAATCAATGGGCTTGGTGTCGAATTCGTCGCATCCGGCCGCGAGCGCCTGTTCGCGCGACCCGGCCATCGCGTGTGCCGTTAGCGCGATGATCGGTATGTCGCGGGTCGCGGCGTCGTCCTTAAGACGGCGCGTTGCTTCCCAGCCATCGATCACCGGCAAGTCGAGATCCATCAGGATAATGTCGGGTAATTCAGCGCTGGCTTTGGCGCAGCCGGCTTCGCCGTCCTCAGCCGTTAGAAATTCATAGCCGTCGAGCAATTCAAAACGCATTTTGAGCATATAGACATTATCGTCGTTATCCTCGACGTACAGAATTCTGGTCACGAAGCCACCTCCGGCATTTTTTGTTTGCGGCGGGCGCTGGCGACCGCCTCGCGCACGAGCCGCACCAACTGGATCGGATCGAATGAGCCCTTAAGCAAAATGCCCTCGACGGCGGAATTGAGGCGTTTGTGGTCCGCGGCGGTGAGGTCGAGCGCCGTGATCACGATCGCGGGGATGCGCCGCCACTCCGGACACTCACGCAATGCCGCCACGAGCTGAAAGCCGTCCATTTCCGGCATCATCAGATCGACCAAGATGATGTCCGGGATCCTTTCTTTCAGCCGCTCCAGTGCGACGCGGCCGTTCTCGGCCTCGGTCACGGACCAGTTCTGCGGCTCCAAAATGGATCGAATCGACATGCGCTGAGCCGGATCGTCTTCGACCATGAGCACCTGAGTTGGCCGCACGCGAGCCTGAAACGGCCGCAGCAGCGCAATCAACTGATCCCGGTCGACCGGCTTGGTCAGATAACCGGCCGCGCCGAGCGTCATGCCTTTGCGCTGCTGGTCGGTGATCGTCGCCATGACGACCGGAATATCGGCAAGCTGCGGATTGCCGCGCAAGGCCGCCAGAACAGTCCAGCCGTCAAGGTCCGGCATGAGCACGTCGAGCGTGATGGCGATCGGATGCATCTCCTCGGCGCGCTTGAGCCCGTCGCGCCCGCTGCTGGCGGTGACGACCGAGAACCCGTCCTCGCGCAGATGGTTGGCGATCAGTTCTCGCGCGGTCGCATCGTCATCGATGACAAGCACGCAATCGCCGATCGCCGCAGCGTCGGCAGCGGCATCCGCCGGCACAACCGCTGCTTCGGCAGGCTTTGCCGTTTCCGCCGGTAGGCGAACCGTGAACGTCGAACCCTTGCCGGCCTCGCTGGTGACCGACACGTCGCCGCCCATCATGCGGCAGAGCCGGCGCGTGATCGCCAGCCCCAAGCCGGTTCCGCCATAGCGGCGCGCCGTCGTTTGATCGGCTTGCGTGAATTCCTGGAAAAGCTTGTTTACCTGCTCCTGCGTCATGCCGATTCCGCTGTCGGCCACAGAAAAATCCAGCCATTCGTGTCCGTCGGCCGACACAGGGGTCACGCGCAACGAAACCTCGCCATTCTTCGTGAACTTGCAGGCATTGCTGAGAAGATTGAGCAGGATCTGCCGCAGCCTCAGCGCATCGACATATAGCGGGGCAATGTCGGTTGCACATTCCACGGTAAGAATATTCTTGTTCTGCTCCGCCAGAGAACGCGCCGTGCCGACGACCTCATCGACCAAGCGATGAACATTGATCGTTTCGGGGTTGAGCTCCAGTTTCCCGGCCTCGATCTTCGACAGATCGAGAACCTGATTGATGAGCTCGAGCAGATGCTTGCCGGCGCGGTGAACGCGGCGTAGCGGCTCCAACGCCTTTTCGGTGCCAAAACGCGACGCATTGCTCGCCATCATCTCGGTCAATCCGATAATGGCATTGAGCGGCGTCCGCAGCTCATGGCTCATATTGGCAAGGAAAGCCGATTTGGCCCGGTTGGCGGCTTCGGCCTGCTGCATGGCGTCTTCCAGCTCTCGCTGGCGCTGCTTCAATTCCGAAATGTCCGTGTAGACGACGACGGTACTGCCGTCTGGCGTGCGCTGTTCGCTGATGCGCACCCAGACCGTTCCGTGGTGGTATTCCACAAGGCCTTCCGGGTTGCTGTGCTTCCGCAAACGTTCGGCGATCCAGGCATCGGCTGATTGGGCCTTGGTCTCGATCACCCCGCGTTCCACGCCGACCTCGAGAATGGTCGAAAACGGCGTTCCGGGCTGAGCCACGTCGTCGAGGCGCGGGTAAATCTCACGAAATCTCCTGTTGCAGAGCACGAGCCGGTCATCACGATCGAACAGCACGAACCCGTCGGAAATCGTCTCGATTGCGGTCTCGATCATCCGCCGCTGTTCTTCGCTCCGCGCGGAAAGCTTCGTGCGTTCGAGAATGCTATCGCGGAACAACTGGAGTGTGCGGGCCATCGCACCGATTTCGTCGGCCGCCGTTGCGGGAATCCGAACATTGAGATTGCCGGCGGTGATTCCCGCCATGGCAGCGACCACATCATCAAGCGGTTTTGAGATCGAGTGCAGCACGATAAATGTGGCCGCTATGCCGAGGATGATGGTGATTGCGACGGCAATGGCTGCGATAAGAGTCGTCCGGGCGACCTCGGCCTGCACGCGGCTGCGCGCTTGCGCCGCTTCGCGGTTCAGCCCCTCGACGAAACTGGTAATCCGGTCATCGATCGCGATGCTATGCTGGCGCGCCGAGGCGAGATAGGTATTGCCGATTACGCGATGGTCGTCGGTGTATTCGTCAACGGCGTGCGTTGCATCGCTTTCGAATTGCGCTAGTTCCTGTTTGATGGGAGCTACAACCTCGGGGCGGCTGCGCGCCAATTCATCGAGCTTGGCCGAAAGCCGCTCCTTGGCCGCTTTGGCTTTCAGGTCCGAAAGCCGCAAGAGGCTGACGGCAAGATCGGCAAGCCAATAGCGGTACTCGCCGAATGCGTCGCGGACTTGATTGCCAAGTTCGCTCAGTTCAGCCAACTCGGCGGTCTTCGCGACCAGTCGCGAGTTGTCGGCGAGGTTCGCTGTCATGTACAGCGTGAGGCCCGCCAACATGGCAATCAGGATTGCGGTAACGACCAGTACCCGGATCTTGATACTTAGCCGTCTTAGCATTGTCCGCCGCCTCGCCGCGGCTCAACGATAGAGGCTGATGCTGATCACGCCGCCAAGGGCGCCCTCGGTGCCGCCCTCCTTCGGATAGCCGGTTATGTCGATCGCTCCCTTGGGCCCGCCATGACACGAAAGACAGGAGGCCGCGTAGTATTCGGGCACGGCCATTCGAAACGCCGGCCGGCCCTTGTTTTTCGCAACGGCTGAATAGGCCTTTCCCTTGGGCCAGTTCGTCTTGAGGAACTTGTCTGTGATAACTTGCCGCTCCCAGGGATCGGGCCGTGCTTTGAGGTTGCGTACCAGATTGGGAGGTGCGGTCACTTTTACATCCGCTTCGTTGCCGGCGCGCCGGCTGAAAGCTTCGTTGACCAAGCGGGCGAAGGTCGCGGGAATGAAGCCTTTAAAGCCCAGGCCTTTCTTGTTGATAGTGTCCTGATTGGCATCCACTACTTCGACGATCGAATCCATTTGCGCGTGTAACAAGCGGCCCTGCCGCGTCTTTGGGTCGATGCTGCGCGGATCGACCCCAGTCATATCTTTGTAGCCCTGCTCGGCCTCGGCCAGAACCTTTGCACCGGTCAAACCCTTGTCGCCCACGTCCGGATTGTTGATATCGGGCTGGTGTTTTGAAACGACGGTCCGGGCTGCCTGCAACATGGTAGCCAAGCTTTCTGCGACGGCGGCGTCGTTGTTCGTCTGACTGTGCGACGGCCGAAGACCGTAACCGCTGAGCAGGCAGGCGATCAGCGCGGCCGCGAAGAATCGCCAAACGAGTGGGCGAGACCGCAATTCAGGCATCGGCATCAGCGCCTCCTGCGAATGAAGCCGGCACCGTGCACCCGCCATATTCCGCACGTCAAGTTTTTCCCGATGGCAGGCTAGGAGCGGCGGCTGACGAAGAACGCTTCCAATACGCGGTCTTCCTTTGTGGCGATCTTTTGCGGCCCTTCGAGGACAAAGTCGGCGCCTAGGGCCTTGGCCGTCGCCGCGGAGATCAGCACCCGGTCCGGCTGGCTCGCAGCCTCGATCCGCGCCGCAATATTGACAGTGTCGCCCCAGACGTCATAGGCAAATCGGCGCGTGCCGATGACGCCGGCCATGACCGGCCCTGAATGCACTCCCACCCGGATTGAGAACGGCACCGGCAGGCGGGCATGCAACCGCTTGGCTGCGGCAACCATGTCGAGGGCGGCTTTGGTTGCCGTCCGTGCATGATTGGCGCGCGGCGTCGGGATGCCGGCGACCGCCATGTAGTTGTCCCCGATTGTCTTGATTCGCTCGACGCCGACGTCTTCCGCCAGGCGGTCGAACTCGCTGAACAGATGATTGAGGCAGCCGATGATCTCGAAGGCCCGCATGCGGGCAGTAATTTTCCCGAAACCGACGATGTCGGCGAAGATGATCGTCGCCTCCTCGTAATGGTCGGCGATGTTGCTTTCGCCGTTGCGCAGCCGCATGGCAATCTCCGGCGGCATGATATTTCGCAGCAATGTTTCGGAATGCTGCTTTTCCTGTTCTATCCTCGATAGATATTCGGTCTCCATCATGCGCAGCGACTCGCGCCGCAAGGCGGAGCCAATGCGCGCGCGCAAGATAGTCGGGTTGAACGGCTTGGGCAGATAGTCGTCGGCGCCGAGTTCGATACACCTCGATATTTTGTCGGTATCGGTATCGGCGCTGATCATCACCACCGGAATATCCCTTGTGTCCGAATTGCTCTTGATCATTCGCAATACTTCATCGCCGTTCAAATCGGGCATCATCATATCGAGCAGGACGAGGCTGACGTTCTCGCTCTCGATTACCGCGATCGCTTCGTTGCCGCCCGACGCGCTCGCGATCCGCTCGTGGCCGTCCGCTTCCAGGAGCATTTGCAGGGTGTAGCGGTTGTCCTCATTATCGTCGACGATGAGGATGGCTGGTGGACCGGCCTTCATAGGGGCCTCAGGCAGCGTTCGAAAATGTCGGCCATTGCACAGAGGGCTCCTGACACCCGTTCGGCTGGGTTAACCGATGCATCCTATCATATCGTGCGATTGAGGTTAACGTTAAGAGGGACATGTGGCCGCCGTTTCGGCTACAACAGCGCAGGCGGCGTGCGCCAGGCCAGAACAAGGCTGGCCGGCTGCTTACCTGAAATCAACAGCGCGCCGCATTTGACCGCGATGGCCCGATGTCTGGGCTCAGACAGATGTGAGACGGATTGAGAAATAGGAGGGGTTCTCCGAAGCTCGGGTTGCGACACTCGAATCAAAGGAGAACCCCGATGCAGGTTTTTGGCCTGCCCGGCCATGTTATCC